>Ga0209162_1002514_pt1 | contig 15919 bp, 15 predicted proteins | sample YNPNPMetaG_FD_187121 | JGI IMG/M metagenome (GOLD analysis project Ga0209162, IMG submission 187121) | Anoxygenic and chlorotrophic microbial mat microbial communities from Yellowstone National Park, USA - YNP NP MetaG (SPAdes) (version 2) ... | reverse complement strand
CCCCCTTCGCCCCGTGTGGGAGCATTGCGGGGCGATCGCAATCGCGGGCGACCGAAATGAATTTCGGTCTACGCCGTCGCCGCCTGGGAGCGCGGGCGTCTCGCCCACGTGCAGCCTCACAGGGGGGAGCAAAAGCGCATCAGGACGCCCAACCTCCCCCTTCGCCCCGTGTGGGAGCAGGGGGCCGGGAGGATGAGGGGCAACGATGCGCGGGAATACAGAACGTTGCTCATCTCTCCCAAAAACTCTACCCGTGCGAGCAGGGGGGATGCGGAGCAACCGCGCGCCGCAGCAGCGCAATCACCGTCTGCGTCGCGCTTCCTCACGAATGGCTTGCAGATTGAGAATCTCGGCAACCTCGTACCTGGTGGGGATCGAACCGGCAATCGGGCGGATATTCACCATCGCCGGAAATTGTCCGGAGCGCCCGTGAATCTCCGCCAGCAACGCAACCGCCAGCGGCGCCAGCGCGGGCGGATTGATCAGGAGCGGGATGGTCTGCCATTCGTCGGGGGTCAGACCCGCCCGATCCGCCAGTTCTGCCGCAACCACAGCGAGCGGGCGTTCCCGATCAACCTGCGACTCGATGGCGCGCACCTCTGGCGTGGCGCCGATGATCTCGACAATCCGGGCGATCTGTTGTTCTGTCAAGGGGTGGGAAAAGTTCAGCAGAATCATGGCGATTCCCTTCCTATGGCTGCAAACCTGATCTGTTTCGGAGCTGTCGCGCTGTTGATGATAACCTTGCCATCCCTGTCGTAGACTGCCGGATAGTACTGCACCGGCGTGTTCCAGTTGCGCGCCGCCAGCGCCATTCCAACACTCATCACCGCCGTGCCGCCGGTAATGTCAACCGCCGCTGGCAAAGCCTGCACCGGTCCGTGCGCCTCACGCAACGCCTGCATCGTCGCGCGAAACGTCTCGTCGAGCGACGTGGCATCGGCAATGTCGATTGTGTGGACATCCACATTGTTCTCGATCAGCCACTGGGTCAGATCACTTAACTTTGATCGAGCGTCGCGCCGCACCTGCGGCGACACAATCAGCCAGCAATGGCGCAGCGCGCGACCCGGTTGATGCCATTCGAGGATCGCCCGCTCCGGACCCTGGGGACGCAACCCGACCGGCAACACCAGCGCGCTGTGCGGCTCGATGCGCTCCGCCGGGATCACCTCGATGGTCTGCGTCTTCCTGGCGATCCCTTCGATCACTCTGCGCACGCCCCAGATGAGAAAGGGAAAGATCAGCGCCGAACCAACAATGATTCCGATCAATGTGGTCGGTTGCGCACCAAACATCAGCAGCACCAGTTCGTACAGCGCATTGCCGAGCATAGCCAGCACCAGCGACCCGACGATGAACAGCGCCGGTGCGCGCGAGTCGAGAAACGGCGCCAGAAAGTCACCCAAACGATTCAACTTCACGTTGTCCTCCAGGCTGTTCAGCATCGGTTGCGTACAGCGCAACCATGCGTTGTGCGCTTTCGCGCATCATATCCACCAGTTGTGCCGGTTCGATCACGCGACAATGCTCACGATAGCGCATCAATATCTGGTGAGCGCGCCACAGATCGTTCGTGACCGCTGTCACCTCCGCTGAACCATCGTCGGCGTAGGTGATCTCACTTTGCGGGAACCAGTGCGCCACATCGCGCGTGCGCGCCACCGCTGGCGCCAGCCAGTAGCGCAACGTATACGTCGGTCGCCGGTAGTCGTGGCGCAGCGCGTGCGGCAGACGCCGCACACTGCCGGGAATGATGCGATCAAGGCGGTAGAGTACGAATCGCTCGCGGAGCGCCGGGACGTCGCTCTGAAGACAGAACGCATCCAGGTAGGTGTGTCCCTCGCGATAGACGAATTCGAGCGGGGCGACCCGATGGTGCAGTGCGGCGCCATCGGGGGTGTGCGGCGAGCGGTAGTCGAACTCGATTTCACGCTTCCTGATCACCCCTTTCAACAGATTCATCATCGTATCGACGCCACGCGCCGGTGCGCGCGGACGATCAACGCGCGGCGATGCAGTCATTTCACGCAACCGGTTGCGACATTTTTCCGGCATGAGCAGCGTTATGCGCTCCAGACAGGTGCGGATCTGCCCGGCAAGCGGGAGATCGCTCTCGCCATACGCATCGATCAGGAACGCCACTGCTTCGATCTCTTCGTCCGGCAGATCGAGCACTGTCAGGTCTCCCGGTGAAACCAGCACATATGTCCCGTTTTGCTCACGCCGAATATCACAGTTATACTCCTGGCGCAGCGCGGCAATATCGTGACGCAGCGCCGCCGCTGCATCGGACGGATAGATCCCGTCGGTCACATCGGGGAATGCGGCATTGGCGTCAGCGATCAGCACGCGCCCCGTCGCCGATCCGCGAATGAGACGTTGCACCAGAAAAAGGCGCCGCCGATGGATGAGTTGAGAACTGCGCTTATTGCCGCCACGTCGAGACCCCTCGCCCATGACCACCTCCTCAGGCTGCAAGTGAAACGAACCGATGGACACGTTCCCACTCCTGGCGCGACCTGTCGATCAGTGCAAAGAAGCGATCCAGCAATTCCTCGACAATATCGGCGAACTGTTCGTACTCCAGGGAGGAAATCGGGCGGAACCCGTGCGCCAGGATGCTGGTATTGCGCACATACGAGCGCTGGCGAATGTCACCGATATTCCATCCGCGCACCAGCGGATCGTCGAGCGCCTGAAGCAGCATATAGCCGTCGAACAGCGCGATGGAGCGTTCTGAGGAAGGCAGCGAGTACTGTTTGCGAAACCCCTGATCGCGCTGCGCCTGCCGGTAGCGATCATCAAGGTCGGGCACGCGCCGCAAGGCGTCATCAAACGATGGCTCCGCCGTCCAGACGCCATAGGTCGCCAGGCGATGCTGCGACAGCAATTCCAGGCAGCGGTAGCGCATCAGCGCCGCGACATCGTAGCGTTCCTGGGCTGCGCGGCGCAGTGCGGCGCTGTGAAGCGAACCGAGCAACGCCAGCCCCTGATGCAGATCGCGCAGCGCCGTCAGCGCATCGGCAGGCGGAGTCCTGCGCTGGGTCAAACGCCGGTTGATGGCGGTTAACTGCGCCAGCGCCGCGCGTTGCGCCTGCAACACACCCCGCACTGGTTGCAGATCGGCGGGCAGATCGGCGTGCGCCAGCACGCGGTCGAGCGCCTCACCCGCCTGATGGGGCATAAACCCGTCCCACGCGAGATACGCTGCCGCAAGATCGGCATAGATCGCATAATCGGGATTGTCCGGCGCCCGCTGCGCCAGATCGCGGAAGATCTTCTCAGCGCTGGCATAGTCGTGGTTGTTATGTAAACGACGCGCCTCAGCCGCCTCCAGGTCGCCGAAGACGGTATACGGGTCTTCCGGTGTTGCGAGGCGCTGCGTGCCGGGCACCGGACGACCATCGGCATAATCGCTATCGACATAGACTGCCGCCAGGCGCAGCACATGCGCTGCTTTTGCCAGCCCGACGGTCATCGTCGATTTACCGCCGGTCAGATCGACGGCAATCTCGTGACGCTCCAGGTCGCGCCAGCGATCAAGAACCGTCCGCAACCCGGTGTAGACGCGCAGCACACTGGAATAATCGCCGTCCGGGCAGAACCAGTCATCGGGGGAACAGCGCAGCGGCGCCTGATCGGCGACCTGCGCGAGTCGTTGACGCACCTCGTCCAGCTTTGGGCGGGATTGATCGGTGAGCAAAAACGCTACCCGTTCAGGATTGAGACCGGCGATCAGGAGCGCCGGCGTATCCGCCTGAAGTGTACCGACCAGCACCAGACCGCGAAATGCACACCCGTCTGCGGTGGCGCGAAAGGACGCGAAGACTTCGGGGAAAGGAATCCGCTGACCAGACGCCGTCATCACCACACCTCCCACTGCGCTGAATATGTCTGCTAGAGAGTATACATCCAGAAACCGTCACAAACGTGACGGACCGTAGGGACGCAGCAATGCGTCATCGCAAAGGGCGCCGACATTTATTTCGGCGTAGGCGCACGAGAGGTACGCCGAAATGATGGTCGTTGAATAATTCCTCCGCTCTCGCCCGCGCAGGCGGGCTTCGCCTTCCATCGCCGAGGGCTTTAGCCCGACGGCACGCGGCGCATACCGGATTAAATGCTCAATTTCCATTATTTCGGCATGGGTCTGAGCAGGCGATGGGTGAACGAAATGATGGTCGTTGAATAATTCCTCCGCTCTCGCCTGCGCAGGCGGGCTTCGCCTTCCATCGCCGAGGGCTTGTGGTCGTTGAAGAAATGATCCAGTAGAGCCCGCGCAGGCGGGCTTCGCCTTGTATAGCCGAGGGCTTTAGCCCGACGGCTCGTGCGGTAGAGCGGATTTAATGCTCAATCTCCATCAGCCCGCACGATCAGGGTCAAGCTCGACGACGAACGATGTCGGGTGTACAGCAGTTCTCGAAGAGGTAGCACCTGTTGGAATGTATCTGAGAAATGCTGTCATTTCCACGCGCGCGAGAAAAGCACGCCGCCCGTTCTGCACGTGCTCAAAGATTCTGCGCTGGCAACGGGTTGAAGTAGGTATAGACCAATCGTGAGAATGCGGCAATCGTAGACATCATGATCCGGTCAGGGACCGGCGCATCACCTGAAGCAATAGGGCGATACACATAAATCGCTGCCACATAGTCGCCGCCGGGTGAGCGCACAATCCCCACATCCGCCTGCATATCCTCGATCCAACCGCTTTTGTGCTCAACTCTCACCCCTTCAGGAATACCGGCAACCATACGTCGTCTGTCGCCATTCCCGGCGAGGCGGTCGAGCATCTCAAGGCACCGTTCCGGCGTGAGGGTATCGCTGAACTTCTCCAGCAGCATCCCTTCACCGCGCGCGCAGCGATCAACCTCGACGTACAGGCTCGCCATTTCCCGCGGGGTAGTGCGCAGGTAACGCCCTGCCTCGGTGTACGGCGGCTTTCCGCCGCGGGCAGGACCCGCCTTCACCTTCAGTTTCATCAGTTTGATGTAGTCCTGCGCCTCGAACGGTACGTACTGAAACGTTTCGGTGAAGCCGAGATCGGCGAGCAGCGCGCTCATTCGCTCCGCGCCGACGATGGCATCCTCGGTGCCGACGCCGCCGATCGACGCGGCAAGGAGCGCATTCGCCGCCAGATTGTCACTCTCGACGATCATGTTGCGCAACGCGGTTTGCTGCTTTTCGGTGAAATCGGGGAGATTAATGTAGGCGTTGAGCATGATCGGCATTTTGATCGTGCTGGCGGCGGCAAATGCAGTATCGGGATTGAGCGCGGCGACAACTTCGTCCTGCGCCAGGTCGTAGACGTACACGCCGATCACTCCGCGCCATGTTTCCGCCATCGCCTGAAGCTGATCCTGGAGCATCTGCGGATCTGGACGCGCCGCCGGTCCACGTTGCGGGGTCAGTGTCAGCGTTACGCGCCGCGGTGCGCCGACAGAGCGCAGGCGGTCGTCGATCTGCCGCACGGCATCATCGATGTCGATGCTCAACCCGCCTTCCATGACGAAACTGCGCGAAATTGCAGTGGTTCCGGTGATGATCGAAAACTGCGCTGGCGTGCTCGCCTGTTCATTCAGCGTTGCCAGCGCTTCGCGCAGTTTTGCTTCATCGTAGACCACTCGCAAGGGGATGCGCCTGCCAGCCGACGCTGTGCGCGCAGCGTCGATCATGGCATCGAGATCCAGGCGCATATCGATATCTTCGACACGCAGCAGAAGTTCCCGATCACCGGCGCGAATATCGAGCGGGCGCAGCAACGGCGCCAGGCGCGCTGTCAATTCATGTCGCGCTTCGGTGGGCGTCAGTCCGCCGACTTCGATGCCCGCAATATAGACACCCTCTGCCAGGCGCGGCTCTGGCGTGGCGGTGGGGGCAGGAGTCGGTGTGGGAAGCGGTGATGGAACCGGCGTCGCCGTGGCATCCGGCGTCGGTGAAGCCATAGACGGCGGAGCGACCGATTGCGCTGCCGGTGTACTGCATGCGACCAGCAGCAACAGACTGATGAGAAGATACCATCTGCGCAGCAACGTGGCGTGCGCTCGTGTCGTGTCGTTCATGAACGAAATGCCTCGATGAACATAGACTCAGGAATGCGTGGAAGAACCAGGAATTGAGAACTGAGAACCAGGAATCGAGAACCGGATGAGGGGCCTGGGGTCAGGGGTTGGAAATCCTCTCCGCGTTCAACCTTCAACACCCTCGCGCCTTGCGCTATTGCCCCCCTTACGCTATTGCTCCCGCCGCCGGTCCCGGCGCAGCGCCGCTGCGTTGCCTCCCGCCGCCGGTCCCGGCGCAGCGCCGCTGCGCCCCTACACGTTGTCGTCCCACGTTCAACGTGCAACGTTCAACCTTCAACCCCTCGCGCTTCGCGCCTCGCGCCTCTGAATGGTATACTACCACATATTTATGCGACGACTGACGCAACTGTATGATTACGACCCTTCCTGAACGGATCGCAGCGCTGCCGCCAGCGGATCGTGCGCGGTGCGAACATCTCTTCTTTGTCCAGCGCACTGAGGGGCGAGCGGTGATACCGGCTTCAATGGAGTCCTGGGTGACTGCCAGTTTTGGCGCGATTGAGCGGGTGCGTCACCAGACAATCGTGCGGGTTGTCAACCGTTTCACCCTCGAAGGAACGCTCTTCAACCCGTTGCGCGCCCTGCGACCGGCAGGAGCGGCGGTGAGCGACGAGGAACTGTACGCCTGGATTGCCGCCGAGTTGAACCATCTCGACTTCTTTGCACAACCACTCGATGCGACCAGCGCCGACGTGTTTGGACGCATCCGTGGTCGCTTCTGCATCAGCGCGTCGAACATCGCCAAATACGACGGCTGGCACGGGCTGGTGATCTTTGATGAACCACATCCTCTCCGCTTCGACCGCGATCAGTTCGCCGATTACCTGGACGTTGCGCTGCGCTGGCTCGAAACGGCTCACCGCCACGACCCCCATGCTATCTACCCGATGATCACCTGGAACTGTTTGCCGCGCAGCGGCGCTACCATCGCCCACGGACATATGCAGATGTCCCTGGCGCGCGAGATGCACTACACCCGCCCGGAACTCTGGCGGCGCGCTGCGCTTCAGTACGGCAGCGTCGAGCGCTACTTCGCCGATCTGGTGATGACCCATGCCAGCCTGGGTCTGCTGCTCGCCGATACGCCCGATGGTCAGATGTTCGTTCACCTGACGCCGCTGCGCAACCGCGAAGTCATTGCACTGCTGTCGCTTCCATCGGTTTCTTCATTGCCCGCTCTTGCCGAACATCTGACGGCGTTGATCTACCCGACGCTGCGAGCGATGATCGACCGCCAGGGCGTGCGCGCGTTCAATGTCGGTATCGCACTGCCGCCGTTGACCGACGCAACCGGAGCGTGGAACCGCATGCCGGTCATTGCGCGCCTCGCCGACCGTGGACCGGCGCTGAGCGTCCGCAATGACTGGGGGGCGATGGAACTGTTCGCCACCGGTTGCGTCACGGTTGACCCGTTCGAGGTGGCGACAATGCTACGCCGAACAGGATAGACGCCACACTCATGCCTCCGGTCGCGTGCCGAGCGTTACGTCAAGCGACAGTTGCTCACCATCGCGCAGCACTTCGAGCGTCACCACGTCGCCCGGCTTGTACTCCAGCAACAACGCGCGCAGCGATTGTCCTGGACCGATCGGCTTGCCGTTGACCTTCGTCACAATGTCGCCGCTGCGCAGACCCGCGCGCGCTGCCGGTCCGCCCGGCTCGACAGCAGCGATCAGCGCGCCAGCGTTGACCGGCAGATTGTTATCGAGCGCCAGCATCGCATCGATGGCGCCGAAACGCACTCCGAGGAAGGGGTACACAACCTTGCCGTTCGCAATCAATTGCTCACTCACCCGCTTCGCAATCGAACCCGGCACCGCAAAGCCAAGCCCCTCGGCAGGCGCCGCTCCCAATCCGCCGCCGCGCACGACCAGGGTGTTGATACCGACTACTTCACCGCGCAGATTGATCAACGGACCACCGCTGTTCCCGCTGTTGATTGCCGCATCGGTCTGGATCAACCCTTCGGGCGCATTGCCGCCGAGTGAACGGTTCAGCGCACTCACCACGCCGACAGTCACAGTATTGCGGAAATCACCCAGCGGGCTGCCGATCGCAATCACCGTTTCGCCGGGTTGCAGCGCGTCGGAGTCGCCCAGCACCGCAACCCCCGGCACCGGACCATCAACCTTGACGACTGCCAGGTCCATCAACGGATCGGCGCCGATCAGTTTCGCGTCGCGGCGCGAACCGTCATAGAAGATGACCGAGAGCGAACGATGCCCCTCAATGACGTGATTGTTTGTAAGAATGTAACCATCGGCGCTGATGATGACCCCTGAACCGCTTCCACGACGCACCGAACCGCCCGGCTGATCCGGAAGCGGAAACGGCAGATCGCCGAGCAACGGCGATGCCTGCGCACCCGACGCCAGCGTATTGACCACCGTGACAACCGCTGGCGACACCTTCTGAACGACTTCGACCACTGGTGAGACAGATGCCTGTGCGACCGGGGCGATGGTGGGCGCTGGCGCAATTGTCGGCGCTGGCGCCGTCGTTTCACCGGGAGCGACCGTGGGCGCTGGCATCGACACCGGAACGGGCGCCGGACTCGACGGCTGCGCTGCGATGCGCTCTATCTGCTGCTGCGTCACATACCAGGCAACGCCGCCGCCTGCCAGTGCGCCGATCAGCGCACCGATCAGCAACGTTGCGATCATGCCAGAGATCAGGGCAAATTTTGTTCCACGCTCCATAGCGCGACCTCCTGTGCTATGCTTCTGTGTAAAGTATGCGCTCCCGATATAAACACAATGTTAGACCAGCATAAGAAACTGCTAAGTCTTGAGCACCGGTAGTAAAGACATCGTTACAGGTTGGCGCAGAACTGCGTATGCGGTATAATGTTATAAAGTACATATATCAGGCCGACTCCGCGATACATGATCGATGGTTGACTGATGGAAGAAATTCTGATCATCGACGACAGCAAGCAAATCTGCTCCCTGCTTGCTGACCATGTGTTGCCGGAGCTGGGCTACACTCCAACAATTGCACACACCGGACGCCAGGGGCTGAACCGTCTTCGTCAGCGCACTCCTGATCTCATTCTCCTCGATCTGCAACTTCCGGACACCAGCGGTCTCGATCTGTTGCGCCTGATTGCCCAGGAAGGGTACGATGTGCCCGTTATCCTCATGACGGCGCATGGATCGGAAGCGATCGCGGTCGAGGCGTTTCGTCTGGGAGCGCGGAACTACCTTATCAAGCCATTCAGCGAGACCGAGGCGCAGGCGGCAATCGATCAGGCGCTGCGCGAACGGCGCCTCAAACGCGAAAAAGAGCAACTCACCCGCAACCTGCGGCAGCGTGTACAGGAACTGACCGTCCTCTACTCAATCGGCAAATCGGTCAGTTCGCTGCTCGATCTCGAAGAACTGCTGGTGCGGATCGTCGAAGCCGGCGTCTATATCACACGCGCTGAAGAGGGCTTTCTGCTGCTGCGCGACCTGCACGCCAACGAACTCTACCTGCGCGCGGCGAAGAATCTTGGCGAGCAGCGCGCCCAGAAGATGCGCATGCCGATTGACGACAGCCTGGCCGGGCAGGTGATCCGCACTGGAAAGCCGATCCGCCTGGATAAAGCTGGCGCTGGCGCACAGTTGAAAGTCATCACCGGCTTCCTGGTGCGCGCGATCCTTCAAGTGCCGCTGATGGTCGGCAATCAGGTGATTGGCGTCCTCGCCGTCGATAATCAGCAATCGGAACGCACCTTCAGCGACAATGATCAATACCTGTTGTCCGCGCTCGCCGATTATGCCGCCATCGCAATCGAGAATGCACGCCTCTATGAGCAGGTCAAACAAAGCGAAGCGCGCTACCGCGACCTGTTCGACAATGCCAATGACCTGATCTTCACCCTCGACCGACAGTTCAATCTACGCAGTATCAACAAAGTCGCTCCAGCCATCACCGGGTATGCCCAAAACGATCTGATCGGTCGTCCGTTGCGCGAGGTGAGTTCCAGCGACGCCTGGACCAACGTGGAGCGCCTGTTCAATGATGTGCTGCGGGGGCAGACCGTCCCGCCGTTCGAATTGCAGATCCGGCGCCGTGATGAAGAGATCGCTGTACTCGAAGTCAGTGCGCGGTTGATCCGCGATGGCGACGGTGCTGAAGCGATCCACTGCATCGCCCGCGACCTGACCGAGCGCCGCCGCCTGGAAGAGCAACTCATCAAATCGGAGAAACTCTCCGCTATTGGTCAACTGGTTGCCGGTGTCGCGCACGAGGTCAATAATCCGCTGACCAGTATCAGCGGCTATACCCAACTGATGCTGCGCGACGCCAGCCTGCCGTCGGCGATCCGCGAAGACCTGCAGCATATCAACACTCAGGCGGAACGCGCGGCGCGCATCGTGCAGAACCTGTTGATGTTCGCCCGCGAACACAAGCCGCAGCGCATGCCTGTCGATATCAACCAGGTGCTGCAAAGCACCCTCACCCTGCGCGCCTATCAACTGCGTGTCGATAACATTACGGTCGTCACCGATTTCGCCCCCAACCTGCCGCAAACAGTGGCGGATCCGCACCAGTTGCAGCAGGTCTTCCTCAACCTGATCAACAATGCGCACCAGGCCATGATCGAGCGCGGCGGCAAGGGAACGCTCACACTGCGCACCTCGGTCGAGCGACGCGCTGGCGAGGGCGGTCGCGAGGAAACCTGCATCCGCGTCGCCGTGAACGATACCGGCATCGGTATTCCGCAACGCAACCTGAATCGTATCTTCGACCCCTTCTTCACAACCAAGCCGGTCGGGCAGGGAACCGGGTTGGGGTTGTCGATCTGCTTCGGCATTATTCAGGAGCATCACGGTCGCATCTGGGCGGAAAGCGAGGTTGGCGTCGGAACGACAATGTACGTCGAACTGCCGCTCGACGATGTCTATGAGCCACCGGGGATATCGTCCATTGACTCGCAACCTGCATCTATCGAAGAAGAACCCCTTCCCGAAGAGTCGAACGGCGGCGCTGCGATCCTGGTGGTTGACGACGAAGAGGCGGTCAGCGCCTTGCTGGCGCGGCTGCTCACCGATCTCGGTCATCGCCCGACCACGGTCGCCAGCGGTGAGGCTGCGCTCGATGCCATCGCACGCCAATCGTTCGACCTGATTTTGACCGATATCAAAATGCCTGGTATGACCGGATTCGAACTGTACCAGCATATCAAGGAGCACAACCCACACCTGGCGCAGCGTATCATTTTCATCACCGGCGATACAATCAGCGCCTCGACACAGGCGCGCCTCGCGCAGACCGGAAGTCCCTACATCGCCAAACCGTTTTCCATTGAACGCCTTGAGGCGCTGGTAAAGGCGTGCCTTGCGCCCCAGTCAGCGGATCAATTGCCCGCGCCATGAATGGCGCCAGTCAGACAGAGCACGAGTCTCCTGCCCTGTTCATTCCGCTTCTCCGTCTTGCCCGCTGCGCACAAAAAGTATGCGATAATGAAATACTGATGACACACTATGTCCGGTCGTACGATGACGTGAGGGGATCGAGGTCGTGGAGCCAGTCGCAGAAATAGCCGTCGATAATCGCCAGGGCGCCGCTCAGATCGCCGAACATGCCGCCGACCTGATGATTCGTCGTGCCGAAGCCAACCGATCGTTGTCGCCGCAGGAGTTTCGCCGCGACCTCTGCAACTTTGGATGGTCGCTTATCCACGCGCAACCGGTGATGGCGCCGCTGGTCAACCTGGTCAACCGGGTTTTGTGGGCAATCGAAGAACCACAGTCGCTGAACGACCTGATCCGCGCCATTGTGGAGGTTGCGGAAGGGTTCAAGCATCAACTGCGCCAGCACGCGCTCCACGTCGCCGAGAGCGCACTGGCGCTGATTTCGGATGGCATTACTATCGTCACGCTGTCGTACAGTACCACCGTGCACCACGCGCTGCGCCACGCACAACGCGCAGGGCGCCGCTTCCGCGTCGTGTGCGGCGAGTCGCGCCCGATCCTCGAAGGTCGTCAGACGGCGGCAATCCTGGCGGAGTACGGGATTCCCACCCAACTGGCGATCGATGCTGAATTGCCAGCCCATATCGCTCAGGCGCAACTGGTGCTCGTCGGCGCCGACATGCTCAGCACCCAGGGATTGGTCAACAAGGTCGGCACCTACGGCATGGCGCTGACGGCGCACGCCAAGGGAGTGGGATTCTATGCGCTCTGTGGCAGTGAGAAGTTCATCCTGCCCGGTTTCCCCCTCCTCGAACAACTCGACCGTCCCAGCAGCGAGATCTGGGCGGAAGCGCCGCCCAATGTGCATATTCGCAATCGCTATTTCGACCTGACACCGCTCGAACTGCTGTCGGGCATTGTGACCGAACGCGGGATCTTGCCGGTTGCCGCCATTGAAGCATGGCTTGCCTCGACGCATCTGCACCCGGCGCTGGTGCACGAACAACAGGGCCAGATGGTAGAAACATCTTGATTTAGAACGAATGTTCGATTATAATGTCCTCACCTCAATCGCACAATGAACGCGGAGATCAACCGCCTGCGCTCAACCCGGCATCAATCGCAGGCGTCAGAACCCCGCCGTTGCTTGAACAGGTGAGGAGGTCTATCATGGCGGTCACGAGTCGGGCCATTCGCGTGGGGCGTCGCGCCTGGCGCCACAACCACCGGATGCAACGCACTGCATACGCGGCGCTCTACGGAACGGCGCTGATGCTCGGCGCCCTGGCAATCTATGCCCTGATCGGCGCCTTGCTGGGGCGGATCACGGTGATGATCGACGATATACGCTACGGCTATCCGCGCACCATGCACGTTCAGGCATTCGTCGGTCACGGCGAAGATGCCGGTCAACCGACGCATTTGATTGCGATCAATCTCGACCGCCAGGTGATTGTGCTGGAACTGCCTGGCGGCGATCCGTCGCAGGTGCGCTCTATCACCGGTCCGTATCTGTTTGGCGCCGATGAGCATCTGACGCCGGTCACCATTAGCGTTCAGGATGTGGACAACGATGCGCTGCCCGACTTGCTGCTCGATGTTCGCCGCGAGCGGATCATCTATCTGAACCGCGAGGGGGTTTTCCGCCTGCCAACGCCCGAAGAACAGGCACGCCTGACAAAGACGCTTCGTCCATGAGTGACATCGATGCAGAGCCTGACCTGCGTGCCGATCGACGCTCGCCATACCGCGAGGGTCGATCGGTGCGACACGCCGACCTTCGCCTGCCGGAACGCCGCCCCAATCCGCTGGCGCGGTTCCGCGATCCGTTCGACGACCATTTGCCAGCGATCGGGCAACGCCGCCTCAGAGAACGTCGCGTCGATGTGCAGGAACGCGCACCGTCCATCCCGTCGTTTGTGGCGCCGCTCGACGATGAACCGCTTGCACCGTCGCCCGACCACGATCTCGAACTCGAACGCGACCTGTTGCTGGCGGAGTTGATCGCAGCACAATCGCCCCCTCGCCCCTCCCGGCGAGCGAGGGGCGGAGCACGACGGACTGCCCGATCGCGGGATTTCCCCTGGCCGCTCCTCGCCATCTGCCTGGTCAGTCTCGTCGTCCTGTTCCTGGTCTGGCGCGAAACCGGGACGCTGCGGATCTGTCTTGCGCCTGGATGTGCAGGACGCACCCAGGATGCGCTGACAAACGTATTCACCAATCACCCGCCAGCGCCCGCCGGTCAGCACTCGGTGCTTGGTCCGCCCAGCATATCGGCAGAGCAGATCGACCGCATCCTCGCTGAATGGCAATCACCGGCAGCCGGCACGGGGGCAACCTGGGTCGAACTCGGCGTCAGGTATGGCATCGACCCGGCATACGCCCTGGCTTTCTTCATCCATGAGTCGGGCGCAGGAACCGCTCCCGGATGGGCGGGGCGCAAACCCGATGGCAGCACGACGCATAACATCGGCAATATCATCTGTGCCGGGTATCCAACGTGTTACGGACGATTCCGCGACTACGCGAGCTGGGAAGCAGGGATCGAGGACTGGTATCGCCTGATCGCCGTCGAGTATGTGGAGTGGCGCGGCGTCCACACCGTCGAGGAGATCGTCCCGATCTATGCGCCGGTGGTCGAAAACGATGTACCGGCGTACATCGACGCCGTCAATCGCCTGGTCGCCGAATGGCACGCATCGCGAGCACGATAATGGGTCTGAGCCGTCTCCAGATTCTCCTGCTGATCCTGGCGCTGATCGGGCTTGGCGTGCTGGTGCAGCAAACGCAACCACCGCCGCTATTGCTGAGTCGCTGGGACGGCTCGATGCCGGGTGTCAGTCGCGGCGCACCGCAGTCGATCAGCGCGGCATTCGCCGCTCAACCTGCCGCCGAACGTCCCTCCGGCAATCCGTTGCGCGACCGGCGCACGGTGATCACACAGGGGTATGGGGTCGGGTCGCATGCCCCCGCCAGCGTCTGGGGCGGGATCGACCTGGCTATCGATAGCGATGGCGACGGACAAGCTGACCCGCAGGGAACATGGCATGTGCCGGTGTACGCCACCCACGATGGTATCGCGCGGGTGAAACCGAATACCTGGCCCGGCGGCAACTATCTGGCGATTGAGAATGAGCAGTACAAGACAGCATATGCGCACCTCGATTCGTATGCCGTCGTCGATGGTCAACCGGTGGCGCGCGGTCAGGTGATCGGGTATGTCGGGTCAACCGGCATGTCAAGCGGACCGCATCTGCACTACGAGGTGTGGGAACGTGGCGTGAACCGCAATCCGCTCGACTTTGACGCGCTGCGCAGCGATGAGTGACCCCCGCTGGACATCCGGAACGAATGTGTTCGTCGTCTTTGATGGACAAAATGTCATCACATCACACGATCTTGACCAAAGGTGTCATCTTTTCGCGTATAATACCTGCAGGTTGTTGCAGCGTGACACGCACGCAACGAATCGGGCGCTGGCATCCAACCGTGGTATCCAAAAGTACAATCCGGCACTGAGAAAGATTCCCATTGTCGGACGGGACGCACGTACTATAGACCGTTCCGAAGCGGCGGGGTATGATGGTACGGAAGGTGCTGGACAGGAGCCTGAGGTATGACGACACTTCCCTCCCCCAATGATGCAATCGCCGACTCGGCCAGACTGATCGCCATTCTCGAACGTCATCGCAACGATGTGCCGGAGATCGAAGGATTGCTCACCGCACATCGCACAACCCACCATCAGATGACGACCAGTTACCACGCCAGCGAAGATGCTATTGCCGCCTGGCGCGCGGCGCTGGCACGCCGCTGGACGTGCGAAATAGCGGCGCGTCGCCTCTACAAGCAGACACTGCGCCAGATTGTACAGTACTACGGCACCGCCGAAGCGCCGACCATCCGCCTGATCTCGCGCGGTGGCGCCGAAGCCGATAGCTCACCCACTGAACTGCTCGAGGATATGCAGCGCCTGCACGCCGTTCTTTCGCTCGAAGCTGCAACCCTGCCATTTGCCGAACAACGCCTGGCCGAAATCGCTCAATCGTGCGCTGCGCTCGAATCCGCCATTCATGATGTCGCCGAAAGTGAACGGCGACGGCGCACCGCCGTGCTCGATCTCCGTATCGCCCGTGAGGTCTACCGTCGGATGCGGCGTGAGACGTACCAGGCGCTCGTCAATCGGTTGGGTGATCAGGCGCCGCTCGATATCGACGAATCGGTGCTCGAAACGACAGAGTAGAGCCTGTCACAGGCTGGCGATCCGCCGGGTCTCACCCTCATACGATCCAGTGTTGCTGGACATTTCTGGCAATGGCTCAACAGAAAGCGCCGGTGCGGTTCTTTCCCCGGTTACAACCCGCACGATCTTTACCTCGCCAAACAGTGCAACGGCAGTAATTCGCAGGCGCACCGGCGCTGTCTCGAATTCGA
>Ga0209162_1002513_pt1 | contig 15937 bp, 11 predicted proteins | sample YNPNPMetaG_FD_187121 | JGI IMG/M metagenome (GOLD analysis project Ga0209162, IMG submission 187121) | Anoxygenic and chlorotrophic microbial mat microbial communities from Yellowstone National Park, USA - YNP NP MetaG (SPAdes) (version 2) ... | reverse complement strand
TCCTGATCGGCGTGATCGGCGCGTTCGCGATCGCCATCGTCGTCCTGCTCATCTTCCTGCTCCGGGGCGGCGAGAAGCAGGTCATCGTCCAGACGGTCCCCTCGATCGCGGGCGCCGACGGCGGGACGATCGTCGCGGCCACGGCGGGCGGGCCGGGAGCGGACGCCGGGGCGAAGGAGGAGCCCGACACCGCCGCGGCGAAGGTCGAGGAAGACAAGGGGGGCGGCGGGGACGTCGCCGAGGCCGGGGGTGCGGGAGAGCCCAACGCCAAGGCTGCCGACGGCGGCGACGGGACGGGCGGCGGGAACCAGGAGCCCCCGGCGAGCCCGGGGAGCGGGCGCCGGCGCGGTGGCGGTCGCAGCCCCGCTGGCGGCGGGACGGCCGGTACGGGACCGGTGCCGGCGAGCGCCGCCACCACCCCGACGGGCGGCCGCGACACCGGCTCGTCGGGCCAGACCCGCAGCGGAGGACGGCTCGCCGGCGACCTGAGCGCCCTCGGGATCAACCCGACGCGACGCGACACGGGCAGCAGCAGCTCCTCTTCCGGCTCGTCCGGTGCCGGCGCCAACCTGCCTCCCACGCCGGATCGAGAAGCGGTCCGGGCCAAGTTCGAGAGCGTGCGTGGGGCGGTGCGCGCGTGCACGGGCGGCCAGGCCGGCACCGCCCAGGCGCAGACCACGATCCAGGGATCCACCGGCAGGGTCACTCGCGTCAACGTCACCGGCGACTTCACCGGCCCCGCCGCCACCTGCATCACCAACGCGATCCGCGGCCTGACCTTCCCCCCGTTCGCCAACCCCACGCTGACCGTCAACTACTCGTACCGCTTCTGAGCCACCGACCGTTCTTCCGCCCCGCTCCCCCTTCTTCCGACAATGGCCGTCCGTCCGGCGGCCGCTTCCCCCGTCGCTCGCGCGGGGACGCCGGGCTCGCGAAGTCCGCTCCGCCCAACGGCCTACTCGCGGATCACCACCGGGGTTCCCGGCTGCAAGGGGCTGGCCATCACGCCGTGCCATCCGTCCGGCACGCGCGGCTCGGACCACTCGAAGATCCACTTGGCATCGATCGGACTCATGTTCACGCAGCCGTGGCTCTTGGTCATGCCGAAGCGGTTGTGCCAGAAGGCCCCGTGGATCGCGAAGTTGTCGGAGAAGAACATCGTCCACGGGACGTCCTCGATCGAGTACGCGCCGTCCGCCTCGGTGATGCCGTCCATCGTGGCCGAGACGTGCTTGCTCAGGATGGTGTACGACCCCGCCGGCGTCTCGAAGCCCTCCTTGCCCGTCGAGACCAGGGCCGCGAAGACCGGCCGGCGGCCCTCGAAGGCGACGAGCAGCTGGTCGGAGAGGTCGATCTGGATCCACTTCCCGTCGGCGAGAACGCCGGGCGGCGGGTCCTGTTCCTCCGCGACGCCGAAGTTGTGCGCCCGAACGTACTGCCCCTCCGTCGTGACCCAGTACTCGACCGCGCCGATCTTCTCCCGCGCACGAAGGAAGCGGTGCGACTGGCGCGCGATGCGGCCGCTTTCCACGAGCGCCCGGCCGACGCCGCGGACGTAGGTCGTGGGGCGCCCGCGGCCGACGAAGCCGATCGGCAGCGGCATGTCCGGATCGATGATCAACCCATGGTAGGTCGGTCCTTCCACGTCGCTGACGTACTGGCGCGGAACGTACAATCCGCGGATCGTGCGGTAGAACCGTTCCCCGGCGGCGGCGGTGTCGCGGTCGATCGAGATGAAGAAGTCCTTCTCCAGCCATTGCGCCACGAGGCCGCCGACGCGGTCGATCTCCGAGGTGGGCGTCCCCGGCGGCGGGCCGGCCAGGGAATAGACGATTTCGGGGGCGCCCGCGTCGATCGGTGCCGCGGCGCCGGCGTCCACCGCCGGCGTCCCGACGCCCGCGTCCGGCCCCGGAACGACCATCGGCTCGACACCCTCGGGCAGGTCCGTCCCCGGCATGTGCTCGAACTCCGCTTCCCGCGCCACGACGGGCTTGCGGTTCCGTTCCGGCGGAGGCGCCTCGCCGTCCGGCTCATCGGCATCCAGTTCCACCAGCGGCTCGCCGGCGTCCGCTGCGCCGGCGTCGGCGGCGGCCAGGGCGGCCGCCCGCGCCGCCTCGTCCGCCCGCAACAGCTCCTCGCGTCGCTGATGCACCTGCGCCAGTTCCTCCTCGGTCGGGAGCCGCGTGAGCGCGTAGGTCCGGTTCTGGCGGTTCTGTCCGTAGCGGTACGGCATCACCTGATTGCGGTCCGGCGCACGCGGGAGGTCCGCCGCCTCCGGCGGCTGAAGGTCCACCTTGAGGCTTCGCGAGCAGACGAACCCCTTCTCCGGCAGGGGGTACCAGTTCCCGCCGACGCAGCCGCGTCCTCGCTCCACCTTCAGTCCGGTGCGGATGCGTGCCCCCTTGCGCAGGTATCCCAGGCGCGTCGAGTTGGAATCGGGCTTGTGGTACACGGGGGAGAAGCTGGCGACGACCAGGGCGTGCATGGGATATTGGATCTCGAACAGATCCTCCTCGCTGAGCGGCGGCGCCGCGTCCGCCGGCGCGGCGTCGGGCGATTCCGTGGCGCCCGGCCCCGCATCCGGGCTCGACGCCGTGGCGCCCGCCCCGGCATCCTCCGGGCGCACCCGCGGTACGGGTACGAAGCGGGCGTCCTCGCGCCCCCGGGACGGGGCTGCGGCGACCGGCCCGGAGCTCTCCTCGCCGCCGCTGGAACGTGCCCGCGGCGGTTCGGTGCAGTGCGCCGGCACCGTCGCCCCCGCGGCGACGGCGAGGAGGCCCGCCACCGCTGCGCGAAACCGCCCCCGCCTCACCTTCCGCCCGGCCGGTTCCTGTCGGGCTCCCCGTCGTCCTGCGTGCATCGTGCCGTCCTTTGCCGTTCGCCCGCTCCGCCGCGACCGCCTGCCCCCCGCTCGCCGGCGTTGCGGACCGAAGATATTCGACGCCCCGCCTCCGGACAACTTCTCGGCGCCACCCAGCCTCGGTCTGTCCCGCTGGACTTCGCCCTGGCCTCGCGCTAGCAACGGGGTCATGTCGCGACCCGTCGAGTCCGAACGGCTCCGTGCCCTGCCGCCCTACGCCTTCGCCGAGATCGATGCGCGGGCGGCCGAACTCCGCCGGCAGCACGTCGAGGTGATCGATTTCGGGGTCGGCGATCCGACGATCCCGACGCCGGGGCCGATCCGCCGGGCCTGCCGGGAGGGGGTCGAGCGGTATGCGGACGCCGGGTACCCCGCCTACGCGGGGGCGCCGTTTTTCCGCCGGGCCGCCGCCGACTGGCTCCGCCGGCGGCACGGGGTCGAGCTTTCCCCCGAGACCGAGATCACCGCCACGATCGGGTCGAAGGAGGCGGTGTTTCATCTGCCCCTGGCGGTGTGCGACCCCGGCGACGTGGTGATCGTGCCGTCGCCGGGCTACCCGCCCTACGCTGCGGGCGCCCGGTTTGCCGGGGCCGGGACACACCCGTACGGATTGTTCGCCGACCGCGGCTTCCTGCCCGACCTGGAGACGCTCGAACGGTCCCTCCCCCCGCGTGCCCGCCTGCTCTGGATCAACTATCCGAACTCGCCAACCGGCGCCTGCGCCACCCACGACGACCTGGTCCGGATCGCCGCCTTCGCCCGGCGGCACGACCTCCTGTTGGCCTCCGACGAGGCGTACATCGACTTGTGGTTCGGGGACCGACCGGCGCCGTCGTTGCTCGAGGTGGCTCGCGAGCGGGTGGTCTGCTTCTTCTCGTTGTCGAAGCGCAGCGCGATGACCGGTTACCGCGTCGGTTTCGCCGCCGGGGACCGCGAGCTGATCGGCGCCCTCCGGCGGCTCAAGACCAACCTCGATTCGGGCGTGCCCACGTTCATCCAGTCGGCCGCGGCCGAGGCGTTGGCGGACGAGACGCACGTGGAGCAGATGCGGGAGGAATACCGGGAGAAGCGCGACCGGCTTTGCGCGGCCTTCGAGCGGCTCGGGCTGCTCCCCGCGCGTCCGGCCGGGTCGATCTACGTCTGGCAGCCGCTGCCGGCCGGCCTGGACGATCGGGAGGCGGCGCGTCGGCTGCTGCGGCCCGATCTGGCGATCGTCGCCACACCCGGATCGCGGCTCGCCGACCCGCTGCCCGACGGGCGGAATCCCGGCGCCGGCTACCTCCGCTTCGCGCTGGTCCCGCCGCTTCATCAGGTCGAGGAGGCGGTGCGCCGGCTGACCTCGATCCCGTGGCTCGACCGTTGAGCGCGGACCGGCGGGTCACCGCCGGAGCGCTTCGCCCCTTCCGCCGGATGGCGTCGCCGCCTGCCGGGCGGGCGCCGAGGCCTACCGCAGGATCTCGCGCGCCAGCATCGCGTCGGGGTGCGCCTCGGCGGAGGCGAACAGCAGCGCCAGGAGCAGCCCGGTGACGAGGAAGTAGGCCGCTGCCCACCCGACCACCTGGCGCCCGGTCATCGGCGTCACCCGGGCCATCCGCCGCAGCCGCTCCAACTGCCGCAGCTCGAAATGGAACAGCGCTTGGTCTGCCTCCTGCCCTAGACTCGGGCGCGCCAGGCCCTTGAGCGTCGCCAGACCGGCGGGCGAGAGCGCGGCGACGCGCGGCGACGCAGTGATCCGGCGGAACCGGATCGCCGCCCCCGCCTCGGACGCGAACTCCACCAGTCCGACTGCGCCGACCACCGCCAGCAGGGTGATGTCGAGGGCCCAGGCGAGGCCGAGGGCGGCGACGAACATGCCCCCGGAGAGGAGGATGCCGAGGCGGCCGCCCAGCGAGTAGCCGACGGCGGCGAGGACGCGGCCGCCGTCGAGGGGGTTCACGGGAAGAAGGTTGAACAGGTTGAGCAGGGCCCACCAGGCGACAATCACGCCGGCCGCAGGGTGGGCGAACCTCGTCGCGGCGTCGAACAGCGCCGCCGCGGCGGTCAGGCCGAGCCCCCAGGCGGGGCCGGCCAATGCGATGCGCGCCTGTTCCGCCCGCGTGCGCCAGGTGTCCTCGGTCACCGCGGCGGCTCCGAGCAGCGGGAGGAAGTAGATCCCCCGGACCCGGAGCCCCGCACGGCGCATCGCATGCACATGACCGTACTCGTGGAACGCCAGCATCGCCATGATCGCGACCGCGAACTCCCACGACAGCAGCACGCCGTAGACCGCCGCGGAGGCCAGCGCCGGCCCGATCTTGAAGGTCTTGAGCGCGGCGGGGAGCCCCTTGGCGAGCTTGGTGCCGAGCTTGGCCAGGAGCACCAGGAACCCACCGAACGACACGCGGTGCTTTCCGGCGTTCCCGGCCTGTCCCGCTTCCCCCGGCGGCGTTTCCGGCACGGCGGTCACCGGTGGCGTTGCGTGCTCCCGGAGCACCTCCGGGAGGTACCGCTCGTCGCCCGCCCGCTCCGCGATGACCGCCAGCAACACGCCGCTGTCCGCCACGTCGGTCATCGGTTGTGGGCCGTCGAGTTCGATGCGGATCGTCGGCGACCCGATCGGCGACAGGTCGGCGAACAGAATTCGCTCCCGTCCGCGCCCCTCCACCACGACGTAGCGCAGTCGCACCGGCCGGTCGCGGATCGACGCCGGCGTCTCGGCCAGATCGATGGACCGCAGATCCGACCAGGCGATGCTCGCGCGTTCCCGCCCCCCGCGCCGATGGATCCCCTCGTCGTCGACCCGGATCCCGAGTCTTCCGATCCGTGCCCACCAGGCCACGGCATACGAGGCGAGACCGACGGCGATCGCCCCGACGAGAGCCAGCCCGAAAGGCAGATTCATCGAGGCGCCCGCGGCGGCGGCGACCCCGGTCGCCAGGAGTGCCGTCAGGGCCACGCGGCGGCCGTTGGCCCGGAAAATCAAGGGGCGGGAGGACGACCGGCCCGGCGCGTTCGTCGCGGCCGCTTCCGCCGTTCTGGTTCCGCGGGGGGGGAGTGTCACGAGACGATTCGTAGCCCAGGGGGACCGATCGATCAAATGAAACGTGCGTTCGGAACGCGCCCCTCAGGGAACGATTCTCGTCCCCTGCCGTCCCTCGACGGCCTCGACGAGCTTCTCGGGCGAGGTGATCAACGCCTCGCGGCCGCCGGCTTCGAGAAAGCGCGCGACGGCCTCGATCTTGGGACCCATCGAACCCGCGGGGAACTGGCCTTCGGCGAGGTACCGGCGCGCCTCGGCCAGCGTCAGCCGATCGAGCTCGCGCTGCGTCGGCCGGCCGAAATCGAGGCACACGCGGGGCACGGCCGTGGAGATCACGAAGAGGTCGGCGCCCAGTTCGGCGGCGAGAAGGGCGGAGGCGAGGTCCTTGTCGATCACGGCCGCCGTGCCGACCAGGTCGCCGTCGGGCTTCCGCACCACCGGGATCCCGCCGCCGCCCACCGCGATCACGACGTAGCCCGCCCGCAGCAGGTCGCGGATCGCGTCCCGTTCGATGATCTCGCGGGGGACCGGCGACGGGACGACGCGGCGCCAGCCCCGGCCCGCGTCCTCCCGGACCTCCCACCCCTCTTCCTCTTTCCGCCGCCGCGCCGTCGCCTCGTCCATGAACGACCCGATCGGCTTGGTCGGGTTGCGGAACGCCGGGTCGTCGGCATCGACCCGCACCTGGGTGACCACCGAGACGGCGCGCCGGTCGAGACCCCGGCGGCGGAATTCGTTGGCGAGTTGCTGCTGGATCATGTACCCGATCGCCCCCTGGGTGTCGGCGCCGATGCTGTCGAGCGGCACCGGATGCAGCTCGTGGAGCGCCAGCTCGCAGCGCCGAAGGATGAACCCGACCTGCGGGCCGTTGCCGTGCGTGATCGCCATGTTCCAGCCCCGCGCGAGCAGCTCGGCGATGGGCGCGCACGTTTCGCGCGTGACCGCGAACTGGTCGCTCACCCGCTGGTGCTGCGGGTCGCGGATCAGCGAGTTGCCGCCGATCGCCAGCACCGCGAACCGATTCTGCTCCGCCGTCATCGATCGTTTCCTCCCGTCCGCCGCGTCCCGCGCAGCAACGTTCCGCCGATCGCCGCCGCCCCGAGGAGCAGCCACAGGGTGGCCCAGAAGGCCGGCGGCAGTCCGACCAGATCCGACATCGTCGCCGCGTCGTTCTCGCCGTGCGCGTAGTACAGGACCCGGATGGCGAGCACGGCGTTGAGCGCCGTTTGCACACCGAGCAGCGCCAGCGTCCAGCGGGCCGCCGCGGATCGCCGCGCCGCCACCGACCCCAGCCCTGCCGCCAGCAGCAACAACCCCACGATGCCGAATGCCGTGCGCACCCAGAGCCACGTCGTCAGCGCCAGCCCCGCCGCCAGCCCCGCGAGCACAGGCCGATGCAGCCTCGGCCGCCGCACCGCCGCCAGCAGCCCGGCGGCGACCAGGGCGGTCCCCACGTACCCGGCGCTCGCCACCAGCGCTCGCGCGCCCGTGCCGAACTCCTGCGGGTCGAACCGGTAGGTCGTCAGCCCCGAGGTGTCCGGCCGGACCAGGAGGCTCCGGACCTCGGCCCCGCACGCCAGTGCCGCCAGCGCGTGGCACGTCTCATGGACCCACGTCGCGAACAGCGCCAGCGGATAGAGCAGCGTCTCGCCGTGCGGCACGAGGTTCAGCACCGCCACCGCTGCCACCACCCCCCACACGGCCGCCGGCTTCATGCCACCGGCCGCCGGCCCGTCCGCCCGGTCCCGTCGCACGCCCGCTCCGCCCCTCGGCCGCTCCCCGTCGGCATCGTGCGCCGCCCGCGGCCGTTCGGCCGAAGAGTCGCCCGACGCGGAGGGCGGGGTCAAGGCGGGTGACCGGCGTCATCCGCGGCGATCCGGCCGCCGTCGTCCGGGGTGGCGCGAAGACCTCCGCGACCGCGCCGTCGGGACCCGTCCTCGGCGGAGCGCGCGTCCGTTGACATTCCCCCCTGTTCGGCCTAGTCGGCGGGGAGGAGGTGCCACCGATGAGCGAGATCACCAGGGTCCTGGCGCGGGAAATCCTCGATTCGCGCGGCCACCCCACGATCGAGGTCGATGTGTTCCTGAAGAGCGGCGCGATGGGGCGGGCCGCCGTCCCCTCCGGCGCCTCGACCGGCGAGCGGGAGGCGCTGGAGCTGCGCGACGGCGACCCGAGCCGCTATCTCGGCAAGGGGGTCCGCAAAGCGATCCGAAACGTCGCCGCGCTGGCCAGGGTGGTGAGGGGGCACGAGGCGTCGGACCAGCACGGCGTCGACCGGCTGCTCCTCGATGCCGACGGTACCCCGAACAAGAGCAAGTACGGCGCCAACGCGATCCTCGGCATCTCGATGGCGACGGCCCGCGCGGCGGCCTGCGAGCAGAACGTGCCGTTGTTCCGGTACCTGGGCGGTCCGAAGGCCCGGCTGCTGCCCGTGCCGATGATGAACATCGTCAATGGCGGCGCCCACGCCGACTCGGGCCTTGACATCCAGGAATGCATGATCGTGCCGCACGGCCTGCCGACCTTTTCCGAGGCGCTGCGTGCCGGGATCGAGGTGTTCCACGCGCTCAAGGCGCTGCTCGGGGCCGCCGGCCTGGCGACCAGCGTCGGCGACGAGGGCGGGTTCGCTCCGGACGTGCCCTCGAACGAGGCCGCGCTTCGGCTGATTGTCGCCGCGATTCGATCTGCGGGCTACGAGCCCGGCAAGCAGGTCTCCCTGGCCCTCGACCCGGCCGCCTCGCAGTTCTACGACGCCGCGTCCAGGCGCTACGTCTTCCGCCGCGAGGGACGCTCGTTCGACGCCGCCGGTCTCGTCGCCTACTGGAAGCAGCTCTGCGCCCGCTACCCCATCCTGTCGATCGAGGACGGAATCGCGGAGGACGACTGGGCCGGCTGGAGGCAGATGCAGAAGGAGCTCGGCGGCCGCATCCAGATCGTGGGCGACGACGTGTTCTGCACCAACCCCAAGAGGCTCCAGGAAGGAATCCAGAAGAAGGCGGCCAACTCGATCCTGATCAAACTCAACCAGATCGGCACCGTCTCCGAGACGCTGCGCACGATGGAGATCGCCGCCCGGGCCGGCTGGTCGTGCGTCGTCTCCCACCGTTCGGGGGAGACGGAGGACCCGTTCATCGCGCATCTGGCCGTCGCGAGCGGCGCCGGGCAGATCAAGACCGGATCCGGGTGCCGTTCGGAGCGCATCGCCAAGTACAACGAGCTGCTCCGCATCGAGGAGATGCTCGGCAAGGACGCCCGCTTCGCCGGCCGCAGGACGATCGTCGGCCGGTAGGTTCCCCGCGCGATCGGCGTGGGCCCCGGCGAGGGAAGACCGGGACAAGGACGGATCGCCCTGCGCCGTCCGCACCGTCGGGCCCTCCGGCGCGCGACCGCCGATCGCTTGCGGTGTCGTTGCCGGTACCCCCGCCCTCCCCTTCGGGCCGAGGAACCGTTCCAGCGGAATCCGGGATCGGGCCTTCCGCTGGTGCGGGCCCGCCGCGCGTGCTACCCAGGAGTTCATCGGGGGGACGCCAGGGAGGCCAGGATGACGGGCCCGAGACTGCGGGGGATGACATTGACGGTGACGGAACGGTGCAACCTGCGTTGCGGATACTGCTACGTACCGGTGGACCGGGGTCGAACGATGTCCGACGAGATCGCCGCGGCGGCGGTCGACCTGTTCGCCCGGCACGCCGCGGGCGACGGTGAGGTGTCGTTGTCGTTCTTCGGCGGCGAGCCGTTCCTGTCGACGGAGTTGATGGGGCGTTCGATCGAGCGGACCCGTCGGGCGATGGGAAGCGGCCGCCGGGTGCGCGTGGCGACGCCCACCAACGGCACGCTGCTGGAGGGGGAACGTCTCGATTTCTGCCGGGAGCACGGAATTGAGGTCACGATCAGCCTGGACGGGACGGAACCGTCCGGCGAACGGCCGTTCGCGGGTGGCGGAGACTCGATCGAACGGCTTCTTCCTCTCCTGCCGAGTATCCTGGCCCTCGGTCCCGCCGCCCGGGTCACGGCCCGCATGACGGTGACGCCGTCGAACGTGGGCCGCCTGGCGGAGAACGTCGCGGCGCTCGATCGGATCGGTTTCCGCCGCATCGTGTTCCTGCCGGCCTTCGAGCTCGAATGGGGGGACGAGGCGGTGGAGGCGTGGGGGCGCGAGCACCGCCGCATCGGTACCTGGCTGGTCGGGCTGCACGGGGCGGGACGACGACCGCCCGACCTGCCGACGTGGCGCGGCGTCGAGTCCCGCCTGATCTTCGGAAAACCGCGGCGCGCCTGCGGGGCGGGGGTGCGTCTCGTCGCGGTGGCGCCGGACGGCGGGATCCATCCGTGCTACCGGTTCGTCTTCGCGGCGGACAACGAATCCTGGAGACTGGGGCACGTCTTCGCGGGTCTGACGAATCGCGAGGCGCTCGCCGTCTTCGCGACGCTGGATCCCACCTTCGCGAAGCCCCAGGACGGCGACTGCGCCACGTGTCCGGCGTGCGACGGTTGCACGTTCTTCTGCCCCGCCCTGGGTCACTGGATTCTCCGGGACCCGCTGGCGATCCCCGCCGTGGCGTGCCGCTTGTCCCGGGTGCAGGTCGAAGCGATCCGGCCGTACGCTGCGGGCGGCTCTCGCGCGGCAACCCGACCGGCGCGCCGCCGGATCCGGTTGGCGGCCGCCGCCGCGGTCGCCACCGCCGTCACGGGGGCCGCCGCGGCCTCGTGCGACTCCGCCGGGCCGACGCCGGTTGACGCGGCCGATCTCGTCGCCGACGCCCCCGCGGATGCCGGCGGCGATGCGGACGCGGACGCGGGGGAGGAGATCGGTCCTGGAGTGTGCCCGGTGGGGGCGGATGCGGACGCGGGGGAGGAGATCGGTCCTGGAGTGTGCCCGGTGGGGGCGGATGCGGACGCCGATGCCGCCGACGACGTGCCGGGACCCGGAACGTGCCCGGTGCCGGGACTCTGTTGATCAGCGCACCCGCCGGCTGGACCAGACCTGTCGCGGCGATCGGTTCCAGCGGAAGGGTCGATCCGCGAGCGCTCCGAAGAGGCCGCGGATCTCGAACCCGGCCTGGCCCAGCAGGGCCGCGACTTCGTTCGGGGCGTACATCCGCACCACGCTCGGCTTGAATCGCTCGCGCCGCCCGTCCCGGCGAAACAGAACGCGCTCGGTCGACAGCCGGCCCGTGATCGGGTCGTAGCGCGACGTCTCTCTCGCGATGCCCGCACGGGTTTCCCACCAATCCGTGCGCGGCCAGGAGGGCATCAGGCCAAGCGGGTTGGTGAGGTCGAGGAGGAATGCGCCGCCGGGCCGCAACAGGTTTGCCACCGAGCGGATCATGCCGGCGTTGGTCTCGTCGTCGAAGTAGCCGATCACCGTGAACAGGCACACGCACGCGTCGAAGGGGCCGAGACCGCCGAGGTCCCGCATGTCGCGGCGGAGCCACTCCACCTCGACGCCGCGCTCGGACGCCAGGCGCGCCGCGCGATCGAGCATGGGCCGGGAGAGGTCCACGCCGGTCACCCGATGGCCGAGCGCGGCGAGCGGCACGGCGTGGCGGCCGAAGCCGCAGCCGAGGTCGAGGACGCGGGACCGCGGAGGGAGCGCCAGCGCCCGATCGACGAAGTCGGCTTCGCGATCGGCGGGGACGAGTGGCAGCCACCGGATCCCCGCCTCGGAGCGGGCCCGGTTTTCCGCAGCCGCGACGACGGGAGGAGGCTCTCCGTCGGCGCCTCCGGGCTCCGTCCGTGCCCGCCGACCGGGGACGGGCCGCAAGGACCGGGTCGGCCGCTCCACGGTCGGGACAGGGGGTTCGTCTTGCCTCTCCCGGAGCGGGGCGGCCCGTGCTAAGGTGCGCGGCCGTGCCGGAGCGCGGGGGCCGTTGCGACGTCGTGATCCTCGGCGCGGGTCTCACCGGCCTCGCCGCCGCCCGCCACCTGCGCGTCCGCTACCGCCTGCTCGAGGCGGCCGATCGCGTCGGCGGGCTGTGCACCACCGTCGCGGAGCGGGGGTTCCGCTTCGACCGGACCGGCCACCTGCTCCACCTGCGCGACCGCCGGATTCGGGCCTGGGTCGTCGGGCTACTCGGCGACCGCCTTCTCCGCATCGAGCGGCGTTCGCGGATTTTTTCGCACGGCGTGTACACCCGCTATCCGTACCAGGCGAACACCTTCGGCCTGCCGCCGCGGGTGGCCTATGAGTGTCTGTCGGGGTTTCTGGCGGCGTGGGACCGGCGGGAGCGGGGTCCGGAGCCGCGGGATTTCGAGCAGTTCATCCTCAAGCATTTCGGCACTGGCATCGCGCGCCACTTCATGATCCCCTACAACACGAAGCTGTGGGGCGTCCCGCCGCGCGAGCTGTCCACGGACTGGACCGACCGGTTCGTCCCGAAGCCGGATCGGGAGGACGTGCTTCAGGGGGCCGTCGGGCTGCACGATCGCGAGCTGGGCTACAACGCGGAATTCTATTATCCGCGCCGCGGCATCGGCGAGTTGCCCGAGGCGCTGCACGCGGCGCTGCGCCGCAAGGCCGAGTTCGGGATGGGAGTCGAAGCGGTCGACCTGCGCCGCCGCGTCGTCCGCGCCGGTGGCGCCGACGTTCCGTTCCGCTGGCTGGTCTCGACGCTGCCGCTCCCCGAACTGTGCCGGCGGCTGCAGGGTGCTCCCGCCTGGGTCGCCCGGACCGCCGCGCGCCTGCGCTGCGTCCCGCTGACCTACCTCGACGTGGCCCTGGAACGGCGCCCCGGAAACGACTTTCACTGGTCGTACGTCCCCGAGCCGCGGCTGCCGTTCTACCGCGTGGGCGCCTATTCGAACTTTTCCGCCGAACTGACGCCCCCGGGCAAGGGAGCATTGTACGTGGAGCTGGCGGCGCGGGGGCCGTTCCGTCGCCGGGACTGGCCCGCCGTCGAACGGGGCCTGGTGGAGATGGGGCTGATCCGCGGCGGGCACGACGTGCGCTTCGTTCGTCCCCGCGTCCTCCCGTTCGCCTACGTGATCTACGACCGGGCGTGGCGTCGATCCCGGGAGCGCCTGCTGGGGTTCCTGCGCGAGCATCGGATCTTGTCGGTCGGCCGCTACGGCGGCTGGGAGTACTCCGCGATGGAGGATGCCCTGCTGGCCGGCCGCGCGGCCGCCCGCATCGTGGAGGAGAACGACCGATGAGCGAACCAGCCGTTTCCGTTCCTCGCGTCTCCGTGGTCATCCCCGTTTACAACGAGGAGGGGATTCTGCGTTCGGCGATCGTCGATCTGGTGGCGCGTTTCGACGAGATGAAGATCCCGTACGAGATTCTGATCGCCGAGAACGGCTCCACGGACGGCACGGTGGCGATCGCCGCGGAGCTGTCCCGGCGCTATCCCCAGGTGCTGTACTCCAGCCTCGGGGAGCCCAACTACGGCAGGGCCCTGCGGCAGGGAATCTTGCGGGCCCGGGGCGAATTCGTGATCTGCGACGAGATCGATCTCTGCGACGGCGAGTTCCACCGGCGCGCGCTGGAGATCCTGGAGACCGGCGGCGCCGACCTCGTCGTCGGCAGCAAGCTGCTCGAGGGGGCCGAAGACCGGCGGCCGATGCTGCGCCACATGGGCAGCATCGTGATCAACGCGATGCTCAAGGTCTCCCTCGGCTTCAAGGGCACCGACACCCACGGCCTCAAGGCCTTCCGCCGCCTCGCCCTGCTCGACGTCGTCCACCAGTGCCTCGCCGACAAGGACTTGTTCGCCAGCGAGCTCGTCATCCGCGCCGATCGAGCCGGCATCCGCAAGGTCGAGATTCCAGTCCGCGTGGTGGAGAAGCGCGCCCCGTCGATCAACCTGTTCCGCCGCGTGCCGAACGTGATGCTGAATCTGGCAAAGCTGTTCGTCGCCATCCGGATTCGCGGCTGACCGGCGCCGGGGAACGCGCGATGACCGGCCGCCGCCTGGTGTCGCTGACCGTCGACCTCGATGAGATCGACTGCTATCGCGCGATCCACGGTCTGGGCGACGGTGCGGGCGAGGCGCCGGTCTACGATCGCGGCGTGCCGCGTTTTGCCGAGCGGCTCGCGCGGGAAGGCGTGCGAGCCACCTTCTTCGTCGTGGGTCGAGACGCCCGGCGTGCGGACCGGGCCGCGCGGCTGCGCGAGCTGGCAGCGGCGGGCCACGAGATTTCCAATCACTCGCTGAACCACGACTACGCCTTGGTCCGCCGCAACCGGTCGATCATGGTCGCCGAGGTTTCCGGCGGTCGGGCGGCGATCGCCGACGCCGTCGGCGTCTCCCCGGTCGGTTTCCGCGCCCCGGGCTACACGCTGTCCGCGGGGCTGGTCGGGGTCCTCGCCGACCTCGAAGTGGCCTACGACTCGTCCGTCCTGCCGTCGCCCGCCTACTTCGCCGCGCGCTCGGCCGCGATCCTCGGCAAGGCCCTCTTCGGCCGCCGCAGCCGCTCGCTGTTCGGCGGCTTCGACCTCGCCCTGGCACCGCGTCGACCGTACTACCTGACCTGGCCGCCGTTCCGACGCCGGGAGCCGCGGGTGGGGAATCGCGGCGGGCTGCGCGAACTGCCGATCGCGGTCCTGCCGTGGGTCCGCCTTCCCGTGATCGGCACGTCGCTCGTCCTCGCCGGGCCCGCCCGAGCCGCGCGCCTGTGCCGCCTGCTGCGCAAGGAGTCCTTCGTGAATCTTGAATTCCACGGGATCGATCTGTGCGCGCCCGACGACCCAGGCCTCGGGGCGCTCGCCGGCCATCAGCCGGACGCGACCCTGCCGCTGACCCGCAAGCAAGACACGCTCTCGGCCGTGATTCGGGAGTTCCGCCAGGCCGGCGCCGAGTTCGTCACGCTGGCCCAGGCCGCCGACCTCGCCTTCCGGGAGCCGATCGGAAGCTGAGGTTCGCGCCGTGCCGGCGGGGACCGCGACCCGGCCGTGCGCCGCGGGCCCGTGCCCCCGCCGGCGGGAAGGACCCCGAGGTTCTGCGGTGTTCCAGGGTCGGCCGCCGTCCTTCCCCGCCCAGCCTTCCGCCCCATCGGGCCTCGGACGCGGGACTGCCGCCGGCTTGCGCTGTCGCGGCGGACGCCCCCACCCCCGGCGGTGGGACTCGTCGCGGACGATCGCCCGTCGCGGAGACCTCTTGTGGAAGCCGCGCTTGCCGTCTCTGGCACCGCATGTCATCCTGGAAAAGACGCGCGGAGGTCCAGGCGATGGCGCGAGACGAAGAGATGCGGCGGATCGGTCAGAGGATCGTCGTGTGCTGGCTCGTGGGGCTGCTGGGGACCGGTTGCGGTCTGGAGGCCGCCGGCATCGGCGTGGGCGACGGGGCGGACAGCGCGGAGGTCGGGGACGCCGGCGAGGTGGCCGTTCCCGACGACGCGGACGCGCCGCGCGACGACGGAGCCGACGGCGAGGCGGCCGTTCCCGACGACGCGGACGCGCCGCGGGACGACGGAACCGACGGCGAGGTCCCGTCGACGTGCGGCAACGGCGCCGTCGAGCCCGGCGAGGAATGCGACGACGGCAACACCGACAATACCGACGCCTGCCCGTCCAACTGCCGGAACGCCGTTTGCGGCGACGGCTTCGTGCGGGCCGGCGTGGAGGAGTGCGACGGGGCATCACCCCGGCCGTGCCCCACGACCTGCTCGACCACCGGCTCCCAGGCCTGCGTCGACTGCCGCTGGGAAACGGCCTGCATGCCGCCGGCCGAGATCTGCAACGGACTGGACGAGGACTGCGACGGGGTTTCCGACAACGGCTTCGCGTGCGTGCGCGGGGCCGTGGGGAGCTGTCTCACGAGCTGCGGCACGACCGGGACCCAGACCTGCGACGACACCTGCGTCTGGGGCGACTGCACGCCGCCGGCCGAGACGTGCGACGGACGCGACGAGGACTGCGACGGGGTTTCCGACAACGGCTTCGCGTGCGTGCGCGGGGCCACGCAGGGCTGCACCACGAGTTGCGCCAGCACCGGGACCAAGACCTGCGATGACACCTGCGTCTGGGGCGACTGCACGCCGCCGGCCGAGACGTGCGACGGACGCGACGAGGACTGCGACGGGGATCCGGACAACGGCTTCCCCTGCGTCCAGGGCGCGAC
>Ga0209162_1002512_pt1 | contig 15944 bp, 19 predicted proteins | sample YNPNPMetaG_FD_187121 | JGI IMG/M metagenome (GOLD analysis project Ga0209162, IMG submission 187121) | Anoxygenic and chlorotrophic microbial mat microbial communities from Yellowstone National Park, USA - YNP NP MetaG (SPAdes) (version 2) ... | reverse complement strand
TAACACACCCATACCTATAAGCATGCTAACAGGTGCTTCTTTAACATTTTTAAAATGGTTACTATTATTTTTACCAGCACCTAGGAACACAGAGTAGAATACCTTCACAAAGACAGCCAGCATCAGTATACTACATAGTATCGCTATTATAGACAACAAAGGATTCAACCTATACGTGGATTCGTATATGAGTAGTTTAGAAGCAAAACCATTCAAAGGAGGCATACCTGATACAGCTAACAAACCTATAATGAAGAACATAGTCGTGTACCTCATACTACGTGCAAGTCCACCTAGCTTATCCAATGAGCGTTCATCCGTAGCGTAAAAAACAGCGCCAGCAACCAGGAATAACAAACCTATATCTAAAACATCGTTGAACATGTGAAAAACCCCTCCTTTCAAAGCTGTTAAACCATAGGGTTCACCTTTAGCTGCTACACTAGTGCTCACACCTAGTAGTATATACCCCACCTCAGCTACAGCAGTGTAACCAATAAGACGATTCAGGTCACTCTGTATAAGCGCCATTATAACACCAGTGAATATACTCAGAATAGATAAACCAATCAGCACCCATGCTAAACTATTAACTGACAATGACATCGTTGAACCCTGAAACACGCTACCGTACAAAGTGAAGCATACTCGTAGTATACCGTATACACTAGCTTGAGTAGCACCCATTATCACCAAGGTGACAGAGGAGGAGGATTCACCGTAAGCATCAGGCAGCCACATATGCATAGGCGCTAGACCAGCCTTCATAGCTAATACAATTATGAACAAAACCAAAGCGATCTTATCCAAAAAGGAGAACTCTAATAGTTTAGCGAGTGTAGCTATATTCAAAGCGTTATACTGACCATACAGTAAACCTATAGCGAACAGTATGAACAATGCCCCTATAGAACTAAGCACTATATACTTGAAACCAGCTTCCAAGGCTTTATCCTTATACACCATGAAAGCTATCAGAGCACATGATGATATACACGTTATCTCCAGGAATACGAAGAAGTTGAACAAGTCACCAGTGAACTCCATACCCAGTGTACTCGTCACTAGCAACAACATGAGCGTGTAGAATTTATCTAAACCTGTCTCCTCTTTCTTCATAAAGGACCATGAATAAACAGCTGATGATAACGCTAATATAAAAGTAATGATACCCATTAATACACTGAGAGCATCAACTTCGAATAGGATTCTAACCACAGGTAATGATAAATCCTTAGCGCCGAAGATGTAGATACGTGCACCGTTAGATAACACGTCATATGATAACAGAGTAATGAATAAACCAGTTAATATGAGCACAGCTAAAACGAAGCTGTTACGAACCCTACCACCTAGTCTACTTATGAGAGGCGTGCAGAACGCACCTAACAACGGTATAGCTATGATTAAAGCAGGGGCATGCTCAAACATGTACTCTGGTATCACTCCTTCAACCTCCTGATTCTACGTGGATCCAATGTGTTATAATGCTTGTATATATGCATAACAAGGGAGAGCATAAGAGCTAAAACTGCTACACCTATAACTATACTAGTAAGCGTTAAAGCCTGTGGTATAGGAGCAACCATACCACTTGGTATACTAGTACCCTCAGGGAGACTAGTGTATATAGGCGCTAAGCCTCCAGCACGATAACCAAGTGTTATCAAGAAGAGGTTAACACCATTCTCAATTATTGATATACCTATAACAATCTTTATAAGATTCCTACGTGCCAGTACAGCGTATAAACCTATGATTATTAACACCGCGACTGTGATGAATGGTATATTCCATAGTAGATCCATAACCCTTCACCTATCCCTCCTTCAAACCCTTACTAGCATAAGCCATGACTAAGACTACGACGAATAAACCAGCTATAACCTTTACACCCACAGCGATGTTCATAAGGGGTAACACTCCACCTGTGTTAACATCAGATAGCGTTGAACCTGAAGGAGGAATATTACCGAATATACTATGTAGACTAACTAAGAAGTTAGAGAAGAAAACACCACCTATGATTAAACCCAGGATTGCTAATGATATGAACATGACAGCGCCTATACTCTCAAATGATGATAGTAATGATTCCTTCACTTTTTTATGAACCCATGTGGACCCGTAAGCTACTAGTAGCATAGCGCACCCTGACGCTACTACTGCTCCACCTTGGAAGCCGCCACCTGGTGTTAGATGACCATGCATGATAACGTAGAACCCGAACACTAGGATCAAAGGGAATAGTATATTACTCATGGTTCTAACGATCTTAGACATCTCATTCATTTTTTAAACCCCCTGAATAATGCTACTACACCTGCTACCGCTGCGAATAGTATAGTAGCCTCACCTAGTGTATCAAACCCTCTGTAGTCGAATACAACCGCTGTTACACCATTATTAGTCCCGGTTTCACTCTGTGTATTAGTAATTATGTAATCATCCATAGGCATCCTTTCAGGTTCACCGAACTGATGAAGCATTATCATACTCATAGCTAAGAATACAGCTACTACAACCAAGGCTAATAATGATATGATAGTTCTCTTATCCATTCTAAACCTCATCCTCCTTATTTTTAGTTGATCTTATAGCTATGATGAGTATAGCAGTGGATAAGCACGCTCCTACACCAGCTTGAGCTATAGCTACATCAGGTGCGTGTAGAATATAGAACTCTAATGATAATAGAAGACTCATAGCAGCTAACGCTACCGCTGATGCTAACAAATCACGTATTAACACAGCGATGACAGCTGACACCACCATGAATAAAAGTATCAGTATATGTATAACCTCTATCAGCATTAATCATTCACCCTTCTCATTACTACTACCAGCATTGTTATTCCTCTTCTTCTTTCCCGTACGCTTATCCTTTAAGTCATCCACTACCGCTCTAGCTGGCTCCACACCGCTCCTATGAGCAGCGCGTGCTATAGCGTGAGCACCTACAGGGTTAGTGAGGAGTATAGCTACTAGAGCTACAGCTGAATGCAGAGCTATAACAGACCCGTTAACATCACCATGCCACCATGCTTTTAAACCTATTAGTATAACAGATCCGATCACGAAGATCGAACCGAATGTTGTGCATTTAGTACCAGCGTGTAGACGTGTATAAACATCAGGGAATCTCAGCAGCCCGATACCAGCTAGTAGATTAAAGAAGACACCGATGCATAGCATCGTGTATATTATTATATCAAATATCATAAATGCCCTCCTTCAAGGTATTTAGCTATGAACAGTGTTGATATGAATGATAATAAAGCGTACACTATAGCTACGTCGATGTATATAACCTCGTAGAACGCTGCACCAAAAGCCACCATCGCTACTATGATTATCGTGTTTATAGTGTCAACCCCTACTACCCTATCAGGTGTAGTTGGCCCTAGTATAATCCGTATTATACCAAAGGATGTGCATAATATAAGCGCTACTAGTACTCCTAGGTACGTTGACTGTAAACCATATAATAACTCGATCATTCAGCTATCCTCCTAACCCACTGAGGGAAACTACCGCATACGTAATGGTAATCAACAGGTTTACTCTCCAGGCTTTTTTCATCAACGTTTATCCAATGCACGTATAGATCATTAGAATCCTCGTCAACATCAACGCTTAATGTACCAGGTGTTAGTGTTATAGAGTTAGCCAGCATGGATAAACCTAGATCAGTTTTTAAACCAGGGGATATCCTAACTATACCTGGTTTTATCCTACCTGTTACAACACGGTAGGCTACATCCAGATTAGCTTTGCATAGAGCTACGAAGAAAGGACCTATCACGTATCCTAAAAATATAAACCATCTCACAGGGTTAAGCATACGTAGATTATCCTTAACTAGCACCCTGTGTGATATGAAACCAACGATTAATGATAATATAACCCCTATAATGAATTCATCGTAGCTCCATAAACCTATTATATCAGACCCGGTACCTGTTGTGAATATCAGGTATAATATGAATGATACTGCACTAGTAACTATAAAACCATTAATGCTTCTCATCTTCCTTCATCCTCGTATAAATTACCTAGATGTTTATTTTATTACATTGCGTGTAATCAATTTGTTTTTTTTATATGTTTTTATTTTTATCTATAACCCAAGGTTACTATTTTAAATCCATGAAGGATTAAGGGGGGTTTAGATGATGAAGTGTTATTAGTTAAAGGTTTATAATAGTGTAGTATGTAAGCGTGAATAATAGTATAGTCAACGCTGACCCTAACCCTACTATGAGTAGTGTTAACCTTTTATTTAACCCTAGCAGATTGCATATTATAGTCGTTGACATTGCACCGGTGCCTTGGAACGGTATAAACATGAATAGGAGCAGCATCAACGGTAGGATTTTACCGTAATTCCTTGATTGTATACGCTCTGTCTTACAGTGTAACTTATTATACCATAACTCTAGTGATATACGTGTCCTGTAAACATGTGGTTTCCTGCGGCTGATACCTATGAAAGGGAAAGCTGGTATAGCCCTTATGATCACTTCTATCACCCACCAGCTAGTTATAAAAGCGATGCAGACTAATACGTCGAATAACCATAGTGTCCCGCACCATTGTAAAGCAGGTATACCACGGTTTAAACCTACTATGACTATTGTTTCTTTACCCATTGGCGGTATGAAGTATGCTAATGATAGTGTCACATACCAGCCTTGCTGCTCAGATGGTAAGGTATAATAGACTGCTGCGAAGAAGATAACACCTATTAGAATGATTAGTATGAATAATATGAATTGTTTTTTATTGAAACCGTGTTTATAACCACAAGTTTCACTATTCATACTTATTGCGTCATCATTACTCACTGTTTCAACCTCAGATTCATCTAACGTTAAAATCATTCTATTTTCCAGAGTAAAAACAAGAAGATAAAAGGTTTTTTACCATTTTTTTTTATTCTACTATTAGACTATTAGAGTATTTGTCAGTGTCAGATAAGAGGAACTCGTTGCTCATTGATAAACATGAGACAGGGCAGACTTCGTTGCATTGAGCGCAGAATGTGCATCTCGCAAGGTATATCCTTATTTTTTTCTCCTCTGTCTTGTACTCTATAGCCTCTGATGGGCAGACTTGTAAGCATAATCTGCATCCTATACATTTATCCTTATCGTACGTTATCCGCCCTCTGAAACGCTCAGGTACTGGTACAGGAGGGTTTATTTTTATCTCCCCTTTCTCTACTTTCTCTAGGAATCTACTAGGTGATGAAGGAGCGTATTTAACAGGGAATTTATTAGTGAATGGTTTCTTAAGCATCTGAGCTAGTACTACCGGTATCATTGAGAATCTCATATACTCAGCCTCCTGGTTTTTTCAATGCTTAACCTATGAAGCTCCTCGCTGTTCATTATGTATCTCTTGTTATTTGATATGATAGCTACACGGTTGGTACATGACATACAAGGATCAGTTGACGCTGCTACTATGGGTATATCAGCTATCTGCTGATCAAGAAGCATAGGTATCCATGGTAGTATATTGTTATACGTAGGTGCTCTAACCTTCCACGCGTAAGGGTTACCGGTACCGGTGAACCTCACATAGTGGAATACTTCTCCTCTTGGAGCCTCCATGCGTCCTATACCTTCACCGTTAACTCGCTTGAGTGTAGCTAGTAGTTTAGGTATCTTAGGTTCTGATACTATATCGCCTTTAGGCATCTGCTCTAAGCATTGCTCTATTAGATTTATTGATTGTTTAACCTCTAATAATCTCACAATAACCCTATCGTAAACATCACCTTTAACCTCTCCTGTTATTATATCAGGTGTTACGTAATCAAAATCAAGGTCAGTGTAAGCGAAGTAACCTTGATCTAGTCTAACATCTTTTTTAACACCTGATGCGCGAGCTGTTGGTCCAACTGCGCATAGTTTAAGAGCATCCTCTTTGGTGAGTACGCCGCAATCCCTGCATCTTAATTTAATGGTTTTATCATTTAAGAATACATGTTGTACTTTATCGATCTTCTCCTTCAGGTAATCTAAAGCTTGTTTAACCTTAGGTACCATGTCATCAGTGATATCGCGTCTTACACCACCTATCATGGTTATACCTTTAGTGACGCGGTTACCTGTAAGGTACTCGGTTAAATCCAAGCCTTTTTCTCTTATCTCCCATGTTAAGAATAGCACTGAGTCGAATCCTATCTCATGAGCCGCTACACCAGCCCATAGTACATGCGAGCATATCCTTTCAAGTTCACCTTGTATAACCCTTAAGTATTGAGCACGCTCAGGTACTTCTATACCAGCTGCTCGTTCAACAGCTAAAGCGAAACTCATAGGATGACAGTATGAGCATATACCGCATATACGCTCAGCGAGGTATAGTATTTGTATAGGGTTACGTCTAGTACCAGCCCATTCTATACCCCTGTGAACCTGTCCTAGTTTAACATCAACGTCTATGATTCTTTCACCATCAACCTTGAATTCGAACATAACAGGTTCTTTCAAAGCAGGGTGTATAGGGCCTATAGGTAATTGATAAGTCGTCTTGGATGCTCCTCTCATGTTTTTTTATCCTCCTCTTTATGTAGATTTCTTACATGTTTATCAGGCCCGGTTTCATCTTTTCGCCATGGGTACACACCCTCAGGGAAGTCATCTGATATGAAAACCCGTTGATTCTTAGGTATACCTTTGACTATGACGCCTAGCATCTCCTGCTTCTCCTGCTCTGATATAACCGCGCCTGGGAGAAGGTCAGTGATCGTATCAATGGATGGGTCGTTTTTAGGTAGAGTTACTGTTATATTCAAGGATATCTCTCTGCCGCGGGAACCATGGTATATTGAAAAATGGTAAACTAGTTCTATGTTCTCGTTCATATCGTACCCTGATGTCACAGCGAAATGAGGGTACTCATCAAATGTGAATATATGTTTAACAACATCTTTGAAGGATTCACGTTTAACCCTTAACCATATAATAGTAAACCCTGCCTTCTTTATGCCTGTTACACGTCGTTCTATCCTGGAATCCTCTATATTAGTAGTGAATGCATCCTTAAATGATTGAACAATCTCCTCGGGTTTCAACTGTTTATCCCTGATCATTCTCGCACCTCTTTGTTTTTCTCAAGGGTTTCAAGTTTCAACCATGCTTTTAAAACACCGTTAATTATGTTCTCAGGGCGTGGCGGGCAGCCTATAACGTACACGTCAACAGGTATAACCTTATCTATAGGTCCTAAAAGGTTGTAAGACTCGTAGAAGACGTCTCCTGTGTTACCGCAGTTACCAACGCATATAACAGCTTTTGGGTTAGGCATCTGATCATACACTCTTTTAACCTTGTCAACTAGTTGCCTGGTTACAGGGCCTGTCACCAGTAGTACATCAGCATGCCTAGGTGAACCAACTAGTCTAATACCGAATCGCTCTACATCATAACGTGGACATAGAGCAGCTATAATCTCAATGTCACATCCGTTACATGAACCTGAATTACAATGATAAACCCATAACGCTTTCTTGAATGATTTAGACAACGCTTTACTCATGGTGTATCGCACCTTCAAATCCTAAGTAACTAAAACAATGGTAACTATTTTCAGTATTAGAAATTTCCGATTAAAAAAACCTTAAAATCTAAAGAGAAAAATACGTATAATTTTATCCTAAGTATCACTCAATTATTTTTCTTATTAATATTATAGTGGTTTACACTAACACATAAACATACATCTGTTTATATATCATAAATGCTCGCTAAATTGTTATGTAAAAATTATAGTTTTTGACTGAAAGATCTTCTAAGTTGATTATCTATGACTTACTCTTAAAAAATCTTAGAAATTATCTATGCCTAAAACTATAGTAAACATCCTCCAGAGTGAAAGACTCTAGAAAGACTATTTTATTCTAAACTCTTAGCTAAGGTTACACTAAAGTAAACTAAATACACTACATGACATAGATGAAGAGGAAAAAAAGAGTACAACCCTCGCAAATACTAATAAACCATTGTTTTATTCATGTTAAACGGCTAGACCATGACGAATATAAATATACCGAGCAAGGAGATAAAAAACGCTGAGTTAAAAGCATTGAAAAACATTGAAAACGCAAAGAAAGAAGCTGAAAAAATCATAGAAGAAGCTAAAAAGAAAGCTGACATCGAGAAGAAAAAAATCATAGACGAGGCGTACAGAAAAGTTGATAGAATCAAAAAAGAGACAGAGGAAAAAACATTAAAAGAGATAGAGGAACTAAAGGAAAAAACAGAAAACAAGATGAGTATAACTCGTAACATGATAAACAAAAAGATACCATCAGCTGTTAATCTAATAGTAGATGAAATAATAAAGGAGGAGTAGGCTTATCTTATTCCCATCACCGATGAAAAAAGCATCAATAACCGTACACGCTGATTATATAGAAGCGGTTATAAAAAAACTCCATGAAACTGGTTTATTAGAGATCAATGATATAAAAGAGAATGACTCGCTCTCAGCTCCATCTGGTAACAACACTATAAGCGAGATAGTGGAATTATGCGTGGAGTACGAAACCAGATTGAAAAGAATCATTGATATCCTCCAGATGCACCGTGAAAAAACAAGAGGTGTAAGCTCAGTACTGCATCCTGCATCATCGCAGCTGAGGGTTAAACCTGACCGGGTTTTAGAAGATATCAAATCAGAAACAGAGGAAGAGCTTAAAAAAATAGAGGAGGACTTGATCAGAGCGCAGGAGAGCATCGACCAGTTGAAAGAACAAACCCAAATGATACAACAGAGTCTAAGTCAACTAAAACTTCTTCTAGATTACAATGTTGACTTCTCCAAACTTAATAATTCAAGATTCATAGTATGTAAAGCTGGTGTAACAGATGATTTATCATCCTTACAGTTACTCTTAAAATCAGATAACATAGAGTTATACTACAAGGAGGTGAAGGTTAAAAAGAAGAAGTCATGGGTGGTTGTGATCATAGGGCATATAACTGAGAAGGAACGCATTGAAAAAGCTGTGCAGGAGAGACTAGTACCCTTCCCCTCTACTATATTAGAGGGGGAACCTAAGGATCTCTACAAAAAACTAGAGAAAAAGCACCACAACCTTACTCAGAGTATTAGAAAACTAGAACGGTACTTATCAGATCAATCAAAAAAAGAGTTGAATAAACTACTTGCATTATACGAGGAGTTAACATTTGAACGTGTTAGAAGAGAAATCATGGATAAATTCATGAGAACTCATTACACGTATATTATAAAAGGATGGGTGCTAGCGAAGAACCAAGAAGTACTACAGGAGATACTGGAGGAAGCGTCAGATGGCCATGTAGATTGTTTATTCGAAGAACCATCATTGAACCCTGATGACCCCCCAGTTCACCTTGAAACCCCTAGATGGGCTTCTATGTTCAACATGTTCCTACGTTTATTCGCTACACCACGTTACAATGAAATAAACCCCTCCATATTCATAGGTGTATTCTTTATTGTATTCTTCTCTCTTATGCTAGGTGACGCAGGGTATGGTTTAGTCATACTTGTATTATCAATATACGGGTACTTCTATATAGGTAGACGCAGCCCTGTTATCAAGGATTGGTCATTCCTAGGGCTTCTTCTAGGCTGTGGCACAGTGATAACTGGTTTACTAATGAACAGCTTCTTCGGTGATCTAATACCAAGGTTCATATACAACGACCCTGACAAGCTACTCTACGAGGTTAACATACTAGGTTTAAGATTACCATTAGACTCATTAAAAGACCCGGTAACTATACTAACTATAGCATTGATATGCGGGTTGATACATCTAAACCTTGGTATAATACTAGGTGTTGTACAATCCATAAGACAGAGGGCGTATAGATCCATGCTGACGAAGTACATCTCATGGTTCCCATTACAGATAGGCGGAGGCTTACTGATAGGTTACTTCATACTTAAATGGGAGTACGACATCATTATACTTATAACCGCTGGTTTACTAGTAGCTGCTGGTTTAATAATGGTTTTTATTCATACAGGCCCAACTGGTTTTTTCAATGTAACAGGTTATGTAGGTGACTGGTTATCCTACGCTAGATTATTAGCACTGGGTCTTGCCACGTCAGGTATGGCTCTTGCTTTCAACGTTGTAGGCGAGGTTATATCAAGGATGATACCACTCATAGGTTTAATCCTACTACCTATCATATTAGTGTTCACTCATACAGCTAACCTAGTTATACAAGCTCTAGGTGCTGGTGTTCACTCCCTTCGTTTACAGTATGTAGAGTTCTTCAATAGATTCTACGAGGGAGGAGGACGAGAGTTCAACCCATTCCAAATGAAAAGAAGATACACAGTAGTTGAGGATAACTTAGATAAAAAAACAAGTAATTAAAAAAAACAAAAAAAATGAGGTGAAAAAATGAATAATAAAAGAAACCTGACTAGGATATTATTATTCGTAATGCTGGTGGTACTATGCGCGAGTAGCGTAGCAGCGCAGGATGAGAACAATGCTGATACCATAAGCCAGAATAAAGTATACCTTATATTAGGCTGCGCTCTAGCTGTATGCATAGCTGGTGTATCAGCAGCTATAGGTCTAGCTTTAGCTGGATCATCCGCTGTAGCTGTAACCGCTGAGAAGCCTAATCTCTTTGGTAAAACCCTGGTGTTATCAGTATTACCAATGACGCAGGCTGTATACGGGTTACTAACAGCTATCCTGCTGATGCTAGGTGCTGGTCTATTAGGTGGCTCAGCTAGGGCTGATATGATGAACCCTGTTATAGGTGGAGCGGCTATCTGGATTGGGCTTATTGTAGGTGTAACCGGTATCTCAGCTATAAATCAAGGGTTAGTAGCATCATCAGCTATAACCGCAGTGGGTAGAAACCCTGATGTTGCTGCTCGTGGGATAATATTCACTGTTCAAACTGAGACTATAGCTATATTTGGTTTACTAACAGGTATACTGCTGATGACTGGTTTAAAACTACTCTAAAGAAGGGAGAGTTAATTCAACCCTGCTCATAGGTATAATCAAAGAGGAAAAGGGGACATGGTTTAAAACAAATAAAAAAATTAAACATTATGAGCGTTGAATCAATCATTAAACGTATAATAGCAGATGCTGAAGTTGAATCAAAACGTATAATAGATGAAGCACTAGCAGAAGCAGGGAGGATCATCAACAAAGCTAGACAAGAAGCGACTGAGGAAGCTGAACAGATCATCTCCAACGGTAGAATCCAGTGTGAAGCCTTAAGTAAGAGTATGCTAGCAAAAGCGCATCAGGAGATTAAAAAAAAAGTGATGAAAGACCAGGAGAGATACATCGAAGAAACCTTCAGGAGAGCTACTGAGTATTTATCATCACTACCACCTGAGAGATACAAAAACATAGTTAGACATTACATAAAGAGAGGTAAAACACTACTAGGTGAAGGATGTAAAATCATCATAACAAAGGATGAGGATGAAGAAGTAGCTGAGAGCGAGCATGTAACCATTAAAGATAGAATGAAAGGCTCAGGTGGAGTAGTGATATTATCAGAGGATGAGCGGGTACGTGTAGACTACACGTTCGATGGTTTACTCAGAAGGAAAGAAGAAGCGATAAGACGACAGATAGGGGAGTTTCTGTTCTCACATGATGATACAAGGAGTGACTAACCCTATGACTGATATAACCCTTGTTGTCCTATCCGTGCCGTTCATCGTGTCAATTGTTGTAATAATCATCATAGTACTCGTAATACTAATATTCAGATACGTGAAGCTCTACATGCAGTTCGTATACCCTAACGCTAAGTACGAGGCTATAGGTAACCGTTTCTTATCTGAGAAGGAGTTATCATCCCTATCTGAGAGTAAAAATCTCCATAATCTACGAGAAAACCTGAATGCTTATAGAGACTACAAGCTTGCAGGGGATGATGTTAGATCACTTCAGAATTCATTAGATGAGCATCTAATACAAACAATTGAAATGATGAAGAATGATAGCCCAAGAGGTATACGTGGATTCTACGATTTATACATTGAACGATTACACCTACCTTTTATAAAAAACACTGTTAAAATGATAATAACAGGTAGAAGAGAAGAGTTAAACAGAGACATTGTTAACTATGTTAACCATGATAAGACAAGGGTTGTACTAATGAGTCTTTTCAACACGTCAAACAAGGAGGAAGTAGGAGCAGTGCTGAAACAATATGGATACGATGAGGATATCATAAAGACTATAACATCATCTGATAAACCTGATCTGTTAACAGTTGATACTGCTTTTGACAGGTACATACTCAGGAGATTAAAAGAGTTAAAAATACCAGGTAGATGCATGGATGCAAAACAGGATCTGATAAACCTCTTATCAGATGTTTTAATGATAAAAGGCGTGCTGAGAGCTAAAAACCTAGGGTACGATTACTCAAGATGCTTACAGTTAAACCTCGGTGCTGGTAATGAGATTCAACCGTGGAGATTCCAGGAGATGATAAAAACAAGTACCCTCACTGAGGTTATAGAAGCACTTGATGGCACCTCTTATTATAATACACTGGAATCCTACATGGAAGATTACAAGAAGGATGGTTCACTACAGGTTCTTGAGAGTGCACTTGATAGACATCTACTGAGAGGAATAAGTGATGTATCATTACGTTACTACCAGACTATGGGTCCTCTCCTTAGATTCCTCGTATCAAAAGAGTTTGAAGTACATAATCTCAAAGTCATAGTTAAAACTATAGGCGATGATCTACCATATGATAAATCCAAGGTTCTACTAGTCACAGAAGGAGGGGGTTGAAGTTGAGGGTAGTGGCCTTATGTGACGCTGATACAAGTGTTGGTTTAAAACTAGCAGGTATAAAAGAGGTGATAACACCTGACAAGAACCCTGATGTAGTATTCAGGGAATTAACTCAACAATCAGATATAGCGGTGTTGTTTATAACTGAGCGTATAGCTAGTGAGCTAGGTAGAAACCTTAGAGAGTATAGACTATTGCATAGCTTACCTTTAATCGTAGAGCTACCTGGTAAGAGAGGACGTGTTGAGGGTTACACTGATTTCATATCCTACTTGATTAAGAGAGCAGTTGGTGTAGATATCAGATTAAAGAGTATGGAGGATAAAAAAACATGAGCAGCATCATAGGTAAGATAACAAGGATATCAGGACCGGTTATAGAAGCTGATAACATGCGTGGGTCAAAGATGTATGACCTCGTATACATCAGTGAAGAAGAACTACTAGGTGAGATTATACGTTTAAAAGAGGATGCAGCAACTATACAAGTCTATGAGGATACCACTGGTTTGAAACCAGGGGATAAGGTTACATCAACACAAGAGCCTTTATCAGTTGAACTAGGACCAGGACTCATAGGTAGTATATTTGATGGTACTCAGCGTCCTCTACCAGCTATAAGAGCAAAAACCGGTGATTTCATAACAAGAGGTGTTAAAGCATCATCACTGGATAAAAATAAAAAATGGAGGTTCAAACCAATAGTTAAAAACGGGGTGGATCTATCAGGTGGTGATATAATAGGCGAGGTACCTGAGACTAAACACATCACGCATTACATAATGATACCTCCTCTACTATCAGGTAGATTATTATCAATAGCATCTGAAGGTGAATACAAGGTTGATGAGGAGATAGCGGTTCTGCAACAAGGGGATAAAAAAATCTCGTTATCAATGATGCATCGTTGGCCTGTTAGGAAACCAAGACCTATAAGAGAGAGATACGACCCTATACTACCACTTATAACAGGTCAGAGAGTCATAGATACCTTCTTCCCTATAGCTAAAGGTGGTACAGCTGCTATACCAGGTGGTTTCGGTACAGGTAAAACAGTTATGCTTCATCAGCTAGCTAAATGGAGTAACACTCGGATAGTAGTCTACGTGGGATGCGGTGAACGCGGTAACGAGATGGCTGACGTGCTACGGGAATTCCCACGTTTAGAGGATCCGTTAACAGGTGAACCACTCATCAACAGGACTATACTGATAGCTAACACTTCTAATATGCCTGTCGCAGCTAGGGATGCTAGCGTGTATACTGGTATGACTATAGCTGAGTACTACCGTGACATGGGTTACGATGTTGCTTTAATGGCTGATAGTACTTCCCGTTGGGCTGAGGCTATGCGTGAGATCTCAGGTAGATTAGAGGAGATGCCAGGTGAGGAGGGTTACCCTGCTTATTTAGCTTCTCGTTTAGCTGAGTTCTATGAGAGAGCAGGTCGTGTACGAACACTAGGTTCAGATAACCGTGAAGGATCTGTATCTGTAATGGGTGCTGTGTCTCCACCTGGTGGTGACTTCTCAGAGCCTGTATCTCAGAATACATTAAGGATTGTTAAAGTATTCTGGGCGCTTGACGCTGATCTCGCTGACCGTAGGCATTTCCCATCAGTGAACTGGTTGAAGTCGTACTCGCTTTATACAGAGCAGGTTGCTGAATGGTGGAGGCAGCATGTAGGAGAAAACTGGTTGTCAATGATAAATCAAGCTATGAGTATACTGCAGAAGGAATCAGAGTTACAGGAGATCGTTAAACTCGTTGGACCTGACGCGTTACCACCTAGAGAACGTGTACTACTGGAATCAGCGCGTATGATACGGGAGGGGTACCTTCAGCAGAGTGCTTTCCATAACGTGGATACTTATTGCCCTGAGATGAAACAATATGAGATGCTGAGATTAATACTAAGATTCCATGATAAGATGATCCAAGCTGTTGATCATAACGTGGATTTCAATAGATTACTATCATTATCATCACGTGAAAACCTAGGGCGTATGGGTAGAATACCGAACGAGGAGTACAAAGAGAGATTCAAAGAGATAGAAGAGATGATTGATAAGGAGATAGAGTCATGCTTAAAGGAGGTTGCTGCATGAGGAAGAGTGATATAGAGTACTACACTGTATCTGAGATTACTGGTCCTCTTATGATCGTTGATGGCGTAAGTGACGTAGCGTATAACGAAGTAGTAAAGATTAAAACATCTACTGGTGAGGAACGGACAGGTCAAGTGTTAGAGGTACATGAAGGTAAAGCTATAGTACAAGTATTCGAAGGGACTAGGGGTTTAGATACGAAGAAGACGTCGTCTCGTTTCACAGGGGAGACTATGAAACTGAGTGTATCCAAGGATATGATAGGTAGAGTATTTGATGGTATGGGTAACCCGTTAGACGACATGCCACCTGTTATATCTAATGATAGGCGTGATATAAACGCTAAACCTATAAACCCGTATGCTCGTGAATACCCACGTGAGTTCATACAGACTGGTGTATCAGCTATTGATGGTTTAAATACACTTGTACGAGGGCAGAAGTTACCTATATTCTCAGGTTCAGGTTTACCGCATAATGAGTTAGCAGTGCAGATAGCAAGACAAGCTAAAGTACCAGGATCAGAGGAAGGGTTCGCTGTTGTATTCTGCGCTATGGGTATCACATCTGAGGAGGCTAATGTTTTCATAAGGGATTTCGAAGAGACTGGTGCTATTGAGAGAACGGTTTTATTCCTTAATCTAGCTGATGATCCTACAATTGAGAGGGTTATACTGCCTCGTATGGCTTTAACCTGCGCTGAGTACTTAGCTTTTGATCTTGACATGCATGTACTAGTCATATTAACTGATATGACTAACTACGCTGAAGCGTTACGTGAGATATCAGCTGCTAGGGAGGAGGTGCCTGGTCGTAGAGGATACCCTGGTTACATGTACACTGATCTAGCTATGATATATGAGAGAGCTGGTAGAATACAGGGTAAAAAAGGATCTATAACGCAGATACCTATCCTTACAATGCCTGATGATGATATAACCCATCCTATACCTGATCTAACAGGTTACATCACTGAAGGACAGATAGTACTTGACCGTAGTCTACATAAGAAGAATA
>Ga0209162_1002511_pt1 | contig 15948 bp, 10 predicted proteins | sample YNPNPMetaG_FD_187121 | JGI IMG/M metagenome (GOLD analysis project Ga0209162, IMG submission 187121) | Anoxygenic and chlorotrophic microbial mat microbial communities from Yellowstone National Park, USA - YNP NP MetaG (SPAdes) (version 2) ... | reverse complement strand
ATAATGGTCGGTGTGATCGTGGGTTTACTGACAGTGCGTGTCGGAACTGCTGTGACGGTGACCGCCGGGGTTTGCGCTCTCGTGGTGGGAGAAGGGGTCTCGGTCACAGCGGGTACGATTCCCGGTTTGTTGGATGCCGTGGGCTGCACCTCGGTTACGGTGGCCTCAATAGATGTGGGGCTGGTTTCCCTGGTAACCGGGGACCAGAATCCTCCCAATCCAAACACTGCTGCCGCTGCGCCGACCCCGCTCAGGGTCAGGCAGCACAACAACCCGCCCAGGGTGACGCCACCGGCCAGCAGGGGAAACACTCTGCTGCGGCGCCTGGGCCGGGTCGTCGGGGCGACTGGCGGTTTCTCAGCCACGGGTGGAGGTGTTATGGGAACTTCTGGGGCCTGCGGTCTTGCGCCAGGAAGCAGGATATCGGTAGCCGCGCCCAGGGGAGTTACGGCCGGCGGTGAAGATGGCGACGGCATGGAGACCGGCGCCGACGTAACAGCCTCCCGCGCCAACGACGGTAACTCGTGGGGCATAGTAGATCGCACGGCCATTGCCAGGTCCCCGGCCCGGGCGTACCGGCGACCCGGTTCTTTGTCCAACGCCTGGTGGACCACCTGGGCCAGGGGCGCTGGCACGCCGGGGTTCACCTGCTGAATAGGGGGCAGCGGCTCATAGATATGCTGGTGGATGACCGCCCAGGGGGTCTCGGCCTGGAAGGGGACCCGACCGGTCAACATCTGGTACAGGATCACGCCCAGGGAGTAGATGTCGGTGCGATGGTCAACGGCCTGGCCCTGGGCCTGTTCCGGGGACATGTACTCTGGAGTCCCAATGATGGACATGGTCTTGACCCACTGGGTGCCCTCAAAAGCTTTAGCGATGCCAAAGTCCGACAACACCGCGCGCCCATCCTGCTTCAACAGAATGTTCGAGGGCTTGATGTCGCGGTGAACAACCCCATTAGCGTGGGCATAGTCCAGCGCCGCGCACACCTGGTCCATTACAGACAGGATGAAATCAGGCGGCAGTGGTTGACCAGGCGCGGCTTCCAGACGATCTTCCAGGGTTCCGCCATCTACAAATTCCATGGCGATATAATGGTAGCCATGCTCCTCGCCAGCATCGTACACATGAACGATGTTAGGATGGTTCAGTCGGGCCGCTGATAGGGCTTCACGCCGGAATCTTTGGAGAAACTCCTGCTCGAGCGTAAACTGCGGCAGGAGCACCTTGAGCGCGATGTGGCGGTTCAAGGACGGCTGGAGCGCCAGGTAGATGCGGGCCATGCCACCCTGAGCAATATGGGAAATCACCTGATACGAACCTAGTGTGGATCCGATCAGCGGGTCATCCATAGACCTCCTCCTGCGATTTTCTTGTGGCATCAATCACGATATAGCAGCTCTCTTTGCCCGATGCGAATACGATCCCCATCACGCAGCACGTGCCGGGTGATGGGCTGCCCGTTCACCAGCACCGGCGGATTCGGCTGCAAGGGCCGCAACACGCGCTGCTTGCCCTCCCGGATGATCTCGGCGTGGTGCGGGGCGATGCCTGGATCGCCGGCCAGCAGCACGTCGCCGTCCTTGCCGATGGTGGTGACGCGCTTGTCCACGATGAACTCTTTGCCTTCGCCGGGGCCACTGGAGACGATCTTGACCCAGGCCGGCTTGAGCGCGGCGTGCGCCAGCCCGATAAGCAGTCCCACGCAAGCCCCCAGGACGACAAAGCCCACGGCCCGGCTGGTCACAGACAGGGTCAAAACGTTGACCAGCAGGATGAATACCCCGCCGCCCAGGAGGCCGCCCAACAGCCCGCCCAGGCCGCCGGTGAACACCCGGCGCAGCGATAAGGCTGCCAACCCCTGTCCCAGACCCACAGTCAGCCCGAACAGCGTCCAGCCGGCCCAACGCCACAGGTCCCCATAGTGCAGGAACTCGTAGACCACCTGGGCGATCACCAGACCCAGGAGACCGCCGCTGGCGCCGGCCAGCCCCCCGACGACCAGCCCCAAGAGCGTGCGTCCGAACCGCCGGTCCGCCAGGCCATCCAACGCGCCCACCAGCGCCCCCACCCACAGCCCCACGAGCGCGCCGTCCAGCGCTACGTACACGTAGGTCCAATCGGTTGGCAGGAGACGCCGCACAGGGGTCAGGATCAGCCAGGCCAGGAAGCCGCCCCAGGCGCCCAGAAACATGCCGTAGATCGCTTTTAGCCATAGGGTGAACGATAGTCGGTTGCATCCCACGTGTAGTAAAACGTGAAACGTAAAACGTGACGCGTGCGACCTGCGACCTGTGACTTGCGACCTGTGACCTGTGACCTGCGACCTGTGACTTGCGACCCGTGACCTGCGACCTGCTCAAGAGCCGGTGATGGTTCCTTTTGTCGGGGATGGCGATGGCAGGGGCGTGGGCGTGGGCCGGGCCAGGATGGTCACCGTTTGTTCCTCGGCGATGCCGTCTGGCTGTAAGGTCACGCGCACGCGTACGTCGGCCCCGGGGCGAGTGGCCCGCACCAGCCATTGGACCTGGGCGAAGGTGGTCCCGGCCGGCACCGGCTGCGTGGTCTCGCCGCGTTCCAGGATCAGTTCCGGGGGCACCTCGATGGTCACGCTCTGCCCATCCTTGGGGTTGCCGATATAGGCGGCGATCCAGAACGCCTCGCCTTCATTCGCCTGCCGGTCCATCGCCAGGCTGAGATACGGATTCCCGGTCTCGACGCTGGTGATGCCGCCCAGGCCGTAATAGACCACCACGGTGCGCCGTTCACCGGGGCCAAGCGGCTGCGGGTTGTAATACAGGCCCACGGCGCTATCCGGCACGCCGCCGCGCTCAGCTCGCCGAACCAAGGGGGATCCCGGCCCGCCGGCCTGGGCCAGGTATTCCCAGGCCATGTCCTCGCTCAGCCAGGCCGAGATGACCAGCCGGTCCGGCGGCGTGGCGTCTCGACCGCGCAGGGTCAGGTTTACGATAGTGCCGGGGCTTGCCAGATCGGCCTGCTCCAGGGCCTGGACCGAGGCCGGCACGTCGTCGCCCTGCAATTCCAAGCCCCTGTTCACGATCCCCTCCCGGCCGGCCAGCACGAATGGCACGCCGTCGTTGTCGCCGATGAGCGTATCAATCATGAGCCTCAGGCCCACCTCGTGCGTTACGGTGTCCGTGTTCTCCATCACGTACTCGATGCGCATGGTGTCCCAGCGGTTGGTGGTGCTGCCCACAACCAGGGCCAGGTTTTGCGTGAACTGCACGTTCTGGTAGCGCCAGCTACACGTCATACCCCGGTCTTGGGCCTGTGGCGACGTCACAAATTGCCCCTCATAGCCATAGATCGGCGTCTCGCCGTCCACCCAGACCCGGGTGTTGCTGGTCTCACCCACCTCGCTGAAAGTCAGGTTCTTGTCGTCGTCGCCGGGGTTGTGCGGGTCGCCCACCGTGGTCCGGAGGCCGAACCGGCCATCGGGCCGGTAGCCAATGACCACGCAAGGGTCCGGGTAGCTCGGCGTGGGCGTGGGGATCGGCGTGGGGGTAGCCGCTGGCGTGGGCGACGGCGGCGGCGTGGGCGTGAGGGTGGGCGTGGGCGCGCCGGTGGGCGATGGCGTGGGCGTGGGGTTGGTGATCTCCCAGCCAGACACGCCGCCCAGGGCGCAGAGCAGCGGCAGGCACAGCAGCGTCAGCAGGATGATATGCACAAGCCAGCGGCGCCAGTTGCGGCCCGGCGGGACCGGAGGCGCAGGAGGGACAGGCGGCGCTGGCGCGGTGGGAGGCGGCGGAGGAGCCGCTGGCTGCAAGGCCGCCCGACAGCGGCCGCAGAACCGGGCCTCGGGCCGGTTGGTGTGCCCGCAGGCCGGGCAGATGGTCCCAGAGGTGCGCACGGTCTCGGAGCCTACCGGCGTAGCCGACGGATAAGAGGGCGATACCGGCTCAGTGGGTGGCAGCAGCGGCGTGCGGCAGTAGGCGCAGAACTGGGCGTTGGGTCGGTTCACGTGCCCGCACCGGGGACAGGGCTGGGTAGACATGTGACTCTCCTCAACTGGTCACCTGAACGCGTCATCCATCGCTGCGCGAATCTGGTCAGACCGAATGGGCAACCCTTTGATACGACTCAATTGCCGTTCCACGTCTGCGCGATAGGTAGGCGAAGCCGGGTTCAGGCCCAGCCGGCTGGCCCACACATTCCTGGTAACCCGCAGATTGTGTTGGGTAATCGGATCGGCATCCGAGGGAATCGTAGGCAGCAACCGCCTTCGAAGTTCCTGTTGCACTGGCGCCACGTGGTCGGCCGGGATGCGCAACTCGCCGTGCTGTTGGAGGTAACGAAGCGCTGCTTCCGGGCTGTCGGCCATTTCCCGGGGCACAGCTTTGCCATCGCGTGCCAGCTCATGCAGGTGTTGAGCAGCCTTTTGGAATCGGGAGTCCGAGGGCTTGTGTCCGGCCGCCAGCTCAAAATCGGCGATATAGGCGTTCACATCCGATTCGTTCAATGGACCTTCGTGCGTCAGCCCCCGACACTTTACGGAGGCCACGGTATGGGGACTACTCATGTCGTATACCGGGAAATTGTACACATGCTCATTCAAGTCCTCTGTCGGCCCCTGGGCGCTTTCCTCTTGCAACGCTACTCGCTCCAAAGCGCGGCCCCTGGCCTTGCTGATGTCATCCTCATGTTCCGCTATTCCGTCGCAAGCGGCTCGTTCGTATTGTCCCTGCATCGCCTGCTCACCGGCCCGGCTCAGCCGGCGACGGGCCTCATCTGCAGCTTCACGATCTTCTGGAGGGAAGTCTCCGTGTTCAGGCACGTCTCGCCGCATGGCACCAAAACCTCCCTCGAAAATAGCCCCCGGCCTGGCTCGCTGCTGCTCGTGGCGGGTCCCGCCGGCGGCGCGGGGTGGCACACCCCGCGCGAGCACCCCGACATATTTTCGTGCTACGTGGTGCGCCCCGCGCGTGCGGGTCTCCTCACGAAATCCATCAAGGGTTGCTTCACGTGGTCACAGTCCCTGAGGCGAAGCCGATCTCACTCCACGATCTGGAAGATCGTCGCCCCCACCTGCACCCGGTCGCCACGTCGCAACAGATGGCGGGTCACGCGCTGGCCGTTCACGAACGTGCCGTTGCGGCTCCCGCAGTCCTCCAGCCAGACGCCCTGGGGCGTGATCGTGAGCCGGGCGTGGAGCCGGGAGGCCTGGGGATCGGGCAAGACCAGGGTGTGGCCCGGGGCGCGGCCGATGGTGGCCGGGCTGGTACGCACCGTGACTAACTGGCCCTCCAAAGGCCCGCTGAGGATGCGTAATTGTACGCCGGCGGGCCGGGGACCTGGTGGAAGCGGCTGGGGCGAGAGTGTGCGGCCACAACGGCCGCAGAACCGCGCCGTGGGGCGCAGCGGTCCCCCGCAGTGGGGGCACACGCGCGCTGCGGGGGTGGGCGGCGGCAGGGTGGGCGGCGGCCCGAGAGGTGGAAGCGGCGGCGTCGCTGGTGGGGTCCAGCCGACGGCCTCATGCGCCCTGAGTTCGCCGGACTCGCGGCCGCGCCAGCGGGTCACGGCCAGGGCCGCGCCGCCAGCCCCCAGACCCACCAGGGCGATCCCGCATAACCCCAAGACGCCCCAGCACAGCCAGGACGCCGACGCAGTCTCCACCTCGGCGGCGTGGGTGATGACCGTCACCTCGTAGGTGGTGGCACCCTCTGGTACGTCCTGGCCCACCACGGCCAGGGACCAGTCGCCGGGGAGAGGGTCTGACACAGTCAATTGCACCCGGGTGGGCTCCCGCACCCAGCGCGCGCCGGGGTAGCTGGCGTCCACCAGGCGGCCCTGGGGGTCCGTGACCAGGAGCTCCAGGGTGCTGCCGGGCCATTGCAGGTTGATCTGCAACTGCTCCTGACCAGAGGCCACGTGAGCAGTCCCCACCGCCTGCTGTTCCCCCTGGCCGATTTCCTGACCAAGCGCCATGGCGACCGTGGTGCCCGGTTGGACGACGCGGAAGCGCCGAGCAGGCCCCCAGACCCCGTTGCCCTGACCGTCTACGGCCTGCACGTGCCAGAGATACTCCCCTACGCTCAGCGAGAATTGCGTGGTGACGCCGGACACGTCGCGCAGCTCCACCTGGCTGCTGCTGACCAGGCGGCCGGCCGCATCCCGCGCCGCCCGGAACACCTGCACCTGATAGCGCGCGGCCCCGGCCACCGCTTGCCAGCGCAACGTGACCGGCGAGCGCACCTGGGCGTTGTCGGCCGGCTCGGCCAGCGAGGCTGGTGCGGGCGCCGCCCCGTAGCAATAGCTACCGATGGCGCGATCCCAGTTGCCAGAGGCGCCGCGCCGGGCGTCCACGTTCATCCCCAGATAGGGGGAGGGATCGTAGTTCAGGCTGCCTACCTGACCATAGTCGCTGCATCCCGCACAGCCCACCGAGAAATGCAGCCAATTCGTCCCATCGCTCCGACCGATCTCCTGGCCCCGGGCCACCGTGTCGCCCACGCCGAGGCTGGTGCTGAGGTGGGCGTAATAGGTGCGGATGCCCAGGTCCTCGTGGCGGAGGCCCAGGCTGGCCGTGCCTCTGTAGTAGACCACACCGCCATAAGCCGCTCGCACGGTGCGGTCAGAGTCGTACCAAATGTCTATGCCGGAATGGCAGGGCTGGCCGTCCGGGCAGACATTGGGGTCTGTGCCGTCGGAGCGCGGGTCCCGGTAGATCCACCCCAGGCGACCCTGGGCCGGGAAGACGAACAGGGCCTGGACGCCGGGACAATAGGATGTGGGCGGCGGGGGCGTCGTCGTCGGCGGCGGGGTGGGCGAGACTCGCGTGGGCGGCGGCAGGGTCGGCGAGACCCGGGTGGGGGACACCGGCGTGGGCGGGCGCGCCGTCACGGTAAACCAGACTCGATTATAAGGCAGGATGCCGCCCCATTTTCCGGCCTCGTTCAGGTACACCGGCTCGGCGAAATAGTCGCCGGGTTGGTCAAAACTCCGGCTCTGGCGATATTCGTATTCCTCACCGGGCCGCAGAGTCAGATTGGTAACGGCTGGAAAATCTACCTCCCGCGCATTCCAGTTCAGACGGCGGGCATCAGGACCCCGCGCACTCGCTTCCATCTGTCGGATCACGATGGTATAGTTGGCGTCATTGCGTACCCGGAAGGAAGCCTCTATCGTCTGCCCCACCTGCACATCAGTTGCCGACAGGTGCAGCCCGCCAACCACCACCAGGGAGCCGGTGGGGATCGGCGTGGGCGGCTCGCTCACGGTGATGGTCACCTGGCGAATCTCCTCACCGTTGTAGGTAATCACCCGCAAGGTGTAGGTGGTATCCCGCTCCGGGCAGACGCGGCGGCTGCCCTGGCCGGCCACGCCCTCTCCATCCAGGTAGACCTCGCGCACGTTCTCTACCCGCCAGGTCAGGGTGGCGCACTCGCCGCGCTGGATGTGCGTGCGGTCCGCCGAGAACTCGATCTGGGGGGCCGCCGTCGGCGGCGCGGTCGTGGGGGGCGGCACGGCCGTGGGCGCGCCGCGCACGCTGATGCTCACGTAGCTGGTGCGGCCATCGGGCCAGGTGATGTCGGCCCAGTTGGACCCGTCGGGGCTGTAGTTGGGGGTGAACCAGTGGCCCCCGGCCTGGTCAAAGGATCGGTTGGCGTCGTAGGTGAACTCTTGCCCCGGTCCCAGTTGAAAGTTGTCAATCCAATGGAAACTGCGGTCGCTATCTCCCGGCCCCCGGCCCTTCACGCCGAAATACCGGGCGTAGAAGGTCTGCCCGCCATAGTTGCGCACCCGGAACGTGGCGTTGACGGATTCGCCCACGGCCGGCCAGTGGTTGGAGATGACCAGGTCCGCCACCAGGCGCACGTTGGCCGGTGATGGGGCGGTGGTAGGCGGAACCGCCGTAGGGGTCTTGCAGGCGGTGGCCTGGCGTTTGTAGACCCAGCCGGTGCCGCCGCTGGGGTCGCCAGCCTCGCGGCGGCTGGTGTCCCACCATTCCTCGCCGTCCGCGTAGCGTGGGCCACCGATGATCTTGACCGCCCAGTCGTTCTCCGGCACGATAGTGTGGACCCGGTAGCCAAAGCCTGGCCCCTCGCGGATCTCGGTGCCCTGACAGAGGCCCACGATATTGCCCACGCGCCAGTCGTCAGCGTGGACGAGGGCCGGGAGGAGCAAGGCGCAGATCAGGAACAGGATGAGCAAGATTGAGAGTTGCTTGATCTGGCTTTTCATGCTGTTGCCTCTGGGAATACCCTCAGTTTGATGCTTTCAAGCTCGTTGTTCTTTCACCCGGCTTGTGTCAGAACGTCACCATCCCCGCTCCCTATCCGGCGAATACCAGATCTCCTTGTCTTTCTTCTCTGGCCCGGTCTCGACCCGGTCGTCCATGGCCCGCTCCCCCACGGCCGGGGCCTGGTAGCCGGGCGGTTCGGCCGGCCGGCCTGGTGATGATGGCGCCCCCGCCTGTTGAAGACGCTGCCGGGCCAGTTGTTCTTTCACTTGCTGCTCCCGGGCCAGGGTCTCTGCCTCGACCTCTTTCACCCGCCGTTCCAACTGTGCGATCTGCGCGTCCCCTGGCGCGTCTGGCGCGCCGGGCTGGGACCGGTCGCCCTGCATGGCCCGCCGGCCGCGCGGACTCAACGGCAGCGGGGCGTCCTGCTGATCCTGCGTCTCGGATGGTACGTCCCGGGATTCTCGATACCAGTCTGACATGGTGTCCTCCCTCTGCGGCAGGCTGGCCTGTCCGTTGAAGACGGGAAAGCCCGCCCTACGATGGACCCTGGATACGCTTGACGGCCTGAGGACTCAGGTACTCGCTGGGCGTCTGCTTCTCGGCCGCGGCATCCATGATGGTCCAGGCTTTTTTGACGGCGGCCTCGGTCAGCCGGGCCGCGTCCTGGACGGCAGTGTCGGCCAGACGCTGCGCGCCCCGCATGGTGGCATCAACGGCCTCGCTCAACTCTCGCACCTCATTTCCCTCCTATCCCACGCCCCCAAGCCTCCCCATCCCCTCTGCCCCTCCGCTCCCCTGCCCCTCTGCCGCGAAGCGTCCGCTCACTTGCGCCGATCTGCAAACGCCGTCTCGAACCGCGCCCGCATGTGCGGCGTGAACGGGAAGTCAATCTCGTGGGCCAGGTAGCAGTAGGCGGCATCCAGGACGCCGGGCCGGCCGGCCCGGGCTGCGGCCGCCGCGCAGATGCGGGCCACCCCGATCCAGTTGGCCGCGTCGTGGGCCAGGTCCGGGTGTTGGTCAAAGGCCAGGAGCGCGTTCTGGAACCCCTGGTGAATATCTTTATCCAGCGTGATCGGCTCGATGACCTCCCGATGTGCGCAGGGCTGACCGCAGAAGCGACAGCCGTCGAAGGGCCGGAAGGCGGCCGGGTGCGCGGCCTGGAACGCCGGCATCCGCTGCGCCACCACACCCTCGGCCAGGCGGTCGTCGAAGCCGGCGGCGGTCTTGAAGGCCGGTACGGTGACGAACGTGGCCTTCTCGTAGCCGGTCATGAACACGGCCGCCTGGCCCACCGGGAGCTTGCCCAGGAACGTCTGCTGCTGCTCGTCCATGATCATGGCCCTGGCGATGGCCTCCCGGTCTTTCGCGTCCAGCAGCATGTGGGCGATCTTGAGGTTGGTGTTGCGCACGGCGTCCGGGGCCAGCCTGGACGGGCTTTGCTCGGCGATGAGGATGCCCTCGCCGTAGGCGCGCACCTCGGCCAGCAACCCGCTGAAGACCCGCACGGCCTCGGCCCGCGTGTCAGCCGCCACCTCCGATGGGCCCACCGATGGCACGTTCTCCATGACCCGGTGCGCCTCCTCGATGAGGGTGACGTGGGCCAACTGGCCGCCGCGTCGGGTGGTCCGGGCGTGCTCGCGCACCAGGGTGAGCAGGAACATCATCGCCAGGGCCTTTTCGTCGTCGTTCAGCGAGTCTAGCTCCAGCACCACCGGCCGGCCCAGCAGCACGTCCAGCGGGATGGAGCGTTGGGTGTTGAACATGCGGCCCTTGCTGCCCTGGAGCAGGCTGCCCACCCGGCCGGCCACCGCGGCCCGGATGTTGTCGCGCAGCTCGCCGCGATACCCGCGCGCATCGGCCACGCGGATCACCTGGGCGTACATATCTCGCAGAGTGGGAAACAGACGTGGGTCGCCGGACGCGCCCTTGTCCGTCAGTCGCCAGTCCCTGGCCGCATAGACATTCAGCAGCGCCTCCTCGATGATGGACGGCAGCACCCCGAACTGGGGCAGGGCCGCGTTGAAACAGGCTTTGAGCGCCGAGAGGTGGGCCTCGACGCGGACGCCGGGCAATAGCTCGAAGGGGTTGAGCCGAAACGGCGCAGTGCTCTCATCGCCCAGGGTAAAGACCAGCAGATCGTCAAAGCCGGGCTGGCCCAGCAGGCCCCGGTACTCGGTCTTGGCCGGCTCGATGACCAGGAACGGGATGCGGTGCTGTCGCCAGAGCTGGTCCAGCAGGTAGAGGCAGGTGTTGGTCTTGCCGGAGCCGGTGAACCCCACGATCAGCCCGTGGCGGGTCAGGTGGTCCACCTTGATGGCCGCCGTGCCGCCCCGGGGCAACTGACCCACAGCGATCTCGTCGCTGGCAGCAGCCTGCTGACGAATGCCGAGTTCGAAGCCGGGGCTGGCCTGGCGCACGGCGATGCCCGGCATCCCGCCGCGCACGCTGATCGGAAAGCGGAACAGGGCGCTGGCCCCGGCGGCGTCGACCAGATAGCGCAGCCGCTCCTTGCCGGGAGTCGCCTCGGTGGGGCCCCAATCGGTCAGTACCAGGTTGGAGAGGGTCTGGACGGCGGCCTGGCGCTCGGCCGGGGTACGAGGGGCGACCAGGTCCAGGCTGGCGGGCAGATCATCGGCCCGGCGAGCCGGGGGCTGGCCGGGGTCCGCGCCGCGTGGAACCGCCGCCGCGGCCACGGCCCGGGCCACCGTCCACGCCGTCTGCGCGTCGGGGCTGGACACCTGGGCCACCACCAGGAATGGTTCGGTGAGACGCTTCAGGTTGGCCGCATAGACCTGCCCCACCAGGGCGGCCTGCGGATCGGCGATGCGCACGTTTTGCCAGTATTCGCCGTTGACGTGCAGATCGGCCAGGCTTTGGGCGATGCTGGCGGCCTGGGCCAGGTCGCGTTGCTCCTCAGGGGCCAGTTGGGTCGGCTCCAGGTGGATGCTGAGGAGGGCCGGGGCCGATTGGCGCAGGAGCGTTTCAAAGGGCAGCAGGAAGTCACCGGCCGCAGCCCAGACCGGGTGTACCACGTAGGCCGGGCCCAGGGCCAGGCGGGCCACCTCCTCGTGCTGGCGGATCTCCACCAGGTGCGCCGGCAGGAAGGGCTGGCGAGCGGCTGCCAACGTCCGTGCATCGAGCAGCGGCTCTGTGGGGATGTCCAGGGCCGCCAACAGGCGTTGGAGATCGGCGGCCAGGCCGGCAGCCAGGGCCCTCACCCCACCCCCCCTCGCTCCGCTCGCCCTCCCCTCTCCCAAATTTGGGAGAGGGGAGGGGGTGAGGGCCACCCGGGCCAACAGCGTCACCTCGGTGACGCCATCGGCCGGCCGGGCCAGGAAGCGCAGGGCGAAGGCGCACTGTCGCCATTTCCAGAGGTTGGCCAGGGCCTCGGCCCAGCGGCGCAGGACCTCGGCCAGGCGGGTCGGTTCCGGCTGGCTGGGGGAGATGGCGGCCAGGAAGTCCGGCAGGCGGGGGATGCGCAGGCCGAAGAGGGCTAACTCGTTGGTCGAGGGGGATAGGATGGAGAGGACGTGCGGCACCGCCAGGGCCGCCCCGGAAGTCAAGTGGATGTATGGCCCGGACGCAGGTACGGCGGCCAGGGGCGCGCCGCAGCGCGCACAGAACCGGGCCCCCGGGCGGTTGGCGGTCTGGCAGTGCGGGCAGGTCACGGTCTTCCTCTCCCTTGACATCAAGGTGCGACGCACTGATACAACCCTCACCCCCGGCCCCTCTCCCTACGAGGGAGAGGGGGGGCGCGTTGCATCTCTAGAACAATCGGCGCTCTGACCGGTACGCAGCGGCCGGTGACATGAGCTTGGAGTCAATGCCAATGAGGTCCAACGATTGCCGCACGGTGTCCTCCACAGACCGTTCCAGGGCCACGATGTCATCCTGCTGGAACTCATTGGGCGGCGTGCGCAGGATCGCCAGCGGGTCGCGTTCCGTGGCAAACTTGTAGGCGCTGAAGAACAAGCCCAGTAACAGCGCCAGGGAGTTCAACGTACCCAGCGGGCCGGTGCAGCAGCAAGTCAACATGGTAGTCCACGGCGCCAGGTCCGCAAGTGGATTGCTGGCCCTGGGCCCTCCAAAGATCGAGGCAGTGCTGGGGGTCATCGCTTGAATGGCGGCCGGCAGGGCGATAAAGTTAAAGAGGTACGATAAAATGACGAACACCTCAAAGCTCAGCATGAGCAGAAACAACAGGACCCGCGCTTTGCTGATCGGCCCCAAGACATACGTAACCTGGGAGATGTATAGGTCTTGTCCGAAGCGAGCGATATAGAGCCAGGCGGTGGTGATGCCGCGCTTGATGCGGTAGAACAGGCGTTGCTCCACGGCCACACCCTTGCTGCGCAGGGTCTGCAGGTCCACCCGAGCGTCCGGGATCTGGCGTTGCTGGAAGCGTTGCGTGACCACGTTGCGCAGTTGGTCGGCCCGATCGCCCAGATTGTCCAGAAGCCAGGCCGTATGGCGGCCCCGTTTGCCATAGCCGGCAAAAGGCCCCCAGATGCCAATGGCCGCCTGGCCCGATGGTCCCAACTGGCCCACTGGCGGGGGCACGGGTTGGGGAGAGCCGGGGAATGGCTGGGGCGGGGGATAGGGTTGTTGGGGTGGCGGCTGAGCGGGTTGCGGGGGCGGCGCGCCGGCCGGGATGGTGGGCGGATATGCCTGCTGGGGTTGAAGGGGGGTCCGGCAGCGTGGGCAGAACTTGCTGGATGGTTGGACGGGCGCGCCACAGTGGGGGCAGTTCATGGAAAACCTCCTGGGTTATCTCATGATGATTTTCCTGAGAGCCATTGCCAGAATGCAAGTAGCCGAGAAGGCGCTGAGATTGCTGGAGAGACAGATGCCGCAAAAAGAGCTTCTTTGAATTCTCGTGCCGAGTTGAATCGCTCTTCCATCTGGGGAGCTGTGGCCTTGAGAATAACTACTTCGATTGCCGGGGATACAGCAGGGTTGATCTCCCGAGCACGAGGGAGACGAAATGGGGATTGGCTTGGATCGTACCGGGTAAGCAAGACTAACAACATGACTCCAAGAGAATAAATGTCTGATCGAGGATCGGTCTGTCCTCTTCCATACTGTTCCGGCGCGGCATAACCGGGTGTACCAATAGCCATAGTGTCTTTCATCTTACCTGGTTTGAAGAAACGCGCTATCCCAAAATCAATCAGTTTGACTCTATCTGTACCCTGGACTTGCATTACATTTGATGGTTTCAGATCTCTATAAATAACGGGTGGATGTTGGCTATGCAGATAATCCAATGCATCACACAGTTGCCCGATCCAGTTTAAAACCAAATCCTCTGCTAAAAAATCGGCGGAGGCATCCATGATCTGTTCCAGGGTTTGTCCCTCGATGAATTCCATAACTAAGTAGTGTTTTCCCTCCGTCGTGAACAAATCCGCGACTTTAGGTAGGTTCGGGTGGTCCAGCGTGGCGAGCAATTGAGCCTCGCGTCGGAAATCCTCGACAACCTGCGCGCGTTCCGATGGGGCTATGCCAGCGTCGCTCATCTCTTTAATGGCCCAGAACTTTCCAGGTAATCGGATATCAGTCGCCAGATAGACAGCTCCCATGCCTCCTTGCGCTATCTTCTTGACTATAACATATCTACCATGCAGGAGAGTATTTGTGGGGAGCATACCGGTGCCCAGTAGTCCATATCCTGGCGTCGCTGGGATAAAAGAAGTCACACTTATCTTCAATGGTTGCCTGCATCGAAAACAAAACTGGGCGCTCGAACGATTATTTGCCCCGCAGGCGGGGCAAACCAGCACTTCAGTCAGCGCAGTAGCGCATCTCCGACAAAAAAGTGCGAACTCGTCGTTTTGCGTCCCACACGTTGGGCATATTCGCATGGAATCAACCATTTAGCGTCCAGAGTTGTTTATCGGAGCATAAAAGTCATACCCACATCGCATACAAGCGAGACTGTCTGCTTTGTTGTGCGTGGCACAGTCCGGGCACACAAGAACTACGTCAACTTGGTACTCGTTATCACTAATTTGCTTCAGACAGCGACCATCCAAAAGTGCCCGCAGCAATGCCTCTGCAAGCTGCTCTCTCTTTGCCTTAACCTGGTCAAACTTTGGGAAACGAAAGAGGGGCTGCAAATGCTTACTGGCAATCTGTTTATACAGTTGCTTTTTGCTGAACCTTTTGGCTTCTATCATCCACCACGCTAGGGAGTACACGATTTGTTTCGCTCGGTCTTCGTGTTCCCTCGCACGTTCTCCTGGCACGATGTCCAGCACTTTACCGATAAACAGACCTTGTTCAAGAGCTTTCTGAAACTGCGCATCGCATACGACCTCTTCCCAGTTCCAGCGCTCATGTTGAGAGCGGGCATAGTGAACCAACTCTTGCATGATCCTTATTGGGGAACCCTTTGCCCGAAACACAATGTGTCTTTGAAGCATCTCATATGCCGGTGCGCAGGTCTCGCGAAGGGTTTCATCATTGGCGACCACTGTAGAACAGATATCTCGCATTGTAAGGGGTGATCTTCTTGGTCCAGTAGCTGTCGCCTCTTCTCCGATGGTCCACACATGACCCAAGTAGAACACATTAGCCTCTTGCGCCCAGCGGGGGCGATCTGTATAAGGTGTTTGCAGCCATTCCGCATAGAAATCTGGACTGATGGCTATGAAGAACGCGGTACCTGGAATTTGGGGCAAGAGTGACCAAGATTGAGCCTGACTCAATTTTTCTAGCCGATCAATCACGAATATCGTTTTTCTCTTGGAGAGATCTTTTCCCAACACGACATTTATAAGTGATTTCCAAAGTTTTCCAACCTCCTTAACCCTATTCATATTCTCTATGGCCCTGCACAGATCATCCAGTGTTTCCCATTCCTCTCTTTCCAACGGCTGCGGCTCGACAGGGACTTCTTCAATTTCGGATGTTACTTGACCAGATGCTTCCAACTCTTTACCTAAAACCGCTTTCCCTGTCCTTATTTGCTTTCTACGAGTAGGTTTCCAACCACTTTCTTTCTGAACTTGCCTGAGCATCGCAGTAGTAATCTTTTTTCCTTGCGGTGACTCTTCTATGCTTCTGAATAGCGCCTTTAGTATGTTTGTCGACGTCCAGTCCTCGCCAGGGCGGAGTTCAAACCGCAAGGTTTCTCTACCGCATCTCTTTTCCTCAGCCTCCAAGTCGCTGGCCAACTTGTTCAAGAGCGAAGATACTCCTATATCGTCGCTCGCGCCAACGATTAAAACCTGAACGGGACCGGTTCCCCCTGATGTGGAATGCCAGCGCAATTCATCAAACAATTTGGGGTCGTAAGCCACAAAGCAATTGAGATCATCATCTCGTAGTACAGTAGGTGATAGTTGGATACCCGCTTTAAGTTCCAAATTCAAAAGCAAGGCACTACAGGACCATACTTGGCACACAGGCGCCCAGGAAGGATTTAGACGATGCCCACAACGGGGACATTGCACCGTGTTCCTTGATAAACCATTGACTGCCTCCCTTGTTTGCTTTCTATTTGTTGTCCGTGGACGTTTGCCTCTCGGGTGGTCTTGCTCTCTGAGTTGTTCTTCCAGTCTCTGCATCTTCTCCCGCTCCTTATCCATTACGAGGTACTCTGATACCAAAGGCACCTGGGGGCAGGGTTCCCCCCACCCCCAGGCATACTCGCGCCTCTTACGGCGACGTGAATGTGAGCGCCACTTTGCCCAGCCGTACCTGGGTGCCTGTTGGCTGCAATGGCACTTGCTGCCTGG
>Ga0209162_1002510_pt1 | contig 15957 bp, 10 predicted proteins | sample YNPNPMetaG_FD_187121 | JGI IMG/M metagenome (GOLD analysis project Ga0209162, IMG submission 187121) | Anoxygenic and chlorotrophic microbial mat microbial communities from Yellowstone National Park, USA - YNP NP MetaG (SPAdes) (version 2) ... | reverse complement strand
AGTTTCAAAAGACGATGGGGATCACCCTGTACAGGGAGCACATGCACACAAGAGCTCTTGAGCAACTCTTGGTTTTTCAGCCGCTTGGCCAGTCCATCGGTTAACAAAACCGGGACTTCGCGCTCAACAAGGCGGGCTAGTTTCGATTCGAAATTCGGGTCGGTCAGTGCATGAGATGAGAAAAAAGCTGCCTTGGCCTCAGTGGGAAATTCATGGCATGGGACCAACGGCAATCCCAGCATCCCAACAAAGTCGAAAACATAAGGTTCGTTGCCAGGCGGACTGTGTGGCGGCTTGTAGGCCGCGATTCCAATGACCGAGCGACTCCGGACATGTTCGGCGGTCCTGAGTAGGTCCTGTATATTCTCGCGAAATACCTCGATGTTTCGCGGACCTGTGTCTCTTTGCAGAGCGCCGTAGCAAAAGAGCATCGATTCTCTCGCCCCTGCGAGGACCGTCTGCCGCGCTTGTTCCAGATACGTCTTTTCTGTTGTTCCAAATGGATCAAACCATCCACCGCCGCATTTGTCGCCGCCTATCCCGCCGAGCCACCGCATGATGAAATACGCCTCGTATTGAACCTTGCGTCCCCACCGCGGATTGTCATAATCTCGCGTCTCAGTTCCAACCCAGATGAGATCGAAATCAGCAGTCTGTCTGAGGACGTCGTAACCCCGTTCGTGAAACCCGTCATACCATTGGGGATACTTAATGATGATCCGAACGTTGGGGTTAACTTTGCGAGCGGCTTGGAGAATCATGATTCGCGACAGTTGAACCATCAGCTCGCAACGATAGTCCGCCCAGGTATCACCAGCGACAGGGAAGGACTGATCCCCAACGATAACTTGCCGATTCTTCCTTGCGGCATCACAATCGGGGCAGGCACAATCGGTAAACAAGAAATCATCAATCATGATCTCATCGAAGAGCGAAGCGGTGTATCTGAAGACATCGGCTAGCTTATCTTGAGTTTCACGATCGGTATAGCAAGCGATGATGTTCCAACCCGTCGAAGTTTTGCCGACCCTTGTTGTGGTCACACAACCTGAGACCTCAAAACCGGCAGACCGAAACTCATCCCGGGCTTGGGTCAACAGTTCCCGAGGCGCTAGGTAGCCATCGCGGAAGGTCTCGATGAAGACTCGGGTGACACCGGTTTTCCGGCACCATTCCATGGCCGCCTGGCGGCCTTCCTCAGTCGCCAAGTTATCCCGGACATTCTGGGCTGTAAAGAGGGTTGAGAATCGGTGCACCGGGGCCTTATCGCGACACAATTGCCAGAGCTGGTCTGACGCGGTTTCGCCGACAGCCTGGAAAGAAAACAACCTCAAAGCAATCGTAATGATCAGCAAATACCCCAGTAGACTCCGGAGGTCGAATTGACGAGGATCATTCATGGCAGTGTCCCTCACGTTGAGTTTTCGCGATGCATGCCAAACCACGTTGACTGGTAGCTCTATACAATGTTTAAAGCCTGTAATCACGATAAGCGGCTTAAGCCCCAACAACAAGGGGAGAGGATTTGCCCGGATGGCTCGATGCCTCCCAAAACTATTACGGCCGTCGCACCATCTGCCAATCATCAGGGTCTCTCTGGCATAATAGTATATTTGGTGACGTGAGCTAAGATTGTAAATGGCGGGCCAATGGCTCTCGAACCTTCGGGGCAACCGCGTTCCGGAGTGCGCTGGAGACACGACATGGGTAAGAAAGATGGGAAGAAACATCATTTTGTGGCCGTGGACGTTGGCGGGACGAAGATTTTGGCGGTGGTGTGTGATCCGTGTGGTGTGATTCGAGGCCGGGATCGACGAGAAACCCCGCGCAGCGGCGAGCCACAGGATGTTATTTCGGCCATCGAAGCGTCGATCGAAAGTGTTATCCGAAAATCCGACCTTTTTCTCTCAGAGATAACGGCAATAGGTGTCGCAATTCCAGGTGTTGTGGATCCGAAACGGGGAGAAATCCTAAGAACACCCAATAGTTGTCTCTCCGGTGTCTCCTTGGGGCCTCATCTGAGTGCGAAATTTGGCAAGAAAATTGTCCTGGGCAATGATTGCAACTTTGGTGCCTTGGGAGAGGCGTGGCTTGGTGCTGGTCGGGAAGCGAGGAGTGTTTTCGGCATCTTTGTTGGAACCGGCATTGGATCGGGCTTTGTCCGAAAACGGAAATTGTGGCGTGGTTCCCGCGAGGTTGCGGGTGAAATCGGGCATATCGTGATGGAAATAGGTGGGCCGCAATGTGGGTGCGGTAACCGCGGTTGCTTCGAAGCAATTGCCGGAAGAAATGCCATCGAAAGGGAGATCCGTGATGCCGTTTCGCGAGGCGAATCAACCATACTTAACGAACTTCTCCATGGTGATTTGAGTGTCATCAAGAGCCGCGTTTTACGAATGGCATTGGAACGTGGCGATTCCTTGGTCACGCGGGCAATCACCCATGCGGCAGAAGTCATCGGTTACGCTTGTTTGACTGTCCGCCATCTGCTTGATCCAGAATGGATCGTCCTGGGGGGAGGCGTGATGGAGGCCTGTGGTGACTATATGTGGGACACGATCAAGCGGATCGTTGATTCTGATCAATTGCCGGGCGCTCGGGATCGCGGCGGTATCTGCCTTTCGGCCCTCGGCGATGATGCCGTGGTTCTGGGTGGGGTCGTAGCCGCTGCGAGAGCCGTCCGTTGCAATGTCTACAAAATGGTCAGACAGATTGATTATCCAGAAATCAAACTTCTTTCGCCTGGCACGGTGCAAATCAACAAGAAAACGTATTCGAACGATCTGGTTATTCTTAGCGACGGTCGTGTCAAAAAATGGCCTCCGGAACGAAAGACCAATGAATCGTCTTCAAGAGCCATGGATCATGAGCTTGCTGAGACGCTCTGTCGGGGCGGACCCGAGCTTGTTATCATCGGTACGGGAGCAGACTCAGATAATTGGGATCCTTCGCCGTTTTTCCAATATTTTGAAAGACGCCGAATTAGTGTCCTTGCCCTACCAACACGCCAGGCCATCGGTTCGTATCACCGATCTAAAGCTCGCAAGACGGCATTTTTCCGCCTTGCCGACGCAGCGCATTTGGGTGGTGAGAACCAGTCCTGAAGTTCCGCGCATTAGGGAGATTTGCCCTCGGATTGCGTTTGTTTTTCTTCAGGACGTTCGCTTCTTAGTGGACGATATCGCAGTTCCCGCGGTAAGGCTGTCGCTACGGCCCGGACGGCTTGTTGATAAAGGACCTCTTGAGCGCGGATTTTCGGGCCAGAACTCGCCACGCGACGATATGTGCCGTCGGGAAGAAGCTCCCAGGCCTTCACGTTGTCGGCAAAATAGATTTCCATGATTTCAAGCAAGCGACGTCTCAGACCAGGATCCAAAACGGGGAACACCAGTTCCAGACGTCGCTCGAGATTTCGCTCCATCCAGTCGGCGCTGGAAAGATAGATCTCCTCATTACCACCGTTGGCAAAATAGAAAATTCTGGCGTGTTCCAAAAATCGGTCCACGATGGAGCGGACTTCGATATTCTCGGAAATGCCTTTGATTCCCGGGCGAAGGCAACAGATCCCGCGAATATTGAGCTTGATTTTAACCCCGGCTTGGCTGGCACGATAAAGGGCAACGCAAACGTCTTTATCTTGCAAGGAATTGACCTTGGCCATGATTAACCCCGGATGGTCCGCGGTAGCCACTTCAGCTTCCCGCTCAATAAGGCCGATAAATCGCTCTTTCAATTGCCCTGGTTCAACGGTCAGCCTCTGCCAACCGACGGCTTCGGAATAGCCCGTCAAAAGATTGAAAAAACTGGCCACATCTGCCGTAATATCGGGATGGCACGTCATCAAACCGATATCGGAATAGATTCGAGCCGTCTTATCGTTGTAATTGCCCGTACTGAGGTGCACATACCGACGAATGCGACCCTGCTCCCTGCGTACAACCAGACTGGCCTTGGCATGCGTCTTGAGACCGGCCACACCGTAAATCACGTGGCAGCCGGCATCCTCAAGCCGACGCGCCCATTGCACATTTCGCTCCTCATCGAATCGCGCTTTGACTTCCACCAGGACTGTGACTTCTTTGCCATTGCGGCCTGCATGCTCTAAGGCTTCCACAATCGGCGAATCACCGCTGGTCCGATAGAGTGTCTGCTTGACGGCAAGAACATTTGGGTCGGCAGCCGCCTGTTTAAGAAAATCTATGACAGGAGAGAAACTCTCATAAGGGTGAAACAGCATGATATCGTGATCCACGACAGCCGCCCAGAGGTCGTCCCAACCCAGAAGGTCTCGCGGGGGTTGCGGTGGCCAATCCGGTTCGCGGAGACGGTCGAAACCCGGAAGATTCGTGATCTCATAAAGCGAGTTTGTGCCCAAGAATCCGTCAACCACATAGATGTCGTCTTTTTCTACCTGCAAGGAATTTACAAGAAAATCCTGAAGCCGTTGATCAACCGGTGGGCGGATTTCCAGTCGGACAGCCGCCCGCCGACGCCGTGCCAGAACGGCCTCTTCAACCGTGCTCAGCAGATCGCTGGCATCGTCGTCCTGGATGGACACGTCGGCATCCCTCGTGATGCGGAAAGGCGCAATCTGGGCAACCCGATATCCGTGGAAGAAATCACCCACAAATGCGCCGATCACGTCTTCGACAATCGCAAATCGTTGTTCCTTCTCTACTGACAATGGGATGAAACGGCGCGTCTTTTGGGGGACTGGAACAACGGCAATCTTGTGCTCCTGGGTTCGTTGTGGCGCTGGTAACAACACGACGCCGAGATGGATTTGCAACCCGGCCAGGGCAGGCGGTGGGTCGAGGTCACTGATCGCCAGCGGAGTCAGTGCAGGAGCCAGTTCCCGATCAAAATACGCCCGTAATTGGCGTCGATCGTTTTCCGACCAATCCTCAGGTCTTAGAATTCGGATACCATTGTCGGCCAGTTGGGTGAAGACTTCGTGAATACCCCGGGCATGATCAGCCACCATTTTGTGGACGCGAGCCGAAATTGCCGCCAGTTGCTCGCTTGCAGTTAAACCGGCAATGTCGCGACGCGCTTTGCCGGCCTTTTTGAGTTGCTTGAGACTGGCCACCCGAATCATGAAGAATTCGTCTAGATTAGTTCCCACTATGGCGAGGAACTTGAGACGATCCAGGATCGGCACGCTGGCGCACAATCCTTCCTGCAAAACACGTTCGTTAAACTCTAGCCAACTAAGCTCCCGATTGATAAACAAATCCGGATGTGTGGAGAGGCTTCGCTTTTTCATCCTTGACCTGATCTTTACTTTGTTCTCACTGAATGACGAATTGTGAACCAGGACTTGCCGGGGAACTTACGCTTCAGTCTTTTCGGAGCCAGCTTTACAATCGGCTACTCCTGCAGGCGGACTTTCATTCCATAAACATCTTCAAACATATCGCACTTCGCGGCAATGGCCCGCTTTTGAAGAACAAGATTACCGACATCGCGAACCGTAATGATGAGTTCGTCGGCCTCGTGATGGAATTCGACCTGTTCGGGCTGAGAGATCCGGCCGCGGGCCAGGGCGTCGGCAATGCGGAGAATCGCGGCCAACTTGTTCACAATGACCCGTTGCTCGCGAGACAATGCCATGTAGTCGAGATGCGAAGGCTTCGGTGGGCTACGACGATGATAACGTGCCACGTGGGCGACGATCTGGGTTTCCGAGCGATTGAGGCCAAAGATCTCGGTGTTAGAAATAATGTAATACCCATGTTTATGATGGGCACTTGAGTTGATAAAACCACCAATCTCGTGAAGGATGGCTGCCACTTGGAGAAGCAAGCGTTGCCGCGGTCCCAAACCGTGATCCGCCACCAGCGAATCGAACAATCGAATTGCAATTCCAGCTGCAAGACGGGCATGATCGAGATCGACACGATAGCGTTTGGCGATGGCCTCTGCCGCCCGAATAATCCCTTCCAAGACATCGTGATCTTTCTGACCGGTCGTTTCTCTTGCCAGTTCCAAGAGCAGCCCATCGCGCATCGATACTTGAGAGACGATAACCCGTTCTGCCGACGTATGACAAAGAAGCTCCCAATATGTCATCAGGGCCGGCAAAAGCGTTTCTGCGTCGATGAACGGCAAATTGTATCTTCGTGCAAGTTGATTGGGCGTATGACGCGCGCACTGGCGGACCAAACTTCGGAACTGCTCTTTCTCCACGACAAAGAGCTTCTCGGAGCGAGTCGGACGCCCCACGACCCGTGCGGCAAATCGCACATCGCCTCCCACGGCCACGAATGTGTCGCACTCTTCGAGTGAGATACTCCGTTCGATATTGGCGATCTGTGTTCGGATTTGTTGTTGTAGAACTTCGCTTACCCGTTCCGGTGGTTCCGTCTGGAGCGACAGCATCTCCAGGATTCGTACGGAACCGAATCTCAAACCGACGGAATTGATAATCTCGCCCTCTTCAAGCATGGTAAGGATGGTGCTTCCGCCTCCGACATCCACAATGAGAGTCTTGCCTTCATTGACTTCTGAGAGATCCTCCACAACCTCACGGACGGCGGCCACAGTAAGGCGTCCCTCTTCTGCAATTCCAATGACCTCTACATTTAACCTACATGCCAGAAAAATCCGATCGAGAACATTGTCCGCATTTGCAGCGTCCCGCAGCGAGCTTGTTGCCACCGCCCTCACTTTTTCTACGCGGTACTCTTCCATGATCTCTTGAAAGTCGCGAAGAATTGCAACCACCGATCTCATGCTCTGGGCACCAATGCGGCCCCGTGAAAAGGTGTCTCTTCCCAGCCGGATTGGCCGCTGTAATCGCTCAAGGACTTCAAATTCACCCGAGGGAAAGACCTGAGCAATCACCATCCGGATTGCATTTGTGCCGATATCGATTACAGCCACCGGGTGTGCCGAGGCCTCTGGCTCTTGCTTCGAAACATGCGAATCAATGACGTCTGGCATAAAATCCTGCACGACTTCCTGTGGTATTCTCTGTTTTAAGCTTGGTGAGATTCCTCCAACGTCCTTAAAGCTCTTTTCAGGGAATGTTGAAAACTTTCGTTCAATTCTCTACAGACATTTCCCGTTCATCTTGGAAGCAACATCGGTCCTGTCGATTGTGTTTTCGTTAACCGATGGGACATCAGCCTCCGGAGCAATGCCAGGATTCTGCAGCGCTTTCCAAATACCTCGAACCTTTTCATCATGCCACAAATCGACCAGTTGCCGGAAGCGGATTTCTCTCAATTCGCGGTATTGATCTCGCAAATAAACCAGACCTGGGGTAAACCGGACAGGGTTAAGCCACGAAGGTCCATCGAAACTGTTTCCGGAAAGTGAGGCCAGAACCTGATCAATGCGGCTGATCCACACGTCGTAATCGTGGATTTCGCCCAGGAGCGACTGGAGGTTGCGGAGAGCTTCCAGGGCAACCTCGTGAATGACACCCAAGGCCGGTGCCAGAGCTTCAATTGAATACCTCAGCTTTTTCGCGGCAATCCGCATGAAGTGGTGACCCTCTACATCAGTGGGATCGGCGAGCGACTCAGATGCTTGGAGTAACTCAGCCAATCGCCCCGAAAGAAGCTCTTGTTGAACTTTCGTTAAGGAGATCTTTGAGTGAAGCTGAGTAAGATCGGAAGACATCCTGCCACGATCATGAGCCTTGATCCAGCGATTAATCTGCTTCACAAGCGGTTGCTTTCGGAAGACGCGGACAGCCCGAATGAGCTGCCGCTGCATTTGAAATCGCTGCTCTTCCAGGTGGGAGAGCCAGAAAGCTAGACCATGAAGTACCGTTTGATCTTCAATACGGAGCATTTGAGAGAGTGTCGAAGCGATTTCGACATCGAGGTCGCGCGCGGGTCCAAACACTACGGCTAAATCGCGCACGGCCTTTCGCCAACGGTCGGCTTTTTTCGGACCAATGAGATCACGGAAGACACTCAAGGCCGCCCGCAGTCGGCGGCATGCCACCCGCGTCTGATGGACGGATTCCGGATCCTTCGCAGAGGGAACACCTTCCAAGGCCCGCAGGAGTCGCCGAAAATGCCGGCGAACGTAGGGCACAGCAACCTGGGCTACTAAGAGTCGACTACGTTGGCCCATAACGGATTAACCTCGTACGAGAATCCCCGAGACAGAGCAGTTTTCAGGTAACGATTGCTTAACGCTAAACCTGACGTCCATTTTATCTCGCGGAAGCCGCATTCGTTTCATCGACAATCTCAAATTAACGAATCTATGTCTGTAAAAATAGATAAGTTGGCACTCAAGAGTCCGAAAATGTTGTTTTTTTCGAGTGAGTGGAATTTACTTCTTGGAGAAGAGCGAGTTCGCTACCCGGTGATTCTTTTTGCTCTGAATTCCTATTTTTCCTTTTTTGCCAATCAACGTGGCGGCTTCGCCTTGTGTGCGCGTAGATTTATTCTCTTTGCTTTCGGGGCAACGTTAAATGTCTGGGTGAGCGCTATGGATCATGCGAGTGACTTTAGATCCCCAGCAAGAGGGGGCAAAGGCGAACTCCGGTGGCAATTTTTGCTATCGCCTGTGGCCCTAATATCGCCAAATCCAGATCCCTTTTTCCAGAAAAACTGACGCACCGAAAATCGGGCATAGATGCCACGCCTCAAACTTCATAACCGGGCGATGCCTGGTTATCAGAACTGCAAATGCTTGTGCAAGAAGCGGAATGTCCCAACCCCGTGGATCTCGTGGGGACCAGTGAACCACTCGATCTCCGTCTTATCATTGACTTTCAGAAGAGCCTCGTAAAGGAACCGGACTTTGGCATATTCATAGGCAACCATTTCGTCGGAGGCCACGCCATCAAAATGACCGCGTTCGACCATGAATGGTCGCGGGGCAATCAGGGTGGCCATCTCGGCGTAATTGAAGGTCTCCCCGAGAGCAAACTCAAAAATCTCGTATTCGCCGGTCCAGACGTAGCTATAAGGAATCCGCGTGGAAGCATTCTTCCGAACCCATTCGTTGAAGTCAGCGGAACAAATGGCCGCACAATAGCCGGGAACGAGCGGCGGCACCCGCATTGCCGTCTTGCCACCGTACGATAATCCGTAAAACGCAATCCGGTTGGAATCCGTGAATTTCAAGCCACTCAACCAGTTCAGGCTCTGTTCATGCTGCGGCACAATGATGGAGAAAAGCGTCCTTCCGAGCGGATTCGCCTTTCTCTGCAATGTGCGAAAACGGTCGCCGAAGATGTAGGGATTCTGCGGGGCAAAAACGACAAATCCTTCGTCTGCGAGGCGGGCCGCAAAATCATGATACGCCCGGTGATTGCCTTCCATTGTCTGCTGAGGCCGTCCTTCCAAACCATGTTGGCAAACAACAACAGGGCGACGCTCATCGGGTTTTATCCCTCTGGGAACCAGGAGAATTCCATAGGCAAAAACATCTTCAAAGACAGGAAGGACAACCTCATAACCTTCCCATTTGGCTGTATCATAGACCTTGCGTGTTCGGGCTTTTGGATCGGCAAGAGGCAATTCGAATCGACCTATAATCTCGTCCCGAAAATACCTTCGATACCACTCGACCGACGCGCTGAAACGCTCAAGAGAGCTGGTATCCAGCTTTTCCCAAAAGCGTTTTCGGATTTCTGGAGATTCCTCCAGCACATCTTGGATGTGTCGATCCAGGTCCGCGATCGCTCGCTCTGTCCGGCCGTTTCGCCAGGGATCGTCGCGGAGCTTTTTTGGAGTATCATGTTCGAGCTGCAGCTCGATTGGCGAACGAAACGCGCCAAGAAACGCACGAAGAAATTGCTCGCTTCCACAATTGCCCGTCCCATTTTCTGTTGATACGAATGTTAGATGTGGCGTCTTTGCTGCAAGACGGAGGAGTCGGCATGCCCGTTCATACTCATTTTGAACATCACTCAGCGATGGCGTTTTCAACTCCCCCGGCGCACCACCCAGCCCGGGCGGGATGATGACTTCGGGACCGCGGGCCGCTTCGATGACTACAGAACGTGGGTATGCCAGAACAGCAATCTCGGCATCGGCGAAGTCTCTTAACAGGCCGAAAACGTTGCGATCGATGGGTGATTTCCAGAGGTCCCCACGCGGCCCAAAGTAACCACTGACACCGACCACGGCAAGGCGGGGATCGAGTGCCCCAGCATAAAGGGCAAGCATCCCTCCTTCACCCCAACCGATCACGCCCAGAGATTCCCGTAATTGAGGAAATGCCCTTTCAAAATAGTCAAAGGCCGCGAAGATTTTCTCGAGTTCGTAGCCGATGATGTGTCGTCCCAATTCGTAAGCCGGTCGGTAGAGGAATTCGCGATGTGTCAGAGAAACGTTTCTCCGTTTTGCGATTTCTCTGGAAATCAAACCGGGAATCAAGACTAAGCAGCCGCTCTCGGCGATCCGACGTGCGTACTGCGATTCGGCGGGCACACCAGGTTCAAGACCAATCAGGGCCTCGGGCGACACATCGGCATCAGGAATCGCCACGACGCAGGCCTTGGGCTGGCCATCCTTGGGGGAAAGCAGCAATCCTTCCGCTCGAAGGTCCGGGAATACATCCCACGCTACTGAATAAACTCGATACGACGCCGCCTCCGCAATTGCCAGGTCTTCTCCTGGTGGAGCTAGGAGCGACATCCGTACTGGGTTCGACCGACTTTCCTTCAGGCCAAGGATTTGGCCAAGACGATCGCGCTTCGCCTGGAGCCATTCTTTTGGCCATTCTTTGGAGCTTAACGCCGATTGCCACGCTTGTTCGCGCATTTCTTGGATCCGGTCTGTTTGCCGCAGAAGAAAAGCGTCGATGCAATCGATCATTCGAGATGCAATATCATCCGACCAATCGAGCGGATCCGTCTCTGGAAATGTCGCAATTCGGTCGGACCATGGTTCACCGGCTAACGAGACGGCCGTTTGGCATGACAAAACAATGAGAGCGCATAGACATGCGAGTCGAAGAGGCGACAACTTACCATAACGTCGAGGCCAACATGGAACATCGCGACCCATGGTTCACACTCCTCTCATCAGTATCTTTCGCTTGATAACGATTTTAGGATACTGTCACTGGACAGTGAGCGCATTTCCATCGCTAACCAGTGTAAGGCACTGGGACTGGAATAACCACCTGACCGGCGATTGATCGTTGTTGGAACATCTGGAAATAGACCTGGTTTCACAATTCACGGGACGTACGAAAACACGATTGGCATGCCTTACCATCCGGTGTGTTGCCTCTCGGAGCAAATCAACACTGGGCAGCGACAGTGATAACCGAATATTGGGCTCCGTCACAATCGACGGTACGATCATGCCTTTTTTCCGGCAGTCACGTTCCCTCGTTTCTGGGACGTTCAATGGATCATCGCAACCGGCATCTGGTGTATCGGTATTGAACCTTTCTGCGAACATCGTATGCTAGGGAAGATTGCCCGTGGTTTGCATGCTGGCACGGTGTGATTGCGTTAACCCATGCTGTTCGTGATTGAATCGATTCAGCGAATCGTCAACCTATCGGGCTTGATAGACTTCGGGATGCACCAGAGGAGATTTTTATGGCTGAGAGCCGTTTGAGATTGACCATTGCCGTGATTGCATTGATCGGTTTGATCTCGCCGGTTCGGAGTGCGATTGCCTCAGAACGTGATCATGGTTACCGCGGAATCTGGTTCACGTTGGGACAACAGACCGAATTTGGCGACAAATACTCGGGCGGCCTTGGAACTTATACTGCCAATCATGTGCCCATCGCTATCTATTGTCCCCAAGTGAATAAGACCTTTTTTGTTTACGGCGGGGCCAAAGACGGAAAACGATACTTGCTGAATATGGTCTCCTATTATGATCATTCGCGAGGGGTTGTTCCTCGCCCAACGATCGTGCATGACAAGAAGGGTGTGGATGATCCACACGACAACGCCGCCCTCGCCGTTGACCCAAAGGGTTATCTGTGGGTATTTGTCAGTGGCCGTATGAGAGTTCGTCCTGGGTTCATTTATCGGAGCAAGGAGCCTTATTCCATTGAGGATTTCGAGTTGATCAAGGAAGGCGAGATGACATATCCGCAACCATGGTGGATTTCTGAACAGGGCTTTCTCTATCTGTTCACGAAATACACCCGTGGGCGCGAATTGTATTTCAACACGAGCCCTGACGGCTTCGACTGGTCAGAAGACACCAAGTTTGCCGGAATGGGGGGGCATTATCAGACAAGCGGGCGAAGAGACAATCGCGTGTTCACAGCGTTCAATTATCATCCCGACGGCAATGTGGATCGGCGGACCAACTTGTATTACATCGAAACGAACGACTTTGGAAAAACGTGGAAAAATGTGCGTGGAGATGTCCTTACGCTGCCGCTGTTGGAACCCGTGAACCCGGCACTCGTGCGGGAGTATGAAAAGGAAGGGCGATTGGTGTATATCCACGATTTGGACCTCGATTCTCAGGGCCGTCCGGTGATCCTTTATACAACCGCTGCCAGCTACAAGCCGGGACCCGAAGGCGATCCGCGCTACTGGACGATCGCACACTGGAACGGGGAAGAGTGGGAGTTTTCGGAAGTCACCGAGGGCAACCATAATTACAGCACCGGAGCGCTTTACATCGAAGGTGAAACCTGGCGGATTATCGGGCCAACGGAGCGCGGACCACAGCCGATCGGCGCCGGTGGGGAGATTGCCATCTGGTTGAGTCAAGATCAGGGCAAGACATGGCAAAAGGTTCGGAATGTGACGTGTGGAAGTGCCTTCAACCACAATTACGTGCGACGTCCGGTGAATGCCCATGATGACTTTTACGCTTTCTGGGCTGACGGAAATCCTGATAGTTTTTCGCCGTCGTGTCTTTATTTCTGCACCCGGGATGGTCGCAGTGTCTTTCGGTTACCTTACACCATGGAGGGAGAAGAAGCATTTCCAGAATTATTGCCGCCGGTGGAGGCCACACCCGCGCCTGTCATGCGGGCAAGCGAGGAAAACTGAAGAAGACGTGCGATTGAGATGGTCAATTGACACGGCAATGGAAAGCGTTTAATTTTTGCTCTTTTCCGATTAATAGAATTCGTTCGACCGGGGGAGTGATGCTTCTGGTTGAAGTGTTACGGGCTGTACCGATATTACGCACCTGCGGGAGTTGTGCGTTTTTGTCCGCAGTTGATCATAATAGAGGGACAGGCTCCTTTGCGAACGGCGATATGGTGAGTGCTGGCATTTTAAAACAGGTCTGGTCTGATTCGCTCATGTGGGGTGTCGTATGTCTGACAAATCACCGTTGGTGCGCCAATGGATTCTGTTGCGGTCACTCGCGTCACGGCGATACGGGGTGACTGTTCGTGAATTGGCCGAGACCATGGGGGTGAGCGAAAAGACGATCCGCCGAGACCTGGACTTATTTATGCAGGCCGGCTTTCCACTGGAAGAGACGGTCGGCGAGCATGGCAAAAAGCGCTGGAAATTGAGTGGGGATCTTACGGAAAAAGGCCTGCCGATCACCTATGATGAAGCCATCGCATTGCATCTTGCCCGGTGCCTCATGGAACCCCTAGCAGGGACCATGTTCTGGACCGCGGCTCAGAGGGCATTTGCCAAGATTCGGAGCATTTTCAACGACACGGCTTGGGCCTATGTAGAAAAAATGGCGCATTCCTTTTATCAAACACGAACCGGCGTGTGTGATTATGCCAAGAAAGCTGAACTGATTGATCGAATCATGATCGGAATTGAGGATCGGCGGGCCATTGAACTGCGATATTGTTCATTGAAGGCGAGTGAACCATCCACGTATGAGGTCCATCCATACGGCCTGACCTATCACCGCGGGGCATTGTATCTTGTCGGGCTTTTGGTCGCACCAAATGAAATTCGTCATTGGAAAGTCAATCGAATTGAGGGCATTGAACTCACCGATCACTCGTTTGACATGCCGAAAGACTTTTCCCTTCAGGAGCATTTGGCAGGGAGCTTTGGCATTTATCAAGGCGATGGAGATTATCATGTTCGCGTCCATTTCTCGCCTGTTGTCGCACGATATGTCAGCGAAGCATCCTGGCATGCAAGCCAGAAGCTCCATCCTCAACGAGATGGTTCACTCATTGCCGAGTTCGATTTGGATAGCTTAGAGGAAATCCAACGATGGCTTCTCAGTTTTGGGAAACATGCTAAAGTCCTGGAGCCAGAAGAGTTGCGAGAAAGAATGCTCGAGGAAATCAAGGAAATGATGTCCATTTACTCGGGCACAACAACAGTGCCCTCCAAGTTGCGACAAGCCTCTCGGCGCCCTCACATTCCTTTTACGGTGCCTGATCTCATGGCTGAAACAACCGTTGCCAAGACGAGCGATTAACCCCAGGGGCTTTGGCCTGCAGAAGACTTCGTTCGTGTCTCCATAAATCTGCGGCCTATTTTTTGTCATTTGCCTTGATTGCCGGAACGAATTTCCAGTCTGGACCGAAAACTCTCGCGAAATTCGCAAAAACAGCCTTGGCGGATGGCCTCTCGTGCTCGCTCCAAGAGTCGCTGGTAATACGTGAGGTTGTGAAGACTAACGAGGATAGGGCCGAGCATTTCGCCTACCATGAATAGATGCCGGATATAACCCCGGCTGAAGGAACACGCCAGACAAGGGCAGTTCGCGTCTATTGGCCGCGGATCTCGTTCGTGACATGCGTTTCGCATACGCAACGGCCCATCGTCGGTGAATGCCATTGCGTTCCTCCCGTTGCGCGTTGGCATGACGCAATCGAACATATCGACTCCCCGGTACACCGCCTCGATGAGATCAAGTGGACGTCCCACACCCATTAAATACCTTGGTCGAGCCTTAGGCAGGACCGGGACCGTCACATCGAGGATGCGGTACATTTCTTCCGGTGGTTCCCCTACACTCAATCCTCCGATTGCATAGCCATCGAAGCCAATGTCGATCAAGGCCTCTGTGCATCGAATTCTCAAATCCGTCTCGAGACCACCTTGGACGATGCCAAAGAGCAATTGCCCCTTCCGGGTATGTGCTCTTTTGCAGCGTTCGGCCCAGCGAAGACTTCGCCTCATCGCTTCCTCGACCACGGCCCTGGAATTCGGCAAGGCAACAACGTGATCGAAAACCATAGCTATGTCAGAACCGAGGGTCTCCTGCACAGAGATCGACTTTTCAGGGGTCAAGACAACAATTGCACCGTCAATGTGGGAACGAAATGTCGCACCACTCTCTTCAATCTGGGCGAGTTGGGCCAGGCTGAAGACCTGAAATCCACCGCTGTCGGTGAGGATCGGCCCGTGCCATCCCATAAAGGAATGAAGGCCCCCCAGTTCGGCAACAACATCAGGTCCAGGACGCAACAGGAGATGGTACGTATTCGAGAGGATGATCTCCGTTCCCGTTTGTTTGACAAGATTGGGAAGAATGCCCTTAATCGTGCCCCGGGTTCCCACCGGCATAAAGGCCGGTGTCTGCACAGTGCCATGAGCGGTTTTCAATTGGCCGCACCGCGCAGCACACCGCGGATCCTCGGCAAGAATCTGAAATGTTTGACGCGCATCGTCCATTAATCGGTAACAATACGGCGCAATGACATAATCGGCACAAAAACTTTAACAGACGGCCGTAACACGAGCGGAAATCCTGCAATGGATACAGGCTTCCAATCTGGACTTGGACTGTTCCCCGTTTTTCAGTCTCCGCGGAGCTTAAGTCCCAAAGCACGCAGCTTTTCGCGGACCTCATTCAGGCTCGTGACGCCGAAATTCTTGCATTCCAAGAGTTCGTCGCCACTTTTCCGGATCAGTTCGCCGACAGTGTTGATACCAAGTCGCGCCATACATTTTCGTGCGCGGACGGAAAGGTTCAGGTCGGAAACCGGTTTCGCGAGCAGTGCTTCTTCTTCGGGGGCAAGCGGCTCCTCCGGTTCGCCTGAGGCTTCTGCGGCAGCGCGTTCAGGGAGAAGCTGCCCCAGGCGCAATCCTTTGGAAGCCAACATTTCTTT
>Ga0209162_1002509_pt1 | contig 15959 bp, 9 predicted proteins | sample YNPNPMetaG_FD_187121 | JGI IMG/M metagenome (GOLD analysis project Ga0209162, IMG submission 187121) | Anoxygenic and chlorotrophic microbial mat microbial communities from Yellowstone National Park, USA - YNP NP MetaG (SPAdes) (version 2) ... | reverse complement strand
CATTTGATGTAGAAAAACTGATAGAATTCTGTCGTCAGAACGATGTGGTGCGAATCGCCCTTTTCGGCTCTGCGGCGCGTGGGGAGGCCGAAGAGCAGAGCGATATTGATCTGGTGGTGGAGTTCTCTAAACGAATCAGTTTGCTGAGATTTGCCGCTTTGGAGAGACAACTGTCAGAAGCATTAGGCAGAAGGGTGGACTTGCTCACTGAAGCAGCGATCAGCCCCTACCTTCGGGAGGAAATCCGACGCGACCTGCGAGTAATCTATGAAGCGTGACGATTCGGTTTGTCTGGTTGCATCCGCGGTCTTCAGTCGGGCCCGTAGCTCAACGGCAGAGCGACCGGCTCATAACCGGTTGGTTGCAGGTTCGAATCCTGCCGGGCCCACCTGATAAAAAGTGACGGTCACCTCAAAGGTGACCGTCACTTTTTTCTCTTTTATCTCTTTACCCGCTCTATCCGCGCCCCCAGGGAGCGCAGTTTCTCCTCTACCCGCTCGTACCCCCGGTCTATCTGCTCCACGTTGCGGATGATGCTCTGCCCTTTCGCACAGAGGGCCGCCCCTACCAGCGCCATACCCGCCCGGATGTCGGGGCTCACCAGAATGTCCCCCTGCAGTTGGGAGGGCCCCTGCACGACGCAGCGGTGGGGGTCGCAGAGGACGATGCGCGCGCCCATGAAGATCAACTTGTCCACAAAATAGAGGCGGCTCTCAAACATCTTCTCGTGGAAGAGGACGGTCCCCGTCGTCTGCGTCGCCAGGACGATGGCGATGCTCATCAGGTCGGCGGGGAAGGCCGGCCACGGGGCATCGGCGATGGTGGGGATGGCCCCGCCGATGTCCGGCACCACTTCCAGGGGCTGCTCCGCCGGCACCACCACGTCCTCGCCGTCCACCTGAATCTCCACCCCCAACCGGGAGAAGACGTGGCGGATCATCCGCAGGTGGTGGGGCGCGGCGTTGCGGATGCGCAGTTCCCCGCGCGTCATCGCCGCCAGCGCGATGTAACTCCCCACCTCTATGTGGTCCGGGCCAATGGTGAACTCCCCGCCGCCCAGCCGGTCCACGCCGTGAATGGTCAGGACGTTGGAGCCGATGCCCTCAATCCGGGCGCCCATTCCGTTGAGCAGGTGGCAGAGGTCCTGCACGTGGGGCTCGGAGGCCGCGTTGCGCAGGACGGTCGTCCCCTTCGCCAGCACCGCCGCCATAACCGCGTTCTCCGTGCCGGTGACGGACGCCTCGTCCAGCAGGATGTCGGCGCCGCGCAGTTGCCGGGCGTTGAGCCGGAAGAGGTCGTTCACGTCCACCTCGGCGCCCAGCCCCTGGAAGGCCAGAAAGTGGGTGTCCACCCGCCGCCGCCCGATGACGTCGCCGCCGGGGGGCGGTATCTCCACCCAGCCCATGCGGGCCAGCAGCGGCCCCGCCAGCAGAATGGAGCCCCGGATGCGGCGGAACTTCTCCCGCGCGAAGGGCGGCAGGCGAATCTCCCGCGCCTGCAACCGCCATGAGCGGGTGTCCAGACGCTCCACCTGCACGCCGATGTCCGCCAGCAGGTCCAGCATGGTGTGGACGTCCTGGATGTCGGGCAGATTGTGGAGGATCACAGGCTCGTCGGTCAGCAGACAGGCGGCCAGCGCGGGCAGCGCAGCGTTTTTGTTCCCGCTGGGGGTCAGCGTCCCCCGCAGGGGCACGCCCCCTTCAATGATGAGTTCGTCCACAGTCAAACCTCCGCGTGATGCGTGATGCGTGATGCGTGAAACGTGAAGCGTGATGTGCAGTTACCCGCGTCTTGTCTCCAATCCAGCCCGAAAACGGAGGGTCACCGGGGTGCCGGGGGCGGCGCCCAGGGCCGCCGCCGCACTCCCCTGACGGACCGCGATCTCCAGAAACCCGCTGCTCCCCACCAGGGCCAGCAGTTCCCCCACCGCCGCCTCGCCGTAGGTCCGCCGGATGCCCCGCAGTTGGACGTTCCCCACCACGACACCGGCGTCCCCAGCAGGGAACACCGGCAGAACCGCCTGGGGCCCGAAGGCTGACTTCAGCGCCAGCGTGTCTTCACTCCGTACCAGATACCCGATGCTGGTGACCAGGTTGCCGAAGCGGTCGGCGTAGAGGACTTCCCCCTCTGCCGCGAAGTCGCTGATCTCCAGACGGGGCGGGGGGAGCCAGACGGGGTCCTCTACCCGGGGCCCCAGTTTCTCCAGGGGCACCCCCGCCGCCAGGTGTGCCGCCACCGGCGCGAAGATGTCCCGCCCCTGGAAGGTGGAACTGGCCAGCGGCAACTGGTAGGCCGGTTCCCGAATCTCCACCGCCGTCCACTTCGGGACTCTCTCCAGCACCCAGGAGAAGAGGCCGTTATCCGGACCGACAAATGTCCCCACCGGAGTGCGAACCGCCACCGGTCGCCGCGCCGTCCCCACCCCGGGGTCCACGACGGCCAGGTGGACCGTGTCGGGCGGGAAGTAGGGGACGGCGTTCATCAGGAGAAACGCGGCCCGCCGGATGTCCTGGGGCGGTACCTGGTGGGAGAGGTCCACCAGTCGGACGTCCGGCGCGATGGAGAGGATGATCCCCTTCATCACGCCGACATACTCGTCTTCGGTGCCAAAATCGGTTAACAAGGTGAGAATGGTCATCGGGGATATTGTACCCGTTTATGGCGGAACGTCAACTGGAACTCCCGGCCCGCTTCTGGCGTCTTGAGGATGAGAACTCACACAGAGACACAAAGGCACAAAGAATTAAAAAATCTTGTAACTACCTACCTACCCGCGTCATTGCGAGCCGCCGAAGGCGGCGAAGCAATCTCCAGGCCTGTGGGGAGATTGCTTCGGCGGCTATTGCCGCCTCGCAATGACAGCGGGTAGGTAATTACCAAATCTTTGTGTCTTCGTGTCTTTGTGTGAGAAAAAAGGAGGCGCCATGAAGGGACACCGGTATCTGTTCACCCTGCTGGGGGTTCTGCTCCTGCTGGCCACCGCCGCCCCCGCGCGGGCCGACGGCATCATCATCCCGGAGCCGCCCTGGCCCCCAGGCCCGGCCCCGGAACCGGTCTGGCTCACTATCCGCTATCATCGGGTGACCGTCACCATAGACAACCAGGTCGCCACCACCCGCGTGGACCAGGTCTTCGTCAACGAGCACGACTGGGAGGCCGAGGGCACCTACATCTTTCCCCTGCCGCCCGGCGCGACGGTCAGCCGGTTCGTGATGTGGGTGGACGGGAAGCCCATAGAGGCGGAGGTGCTCCCCGCCGACAAGGCCCGCGCCATCTACGAGGAGATCGTCCGGAGCCGGCGCGACCCGGCCCTGCTGGAATACGTGGGCCGGGACGCCGTCCAGGCCCGTATCTTCCCCATCCCGCCCGGCGGCGAGCGCCGCATCCAACTGGAATATACCCAGGTCCTGCCCCTGGAGAACGGCATGGTGCGCTACGTCTACCCCCTGAACACCGAACGCTTCTCCGCCCGCCCCCTCCAGGAGGTCAGCATCCGCGTGGACATCCACTCCCCCGTCCCCCTGAAGACTGTCTACTCCCCCACCCACCAGGACCAGGTCTACATTGACCGGGACGAGGACCAGGCCACCGTCAGTTACGAGGAGACGGACGTCCGGCCTGACCGGGACTTCCAACTGGTCTACACCGTCGGCCAGGAGGAGGTGGGAATGAGCCTGCTCTCGTACCGGGAGCCCCCCGACGACGGCTTCTTCCTGCTCCTGGTCGCGCCGCCGCTGCGGGCGGAACGGGCCCAGCCCAAAGATGTCCTGCTGGTCCTGGACGTCTCCGGCTCTATGGAGGGGGAGAAAATAGAGCAGGCGAAGGCCGCGCTGGAGTACGTCCTGGACCACCTGAACCCGGAGGACCGCTTCAACGTCATCGCCTTCTCCACGGGGGTCCGTTCCTGGGCGCGCGGCCTGCGGCCGGCGTCGGAGGCGGCGGGAGCGCGGGAGTGGGTGCGGAACCTGCGGGCCACGGGCGGGACGGACATCCACAGCGCGCTGTTGGAGGCGCTGGCCCAGGCTGACCGCGAGCGCCCCACCGTCCTCATCTTCCTGACCGACGGCCAGCCCACCGAGGGGGTGGTGGAGATAGACCGGATTCTGGAGGCGGTGGAGCGCGCGGCACCCCCCAACGTCCGCCTCTTCCCCTTCGGCGTCGGCGACGACGTCAACACCATCCTGCTGGACACCCTGGCCCAGAAGCACCGGGGCTCCCCGGCCTACGTCCGCCCCGGCGAGCGGATAGACGAGGCCGTCGCCGCGTTCTACGCGCGGGTCCAGGCCCCCGTCCTCACCGACATCTCCCTGGACTTCGGCGACGTCATCGTGGAGGACGTCTACCCGCGCCCGCTGCCGGACCTCTTCGCGGGGACCCAGTTGATCCTGGTCGGGCGCTACCGGGGAGGGGGCCCCGTCCGCGTCCGCCTGGTCGGGGAGACGGAGGGAGAACGGCGGGAGTTCGTCTACGAGGGAACATTGCGGGCCGAAGGGGGCGACGAGTTCATCCCCCGCCTGTGGGCGGCCCGCAAAATCGGCTACCTGCTCACCCAGATTCGGCTCTACGGGGAACGGGAGGAGTGGGTGGACGCGGTGGTGGACCTGAGCGTCCGCTACGGCATCATCACGCCCTACACGTCGTTCCTGGTCCAGGAGGACGTCTTTACCGAGGCGGGGCGGGAGGAGGCGGCGGAGCAGTTGAAGGCCCTGCCGACGGCTCCGGCGGCGGGTGCGCCCGCGGTGGAACTGGCCCAGGAGCAGGCCGGGTTACGGGATATGGGCGGGATTGGTGGCGCGCCGATGCCCGAGGAGGCGGCGCAGGTGGTGCGGCACGTGGGGAGCAAGACCTTCTTCCTGCGGGAGGGGGTCTGGACCGACGCGGAGTTTGACCCGGAGCGGATGACGCCGGTGCGGGTGCAGTTCGGGAGCGACGCCTACTTTGACCTGTTGGCGGCGCGGCCGGAGTGGGGGCCGTACCTGGCGCTGGGGGATCGGGTGGTCTTCGTGGCGGAGGGGACGGCCTATGAGGTGACGGCGGAGGAAGCGGGGCCGGTGGTCATCCCGCCGACGCGGCCACCGACGCCGACGCCCGGCCCGGCGGTGGGTCCCACCCCGGTCCCGCCCGGCCCGGCGGCGAGCCCCACCCTGTCCCCGTCCGGCCCGACGCCGCCCGCGCCGGGGGGCGGGTTCTGCCCGGGCATCGGGGCGTTGCTGCTGGCGGTGCTGATGCTGGCCCGTCGGTCCCGATAAGGGGGGACGGCCGGGGGCGGCGGCCCGAAGGGCCGCCGCCCCCGGCCCCCGGTCACTGGCAGCGCAGGCAACCCCAATCGCACTGGATAGGACCCTCGTAGCCCGTGGAGGGGTCTGCTACCTGCCAGCAACTTCCAACCCACCAGCGGCCAGGGCCGCAACTCCCGCAGGGGTAAATGATCGTTACCCAGCGGCGGATGACCGGACAGCCCGTGGGCTGGGGGAGGTCGCTGGACATCCCCTGATACGGCTCCGTACCTCCCTCAATCATGCCGCAGCCCGAATCCGGGGCTCCGATGTCTCCAGTGAGCAGAACCTCTCCCTGGAAACCCGGTGGGAGGTTGAGAAGAGCAACGTCCCCCTGCAGCACCGGTTGGGCTTTGATGGGCTGGCATGATTGGGGGGAGGGCGGCGGGGGAAAGCCAGCGGCCATCGCGGTAGAGAGGCTGGCCATCAGCACCAGCAACACACTTGTGGCGACCACGAAGCGAAAGACGATATTGCGTTGCATAGCACACCTCCTGGTTTATCGGAGTTTATCGGATCGTCTCTGCCACCCGAATCATATCCTCCTGCGAGATCATACTCAGGTTACCGGTCAAGGTATATCTCACCCCATCCTCCTCTTGTACCCAGGATATGGTAGCGACGGGCGCATACCATTGCTGGCTGACCGTCATATAGACGGGCTTCCCGTTGATCTCCGTCCCCTCTTCAGGGTAAGGAAAGGCCGTTGGGGTGGGTGGAGCCTCCCCCCCTAAAGCCCACCATCGGCGAACATTTGGCCCCTCTATCTGGAGGAACAGCGGGGCCAGCGAGGGGTCTGGGAACGCCACTCCACCGCTATAGGGCCCCCTCCATCCCACGTAGATGATCCAGTCCCCGTACGCCTCTGGGGGAATGACCGTGAGGAGATTCATTTTCAGGCCCTCCGGCACCCAGGTCGGGATGCGCAGGGAGAACGGCACCCGTTCCTGAGCCTCTGCGACCGACATCGTTTTTATGGTGACCACCACTCGCTCCCCGCTGGGGGAGGTGACTTCCAGCCGGGGCGGTCCCCCAACTGTATAGGTCATAAAGATGACCTGACCTCGGGCAATGACCGCTTCGGTCGCGCGCAGAATCGGCGTTCGGATCTGCGGGGTGGCACAGGCAGCCAGGATGACAGCCACCAGCATGGCGACCAGGCCGAGGCGGGGTCCCCGCCGCGCCGACCCCGGCGGTTCCCGGAAAATCCGCTCCTTCAGCGCCTCCGCGAATTCGGGGCGCGGCATCTGACGCCATTCGTACAAGAACTCATCGCTCATCTTATTCCTCCCACTCTTCCCGCAATCGCTGGACGGTCCGGTGCAGAATCGTCCCCACATTGGTCTCACTGAGCCCGCTCAGGCGGGCGATCTCCCGGTTGGTCAGGCCGGCGCCGTACTTGAGCGCGATCAGTTCCCGCTCCCGGGCCGGCAACCGGGCCAGCAGCGCCGCCAGGCGGTCCCGCTCCTCCCGTTCCGCCACCACCTCCTCCACCGGGTCGGGGTCGGCCAGGGACCAGGCCCACTCCAGCGGCACCTCCTGTCGGCGGTGCCGGAAATAGTCCCGGGCGACGTTCTTCGCCACGGTGAAGAGCCAGGTGGAGAAGGCCCCCACGTTGGAGCGATAACAGTTCCGGCGGCGCCAGGCCTTCTCAAAGACCGTCGCCGTCAGGTCTTCCGCGACCGCCTGGACGCCGACCAGGTAGCGGAAGTAGTTGTAGACCCGGGGCAGGTACTCGGCGTACACCGCCTCCCAGTCCACCCCGTCGCCTCGGCCTTTCTCCCGGGAGTCTTTCCGTATGGGCATGCTGGTGTCTCTATAGTATTATACGCTGAACACCCCAAAGTATCACACTTCCAGCCCCCGCAATTTTCGGATTCCCCAATCTGTGATACAATTTCACCGGAAAATTCTATCTACGAGGACACGAAGTTCACGAAAATATCATAAAAACCTTCGTGCCCTTCGTGTCCTTCGTGTCCTTCGTGGATCCCATTAAGGAGGCTCCATGGGTACCCGACTGGACTGGTTGCACGGCATTTTCCCCGCGCTGGTGACCCCCTTTGACCCCAAAACGGAGGAGATAGACGAGGAGGCCTACCGGCGCCTCATCCGGCACGTCCTGCCCTACGTGGACGGCGTGGTGACCAGCGGCACCACCGGCGAGTTCCCCTACCTGACCCGCGCCGAGCAGCGACGGCTGGTGGAGATCGCGCGCGAGGAGGTGGGGGAGAAGAAGGTGATCGCCGGATGCGGCGCCTCCGGCACCGCGCAGGCCCTCGCCCTGGCCCAGGACGCAAAAGAGGCCGGCGCGGACGCCATCCTCGTCGTCACCCCCTACTTCCTCCACCCGTCCGACAAGGAGGTCTACCAGCACTTCTACGACATCGCCACCCGGGTGGACATCCCCCTCATCCTCTACAACATCCCCCAGGTGGTGGACGCGGTCCTGCCCCGCAACGTGGTGGAGGACCTGGCGGACCTGCCCAACGTCGTTGGCCTGAAGGACTCCTCCGGCGACCTGACCTACACGCTGGAGATTCTGGAGTACGCCGGGGACCGCATAGACGTCCTGGTGGGGCACGACGAGGTGGTGATTGCGGCGCTGGCGGCGGGGGTGAGCGGGATGATCCTGGCCAGCGCCCAGGTCTACCCCGAAATCTGGCGGGAGGTCTACCGCCTGGTGCGGGAAGGGCGCCTGGAGGAGGCGCGGGCGCTGCAGCGGAAGGTGCAGAAACTCTCCCGCATCTTCTGCCGCCACGGCGGCGGCGTGGCGGTGAAGGCGGCCCTGAACATGATCGGCATCCCCGTCGGGCCGCCCCGTCGGCCCCTGAAGAGCGCCGGGGGCGCGCTCATCCACGAGACCCGGGCCGAGATTCAACTGGAACTGGAGAAACTGGGGAAGATTCGGGCTGAGGAGGAGCCCGTGGAGTACCCCGGCGGCCCGCTGGAGGCCCGCTTCAGCGACCTGGAACTGACGCCGGAGACCATCCGCGCCCACGGCCTGCGGCTGGGCGCCGGCACGGCGGGGGAGGGGGTGAACCGGGTCCAGTTGGACCTGGTGGCGGGCCGGAAAGAGACCCCGCTGGGGGACGCCTACGCCCTGCAACTCACCTACCCCCTCCACGGCCGGGAGGCGCTGACGACCATCCTGGAGCCGGGCCTCACCGTCCGCCCGGCGACGCTCCTCCTGCCCACCCTCCCCCAGAAGAACCTGCGCCAGGCCAATATGATTTACGGCCCCACCCAGGCCGCGCTGGCCCGGGCCATCGTGGACGCGCTGGAGGCCGGCATCATCCCCGCCTCCGCCGCCGAGGAGGAGGTGATGATTGTCCTGGCGACGGTCCACCCCAAGGCCCTGGACCGGCACGCCCTCTACCGGAACGTCTACCAGGCCGCCCGCGCGGCCCTTGAGCAGGCCTACGGACTTTAGGAACAGAACACGGGTGAACACGGACAGGCACGGATGAACACGGAGAGAACCGCCTCCATCGGAGGGGATGCCAGCGGCATCTCCATCGCAAGGGACCGGAACGGCGTTCAGGCCCCCGCCCTTCCCGCCGCAGACGTGCCGCGCCGCACGGAGGAGTACCTGGAGACTGTAGCCAGGGAGTGGGCCTGGGTGCGGCTGGAGGGCGAGGGCGGAGCCCCCCTGCCCCTGGAGCGGGTGTTCTTCATGCTCCAGGCCCGCCCCCAGCCCCAGCGCCGTCCCCTGGAACCGCCGCGCCCCGACCTGGAACCCTCCCCGGAGCGCCTGGAGGCGGCCGGCGCGCCGCCGGAGGAACCCGCTCCCCCGCCCCCACCCGTCCCCCTGGGCCAGGCCCTCCGGGAAGCGGAGCACCTGGCCCTCCTGGGCGAGCCCGGCGCGGGCAAGTCCACCGCCCTCCAGTTCATCGGCCTCTGCTTCGCCCGCGCGAAGGAGGGCTGGCACACCGAGCGCCTGGGCGTGGAGGAGCCCCTGATCCCCGTCCTGCTCCAACTGCCGGTCCAGGCGGAGGCCCTCGCCCGCGGGGAGACCCTCTGGGACGCCCTGTGCGCCGAGGTGCGCTGCCGCCTGCAGGCCTGCACCGATGCGGAGGCCAAGACCCTCCTGCGCGCCGGGTCCGACGAGAAGCGCCTGCTGGTCCTGCTGGACGGGCTGGACGAGGTGCGGGAGGCGGAGCGGGCGGCGGTCATTGAGCAAATCCAGCGGTTCGTCCACAGCGGCCGCGGGCGGGTCGTGGTGGCCTCGCGCCCGGCGGGCTTCTCCTCCCTGGTCGGTGTGAAGGAGTACACCCTCAAGCCCTTTGAGGACCCCGAGAAGGAGGCCCTGCCCTACCTGAGGGGCTGGCTGCAGGCCCTGAAGCCGGAATGGGCACCCCAGGCGGAGGAGAAGGCCCGCCGCCTGCTGGAGGAGATGCGGGCCCGCCCGGCCCTGGCGCGCCTGCTCAACAACCCTCTCCTCCTGCGCCTGAGCGCGGAGTACTACGTCCGCACAGGCCGGGTGGCCGAAAGCCGCGCCGCCCTCTACGAAGCCTGGGTGGAGGAGGCCTGGCGCCGGGCCCTGGCCCGGGGCGCCCCCGCCGACCAGAAGGGGGCAGCCCTCCAGGCCCTGGAGGCCCTGTCCTGGCACTTCCAGACGGGCGGGAGCCACGGGGAGGAGGCCCTGCGGAAGGGGCTGGAGCGGGCCGGCCTGCCCGACCCGCAGGGCCTGCTGCGACTGCTGCGGGAAGGGACCGGCCTGCTGGCCCGCTTCGCCGGGGAGCAGGAGGGGCGGACGGTTTACTCCTACTTTTTCGCCCACCAGACGGTGCAGGAGTACTTCGTGGCCCGGCGGTTGCAGCGGGCCTGGGAGACCAGCCCCCGCCGGACCTTCGCCTTTCTGCGCCCCCGGCTCCACCTGCCGGCCTGGCGGGAGCCGCTGGCCCTGCTGGCAGGGATGCTGCCGGAGGAGGAGGCCCTGGCCCTCCTGCGCCGCATCCAGAGGGCGAAATCGCCCGGGGAGCGCCACCTGCGCCGCGACCTTTTCCTGGCGGCGGACCTGGCCCGGGAGAGCGGCCGCTGGGAGGCGGCCCGCGCTCACCTGCTCCCTGTCCTGATTGGGGCGCTGCGGGATGAAGCGTGGTGGATACGCCGGGCGGCGGCAGAAATCCTGGGGAATATCGGTGACCCGCAGGCTGTCCCCGCCCTGATCGGGGCGCTGCGGGATGAAAGGGATAAGGGTGGATGGGTGCGTTGGGCGGCGGCAGAGGCGCTGGGAAAGGTTGGCACACCAGCCCTTTCTGACCTTATCAGAGTTCTCCAGGATAAAGATTGGATGGCGCGCTGGGCGGCGGCAGGGGCGTTGGGGAAGATTGGCGACTCAAGGGCCCTTCCCAACCTGATCGGAGCGCTACAGGATGAGAATGAGGATGTGCGCAAGGTAGCAGCGGAGTCACTGGGGAAAATCGGTGACCCGCAGGCCATCCCCACACTGATTGAGGCACTACGGGATGAGAGTTGGCTGGTACGTCATGCGGCGACAGAGGCGCTGGGGAGAATCGGTATATCGGCCGTCCCCGCACTGCTTAGGGCGTTGGAAGATGAGGGTGCAGAGGTGCGCCGGGCGGCGGCGGAGGCATTGGGAGAAATTGGCGACCCGCAGACTGTCCCCGCTCTTGTTGCGACGCTTCGTGACAAGGACTGGGGAGTACGCCGGGCAGCAGTGTGGGCGCTGGGGAAGATCGGCTCCCCTGCCCTTCCCATCTTGGTTAAAGCGCTGCAAGATGAGACTCTGGGGGCGCGTGATGTAGTGGTGAGGGCATTGGGGAACACTGGTGACCCACAGGCCGTTCCCCTCTTGCTTGGGGCAGTACGGGATAAGGATGCAGGGGTGCGCCGGGCGGCGGCGGGGGCGTTGGGAAGGATCGGTGACCCGCAGGCCCTACCCGCCCTGATCGGAGCGCTATGGGATGAGAATGAGTGGGTACGCCGGACTGCGGTAGAGGCACTGGGGAGCATCGGCGACCTGCAAGCCCTCCCAATTCTGCTCAGGGTACTGCAGGACAAAGATGTGGGGGTACGTATGGCAGTGGCAGGGGCGTTGGGAAGGATTGGCGTGGTTGGGATCTTTGCCCTGATCAGAATGCTGGAGGATGAGAACGCGGATGTGAGACGGGTAACAGCAGAGGCCCTGGGGAAGATTAGCAGTCCACAGGCCACTCCCAGCTTGATGAGGCTGCTGCAGGACGAGAATTGGGTAGTGCGCCAGATGGCGGCACGGGGGCTGAGAGAAATTGGCGACCCACAGGCTTTTCCTGCTCTGATTAGGGCGTTGGAAAATGAGAATCCAGAGGTACGTTGGGCAATGGCGTGGGCACTGGAGGCCATCCTCCCCCGTATGCCGATCCCCGCTGACGCCAGGGAGCGCCGGGCCCTGCGGCATCTTCTGCGGCGGGTGCAGAGGGCCGCAGTGAAACTGAACGACCACGATCTCCTGGACGCCGTGCTCGGGGCCCGGAGCGCGCTGGAGGCTGCCGCCTCCCCCTGGCAGGACCCCCTGCAACCCTCCCCCGGCGAGGCGCGCCGGGCACAGGTCCGGCGCGCGCTGGGTCGGGTGGCCGGAGGCGCCGCCCTCCTCCTCCTTCTCGGCGGGGCCGGGCTGGCGGCGGTCCTGGTGGCGGGCGCCCAGGGCGCGCTGAAGGAGGCCCTCCAGCCCCTCTGGCAGGAGTGGCCGCTGGCCGCCCTGGTCGGGCTGGTCTTCCTGCTGGCCGCGCTGGCGGGCCTGCTGGGCTGGGGGATAGAGGCCCTGCGGAGCGCGCGCCGGAGGGGTGCCGACTGAAGTCGCCCGCTGCGCCGACTGAAGTCAGCCTTCCTGGGCCTCTGGCCAATGGTCGGCCTGTGTCGACCCGTCGGAAGCGTCAACGAAGGTTGATGCCTGGCGCGAAAGCGCCCAAGAAGACCGATTTCTAATCGGTGCAGGAGGGCTGGGGGAGCGCTTTCCCCCCATCACGTTTCACGCATCACGTTTCACTCATCACGTTTCACTCATCACGTTTCACGCAAGGAGTACCCCATGGGCTACAAAACCGACTGGTTCCGAGGCATCTACCCGGCCCTGGTGACCCCCTTCACCCGGGACGACCGGCTGGACGAGGAGGCGTACCGGCGCCTCATCCGGTACGTCCTGCCCCACGTGAACGGCGTCGTCCCCTGCGGCACCACGGGCGAATTCTCGTACATGACCCTGGAGGAACGGCAGCGGGCCATTGAGGTCTGCCTGGACGAGGTGAACGGGCGGGTGCCGGTCCTGGCGGGCACCGGATGCCCCTCCACCCGGGAGACCCTCCAACTGACCCGCTGGGCCCGGGACGCGGGCGTCACGGGGGTCCTGGTCGTCGCCCCGTACTACCTGAAGCCCACCTTCAACGAGGTCTACGACCACTTCCGGGCGCTGGACTCTCTGGGCGTTCCCATCGTCATCTACAACATCCCTCAGTGCGCCGGGACCCACTTCCGCTGGTGGACGGCGGAGGGGATGCTCCTGGACCTGGAGAACGTGGTGGGGATCAAGGACTCATCGGGGGACATGCCCTTCCTGGAGGCGCTCTTTGAGAAGGTGAAGGGGAAGGTGGGCATCTTCGTCGGGCACGACGAGATCGTCCAGGCGGCGCTGGCCGCGGGCTGCGACGGCGCCATCCTGGCCTCCGCCAACCTCATCCCCGACATCTGGCAGACTATCTACCGGGCCACGCTGGAGGGCGACCTGGCGACCGCGCAGGAGTGGCAGGCGAAAATCCAGAAACTGGTCCGCATCGTCGCCACCTGCGGCCCCACCCAGGCCGTCAAGGAGGGGCTGGAGATGATAGGGGTCCCGGTGGGCGTCTCCCGGCACCCCATCCTGCGGGGCGGGAGTTTCCGCCGGGAGGACTACGAGGAACTGCGGATGCAACTGGAGGTCCTGGGGAAAATCCCCCCGGCCGACGTGGTCTACGACCTGGGCGACCGGCAGGTGACGACGCGGGTCGCCGCCACGCCGCACACCCCCCGCCGCGTCTCCGGCTGGACCCTGCGGGTGGGGGAGGGGTTCGCCGGTCCACCCTTCCACGAGATCGCGCACGTGGACCTGCTCATCGGTCGGCGGGACGGGCCGGTGGGCCGGGCGGTCACCCGGGCCCTGGCAGGCTGGGGCCCCGACCGGGGCCTGAAGGTCATCTCCGAGCGCCCCCTCATCCTCCTGGTGCCGACGGTCACCCTCCGGACGGCCCGCCAGCGGCAACTCTTCTACGACTTCGCCGCCGAGGGGATTCTCATGGCCGTCCGCCAGAACATGGAGAACGGCTTCCTGCCGGAGGCGGCGCTGGACGACCTGGCCCTCATCATCAACGCCTTCGTCCACCCGGCCGCGTCCATCGGGCGGCGGGTGATGCTGAATAACTACAAGGCCACCGTCCAGGCGCTGCGGAAGGCCATAGAGGGCCGGCCCACGCTGGAGCAACTCTTTGAGGAGAAGGCCGCGGCGCGCCATCCCTTCCGGTACGCGCCGTAAACGAAGAGGGGGTTTGGGGGCGGCGGCTTCGCCGCCGCCCCCAAACCCCCATTGGAGAGCGCTGAAAAAGTCCCCTTTGGTAACTACCTACCCACCCGCGTCATTGCGAGCCGCCGAAGGCGGCGAAGCAATCTCCAGGCCTGTGGGGAGATTGCTTCGGCGGCTCTTGCCGCCTCGCAATGACAGCGGGTAGGTAATTACCCCCTTTGAGGGAATCTTTTTCGCCCCCTCTCCCCCGCCGTTTCACGGCGGGGGAGAGATAATAAGAATATTGTTTTTGTGGTGGCGGCTTCGCCGCCACCACAAAAACAATTTTTCTTTTATCCCTTCAGGAGAGATTGCCCCCACTTTCTCAGCAGCCTCCATTGCGGGAGAAAGGAGCGGCCGGCGGAAACGTTCATCTCGTTTCCGCCGGCCGCAGGTCCCGGATGTCCAGTTCCAGCCGGGCCTCCCCGTTCCACGCGCTTTCCCGCAGGTGGTAGACCACATCCACCCGCTCCGGCAGTTGGCCCGCCCATTCCCCCTGCCGGAAGGCGATGCCGTCCCACCGAATCCGCCCGTCGGTGAGGACCAGTTTCAAATGGACCCCGTCCCCCACTGGCCAGTGCCGCTCCACCCGGGCGCCGCGGCTCAGGAACAGCGGCTCCGGGTTCCCCTCCCCGAAGGGGCGGAGGGCCTGCAGGTCCTTCCAGAGCGCCCCGACCTCCCTCAGCGGGACCTCGGCGTCAATCTGCAGGGTGGGGACCAGTTCTCGCCCCGCCAGTTCTCGCGCCGCGATGTCCAGAAGGCGCTGTTTCAACTCCTCCAGGTGACGGGTGGGAACCGCAAAGCCGGCCGCGACCGCATGGCCCCCGTGGCGGATCAGCAGGTCGGCGCACTCGTCCAGCGCGCGGGTGATGTGGAACTCCGGGATAGAGCGGGCCGACCCCTTGCTGACCTCCTCCCCCTGCTCCACGATGACCGCGGGACGGTAGAACTCGTCCACCAGCCGGGAGGCGACCAGTCCGACCACCCCGGCGGGGAATTCGGGGTCGGCCAGGAAGAACAGGGGACGGTCGGCCTCCTGGGCCAGCACGACCGCCCGGGCCCGCTCCTGCATCTCCTTTGTCAGTCGTTGCCGCTCCTGGTTCAGTTCGTCCAGTTCCCGCGCCAGTTGCTCCGCCTCCTGGGGCGAGTCGGTGGTCAGCAACCGGTAGGCCCGTTCGGCGTGGGCGACCCGTCCGGCGGCGTTCAGACGGGGGCCCAGCGCGAACCCGATGTGCCAGGTATCCACCTGTCCGGGCCGCAGTCCGGATTGGCGGATCAGCGCCTCCACGCCCACGCGCGGCGCCCGGTTCAGCCGCTCCAGCCCCCGGCTGACCAGATGCCGGTTCTCCCCCGTCAGCGGGGCCAGGTCCGCCACCGTCCCCAGCGCGACCAGGTCCAGCAAATCCTCTTCGTTCAGGGGGACGCTGCCGGGCAGGGGGACGTGGCGGTTGGCCCGGAGGAGGGCCTGGGCCAGTTTGTAGGCCAGGCCGACCCCGGCCAGTCCCTTATAGGGGTACGGGCACTTCTCCTGGTGGGGGTTGACCACCGCCACCGCCTCCAGCGGGTCGGCGCCGACGATGTGGTGGTCGGTGACGATAACGTCCATTCCCCGGCGGCGGGCCAGAGCGATCTCGCGGGGGAACCGGATGCCGCAGTCCACCGTGACCAGCAGGCGGGTCCCCGCCTCCGCCAGGTCCTCTATCGCCCGGCGGTTCAGGCCGTACCCCTCCTCCACCCGGTGGGGGATGTACGGGCGGACGTCCGCGCCCAGAGCCTGGAGGGTGGTGACCAGGAGGGCCGTCGCGGTGACCCCGTCGGCGTCAAAGTCCCCGTAGACGACAATAGGCTCCTTCTGCCGGACGGCCTGCCGGATGCGGGCGACGGCCCGATTCATCCCATAGAGACCGTAAGGATTATCCGGCCCGGCCCGCCGTTCCAGGAACGCGCGGGCGTCGTCCGGATTTCTCTCCCTCTGATAGAGAATCTGGACGACCACCGGGTGGAGGTCAGGGAAGTGGGCGCGGTACGAATCCGGTGCGGGGGGAGCGACTTGCCAGCGGTAACGCGTGGGCACGGCCAGACTCCTCATTGAGAGATCCACGAAGAGCACGAAGGGCACGAAAAGCATGAAAGGCACGAAAGGCACGAAA
>Ga0209162_1002504_pt1 | contig 15966 bp, 10 predicted proteins | sample YNPNPMetaG_FD_187121 | JGI IMG/M metagenome (GOLD analysis project Ga0209162, IMG submission 187121) | Anoxygenic and chlorotrophic microbial mat microbial communities from Yellowstone National Park, USA - YNP NP MetaG (SPAdes) (version 2) ... | reverse complement strand
CATGGACAAATGAGGATGGCCTTTTGTGGGAAGTACGGGAATACCGCGACTGTAACCTCAATAGCTTTGATGCCGTCAAGGCGGCATTCGAGTCATCCAAGACCATCGGAGCGGACTATGTCTCGGGTGTATTTCAGGCCGGGCATCCTTTTCCTGGACCAAGTGGTCCGTACATGAGTCGCTATTCCGGCGTACTCTACCTTTCGCAGTCAGGTAAGTATGGGTTTTATACGTCGAGTCAGGATTGTAGCTTTCTGCTGATTGATGGCAAAATTGTTGCATCGGCGCCTGGGCGTCACCCACCAACTTATCAGGTCCGACCCGGATTGCGACAGGATGTCCAGTTAACCGCAGGGCCACATCGCTTCGAATACTACCATGTGTCCACAACGGAGGCAGGTATTGCAGTGGCGGCATGGGAAATTAATCCAAAAGACGACAAACCGGCCCCGGCCGTTATCCCCGCCGAGGCGTTTCGATCGAATTTGGTGCTGCGAGGCAAAGCAGGGCCTCCGATGAGCCCCTCGCAACGCTTTCTGCCAGATTTTGAGTTCACAATCGTCGGTGATGTTCCACTCCCAGACCGCGAGTTTCCCCTGGTTGCCGTGCGGTTTACCGACAGGTCGGCCCCGGCGCTTGTCTCCAATGCCCGGATCGATTGGGACTTTGGCGATGGACAAACATCTCAAGGAGCAACAGCAGATCACGTCTTTTTGCGACCGGGGCTCTTCGCGGTCAAAGAGACCATCATGCGGGCGGGCCGTCCCTTCGAAATGACAAACCGCGTCTGGATCGGTCCTGTAAGACTGCCGCAAAAGGGCAAACAGTTAGTATTGGATGAGCTGATTCCGGTGTTGGAAACATATCAGCCGGAAAAGTTGGATGCCCAGTCGTTATTGCAGTTCGTGGCAGCTCTGCTAACCAAGGCTGACCAGTATTTACCGCCCCCACCGCCGGATACCGTATTTGTCGATGAGGAACAAGCCAAGCAAGACGCACCGACTGTCAAACTGGATGACAAAACTCGAGAAGCTGAGCGTCGCAAGTATCTGCAAAAGGCGCTCGACTCCAGTCTTGCAGGTTTGGAAAAAGGTCAGCAAAAGGGCGATCAGGACCTGCTTATTCTGCTTCGCAATGTTGCACCGATTGCTCGAGACGTGTTTGCCGACCCCAAGAAAACAATCGCGCTCTGGAGTTCGGCGTGCGACAAGCTGGAGGCCAATGACGCCAAATTGGAAGCCTACCTCAATATTGCGGATGTCTATCTTAACGATTTGCTCGACGATGGAACGGCCAAAGGCTGGCTCGACAAGGCCTCGGCGATTCTTGGCGGCCGTACCCGCGACGATGCCCTCGCCGCTCTTTATCAGAGGATCATGGGAGACTACTGGGCTGCCCAGGGAAACCCGGAGGCAGCGATCAAGGCCCTTCGGGAAGCAGATCGACTTACGGCGGATCGCCGCAATGAGGTCGAACGAACGGCCTGGCGCGGCGCCCACAGCCGTTCCGTTGAACAGTTTATCAAGTCTGGGGAATTGGATCGTGCAGCGAACGAGCTTCGCCAATGGTTGAATGACTTCCCCGGCGATACCGTCGAGGGCTATTTGCCTCTGTTGTTTGCAAAGTATTGGTTTGCCCGCCAACGGTATGAGGTCGTGTGTGCTCTTGCAGACCGATTACTTGTTGTCAATCCCTATTCACCGTATATGGAGGAGCTGCTTCTGCTTTCCGCTTTGAGTGATCTTTCGCGTGGTCAACCGGAGAGGGCTAAGGCGACGCTGGAATCGCTCCTGAAAGACTATCCCGGCAGCCCTCTGGTGAACGAGGCCAAATCGCTTCTGCAAAAAATCACCGAGAAAAAACGATGACAAGGCTTTCGGATTCAAACATATGGTGAGGTGAAGACTATGGTCTATCTGAACCGCCGTTTGGTTTATGGCGCGGCATTACTTGGGCTGATCGTGGTCACGCAAGCGAAAACACAGTTGCCGGCAGCAGAAGTGAAGTTGCACATTCAGGGTGCCCCAGCACTCAGGCTCGTCGGGCTAATTCAACGTTGGGATCGCGACGGGAACCCCGTCCGACCGGTCGATCCCAAGGCCAAGATTGATAGCCCTGTGTGTATCTCCGGCCAGCAGCAAGAGAATGGAACTTGGGTTTTCCAAAAGCTCAATCCAGGAAGATATGACTTTGTTATTCTGGGCAATGATCGGTTACGAATTGACGGTTTCGACTTCCCCCCTGTGCTCGAGTTTGACCCATTTTTCCCGGGCGATTCGCAAGTGGAAGCTGAGCATCGGGAGACAATTGAGGAGGATATTCGCGGGTCACGCCATTACGAAAACAAGGTCGAACCACTCTATTACGGTGGGAATGATCAGGTCGTTCGCGTCCTCGTGATGTTGATACGCGATCTCCCTACAAGTTACGAGGGCGATTTCCCGGGTGCTGCCACAATTCGACATGAAATCTGGCAGTACACATGGGCTTACGGTGGCTGGAAGAAGGAAAAACGGACTCGTGTCATCGATCGCTGCATCCTTCATCGGGACGACTTGCGAAAATGGACGTGGCTTTGGGATCCCCGCTTGGGGGGAATCGAGGTCAAGTCAGCCAATGACAAGTTGACCATCGAGTACCCGTTTCCCGACATCGGTGCCCGCCAGCTTAAGGGGTTATATCCATATTAATGACCGCGATACCCCAGTACGACTGTCAGCGGCAGTGGCGCGTCTGTGTCTCATTCAGTCGTGTAACCTTACGAAATTTCCCGTGTAAATAGAAAAGGGGTGAATGTGCCGTATCATTGCGGCGGGTGGCTGACAGACGCTACTGTAATGACGCAAAGTGTGAGCCGATGGAAAGGACCTAATCATGACGATAATTGGCAAGTTCCTGTTCGTGGCGTGTCTGACCCTCGTCCTGGCAACCGGCATATCATCGACCGTGCTGGCGGTTGACGCACCTGCCGCAGCCAAGGTTTTTCCCGCAAAAACAGCCATTTTCGTCTCAGTACCCGACGTTCCGGCATTGCGGTCTGCATTCCTGGCTTCCTCTTCCGGCCAGATGTTTCAGGACCCCGAATTGCGTCCCTTTTTAACCGATTTGTGGAACGGAATCCTTGAGGCGGCCGCCGTGGTGGAAAAAGAGACAGGCGTTTCGTTGCAGGCAATCCTTCAGATTCCCGACGGTGAATTGTCGCTCGGTTTGGTGTCGTCCGAAGACCAGGGATGGGTCCTGTTAATATTCTTGGATGCAGGCGACAATCTGGAGACTCTTCAAAAACTCATAGACCGAGGACGCGAGGCTGCAAAAAAGGCGGGAGCCATTGTCCGCGAAGAGGACGTGAGTGGTGTGCCAATGACGATTCTCCTTCCAAGGGAAAGGGATGCGAATCAGGACAACGGGCGTCCCCAGCCTGCTGTCGCCTATGCGTTCGCCGGCTCCAGCCTGATTGGTGGCGTTGCATTTCTCGGGGAGTCAGACATCGACGTCATTCGGGACACGGTCGCCAGATCGCAGGAAAGTACGTCAAGTACAGAAAGTTTGAGCGGCCAGAACAAGTTTAACCAATTTCTATCAAGCATTCGACACGCCAAGCGAGGTAAGATTCACAGTCTGTTGTTTGCCGATCCCCTGGAGGTCTTGAAAGGATATGCGGAAATCGAAACCGGCGCTGCCGTCGCGCTGACCGTGCTCCCCGTCCTGGGACTTGATGGTTTGAATTCACTCGGCGGGGCAGGCAGTATGGAAATCTCTGGCTGGGATTACGTGCGAGAGTTGCATATCTTTCTGGATAACCCGCGGCGGGGTGTTTTAGATGTTCCAGCCTTCAAACCTAGTGACATGATGCCGGAAACGTTCATACCTTCGGGTGTTATCACATATGTCACTGTTAGTTTGGATCTATCGGCAACGGTTTCAAGAATTGGCAAATTGTACGATGGTTTTCGCGGAGAAGGTGCGTTTGAATCCCGAATCGGCGGGCGCGTGGAGCGTTTTCTTGGAATCAATCTGACGCAAGAGTTGTTGCCAGCAACGACGGGGCGATTGAGTCTCGTACGGTGGTTGGAACAACCTGTCACGGTAACCAGCATAGCCAACGGACTGATCGTCGAAATGAAAGACGAGCAGTTAGCCGCCGCCACCGCTGATCGGATTTACCAAACACGTCAGGCCAATTTCGAGAAGAAGGATTTCGGCACTCGTCAATTCTATCAATCGACGCGAACACGCCCGGCCTCGTTTCCCGAAACGATGAGGTTTCCCATCCCCTGTTTGGCTGCCCTCAATCAGTACTTGATTGTCACGGATAGCCCAGCTCTGATGCAGGAAATCTTCGCTACCGCAGATGATTCGCAACGATCGCTGGTGGAGTCCCTGGAGTTCAAACTCGTCCGGGGACGTATCAAAGATCTTGCTGGACGGGATCAAGCGGCCATGCTTATGTTCCAGCGTCCCGACGAAGCGTTACGAGTCTTTTATGAGGGGCTCCTCAATCGGCCAATTACCGAAGAAATGCGAACGTCAGCCGAAACGAATCCTCTGCTCAAGGCGTTCATCGCTGCAAGGGAACGGAATACCCTTCCCCCCTTCGACATTTTGCAGCGATACTACGCTCCGCAGGGAGGACTTCTAATCGACGACGCGACCGGCTTGCATTTTATTGATTTCGGATTGCGCAAGAAGCTCCCCTGACCCTGACGGTGTTCGCCGCGTTCGTTGCTCCAGATAAACGGCCAAAACCGCCAGATCGGCCGGGGTGATCCCGCTGATGCGTCCCGCCTGTCCAAAATCCACAGGGCGGATTCTCGACAGCTTTTCGCGAGCCTCCGCGCGGAGATGGGGAACCTCAGCATAATTGATATCGCCGGGGATTCGTTTTGCTGCCAGCCGTTGCTGACGCTCGATGGCAAGCTCTTCCCGCATCAGATAGCCCTCGTACTTGACGTCGTACATAACCTGCTCAACGACATCTTGACGGAATTCACTCAGCTGCGGGCAGATCGCAACCAGTTCATCCCATGTGACGTCGGGACGGGCCAGACGCTTGATCAGTGGGATACCGCCACACCTCGCTGATTCCAGGACAACCCGTAATCGCTGGATGGCCTCCACCTTATCCTGAAATCGTTGCCAGCGATGGTCGTCCACTAGCCCCAACTCACGTCCAAGTGGCGTGAGCCGCCGATCCGCATTGTCGTGGCGCAAACGCAGTCGATATTCGGCACGACTGGTAAACATCCGATAGGGTTCGTCAACGCCCCTGGTTACCAAATCGTCGATCATAACGCCGATATAGGCCTGATGTCTTGCCAGAATCACAGGGTCCTTCCCAATGAGCTTGCGAACAGCATTGATCCCGGCCATTAACCCCTGGCCAGCCGCCTCCTCGTAGCCCGTGGTACCATTAATTTGCCCTGCTAGGAAGAGTCCATCTACGAGCTTCGTTTCTAGCGAAAGCTGCAATTGGTCGGGTGGGAGATAATCGTATTCAATGGCGTAGCCATAACGCATGATCTCCGCGCGTTCCAATCCCGGTATCTCTCGGATCATCGCCTCCTGCACATCGCGCGGAACACTGGTCGCTAATCCGTTGACGTAAACTTCATGGGTCGATCGTCCTTCTGGTTCGAGAAACAACTGATGTCGCTGGCGATTAGGAAATCGCACGATCTTGATTTCCACGGAGGGACAGTAACGTGGGCCAGTGGACTGGATTTGACCGGTAAACATCGGCGCACGATGGAGATTGGCACGCAGAATCTCATGAACGCGTTCGTTCGTGTAAGTGATCCAGCAAGGGATCTGTTCGCAGGTAATCGCCTCGGTCATGAATGAAAAGGGAACGGGGTGATCGTCCCCCGGTTGCATTTCCAGCTGGCTGTAGTCGATGGTCCGCCCATTGATCCGTGGTGGCGTCCCCGTCTTAAATCGCAAAACGGTGAATCCCAGCTCCCGGAGTGAGCGGCTCAGTCCCAGAACCGCTTCCTCGCCGGCCCGACCACCTTCCATTTTCTTTTCGCCGTAGTGCAAAACGCCCTGCATGAATGTCCCAGTACAGAGAACGACACAAGGGGCACGATAGACGGCATCACTCCGGACCCGAACGCCGATCACCCTTAACCGGCTTGGACCTTTTTCTGCCAGGATGGATTCGACCGTCTCCTGTCGCAGTGCGAGATTCTCTTGAGACTCGCAGATTCGTTTGACTTCTTGATGATAAGCCAGTTTGTCGGCCTGTGCTCGAGGGCCATGCATGGCCGGCCCTTTACGGCGATTGAGCAGGCGAAACTGGATTGCCGTCGCGTCGATCGCACGCCCCATGGCACCACCAAGGGCATCGATCTCGCGCACGATTTGCCCTTTGGCAACGCCACCAATGGCCGGATTACAACTCATTTTGGCTATCGTATCGAGATTGCTCGTCAACAAGGCCGTCCTGGCACCCATCCGTGCCGCCGCGAGAGCCGCCTCGACGCCTGCGTGGCCGGCGCCTACCACGATGACATCAAAATCGTATTGACCTGTCGTCATATTGTTCCGTCGTTTCTTCCTCAGCGTTCTTTTGAATCCGGCTTGCGCGCCGTCGTAATGGCGAGGCAATCATAACTGACACGACCATTTTGGAAAACGATCTTGCTGCGACGGATAATTCGCCATCCACCGTTCTGAAAAACACCATCCGTTTCGATCTTTTCTGCGACGTCTATCGCAGTTTCCAGGTACTTGGCCAGCCCAGCATGTTGTGTCAAAACGATGGGACGAAAATCCGGTCCCACAATCAGTGTTACAGGTTCAATCACAAGATTGGAGAGATCCGTGATGGGAGATGGTTCAACCTTCGGGCGCTGGAGGCGAATCATCCGTGCCCGTGCCGCTGGTCCGACCGTATCTTTCGCTGAACTAATCAAGTCCAGCAGACGATCACGGACCTCAGTCAAATCTTTGGCCGTCGTAATCTCCCGCCATTTGGGGTCGGATTGAATTGCCTTCGCCAGGATGGAAACTTCCCGGAGATACTGGTTGCGCTGGTTCTCCGGCACAAGGTGCATGATGATAATGGAGACGCGTGTTTGGTCTTCTGGGGAATAGGTGATTCCGTGTGCGCTCCAACCCACAACGCACATCAGGTCCCCTTCAAAGGACACCCGGGCATGGGGACAGGCCCAGCCGTGTCCCAGCGACGTGTAAGACGTTCGTTCCCGATCCAGGATCAATCCTTCGATATCCAGTCCTGCCGGTAATGACGGAATCGCCTCCAGAATTCTGGCCAGAATCCTCAGGGACTCCTCTTTGTCGTCATCTTCAGGAAGTTCGATCAACCGACCCTCTTGGAGGGCATCAAGCAGACTATCCATATTCACTGATCTCCAAATCGACGGAAGAACCAGCTCTTAATCAGATGTGTTAGCGTGGCGTAGCAAATCAGGAAACCGGCAATCCATAGCCAGTACTCCGTGGGTAAAGGAACCATTCCCAAAACATCGGCAAGTGGTGAATATGGCAACCAAATCCCGATCACCATCACGGCGAGCGTTGTTAGCATCATGGGTGCTGAGGCGCAACTTCCCAAGAACGGAATACGCCGGGTCCGAATAATATGGACAATCAATGTTTGAGTGAGCAGCGATTCAACAAACCATCCCGTTTGGAATAGGCTCACCCAGTCCTGACCGTTTGCCTCGGCGGTGAGATATGCGGAACAACCGAAAACGAACCACATCAAGGCAAATGTGAGGTAATCAAAGACGGAACTGATCGGCCCGATGAAAATCATAAAACGGCGGATGTTATCAATATTCCATTTCAATGGTCGGGCAACCTGCTCAGGATCCACATGATCTGTGGGGATGCCTGTTTGTGAAATATCATAAAGAAGATTATTCACCAGAATATGGATCGGTTTCATCGGCAAAAATGGCAGCAAATAACTGGCACCAAGTACACTGAACATGTTGCCGAAATTCGAGCTAGCCCCCATCCGGATATACTTGATGATGTTGGCAAAGATCCTCCGTCCTTCCATGACACCTTCTTCGAGAACAAGGAGGCTTTTTTCCAACAGGATAATGTCGGCCGCCTCTTTCGCCACGTCAACGGCCGAATCCACCGAGATTCCAACATCGGCAGCCTTCATGGCGGCAGCATCATTAATTCCGTCGCCCAGGAAGCCGACAACGTGACCGGCTTCTCGCAACTTCCGAACGATTTGTTCCTTCTGACTGGGACTCAGTTTGACAAAGATGTCCACATCCCGAACAATTCTGTCAAACTCTTCCTCGCTCAGGTCAACCAGTTCGCTTCCTGAAACGATTCGCTTAACTTCCAGCCCGACATCATGGCACACCTTTTCGGTGACCAGGGCATTGTCGCCCGTCAATACCTTGACGGTCACGCCGACCTCACGCAAAAGCCGAATGGCCTCCAGCGCCGAATCCTTGGGCGGATCGTAAAACGCGATATAGCCCAAAAGGATCAAGTCTGATTCGTCCGCAACCGTAAACGTCGTTTTATCGCGGGGAAATTCTCGATAAGCGACCCCAAGAACACGAAAGCCCTCCCGATTAAGTCGCTCGACCTCTTCAAACAAATCATTCTGGATGACAGATATGAGTGGAAAAATCTCATCGCCAATTTGATAATAGCGGCAGCACGCGTAGATCTCCTCCACCGCTCCCTTGCAAATGAGAACGTGGTCGCCTTCGTAGTCCACAACGACGGACATGCGTCGTCGTTGGAAATCAAAAGGAAGCTCATCCACAAGCCGGCATTGGCTACTTTCGACATCGAGATCAGCTCGATCCAGAACGGCATGATCGATGAGACTTCTCAAACCCGTTTGAAAGTAACTGTTGAGATAGGCATATGTGAGGACATCTTCACTCGGCCGACCTGTGATATCGACATGTCGCTCCAGAACAACACGATCTTGAGTAAGCGTCCCCGTTTTATCCGTACAGAGAACGTCCATGGCCCCAAAATTCTGAATCGAAGGAAGATATTTGACAATGACCTTTCGCTTGGCCATGCTTAAGGCGCCTTTGGCCAGGTTAACGGTGACGATCATCGGGAGCATCTCCGGTGTCAAACCGACAGCCACGGAAAGCCCGAATAGGAGGGCCTCAACCCAGTTGCCTTTAGTCAATCCGACGAGAAGAAAGACGAGGGCAACCATCACAACCATGAAGCGGATCATCAGCCATGTGAATCCACGAACCCCCTGGTCGAAGCTCGTTTCAGGTCGCGTCTCGACAAGCCGTGCCGAAATCGATCCTAACATCGTCTGACAGCCGGTGTTAACCACAACGGCTCGAGCCGTACCGCTGATCACGTTGCTGCCGAGAAAACAGGCATTGGAGAGATCCCACGGGTTTGTGGGAGACGTCCCGTTGAGAAAAGCCGTCTTTTCAACGGGCATCGATTCCCCGGTAAGCACCGACTGGCTGACAAAAAAATCCTTTGCCGAGAGCAACCGCACATCGGCCGGCACCATCGCCCCAGCCTGTAGAAGCACAATATCACCCGGCACAATCTCCGAGATTTTGACCTCAACTTCGCGGCCACCCCGCAGAACCAGACTTCGCGGTTGAACGCGTTTTCCGAGGGCCTCGACGGCACGGTTCGACCGACGATCCAGAACATACGAAAGCCCGACGCTGAGAAACACCATTGCCGCTACGACAATGGCCGATTTCCACTCGCCAATGGCCCCCGAAACGCCGCCAATAATGAACAACTGAATGATCAGCGGGTTCTTGCAACGATGAACTATATCCGCCCAGAAAGAGAGCCTTTGGGCGTGCGGAAGTTCGTTGGGGCCAAATTCGTCCAAACGAGCTTCAATCTCTTCTTCGTTCAGTCCGGGAGGTTGCGTCCCCAGTTTGCGAAGGGCCTCACCCGGCGTTAATGAGCAAATCTCTATCAAACGCTGCTCATGCGGGGCCAGCACCTGGGACGGCCTGGTCTCTTCCTTCGACCTTGTCCGCAATGCTCCAACCAGATTTCGAGGGATCGAACGAAGCATGAGCGTCTTCCCGAATTCTTACCCTCTTGAAAAACTCGTACCGCATGGAATAACCCTCGCAAACACACAACGCGGCCGCGGTGTTCTCCTTGTGGTATTCCTCGGGTTGATGGAACGCGCACCAACAGTCGGCGATACGACCGAGTGTGCGCGCACACAAAAATTGAACCGACCCATATCACACCTCCGGCTCCCGCAAAATCCCAACCGCGGCCGGAGGCACCCTGTCGGTTCAGTCGATTACGAAGAACAGACTGATAGACGAGCCCCCTACCGGGCGGGCAATCCAACGCTGGTGGTCATCTACGTCATTATCGGACATTGCTCAACTCTTGCCGAAGCTGTAACTTACGCGCTTCAAACACCAAGAGCGCGCAGAAATTCTTGGCAAGCCATGCTGCGGCACCCTTACTTACAAGTGTAAGACCGTATGACGGTTCTTTCAAGGATTGCGACACCGTCAAATCGGACCGTGCCACAGTGATGAATCGAGAACCCGAACCGTGGCAATGCCAGTCCCAAGTACGGCTTCCCCAAACACCCAGGAAATCTTCTCACGAAGCGTCCGTCAGATTTGTGGTAAAGGAAATCGATCGGAGGGGCACGCTCGTCGTGCCCGCCGAGGCGGGATGGATATTCAAACGTGGTACAGCGGACCTGACAAGCAGGTCCCTCCAAAGGTGAAAATTCGGGGGGGTACGCTCGTCGTGCCCGCCGAGGCGGGATGGATAATCGAACTTTGGGCTGCGGACGCGACAAGCGCGTCCCTCCGAAGCGCACCGGACCCGATAAGCAGGTCCCTTCATTTGTGTTTTAAAGGGCGAATCGCAATTGTCCCCTATGTAATCGCGCCAAGGCCAGGGGGCCTGACCTCAAATAAAACGCCAACACCTTGCCCGACTCCACACCCAGGTTTTATGATCCTCAAGACGGATCGCCCGTAGCGAACACGCACAAGATCGGTTATAACATTTGTTGTCGATCTGGGATTGGCCATAGGAGGCTTTGTTATGACCACGGTTCTTGTTGTCGATGATTCTCCTCTCGATCGGAAGTTGGTTGGTACGCTGCTGGAAAACCGATTTGACTGGAGAATCGAATATGCCGTTACGGGAACGGAAGCGCTTGCCCGAATGAAACAGAATCTTCCTGATCTCGTGGTAACGGATATCAGCATGCCCGAGATGGATGGTTTGGAATTGGTCCAACACATTCGGCAGATGTTTCCCGAAGTACCCGTGATTTTGATGACAGCATTCGGGACCGATATGCTGGCCGTTGAAGCCCTGGAGCGCGGCGCCGCCAGTTATGTTCCCAAATCTCAACTGGCCAGCAGACTTGCCGACACAGCCGATTCAGTCCTGCGTATTGCCGAGCAAAACCGAGAGCGCGAGCGGCTCTTTCGTTGTCTCGAGTACATCGAGTTCGAGTATGTCCTCGATAACGAACCCGAATTGATCCAACCGCTGGTCTCGGTAGTTCAGCAAACGCTGGCAGGTGTGGAATTTGCCGACTTTGCCGGTCGCCTGCAACTGGGGATCGCACTTAAAGAAGCACTTCTCAACGCCCTGTTTCACGGTAATCTGCAAATAAGCAAGGCGGAAATCGATTCAGTCTCAGATCACCTCCTTGGTGACAACGAATTGAGTTTGGTGGATCAGCGGCGCAAGGATCCGCAGTATCGTGACCGAAGAATCTATGTCCTGGTTCGGATCACACGGAACGAGGCACGCTTTGTCGTCCGCGACGATGGCCCCGGGTTTGATGTGAACAGCGTCGTCCGAAAAAAGGATGAATCGCCGGAGCTTGAAACGCAGCGCGGCTTGTCTTTAATTCAGACATTCATGGACGAAGTCCATTTCAACGAAAAAGGAAACGAGATTACCCTGGTTAAACGGCGTGAACCGGCGAAGATGACCGAAGGTTCCCAGTAAGGTCGCGAGTCTCAGTCTATGGAATGCCGGAAACGTGCTGGACTTCTAACTCGATGTGTGGTTCCCGACGAGTCTTGCTTGTCGATCATCACGACAGTTTCGTCCACAATTTAGGACGATACTTCGAGTTACTTGGTTGTCGAGTCACAATCACGCGGCCCGCGGGGTTGCCGAGTGTCTTTCTGCTCCATGAGTCCTTCGATCTTGTTGTTTTGTCGCCTGGACCATGCAGTCCACAGAACGTACCGGGTTCCATAAAACTTGTTCGTGAGCTTGCCGGCACAATGCCAATTCTGGGTATCTGTCTCGGACATCAGATCATCGCCGAGGCCTTTGGGGGAACGACGGTTCGCGCCAGGGATCCCGTTCACGGCAGAGCCACAACGGTCTGGCACGATGAGAAAAAGGAATTCTTGGGCATTCCAAACCCATTTCTGGCAGGGCGATATCACTCGCTCATCGTCGATCCGCATTCCATTAGAGGGGATCTGGAGGTTTCTGCCTGGACAGATGACCAGATTCCGATGGGTATCCGCCACCGACACTACCCGGTTGTCGGTTGGCAATTCCATCCAGAATCGATATTGACACCTGTAGGTCTTGATTTGTTACGCCAGCTTCTGATTACCTGGAGCGAGGCTCCGGGTTGACACGCTACAGTCTGGTCTTCACCCCAGCAAACCGTAATTGATAAGGACCTTGCGAAGCCGCTCTTCCTGGTCGCTTGAGAGAGCCGTCAATGGTAACCGCAATTCCCCACTGTCCCGCCCCAACATACGCATAGCGGCCTTAACTGGGATGGGATTTGTGGACAGTCCGAGCATATCGCGTGCCAGGGGAAATAGCTTTTTGTGCCAGCGAATCGCCTCCTGAACGTTTCCTTCGTCAAAGGCCCGGATCATCGCAATCATATCCTGCGGTACGATATTCCCGATCACGGAAATGACGCCGCGTCCCCCGACAGACATGATGGGAAGAGTGAGGCTATCATCGCCGCTGAGAACCGTCAAATCCGTCTGCGTCGTCAGTTGAGAGACCTGATCCAGTGAGCCACTGGCCTCCTTGACCATCGAGATATTTGGGAACTCGGCCAACCGGAAAAACGTTTCCGGCTCGATATTCCTCCCGGTTCGACCCGGAATGTTATAGATGCAAATGGGAATATCGACTGCTTGAGCCAATACTTTGAAGTGTTGATACAATCCCTCTTGTGTCGGTCGGTTATAGTAGGGGGAGACGACAAGCACCGCGTCTGCACCGACCTGAGCCGCAAATCGCGTCAGCTCCAGGGCCTCTTCGGTGCTATTCGAGCCGGTCCCCGGCATGACCTTGACCCGGCCTCCAGCCGCCTTGATCACCACCGAAATGACTTCCCGATGTTCCGGATGGGACAACGTCGGCGATTCACCGGTGGTTCCAACGGGACAGAGACACGTAACACCGGCCTGAATCTGGAATTCAACTTGTTCCTCCAATCTCGCGTAGTCAACTTCCCCATTTCGAAAGGGCGTCACTAATGCAACAGATAATCCGGCAAACTGTTCAGCTCGTGTGGCCATACCGTCCTCTACAACTGCGTGGTCGAGACTTTCCGATCGTATCGCAACAAACTTGTCAATAAAATCAAGTCAAATTCTCACGGTGGGATGCTGCCCAAACCATCAGCTCTTTCATTTCTCGAACAGCCTGAACCATACCGACAAGCACGGCTCGAGCTATGATGCTATGCCCAATGTTCAATTCTTCCATGCCGGGAATTGCGGCCACGGGTTGGACGTTACGGTAGGTCAGTCCATGACCTGCATGCAATTTCAAGCCATATTCGACGACCATTTGGGAAACCTTCTTCAACTCCTCCAATTCGCGTTCTTGAGCCTTTCCAGAGGAGTTGGCATATCGTCCCGTGTGCAGTTCCACGGCAACTGCCCCCGTTTTCACGGCAGCGTCGATCTGGACCGGATCTGGATCGACAAAAAGGCTGACGGCAATCCCTGCGTCCTGGAGCCTTTTCACATAATCGGTCACCCTGCCAAGCTGCCCGGCAACGTCCAAACCACCTTCGGTTGTGATCTCTTCACGACGTTCAGGCACCAAAGTGGCTTGATCTGGTTTAACCGCGAGTGCTATCGCCGTGATCTCCTCCGAACACGCCATTTCCAAATTGAGTTTAACGGTCGTTGTCTCCCGGAGAAGTCGCAAATCCCGATCCTGAATGTGTCGGCGATCTTCGCGCAGATGGATAGTAATCCCGTCGGCGCCACCCAATTCGGCCAGCGCAGCAGCCCAAACTGGGTCCGGTTCATAGGTCCGCCGTGCCTGTCTTAACGTCGCAATATGATCAACATTGACGCCAAGGTGAATCATTCTCATTCGCACCCATAATGCCGGGGGGAAATCCAAAACGACCTAACACTCAAAAGGCTCGAGGGCTGGCAAACCCAATTAAGCCGATTATATCGCCTTCCCAAATAGTCGCAAAGAAACCCTGCACACGCATCATGAACGCAGCTTTCTGGCACACAAGAAACCTACCATCCTTCACAGCTTTCTGGTTTCAAAACGATCGGAACGGTCAGTAGGACAATCCGCACGATCTGCCGTAGAATGGGCACGTCATTCGGAAAAGGGTGCATGGGAAGGGTCTGCCAGACAGCTTATGCCCCCTATGATCCGGCTTGTGTCCCCCGATAAAATTTTCGATTCAGGGCTGGGAAAAATGCTGTCCAAGGATTGTCGACCGGCGGGTCACCCTGGATTCGTTCAACACAGGCTGCCATTCGAGAATCCAGGTAATCAATACAATGCAGGGCCATTGCCTCCAGCGTCATGGGTAGTCGCACGCTGCCAAATTCATATTCCCCGTGATGGCTCACAAGCATATGTTTCAATCGTAGAAGAAGCTCTTCGGGGAAGGGTTCGCCCAAAAGCTTTTCCACCTTCGCGACGGCCTCGGCCAGCATTTCCAGGCCGATCGTAACATGACCAATCAACTGCCCAGCATCTGTATAGGCTAGTTCCTGCCCTCCTGAAAACTCTTCGGTCTTGCCAATGTCGTGCAAAAAAACTCCAGCCATGAGCAGATCGCCATCAACTGTCGGGTACAAAGTCGCAACGGTACTCGCCAATGCCAGCATATTCGCAACATGAATCGCCAACCCGCCTGGATAAGCATGATGGAAGCTGACGGCGGCAGGACTCTCGGCCAGTTTTGCCATAAATTGTTCATCGAGAAGAAAGGCATCGGCCAGCGCGCGCAAAAAGGGGTTTGTGATTCCTCGAAGTCGTTCCGCGATTTGATTCATCGTCCGGTCGATTTCCAACGTGTTGACGAGCGAAAAATCCGCAGCCTCGACTTCGGTCGGCGATACCCGCTGCAATCGCGAGACGATCAATTGAATCGCCCCCTGGAAGAGCTGGGTGTTCCCCTCGACCCGGACATAATCGCCCACGTCAAAACGGTTGAGAATACTCTCATCGACGTTCCACATGCGGGCATCCAGCGATCCTGTGCGGTCGGACAAACGCATCTGAAGATACAGGGCACCGTTGCGATTCGGGCGCAACTGGCGACTCGTCACAAGATAAACCTCGTTGATGTTTTCTTCCGGCCGAAGTTGGTTGACGTACTTCCTGGTCATCGATCACCCTTTGTCACGACAAAGACAGGTTGGTTGCCAGTTCAATCATTAAGGAGAATCTGTCACTCCTCAAGTGCAACAACACGCAAATCGAATATCCCACCGGCCATTGCTCCGGAATGGGCCTGAAAACGAACAGTTATGCGATCCGCGCCTCGGATAAGCTCATCCGAAAGGGGATAAGTCTCGGTATAAAACTCACCAGGCCGATTATTGCTTAATCGTTCCGTGGCAATCTTTTGACCATTGACCAGAATATCAAAGACCCGATTGCCGGAATCGCTTCCCCAATACTCAACGAGCAAACCCAACGATCGGCGCCCGACCGAGGATGTTTCCGACTTAAAAGAGTCTGGTATGGTCTCCT
>Ga0209162_1002500_pt1 | contig 15980 bp, 17 predicted proteins | sample YNPNPMetaG_FD_187121 | JGI IMG/M metagenome (GOLD analysis project Ga0209162, IMG submission 187121) | Anoxygenic and chlorotrophic microbial mat microbial communities from Yellowstone National Park, USA - YNP NP MetaG (SPAdes) (version 2) ... | reverse complement strand
GGGGTCAGGCCTTCGAGCTTGACGGGCTCGAGGCCCGCGACGAGCTTTTCTTGCAGCACCGGGTGTAACGCCGTGGAGGATAGATCACCGCATTCGTGTCCTGCTGACAAGGACACAATATGAGAATCCTGTCCTCGTCGAAAGGAGATAGGCTGACGAGCGGCACCGCAGGGTCCCAGGCCGCTAGTTCAGAGGAGCTCATAACCGCGGAAACTGCTCCCTTTTCCCAGCGCCCGCTCCACGAACGGCCCGCGCCCGTTCGTCGGCGGTGAGGAAAACCGAGGGAACGAAATACTGGTAGTCGGCAAGGACGGAAGAATGCACATCGAAGATCCTGCTCATGGCTTTTCTCTTTAGGGGATCATCAGCGGTCCTCGACCACGAGCTCGGCGACCGTCTTTTTCGTGCGCAGCTTTGCTACCGGTTTCAGGGGCTCGAGTTTCTGCCCGTTCCAGGAGAGCAGACCCGAGCGCCTGGCCGCCTCGATACGCTCTTCCAGAGAGGATACCACCGTAACGATCCGCCCTACGGGCTTGCCCCGGTAGGTGATCTCCACGATCTGGCCCGCCTTAACCTGCCGGAGGTAATGGCTCAGGCGGCTCTTGAGTTCCCGAATGCTCACGGTGATCTCGTTCATGGTCACTTCCATACTACATTCTATTGTGGCGTAGCCATGATGTCCGTGTCCCATGGATCTTGGGTAGTCTAGGCTTTCCTGTGTCAAGGAGTGGGACGGGGTCCGTTCTTAGCGCTGATGAGACTTCTAGAGAGGAGGATACCGCCGTGAAGGGTATGTCAGTGATTGAGAGTTTTCCGCAGGCATTTGAGGTTTTGGGGGAGACGGGAGTTAGTGGTCAAAAGTAAGAGGGAAAATATCGGGAAGCTGGTCGTGAGGTGCTTCAACGGAATCTTAGAGGGGAGGATGGAGAGTTACATTGATGGGAGGCTTGAGGAGATTCTTTCTCGTCGGGGTGTGGATCGTCTGGGGAATCCCAGCAGGCCTGGGGGGTTTCTCAACGATCTCTATGAGAGGGGTGGCGAAATGTGCTTGGCTACCTCCGCAAGGTGGACCACGATGCCACCAAGAAAGACCTCGAGCAGATCCACCATGCACCGAGCTTGAAGGAGGCCCAAAAGGCCCTGGGTAGGTTCTCTGAGCGTTGGGGGGGGGAATACCCTGAGCAGTGTGTTAGGTGGTCGAGGACGAGGAGGAGCTTTTGAGATTCTTCAAGATCAAGGAACGCTCCTTCTGGCCCAAGATCCGAACCACAAACGCCACCTAATGGAGATTTCGGGAGGTCAGAAGAAGGTCCCGCCCCATGGGGGTGTTCTGAGAGCGGACCTACATGGAACGGATCCTAAACGCTGTGTTCACATACGAAAACCTAAGGCACGGGACCCTTAAACCATTCATCACCCTGACACAAAACTCTTCAGATTACCGTTCCGGTACGCTCTTCCAATGCCTCTTGTTGGAACATCCTCCCCTCCTCAAAGCCCGATAGAGGGCACTTCGGCCTGAAACTCCTTAGTGTGAGGGTCCCCTTCGAGCCCACAGGAGGCCCCTTTCATCGGGCAGCTTTCCTTCCTCCACTCACATCACCTGGGAGGTCCTGGTGAAGAGAAGCTCGAACCCGGGATGCTCTGGGGAAAAGTGAGGGACGGTGACCCCGCCCTTCAATCTCCCCGAGGAGAGCCCCAGATGGGGGAACGACTATACTTTCAGCAGCCCCTCGACTCGCCTAATCGTACATCCAGGTATTGGCCACAAAGTGATCCCCGGATATAATTCGCAGCAGATAGGTGGAGATTGACCCTCAGATGGCATCTTTGGGCCGAAGACATTTTCTGAAACTTCTCGGTCTTGTGGGGAGTGCATCCTTGACAGGATGTTCCTCCGAGTCTCCAAGAAGGCTCATCCCCTATCTCAATCCACCAAAGGATGTTGTGCCAGGAAAGGCCTCTTGGTACGCAACGACCTGCATGGAATGCCAGGCTGGATGCGGTCTTTGGGCCAGAAACAGGGATGGTCGGGTAGTCAAATTGGAAGGCAATCCCGCTCACCCCGTCAATAGGGGGGCTCTGTGTGCGAGGGGGCAGGCCGGCCTTCAGGGCCTTTACGACCCGGACAGGTTCAGGGGACCGGGAGAGAAAGACGGCTCGGGGGTCTTCCGAGCCCTCAGCTGGGAGGAAGCCTTCTCCAAAGCTGCCATGGAGTTAAAGGGGCTCCTATCCCGAGGGGAGGGAGAGAGGGCGCTTTTCATGACGGGCCTTCTCACAGGAAGCCTCAGGGACCTCTGCATCAAGTGGGTGGAAAAGTTGGCCCTAGGGGGGCTTGTGATGTACGAGCCCCTCTCTTACGAGCCTTTGGCGCAAGCGGCCCAGAAGGTGTTCGGAACTTGGGCAGTTCCCCATTACTCCATGGAAAAGGCTGACCTCATAATCTCTTTCGGAGCGGATTTTCTCTCGACCTGGATTTCTCCCGTGGAGTATGCCAGGAGGTTTTCGGAGTTCAGGACGCCTGAGGAAGGAAAAAGGGGGTTCTTCGTCTTTTTCGGGCCGCGGCTCTCCCAGACTGCTGCCAATGCCGATATGTGGCTCCAGGTGAGACCTGGAGCTCAGAGGTATGCTGCACTTGCCCTCCTCAAAGCTTCTTGGAAAGACAAAGAGGGGGAAAAGGCCTTATGGCCAGGAAGCGCCCATCTTGAAGCCTTTCTCGAGAAATGGGAGGAAGAAACGCTCCTTTCCAAGGCGGGTCTGAAAAGGGAAGAGTTCCATTTCGTGAGGAAGCTCTTTCAAAGGTCGAGGAGGCCTATCGTCTTATCCTCAGGTCTTGAGACTGTGGATCCTCATGCCCATGAAACCGCTTGGATCTCTCACGTACTGTGCTCTCTCAAGAAAGAGAGCCTCGAGCTCATAGATGTGGGAAGAGGATGGTCCATCGCATCCGCAGCCAAGAGATCAGAACTCCTAAGCCTCAGGGACAAGATAGAGAGCAAGGAAATCTCCTTGCTCTTGGTTCATGGAGCCAACCCGGTTTTCTCCTTCCCCGAGTTCGAGGTGTTAGAGGAAGCGGTGCGTAAGGGTCACTTGAAGTTGATTGGTCTTTCCTCCACAGAGGACGAGACCACGAGTCTCAGCTCTCTGATCCTTCCTGCATCGAATTTTCTCGAGGATTGGGCCGATGTGGAGCCACGGCCTGGGATACGGGGGATCGTGCAGCCCGTTATGGGCACGGTTTTCGACACGAGGGGCCTAGGGGATGTGCTCTTGGAGCTCACGAGGAGGCTCCTTCCGGGAGACCCTTTGGGGCATTACTCCTTCGATGGCTTCTTGAAGGAGAGGTGGAAGTCCTTCCACGAGGAGCTTGGAATCCCAGGGGGGTTCGACAGTTGGTGGGCGGAGATTCTCCGAAGGGGAGGCCAGTGGGTGGAACCTTCTTCCAGCAAAAGGTGCGAGGTGGAGAGTCTCTCACCACCCATGGAGTGGGCATCCGACGAAGGAGGGCAAGAATTCGAACTCCTTGCCTATCCCACGGTCCAGTTCCTCGACGGCCGGGGCGCAAACAGGCCTTGGCTTCAAGAGCTTCCGGATCCCATGACCCAGATAACTTGGGGATCCTGGTTGGAGATCCACCCACAAGATGCCGAAAGGCTTGGGATCTCGAATGAACAGGTGGTCGTCTTGAAAGGGTTCGGGGGAGAGGCAGAGATTCCCGCGTACGTCACCCCGCTCACGATCCCTGGTGTCCTCTCCATGCCCTTGGGCCAGGGCCACACATCCTTTGGGAGATTCGCCAAGGGGTGCGGGGTCAATGGGTGGAAGCTCTGCTCAAGAGGGGCCAACCATGTGAGCATTCAACCGAGGGCCTTGAAGGTGAAATTCGCGAACACTGATGGAAGCCTCTACCAGCACGGCAGGGGACTCGCTCAGGGGATGGATCTCGGGGAATACCAAGAGGCGAAATCCAAAGGGCAACTACCAAAACTGAGGCTCCCTCTGCCAGAGGCTTACGACCCCAAGGAGGATTTCTATCCTCCCCACAAACACAATCTCTACAGATGGGCAATGGTTGTGGACCTGGACAGATGCATCGGTTGTGGGGCGTGTGTCATAGCGTGCAATGCGGAGAACAACGTGGCCATAGTAGGAAGAGAGCTTGTGCTTCAAGGCCGGGAGATGCAATGGATCAGAATCGAGAGGTACCTGGAGGATCATCCGCTCAAGGTCCGCTTTCTTCCAATGCTTTGCCAGCACTGCGATGCGGCACCGTGCGAGTCGGTCTGCCCTGTGTATGCACCTCATCATAGCGCAGAGGGTCTGAACAACCAGGTGTACAATCGATGTATAGGGACCCGATTCTGCTCGCAAAATTGTCCCTACAAGGTGAGAAGATTCAATTGGTTCACTTTCACGAGACCGAAACCCCTCCATCTCCAACTCAACCCAGATGTCACTGTGCGGCAAAAAGGAGTGATGGAGAAGTGTTCGTTCTGCGTTCAGAGAATAGTTGAGGCCAAGAACCGAATAAGAGGGGAGAGAAGGACCCTGAGGGATGGTGAAGTGATTCCTGCATGCGCTCAGACTTGCCCCACTGAGGCTCTGGTTTTCGGGAACCTCATGGATCCTGAAAGTCGGGTAGCTCGACTATCTAGAGATCCCAGGGCATATCAAGTACTCGGGCACCTCAACACGAAACCCGCTGTGATCTATCTCAGAAGGCTCGAGACCAGAAGAGAGGACATGGCTCCGTGAAAGATTGGCAAGCGTCCACACCAAAGAGCTACTCTGAAGTGCAGGAGGTGATCCTGGGTGCGTTGAGCCCACCTGGAAGATCTTACTGGGGGGCTGTGATCCTTTGTCTTTTCGGCCTGCTCTATGGGGCCTCCTGTTGGGCCTATCAGATTCTGACGGGCATGGGCGTGGCTGGAATAAACCATCCCGTGAACTGGGGAATCTACCTTGTGAACTTCGTATTCTGGGTAGGAATAGCCCATTCAGGCACTCTCATATCCGCAATTCTCTATCTCTTGAGGGCCCGATGGAGGACCTCCATTGCCAGGGCAGCAGAGGCCATGACCGTATTCGCGGTGATGATCGCTGGTCTTTTTCCCTTCATACATCTCGGCCGGGTCTGGATATTTTACTGGATAATCCCGTATCCCAACCAGAGGGATCTCTGGCCCAATTTCCAGTCTCCCTTGGTCTTCGACTTCCTCGCCATATCCACCTATTTGACCGTGAGCAGCATGTTCTGGTACATGGGCATGCTGCCGGACCTCGCTGCCCTGAGGGATCAGTCTACAGGCCTCAAGAGGAGGATCTATGGTATCTTTTCCCTCGGCTGGCAAGGAACCCACATCCAGTGGCGTCACTATGGGACGGCATACCTTCTGTTCGCAGCATTCGCGACACCCCTCGTGATATCCGTGCACAGCGTTGTCTCGTGGGACTTCGCCCTTTCGATAGTTCCCGGGTGGCACAGCACCATCTTCGCCCCTTATTTTGTGGCTGGGGCAATTCATTCGGGTTTGGCCATGGTCTTGACCCTTCTCATCCCCATGAGGGGACTCCTGGGGCTTCAGCCGTTGATCAATGTGGGGACCTTGGAATCCATCGCCAAGACAATGGTCCTGACAGGGCTCATTGTGGGTTACTCCTATGGGGTGGAGTATTTCATGGCATGGTATAGCGGAAACATGTTCGAGTGGGATACTTTCATATGGAGAGCGTTTGGCCATTATGCACCCCAGTTCTGGGTGATGGTCGTGTGCAACGTGGCAGGTCCATTGTTGTTCCTCATCAAGGCCATAAGGACCAATCTCATCTGGCTTTTCGCCGTGGGCATCATCGTGAACATAGGAATGTGGTACGAGAGGTTCGTCATCATAGTTGGATCCATGTCCCACGAGTATGTGCCCCACGCCTGGGGAGTCTATTCTCCATCATGGGTGGAGCTGAGTATCATGCTGGGTTCCTTTTCCATGTTCCTGTTTCTCTTCCTCTTGTTCTGCAAGTTCGTCCCGCCGGTCTCTGTCTTCGAGATGAAGGAACATCTGTGGACCCATGGGAAGGCCTAGTTGAGGGGAAGGGCAAGATGAAGGAGAGACTCTTGGGCATATTCACCTCCCTGGGGCAACTGGAAGAGGCGATCCCTCTGATCCAGCAGAAGGGGGCGAAGGTCAGGACCGTTTACTCTCCCATAGATTGCAGGGAGATCCTGGAGAAGATAGGCGTGAGAAAGACAAGCCCTGTGCGCTTCGCGACCTTGCTGGGAGGCCTTGCAGGACTGTCTCTGGGAGTTGGCTTCGCCATCTACACTTTCCTCGAGTGGAGATTCGTAACGAGCGGCAAGCCCACTCCACCGGCTGTGCCTCTCGTTGTTGTGGGGTTCGAGATGACCATTCTCTTCGGCTTCCTGAGCACCCTTCTCTGTATGCTGTTTCTCTGTGGGTTGCCCAGATTGAGAGGGTCTCAGGGTTACGATCCTCGCTTCAGCAAGGACAGATTTGGCCTCCTTCTCGAGTGCGACAGGGCTCAGAGAGAGGAGATCGAGATCTCCTTGGAGCAAGCCGGGGCAGAGGAAGTGAGGGTTTTGCGAACTCGGGAGACCTCACAATGAAGTTGCTTCCCTTGGCTGGAATAGTGTTGGGTGCTGCCTCCTTCCTATTGGGGATAAGAGGGGAGGATCCTTCCAGGGCCTGGGGCAGCTACCTCGTGAACCTGGTCTTTTGGATGGGAATTTGCATGGGCTCTGTCACCTGGGTGGCCATAATGAACATGACCAATGCGAGCTGGGGAAGACCCGTCAAGAGACTAGCCGAAGCCCAAGTGGCCACGATGCCCTTTCTCTGGATCTTAGTTGCCCTTCTCTATGCAGGGCACCGAAGCCTGTACATCTGGTCCACTCATCCAGTTCACGGTAAAGAGAGATGGCTTGAGGCAGATTTTCTTTTCGGAAGGGACCTGCTCGTAATTGGGGCAATGACTCTGGTCTCCTATTTCTTGGTGCACCAATCAGTCAGAGCTGACGAGGAAAAACTCCTGGGAGGGGACGAGACCTCCGTGAGGCTGAGATGGCGAAGACAGATTCTCCTTTCGCCCGTCCTCGGGATTCTGTACGGTGTGGGGATGAGCGTTCTGGCATGGGATTTGATCATGTCCTTGGATCCCCACTGGGTGAGCACCCTATTCGGTGGGTACTATTTCATGGGAGGCCTTTACAGCGCCCTTGCCTGGCTGGCCGTTCTTTCTTTCCTTTTCCATCGAAGGGAAGGGATCCAAGGGAAGATCGATGGTTCTGTCTTCCACGATCTGGGAAAGCTCCTCTTCGCTTTCTGTCTGGTCACGGGGGATTTCTTCTATTCTCAATTCCTTGTCATCTGGTATGGAAATATCCCGGAGGAGACCAAGTACGTGATCCTGAGAGTCAAGACAGAGCCGTGGAACAGTGTGGCCTGGGTTGTCTTGGCAGGAGCATTCGGGATCCCGTTCGTGGCTCTTCTGAGCAGGAAGCTCAAGATGAGCCCCCCACTTTTAGGAGCCACAGCCTTGGTCGTCCTGGGAGGGATGTGGCTAGAGCGTTTTCTCCTCGTTTTTCCGTCTGTCGGAGCCAGAGGGCAAATTCCATTGGGGTGGGCCGAGGTAGGAGTTGCAGTTGGATTCCTCTCACTGGAGATAATGTGCTTTGGGTGGTTCATGGAGAGGGTCCCATGGCTTCCCGTAGGGGATCCTCTGTTTGAGAAGAGATGGGGATCGCTAAGTGGAGATCCCCTCGAGGTAAGTGGCCATCTCCCGGGGTCCAACAAAGGGGGAAAGGTTAGGGGTTGAGGTGTCCAGGGTGAGGGAGTACTTTTGGTTCTTGGCCGGTGCAGTTCTAGTCTGCGGTACCCTTTACTTTTTCTACATCTTTCCCGAGAAGGGAGCAGGGATAGAGCAACCCGTTTATTTCAGCCACAGGGTTCATGCCGGAGTCAAAGAGATAAGCTGCCTTTTCTGTCATCCCTTCGCGGAAAGATCCCCCAGGGCAGGAATACCCGATGTGGAGAAGTGCTTTTTCTGCCACAAGCACATCATCCCTCTGCATCCGGAAATCCAAAAAGAGTTATGGTATCTGGACAATGGGGTTCCTGTCCCGTGGGCCAGGGCTTACTATATCCCGGATCACGTCCACTTCAACCACGAACCTCACGTACGGAGAGGAATAGATTGCCGGGTATGCCACGGGGATGTGGCCAAATGGGATAGACTTCCCAGGGTGGATTTCAAGATGGGCTTTTGTGTTGGATGCCATAGAGCCTTGGGAGCAGAGCTCGACTGCTGGCTTGCATGCCACAGATGAAGGGGACATGAGGTGAAGGCGAGGGAATCGAATGGACAGATGACTGTGAAGTCCTTCTTTCTGTCCTCGGCCTTTTGGATGGTCATGGGCACCCTTGCAGGCCTGACTGGTGCAGTGGAGCTCATAGCGCCAGATCTCCTGGGAAATGTCCCGTGGCTGGTTTTCGGAAGGCTGAGACAGGCTCACACCAATATGGTCATGTTCGGGTTCGTCGGGTCAGCCCTTCTCGGGGCAGCCCATTTCCTCGTCCCGAGGTTGCTCAGAACGCAACTCCACAGCGAGAGAATAGGGCTCTTTTGCGTCGTCCTCTGGGATCTGGCCATTGGGGTTGGGGTTGCGGCCCTCACCATGGGGTATACGCAGAACAGAGAATATGCCGAGTTCATATGGCCTGTGGATGTGGCGATATTGATAGTGCTTCTCGGTATCTTCTACAACCTCCTCATGACTGTCCGAAAAAGGGGTGAGAACCTCCTCTACGTTTCCGTGTGGTACGTGATGGGTGCCCTCATATTCACCTTCTTGAGTTACTTCTTCGGAAACGCAGTATGGGCCCCGCAGACAGGGTCCATTTGGGGAATACCGGACGCTATCCTGGCATGGTTTTACGGGCACAACATATTGGGTTTCTTTTTCACCCCTTTGGCTGTGGCGGTGGCATATTATGTCATTCCCATAGTGACGGGGCGCCCCCTTTACAGCCACACCTTGTCGCTCGTGGGATTTTGGTCCTTGCTTCTCCTTTACTCCCACATCGGCACCCACCATCTCCTCCAAGCCCCCGCACCAACGTGGCTCAAAGTGGTTGCCATAACGGGAAGCATAGGGATGCTGGTTCCAGTGATGACTGTCCTGATAAATCTCTGGCTGACCATGAAGGGCAGAATATCGGTCATACACACGGACATAGGCGGCAAGTTCGTATTCGCTGGGACAGTTTGGTACCTTTTCACCTGCCTCCAGGGCCCCCTCCAGTCCCTCCCTTACATCCAGAAGGTCACCCACTTCACCAATTGGGTGGTCGCCCATGCCCACATGGGTGTTCTCGGCTTTGCCGGTATGACAGCTCTGGGCGGCATATATTTCATGCTTCCCAGGATCACCGGAAGGCCCATCTACAGCGAGACCCTGGCTGACATCCAGTATTGGCTTGTGCTGACCGGGATGACAGGGTTCTTCGGGATCCTCACGGCTGCCGGCCTGGTGCAGGGTCACGCCTGGCTCAACGGAGAGGTGGTTTACAGGGTTCTGCCCCAACTTCATCCATACATGGTGGCGAGGGCAGCATCCGGAATATTCATAGTGGCAGGGGCATTGGTGGGCCTTTACAACATAGTTATGAGCCTGAGGGAAGCCCGCTCGAATGTAGGCAGTGGCGACCTCACTGGACAGGAGGGGCCATGAGAATGACCCCCGGCTTCATAGTGGGAGGCTCTCTGGCAATATTTCTCTGCGTGTTCTTCGTTGCAGTCCTGCTTCCTGGAATCACGGCCAAGGACACCCCATCCGAGATATTCAGGCCAAGGACCCCTTTGGAAGAGGAAGGGAGAAAGATTTACATCCAAAATGGCTGTTCCTATTGTCACAGCCAGTACGTGAGAAATCTCGACTGGGACCTGGGCGCCCAGAGAGTGGCTCAAGCTGGGGACTACGTGTCGGACAGGCCTCACCAACTGGGCTCGGAAAGGACCGGCCCGGATCTTTCCCAGGCAGGAGGGGAGCATCCAGATGATTGGCACATGGCCCATTTCATAAATCCCAGGTTCACGAGACCTGAATCCCTGATGCCCCCTTGGGAGTTTCTGGGCAGGGAAAGGCTCTTGGCACTCACAGCATATGTTCAGAGCCTGGGCTTCAAAGACGCCGACGCGCGGATGGCCCGCCAGCGTTACTGGAAACAAGAGGCGATCAAGGCTTACGAGGCAGGGCCAGATGCCAATGTGGAGTGGCTCCACAGCCATGTGCCAGAGCCCTGGAGGAAGCTTCCCAACCCGTATCCCACAACCGAGGCCGGTCTTCTGAGGGGAAAGAGGATATATCAGAGCTTCTGCATAGGATGCCATGGCCCCATAGGAGATGGCATGGGCCCGGCTCAGCCTTATCTTTATCCTCCGCCCCTGAATTTTACGATTCTGAAGGGGAGGGGGATCTCAGGGGGCATTCTCTACTATCAGATCATGAATGGCATCACGGGCACAGCCATGCCCTATTTCAAAAGGGAACTGGAATCCGAGAAGATCTGGGATGTCGGGAACTATGTGGCTGTGTACTTCATCGGAGAGACCGACGCGGGAGGAGAACCGAGAGGAATAGAAGCCTCGTACATCAGGCCTCGCGAGGGGAAGTGAAATGTACTTCTTGGGCTGGATCGTCCTCATAATGCTGGGTTTGGGAGCTGCCCTCTGGAGCTTCCTCTGGGCCCTCGAATCCGGGCAGATGGCAGAGCAGGAGAGGGCTAGATTCCTACCCCTGATAGCCGATGGAGAGAAGAAGGGCCATACTGCGCCAAGGGGGAAGGCCAGCATTGCACCCTATTTTCTCTTGCTTGTGGGGATACTCTTGCTCGGGGCAATTGTGGCCTGTTTTGTCCTGACCTTTGGGACGAGGGGGATATAGGTCCATGCGTTTTTTCCCTCTTTTGGACATCCAGTACGTGACACTGGCATTTTTCATGGGGCTAGGTGGTCTCATTGCCATATGGCTCGCTTTCAGGGGTCACCGCAGGGAGGGAGAAGGGCAGGTGGAAGAGGGGGAGTACCCTGACGGGATCAGGATCGCAAGAGGACCAATTCCCCCCTTGCTGGTATTGGTGTATGCTGGATTCCTTCTTTGGGCTTTAGCTTACGCCATAAAGGTGGGTATCATGGGTCCCTCCTTTTGAGGGAAGTATGGGGTGAGAAAGGCCAGGTGTCCTTGCGAAGGGAGGAGCGGCCTTCGATGCACGGGTCCAATCTGAAAGGATGGCTTTTTGTAGTGGGGCTGGGATTGCTCTTTGTATGCTGGGGGCTTTTTCTCTTTTTCACTATCGGCGATAAGGGGCCTCCCAGTTGGGATTTCGGCCTCGTGAGAGATGTCCCTGGCGAGTCTCCTTACTCAACCCGTGGGCCTCTGACTTTGGAAGAGGCGAGGCCTCAACATGTGGATCGCCAAAAATAGAGAAGAGCTTGTGGCCCAATCCCAAGGGCCCGAGGCGAGAGGAGTTTGGTTCATGAAGGAGAGGCGGATGGGTAAAGGGGAAAGGGGGCTAGGAGTGGTCTTCTGCGTGGGCTTTGCGTTTCTGGCAGGGGGCCTCCTGGGTTGCGATTATGCCCGCATGAAGGACCAAGAGTCAGTCCGGACTTACGAGACCAAGCTTCCCTCCATGCCTTCTGGCACTGTGCCCATTGAAGGGGGTGTCCTCTGGATCTCTTCGGTGGATCCCAAAGAGATCCCCAATCCCTTGAAACCCGAGCCCCAGAACCTCCAGAGGGGAAGGGAGGCTTTCAAGAATTTCTGTTCCATGTGCCATGGCCTGAGAGGGGATGGAAGGGGCACTGTTGGCCAAAGCTTTCATCCCCTTCCCACGGATCTCCGATCTCAATGGGTGCAGGCCCTCTCTGATGGAGAACTGTTCAAGATAATTTCCCTGGGATCACGAAGGAGCCCCCCTCTGGCACATACCATCTCCGAGGAGGACAGGTGGGCGATCGTTCTGCATCTCAGAGCCTTGGTGGGAACGTAGGGCCATGGGACTGTGGGATCTTCTGGGTCCGTTGCTCGTTGGCCTTGCGGGGAGCTTTCATTGCGTGGGAATGTGCGGCCCAATAGTACTTGCCTATTCGTTGCAGGAAAAAGCCCATGGCCCCCTGAGGTCACTTGCCACCAAGGGTGTTCGCAGCCATCTCCTCTTTCACTGTGGGAGAATCTCCTCTTACGCGTTTCTGGGCTGTGTTGCTTGGGCCATTGGCCATGGTGTGGAGCTCCAGGGTATCCTGGGCCACCTCAGGGGATGGGGAAGCCTGGCCGCTGGGGTCGTGATGATTGCCATGGGCCTTCTGCTTGCTGGTTTCGTGCCATCTCTTTCCTTGGGGACCGTGAGTCCTTCTGAGTCCAAATGGTCGCCGGGTTTCTGGGTAAAGATGTGGATCGGCTCTTCCAGACCAATGGGCAAGGTGGCCCTTGGGATCGCAACGGGCTTTCTTCCCTGTATGCTCCCATGGGCCATGATAGTGAAGGCCGCTGTGTCCGATTCGTTCCTGGAGGCCCTCTCGACCATGGTGCTCTTTGGGGCCGGAACGGTCCCGAGCTTGCTTTTCCTGGGTGTGTGTGCGACGGCTGTGTCGGTGAAACTTAGGCTTGTGGGCGAGAAAGTGGCTGCTCTGGGTGTCATGGCCATGGGGGCAATGGTGGCCTACAAGGGGCTCAAAGCCATCTCCAGATTACATGGAAGCTGAACTGCAAGTCAGGTCTTCTGAAGGAGCTCTGCATCGAGAGAGGAGGTGCGACCTTTGCGGTCTTCCTCTGTCCAAGGCCAGAAGCAGGTCCTTGATGGGAGGCGAGCCAAAGGAATTCTGTTGTCCAGGATGCAAGGCTGTATACGAGATCCTGGTTTCCAAATATGGAGAGCTGCCCCAAAAAGTGGAAAGTACAGAGCTATTTCGACTTTGCAAGGAATCCGGCCTTTTGGGGCAATCTGGGGGAAAGGCACCTCGCAGTGGCTCGGCCGCAGGGGTGGAAGCCAGCTATAGCCTGGAGCTATGGTTCAAAATTTCGGGAATGAGCTGTCCTTCCTGCTCTTGGCTTTTGGAAAGGCTCTTGGAGAAAGTCAAGGGCGTGAAAGAGGCGGAAGTGTCCTTCGGGACCGAGCTTTCTCGTATCCTGTACGATCCCTCCCTGGTCACCCCAGGGGAGTTGATGGAGAAAATAAGCTCTTGGGGCTACCAGGCCCTACCTGTCCAAGAAGGGGATGAAGAGAGAATACGAGCTCCTTTTTCCCTGAGGAGGGTTGTGGTCGCTGCCCTGCTTACCTGTCAAGTCATGATGATTTCGTGGGCCGTGTACTGGGGATTCTTGGAGGAGCTGGGTCAAAGGGCAGTGAGTTACCTCTCCGTTCCCATTTGGGTTCTGAGCACGCCCGTCATTTTCTGGTGTGGATTTCCAGTGATGAGGAGAGGGATTGCGGCGATGAGGGCCTGGATGCCCAATGTGGAGACCTTGGTTTCGTTGGCTTCCCTGAGCGCGTACCTTTACAGCATGGGATCCATTTTTCGGGGGAGCCTTCACCTTTACTTCGACACTGGTTGCATGCTGGTCACCACTGTCCTTCTGGGAAGATACGTCGAGGAAAGGATGCGGGCCAAACTCAGGGATTCTTCCTTCCTGGAAATGGCGAGGCTTGGCTTTCTCAAGGCAAGGGTGTGGAGGAGAGGCCAGGAGGAGTGGGTGCCGGCCTCCCAGGTGGAGAAGGGACAGGAGATAGAGGTTCGGGAGGGGGAGACGATTCCCGTCGATGGCATCGTGACCCGGGGGCAAGCAATGGTCGATAACTCCTCCCTCACAGGGGAGTCGCGGCCTGTGGCCCTGGCTCGTGGCTCGCCCGCACTTGCAGGAGCAATTGTGCTCCAGGGGAGGGTTTTCGTTTTGGCAAGCGGCCCTTGGAGTGCGAGCCTTCTGGGAGAGATGGTCTCCTCGGTGATGGAGGCCATGAAGATTCCCACTTCCTGGGACAATTTGGCTCAAAAGGGTTTGAGGTGGTTCGTCCCCGGGGTTATAGCCCTGGGATTGTCGAGCTCCCTATGGCTTGTTGTCTCTGGGCAAGACTTGAAAGATGCCTTGATGAGGGGACTCACCGTGTGGGCTGTGGCGTGTCCCTGTGCTTTGGGAATCGCTATCCCTGTGGCTAAATCTGCGGCCATCGCCTTGGGGAGAAAAAGGGGGATCGTCGTGAGGAATCCCGAGATATTGGAAAGGGGTGGTAGACTGGACGAGATCCTCCTCGACAAAACGGGAACCGTGACGCACGGGAACTTCGAGATGAGAGAAATCCATTGCCCGGAAGAGAACTGCGAGGAGCTGCTCTCCATTGCGGCCTCATTGGAAGCGGCATCGGAGCACCTTATTGCCAAGAGGATCGTGGCCTCTGCTCTGGAAAGGGGCATTCGCCTGGAGCAGGTGCAGGATTTCCACGAGGAGCAGGGTTCGGGCGTGAGAGGTCTCGTGGGGAAGAGGAGAGTCTTCGTTGGGAGTGAGGTATGGATGAGAAGGTCGGAGCAGAGGATCTCCCCTGCACTCCTCGAGAAGGCGCGAGAATACCAGTCCAAAGGATTCACAGTCGCTTTTGTCGCCTGGGATGGGTCGGTCAAGGGACTATTGGCCATGGGCGATGCCCTGAGAGACACTGCTTCCTGGCTTGTCCAGGAGTTGGTCCGCAGGGGGATGAGAGTGAGGCTCATCTCGGGTGATTCCAAGGTCACGACGAGCATGGTTGCACGAGAGCTGGGGCTGGAGGACTTCTCCGGGGAAGCGACGCCCAGCGACAAAGCGAGGATCGTGGAAGAGCTAAAAGGAGAGGGGAAGATGGTAGCCGCTGTGGGAGATGGATTCAACGATGGTCCAGCTCTGGCTTTGGCCCACATGGGAATTGCCGTGGGCAGGCGTGCCCGAGGCCCAGGTGGTGGGGCGGATGTCTGGATCCCTGGAGGTGAGCTGGAGAAGATTCTGGAGGCCTTGGATCTTTGCAAGAAGGCTAGGAGGACCGTAATCGAGAACCTGGTGTTGTCGGGTCTTTACAATTCCGTGGCACTAGCTGCTGCATTGGGAGGGCTTCTCACACCCTTCGTGGCAGTAGGAGCTATGTTCCTGAGTAGCCTCACCGTAGTTGCGAACTCATGGAGACTTTCGAGATGCCCACTTGGGGCCCATGCCCTTGAGTTGGGGAAAACCCCATTTAGAGCCCCTAGCTGCGAAGCACTCGAAGCCTGACCTTGATCTTCTGGGACAAATCGCCCCTGGGCAGGGGCTAACCCTGCACGGATGGCCTCGCGGGGCAAACCCGGAGATGGCGCGAAAGGCGGTGTTGTCGGAGGGACGCACTCTGTGCGTACGCATTGCGAGGCCGGACGCAAACCGAGGCCCAACATAATCAACGGGGGCAGACGAACGCCAGGGGGCCTAATTGGGTGATCCCCCCGGTGGAAGCAAAGCCTCATTTGCGGGCGTGCGGAGCCCGCCCCTCCGCGGGGTGGGCTATCCAAGCTAGAACGGCCTTGCGGGGAAAGCCCGGAGATGGCGCCGAAGGCGGTTTTCTCGGAGGGACGCACTCTGTGCGTCCGCATGGGACGGCCGTACGAAGGCCGAGGCATTCCACTCGCAGCCGATGCATAGGCGAACACCCGGTGGCCTAGCGGGGATATGCCCGGGTGGAGCCAATACCTTTCCCGCAGGCGTGCGGAGCCCGCCCCTCCGAGGGGTGGGCTATCCAAGCTCGGATGGCCTAGCGGGGAAAACCCGGAGATGGCGCGAAAGGCGGTGTTGTCGGAGGGACGCACTCTGTGCGTCCGCATGGGACGGCCGTACGAAGGCCGAGGCATTCCACTCGCAGCCGATGCATAGGCGAACACCCGGTGGCCTAGCGGGGATATGCCCGGGTGGAGCCAATACC
>Ga0209162_1002499_pt1 | contig 15985 bp, 9 predicted proteins | sample YNPNPMetaG_FD_187121 | JGI IMG/M metagenome (GOLD analysis project Ga0209162, IMG submission 187121) | Anoxygenic and chlorotrophic microbial mat microbial communities from Yellowstone National Park, USA - YNP NP MetaG (SPAdes) (version 2) ... | reverse complement strand
AAAAGGGGACAGACACGGAGTTTCACCATGTGCGGGCGACCGGACTCTTGACCGCCGGACCTGGCCGAGCGCCCGGTGGTCGGTCGAGGCCGGCTGCGGCACGCAGATATGGGGACAGGCACGATGTCCGGTATGCCGATCAGGAACGTTCAACGTGAAACGTTCAACTCCCAACGTTCAATGGGGTGACCGAAAGGGGGCATGGTGGGCGGGATATGGGGACAGACACGGTGTTTGGGGGCCGGCAGAGCAAATAGAGGGACAGGCACGATATTCGGGCGACCGGGCTTTTGACACATCGGAACAGACCCAGCGACCGGTCGAGCGGTCCAACCGGGCTGCGGCGCCCACATATGGGGACAGACACGATGTTCGATATACCGATCAGGAACGTTCAACGTCCAAAGTTCAACGCTCAACTTTCAAAGGGTTGACCGAAAGGGAGCATGGTGGGCGGGATATGGGGACAGACACGATATTTGGATCGGCGGTTGTGAGGGAGGCCGGGCAACTGGCGTCTCCAACTCGACAACGTTTCCAGTCGGTTTAGCAGCCGGGCGGTCCTGCTGGTAACGCTCAGGGTTCAACCGAACGTCGGTTGGTGGGATGACGATTTGAATATCGAGCCTGGCACCATATTTGTGGCGCATTTGCTTTGCGCGTTGGGGTGAAGGGCAAGCCTTGCCTTATACTTTGGCAGGCTGTAACAGTCTCAGAACTCCTGACCCCCGAGGCTGTGACTTCAACTGCCGTGGAATTTTCCTGATACCACCGCGCCTGTAGCAGTATTGGAAATCAATGGGTTATACCCGGAATCCATCGCTTGGTGGTTTCAGGAACGGGGTCAGACTAATTCCACGGCCTCAGGGAGACCTGAGTCTAATCGAGTGTCCGCCCCGACGTTCCGGCAGCTATCGCGCAAGGCGATAAAAACGCATGGGGCCGACAATCGCATCTGTTGTTACAAGGCGATCCATGTTGGCGATGACGGGGTTTGTCAGGCGCGTCCATGATTCGGACTCGAGTGTTTGGGTTGATTCGAGGGCGAAGTCGGCGGCTTTGGCGGGCCACGAAAGCTTTGCAAGGCTGGTTGAACGCAGCCATTCAATGTTCAGCGATGCCAATGCGGGATAGCCGAGCTCAACAACTGCGCGTTTTTCGAGTCGGAGTATCAGTCGGCCCTCGGAAGCTTGGAACATATGCGGCGGGCCAAGGCCGGTTGCAGTTCCGTTGATCTGCAGGGTGGGGGTATGACCGAATCCATTGATGAGGAGATAGAATGGGCGTTGCGACCATGGTGTTACGGTGAAGCGCAATAAATTGGGGCGTTCTTCGATGTCGGTCAACTGGCCCGGGGCGTGGACATAGAGCCCGAAACTCCGAAACGGTTTGAACTGGTAGAACGTTGGCAAATGGAGTGCGCGGATGGCGGGTGCCAGGGTGGTGGCTGGGTTGATGGCGGGCAGGTTGCGCGATTGTTGGCGGAGGTTGAAACTGTCGGGCAGCAATCCGCGATATGCTGTGTCGTTGGTGGGGTAAGTTTGCTGGATGGCCGAAATGGCGATGCCGTCGGCGATCTGCTCCCACGGGCCTTGCTTGTCGTAAGCGGAGAGTTGATGGAGCGCGTGGGCATAGGCCAATCCGCACCATTGAACCGGCAGTCCGATCCACACCGGGGCGATCCATGCGGTTGCGCCGAGAACGGGGATCGTGGCGTACAATCCAACCGACTTGTCCGTTGGTGGCGTCAGGTACACAAAAGGAACGCCTGTCCACGCCCAGTACCGTGCCTGATCCAGGAGCGATTGATCGCCGGTGAGTTCGAAGCCGCGGACGTACGCTCGGACCAGATAAGCCGATGCCAGAATATCCGGGGTGTGGAGTGGGATCTCCCATGTTTGAGCGCCGCGCGGGACTGTGTTCCTGAATTTGTCGAGCGCGCGCAGGTGCCGCAGCGCGGCTGCCATCAATTCGGGGTTTCCGGCGAAGCTGGCTTCTTCCAGCAATGCGTTGATGTAAGTGGCGGCGAATCCGTTGGCCTCTTTCGACCAGTGAGTGGAGGAATAATCCGGGCCGGAGGCTGGTGGTTTGTAGAAGATCGTTCCGTCAGCCACAAACTGAGAGAGGAGGTTCTGGGCGTGAGTGGTGGATTTGATGATATTCTGTGGGACTGCGCCGTAGATAAGCGCGGGGGCAGGGAACCGCACATGGCCGATCTGCGCGGAGTTGTAATCCGCGGCGGCGACTTCAGCAAGGGCGCTGCGCGCAGCATCGCCGAGTTCGTTGACAAGTTCATGGTCGGTGACGCAAGCGGCAATGTAATCCATGTAAAGGGCGGCGTCTGCTGCCGGTGCGGAATTGAAACCGGGGGTGGCGTGGCGGTAACGGTTGCCGTCGCGTATTGTCGAATGGAGCCAGCCATTTGCGGCAAGAGCGAGGAACTGGTTGGTTGTCATGCCCATGGGCGGGATTGGTGGCAGACCGGACAATTGCACATATTGCTGAATGGCGGGCACGACTGAGTCGCCGACACCGCCGATGACGAAAGCTTGGATTGTCAAAGGCTGATTTGGGTTCAGGCGAGCGGGATCGTATGGGACAACGCTGTTTTCTTCGCGATTGTTCCCATCGGAGCCCGGAAACAAGAGGCCCATCAGATGGCCTGTGGATTTGAAGATTCTGTCGGGCGAATCAAACACTGCGCAGAATGTACCGTCTCGATCCGGGGACCATGATAATCCGAGGAATCGTCCTTGGACGGCCATGGCCATGAGTGGGAAGGTGATTTTTGCGGTGTCTGGCACCTGCCTGTTTGATGCGGGCGGGTTGAGGTCTGCTGTTGAGCTGCTGGGTTCGTTTTCGAGGTACTCGACTCCGGCGAAGAGGGCTTGAGTTTTGTTTGTGCCGAAGCTGCCCAATCCCGGTAGCAGAGTCAGCATCGGCAGATAGAAAACGTCGCGTGCTTGATCGACTGTGGCGGTTGACACGATGCGCACGATGCCCGGGGCGTGGATGGAGAACGATTGTTCGATTCGCCAGGTTGCGCCATCGGGATCGGGGATCGAACACTCGATTTTTATCGAATCGACATCGGTTTGGCTGTTGGCAGATTTCGAAGTTGCAATTCTGAATGCTCCGTTGGTAACCGGAGCCAGCGGCATCCATTTCGGAGTGCTTCCGACCATGTAACCCAGCATGGCATTCGTGTTTCCCACGGCCATTAGGTTGCCGGCCACTCGTATTTGGAACTGGCCGGGCACGTCTCGGCCATGGAGGATCTCTAGGTCGTCGCTTTTGATGCGCGGGTCGGCGGGGCCAACCTGAGGCAATGCCGGCACTGGCCATGTTGGTGGGGCGATAACCACGCGCGGTTCAAATTTCAACCATGCGATTGTGCAGGTGCCGGAATCGCCTGGCGGATCGATTCTGATTCTGTAAGACGCGCCGAGGGATGGTAATCGGACCCTGGCCTCGTGCCATTGGTCTTGTGGGACACTGAAACGGACGGATTGGGGTTCGCTGAAGCCGGCGTTCGAGTAAAACACCTGACACATTCCGCCCTTGTCGGACCTGAGTCGGATGTTCAGCCACAGTGGGATGCCGGAAGGATAATTGCGTGGGGGGCCTATTATGTACGGGTCCGAGCCGGAGATCCGGATCAACAATCCCTCTTCCACGCGGGCGATTTGTGAGATGTCGTGTGCAGGGGTCCAGCCGTTTGTACCGGCGGGCTGGGTGAAATCGAAAACGGGCAATATGATACCCGAGATATCGGCGGCCGCGGCTGTGACTGTTAACAAAGCGCTGACAAGAAAGGTCAGGCACAACTTACAGTTTAACGAGAGAGGGCGGCCGATGAAAACCAGTTTTCTGGTCTGCAGGTAGCATGATCTTGCGCGCATGTCGAAGAAACAGGATTACCGCCTACTGCTCGATGTCAACCACGTAACCCGGAAATCTCACCGGAATGAAGTTTAGTGGTCTTGGTCCGGCGATGCGGTGAGATTTCCGGTTAGTGGAAACCCGCGCCCAGAGCGGAGAATTTCTATTTGCTGAATTACTGCCCAGCCTTGTGACTTGGGGGCATTCCGCCGAGGCGGATTCCGACACACTGTAGTGTGTTTTCAGTTTCCTTGGGTGGGGCGCGGGTTTCCTGAAGCCCGCATATTTCCCAGCCCGGCGGAGCCGGAACCAAGTCGCTTGACGCCCAAAGACGCGGTGCATTCGCCCGCTGATCAGAAATCTCTGCGCCGCCGGGCTGGGAAAATATCTGCTTCGACTTCGTCCCCTGCCCCCGGCTCACGCCTCCTGAAAAAAATACAGGCACTGCAGATACGGACTCCACAGTACCGTCATGAAAAGGCCAGTGATACGTATCACCGTAACTCCGTGTCTGTCCCCATATCCCAACCACCATGCGCCCTTTCAGTCACCCCGTTAAAAGTTGAGAGTTGAACGTTTCACGTTGGACGTTCCTGATCGGTATATCGGACATCGTGTCTGTCCCCATATCTGGGCACCACAGCCGGCTGGGACCACCCGACCGGCGCTTGGACAGGTCCGCCGGGCCAAGAGTCCGGTCGTCCAAATTCCGTGTCTGTCCCCATATCCCGACCACCAAGCCCCTTTCGGTCACCCCGTTAAAAGTTGAGAGTTGAACCTTTCACGTTGAACATTCCTGATCGGTATACCGGACACCGTGTCTGTCCCCATATCTGGAATCCCCGCCGGCCAGGACCGTCCGACCAGCGCCTGCTCAGGTCCGCCGAGTCAAGAGTCCAGTCGTCCAAATTCCGTGTCTGTCCCCATGTCCCGCCCACCGTGCGCCATTTCGGTCACCCCGTTAAAAGTTGAGAGTTGAACGTTGCACGTTGAACGTTCCTGACCGGTATATCGGACATCGTGTCTGTCCCCATCTCTGGGTACCAGGACCGGCCTGGATCACCCAACCGGCGCTTGGACAGGTCCGCCGGGTCAAGAGTCCGCTTGCTTCAATTTCGTGTCTGTCCCCATATCCGCGTGCCACAGCCGGCCTGGACCGCCGACCGGCGCTTGGACAGGTCCACCGGGTCAAGAGTCCGGTCGCCCAAATTCCGTGTCTGTCCCCATATCCCGCCCACCAGGAGCCCTTTCGGTCACCCCGTTAAAAGTTGAGAGTTGAACGTTTCACGTTGAACGTTCCTGACCGGCATATCGGACATCGTGCCTGTCCCCATTCTGGGTGCCAGGGCCGGCTTGGACCACCCAACCGGCGCTTGCTCAGGTCCATCGGGTTAAGAGTCCAGTCGTCCAAATTCCGTGTCTGTCCCCATATCCCGGCCACCATGTGCCCTTTCGGTCACCCCGTTGAGAGTTGAGAGTTGAACGTTGGACGTTCAACGTTCCTGATCGGTACATCGGACATCGTGTCTGTCCCCATATCTGGGCAGCACAGCCGGCTGGGACCACCCGACCAGTGCTTGGTCTGATCCGGCGGGGTCAATAGTCCGGTCGCAGATACTCAGTGTCTGTCCCCATATTTGGTTCCGGGCAGACTATCCAATCTAACACTTCGAAGACCGCACTGTGGTGACCGCACTACTCGCTGCCAGAGAAGCAGATACTGACAAACTGAGCAAACTCGCAGCCTGAAAGTTTTCGCAAGAATGATCGATTCCTCAGCACAGTTATGCAGACTGCCGAGGGTATGAAATATGCGGGGTAAGGGGAGCGCGTCGCAGTATGATCAGCGCCGTGACAAGCAGGCAGGCGAATCAAGGCAGACTGATATCACGGCGCATGACTTACCCGTCCGCAATTGTTGGCCTGCGGTCTATTGTGGAGTGTCGGAGCGGGCTGGCTGCATTTGGCGAGGCGACCGGTCACGACTGTGGGCCGGTGCGGCGGGCGCGACGTCTGCCGCGGAGATTTTCGATGGACCGGGCGAGAGCGGCGTTGAGGGCGGCGGCGTCGGCTTCACTGAATCGTTCACGCAAGCGGTTTTCGGCTGCGCGGCGGGCCTGCTCGATTCGCGCTTCATCGATTTCGTCGGCGCGGATTGCCATGTCAGTGAGGACGGATACGTGATCGCCTGTGATCTCGGCGAATCCGGGGCCGACTGCGAGGTAGTAATCTTTGCCGCCGCGTTTGACGATGATTTCGCCGGGCACGATTTCTGTCATCAAGGGTGTATGCAGCGGGTAAATGCCCAGCTCGCCTTCCACGCCCGGGAGCGTGACCATTTCGGCCTGTTCGGAACAGATAATTCCTTCAGGGGTGACGATTTCGAGTTTGAGGGTATTGGGCATAGGGCACCCGCCATGCTAGCTTTCGTAGATTTCCTCGATCGTGCCTTTCATGTAGAAGTTGCCCTCGGGGACATCATCGTGTTTGCCTTCGAGGATTTCCTTGAATCCTTTGACGGTGTCAGCCACCGAGACCTGTTTGCCGGGTCGTCCGGTGAACACTTCAGCGACTGAGAACGGCTGGCTGAGGAACCGCTGGATTTTGCGGGCACGGAGAACGGTCAATTTGTCTTCGGGCGAAAGCTCGTCCATGCCGAGGATTGCGATGATGTCCTGGAGGTCCTTGTATCGCTGGAGGACCTTTTGCACGCCGCGGGCGACATCGTAATGTTCCTGTCCGACGATTTCCGGCGTGAGTGCTCTGGAGGTTGAAGCGAGAGGATCGACTGCGGGATAGATTCCGAGCTCTGCGATTGAGCGTTCAAGGACGATTGTTGCGTCAAGGTGCGCGAAGGTCGTGGCCGGTGCGGGATCGGTCAAATCGTCGGCCGGCACGTACACGGCCTGGAAAGAGGTGATCGAGCCTTTCTTTGTTGAGGTGATTCGTTCCTGCAGTTCGCCCATTTCTGCGGCGAGTGTTGGCTGGTAGCCGACAGCGCTCGGGGTGCGACCGAGGAGGGCTGACACCTCGGATCCTGCCTGCGAGAACCGGTAGATATTGTCGATGAAAAGGAGAACGTCCTGGCTTCGCTCATCGCGGAAGAACTCTGTTATTGCGAGGCCGGACAAACCGACGCGCAAACGGGCGCCGGGCGGCTCGTTCATCTGGCCGTACACCAGAGCGATTTTTGACTGGCCGAGGTCTTTCAGATTGATGACACCGGCTTCGCACATTTCGCGGTAGAGGTCGTTGCCTTCGCGGGTTCGTTCGCCGACACCTGCGAACACTGACACGCCGCCGTGCAGTTTGGCGATGTTATTGATCAACTCCATTATGACGACGGTTTTGCCGACGCCGGCGCCGCCGAAAGCGCCAACTTTGCCGCCTTTGAGGAACGGGCAGATCAGGTCGATGACTTTGATTCCGGTCATCAGAACCTGTGGTGAGGTTGATTGATCGAGGAGCGACGGTGCTGGGCGGTGGATGGGGTTGTATCGTTCGGCCTTGATTGGCCCGAGCTCATCGACCGGGTTACCGGTGACATCTATTACTCGGCCCATGACCTGGTCGCCGACGGGGACGCGGATTGGGCCACCGGTGTCAACCACCTCATAGCCGCGTTTCAGTCCTTCGGTTGTGGACATTGCGACGGAGCGGATCCATTTGTCGCCGAGATGCTGTTGAACCTCCAACACCAGGCGCGTCGGCCCGCGGTCGGGCAAAACATAGTCCACCGTAAGGGCGTTATAAATGGCCGGTAGTTGGTCGGGGAACTCGACGTCCACGACCGGTCCGATGACCTGAACGATTTTGCCTTTGTTCATCGACGAATGTCCATGGTTGCGCCTTGTGCGCGGCGCAGCTCGGTGCGAAGTGAGAACCTATGGAGAGCGCCGGGCAAGTGTCAAGAACCCTTATTCGAACTCCATTTCGTAGCTGATGACGTTGCCCGAGAATCGGGTGGTGAGTTTGAAGTTGCTCTTGGCGAACACTGCCTGCATTGGTTTGTTGTCGAGCAAAACCTCGGCGGTGAATCCACGGATACCGTTTCTGCGGGCGATTCGTCCGAGGTACCTGAGCAGGTAGGTGCCGATTCCGCGGTTCTGCCATTTGTCATGAACCACGAATGCGACTTCGGCGAGGTTTGTCTTGGGATCGAGGTAGTAGCTTCCAACGGCGATGATGTCCTCGCCGTGCGCTTCGGGCAGTGTACCGACGATTGTGACCTCGTTTCTGTGATCGACGTAAACGAACTCCTGGATTTCGGTGCGTTTGACCCACCGCTTGTGGCTCATAAAGCGGTAGTAGATCGTCTGCTGCGAAAGCGCGTAGAACAAATCCCGCATTCTCGGCTCGTCTGTCGGATGTATGGGGCGGAAATTGATCTGTGTGCCGTCTTCGAGGACGTAAGTGCTGCGCTGTTCTTTGGGAGCGACGAGGATTTTTCCTTCGACCTCGGCCATTGAAGCCGCCAGATATTTGGCTTCGATGGCTTCGCGCAGAAGTTGAGCGCGGAACTTCGGGTGCGCGATGCAAATCAATGCAAGTGCGCGTTCCTGAATGCTCTTTCCGTGGAGATAGGCGACTCCGTATTCGGTGACCACGTAATTGACTCCGGCGCGAGTGGTCACGACACCTGCGCCCGGGCTGAGCCGTGTCACTATGCGGGAGACCGTGCCGTTTTTGGCCGTCGAGGGCATGGCGATAATGGCTTTGCCGCGATGCGCTTTTGCCGCGCCCCGTCCGAAGTCGACCTGTCCGCCGACGCCGGAGAAAAAGCGTGTGCCGATCGAGTCGGCGCAGACCTGGCCGGTGAGATCGACCTCGAGTGCGACGTTTATGGCCACCATTTTATGTTGGCGGCTTATGATGTAGGGGTCATTGACGTACTCTGTCGGGTGGAACGCAAACATTGGGTTGTTGTTGACGAAATCATACAATTTCCGCGTGCCGAGGCAGAAACTGGTCACGATTTGTCCGCGGTCGAGGGATTTGCGCATGCCGGTGACTGCGCCGGCCTGAACGAGCTCGATGATGCGATCGGATATCATCTCGGTGTGAATGCCGAGGTCTTTCTTGTCTTTGAGGAAACCAAAGAGAGCCTGGGGGATTCGTCCGATGCCGACCTCGATTGTCGAGCCGTCCTCGACAAGTGCAGCGATGTTTTCGGCTATTTGGCGGGTTTCTTCGGTGATTTCCGGCGGAGGCACTTCAAGCAGCGGATCGTCCACCGGCACCAGAATGTCGAGGTCGTACACGTGGAGGACCGAATCGCCGTGTGTACGGGGCATGTTGGGATTGACCTGTGCGATCACCAGCGACGCGTTTTCGGCGGCACTCTTGACGATATCGACCGAAATGCCGAGGCTGCACAATCCGCGCTCATCGGGTGGTGTCACCTGGATCAATGCCACATCCAGCGGGAGCTGGCCGGAATTGAACAAACGCGGGATGTCGGACAGGTGGATTGGGGTGTAGTCGCCGAGGCCTTCCTGGATGATGCCGCGGACGTTTTCGGCGATGAAGAAGCTGTTGACGCGGAAGTACTGCGTCATTTCCTTGTGCGCGTAGGGCGCGTCGCCGTAAGTGAGCAAATGGACGATTTCGGTGTCCGGGAGCTCGGCGGCGCGTTTGGTCAAAGCGCTCACCAGCCGCAATGGTTCGGCGCAACCGGTGCCGATGAATATGCGTTGTCCGGGCCGGATCCGTGCCACTGCCTGTTCTGGCGTGGCGATCATTGACCGATGTTTTTCCTGCCAGTTCGGGTCGTAAGTGAGATTTGAGCTGCTCATGTTAATCACGATTGTGAAACCGGGCTGAGAGTCATGCGAGCGTCGGCGACATAGGCTTCGGTGCCGACTTCACCGACGATAAATGGGTTGATATCGAGCTCTTTAATTTCGGGGTAATCGGTTGCCAATTGGCTGATGCGTTGAAGTGCATCTGCAAGGGCTGTCAGATCGACAGGCGCCTGTCCTCGCGCGCCTTTCAACAATGCGTATGAGCGTGTGCCCATCAGCATTTGCATCGCTTCATCGGAAGTAATCGGAGCGAGGTGAAAAGTGACGTCTTTCATGACCTCGACGAAGATGCCGCCCAGACCGAACATGAGCATGGGGCCGAACTGCGGGTCGCGTGTCATACCAAGGATGACTTCGCGGCCGCGATGCCCCATCTTTTCGATGTAAGCGCCGCGGATGTAAGCATTGGGCGCACGGCGCTGAACGCGGAGCATTGTCAGGTCGTAGGCGTCCCGCACCTGTTCGGCGTTTGCAAGGTTGATGCGGACACCGCCGAAGTCGGACTTGTGGATGATATCCGGTGAAGAGATTTTCAGGACGACCGGGTAACCGATGCGGTTTGCGATATCGACGGCTTCCTCGGCGCTGCGGGCGAGTGCGCCGGGCAGAATTCGAAAATCGTAGGCACGCAGGATTTCCTTGGCTTCGACCTCACCGATCTGCTGGGTGCCGCTTCGGATGTGCCACTGAATGACTCGGTCAACGCGTCTGCGGTTGACGGGGAATCGGTTGACAAGCCTTGCCGGGCGACGTTTCCATGCGCCGTAATCGCACATTGCGCGGAGCGCCGCTACTGCACGGTCGGGAGCAGGATAGTTCGGGATGCCGAGTTCCATCAGTTTCGCTTTGGCAGCGGCTACTTCTTCGCCTCCCATGAACGCGGTGAGGAGAGGTTTGGCGCCCTTGTGTGCGGCGGCAAGGCGTTCAGCCAGCTCAAGCGGCCTTGTCATGTTCTGCGGTGTCGCGACAACAATGATTGCGTCGATGTTGTCGTCTTCCTGGATGATCTCGAACGCCTTGATGTATCGCTCGGGTTCGGCGTCGCCTATGACGTCGATTGGGTTTCCCAGAGCAGCGGTAGGCGGGAGAGCTTCTTTGAGCTTTGCTTTGCTCTGGTCACTTGGCTGGACCATTTTCAGTCCCATGGTTTCAGCGGCATCTGCTGCCATGATGCCCGGGCCGCCGGCGTTTGTGATGATGGCCACGCGATCGCCTTTCGGGACCGGCTGTGTGGCAAAAGCAAGCGCATAATCGAAAAGCGCCTCGAAACATTCGGCGCGGATGACACCCGAGCGCTTGAAAGCGGCGCCGTATGCGATGTCGGCCCCGGCCAAACTGCCTGTGTGTGAAGACGCGGCTTTTGCACCGGCTTGTGTAACGCCAACTTTGAGCACGACGACGGGCTTTATGTTTGCGGCCTGTTCGGCCACACGCAGGAACTTGTTGCCGTCTTTTATGCTTTCCAGGTAACCGGCGATTACTTTTGTGTGCTCGTCCGAGGCGAGGGCCTGAATAAAATCGACTTCATCGAGGTCGGCCTTGTTGCCGAAGCTGATTACTTTGCCGAGGCCGAGTTTCTGGCTGGCTGCCCAGTCGAGAATTGCCACGCACAGTGCACCGGACTGTGAAATCACCGAGATATGTCCGGTTGGTGGTACTGTTGGGGCGAACGTGGCGTTCATCGAGTGGTGCGTGTTGAGCACACCAAGGCAATTGGGCCCCATCAACCTGACACCCGCCGCTCGACATATTTCAACGAGTTCTTTCTCGGCCTGGGCGCCGGCGGCGCCAACTTCCTTGAATCCGGCGGTGATTACGACGATCGCTTTTGCGCCTGCGCGGATCGAGCTTTGGACTGCATCCTTGACAAGTTTGGCGCCGACAACGACCACGCTAAGATCGATTTTGCCGGGGTACTGGTCAAGGCTCTTGTAGCATTTGATTCCGAGGATTTCGGATGCTTCGGGATTGATTGGCACAATGTTGCCCTTGAACCCGCCCTTGACAAGGTTGTGCAGGAGCTCGTAACCGACCTTGCCGGGGTTGCGCGAGGCTCCCACCACCGCCACAGTTTGAGGATAAAGCAGTGATTCAAGCATAATATGTCAATTCAGAATTCAACCAAAAACACTTATGGCGACCGCGACTCATGAAAAAGGCAAATTTCATGCCATTACTGTCCGAGCGCAAAGCGTGAAGCGCGGAACGCCGTCTCTCAGCCTTTCACCAAAGCTCAGCCGCAGCGTTGCGAAACTCCGCTGCACTCTACGCTTCGCGGTCATTGGCCTCTTGCCTTGCATTGCCAAACGTTCCCCATTTCTTGCCGCAAATGGAAACGTAAACTGCAGTTGGCCTGCTGCGATTTCACGGGGTTTCCGCCCCCAGGTCGGGCCAGGCATTCGAGGCTATCGCTGAAGTTCTCTTTTCAGGTGTTGAATGGCTTCCCGGACGTTCTGGTCCGTTTCCATTCTGTTCTTCACCTGTTTGCACGCGTGGAGAACGGTTCCGTGATCTCTTCCGCCGAATGCTTCGCCGATAACGCTTAATGAGCTGTCGGTCAGCTCGCGCGCCAAATACATTGCCACCTGCCGGGGGAAGGCGATGTTCTCGGGGCGCCTTTTGCTGGTCATGTCCGCAAGCCGTATGTCGTAGTATTCAGCCACGCGCTTCTGAATTATCTCGATGGTTATTGTCTGACGGCCTTCCTCGTAAAGGACCTCATGGAGCAGCTCCTCGGCGCGCTGAACCGTCACAGGATTCCCCGTGAGCGAGGCGTAGGATGCCACCCGTATGAAAGCCCCTTCCAATCGGCGAACATTCGAGCGGATTCGGGAAGCTATCAGATTGATCACTTCTTCGGGGAGATGGACGCCCAGAGCCTGTTCCTTGCGCCGGAGGATTGCGACGCGGGTTTCGAACTCCGGCGGTCTGAGGTCCGTAACCAATCCCCATTCAAACCTCGAGACAAGCCGATGTTCGAGGTTTTGAATTTCCCCTGCCGGTCTGTCACAGGTAAGCACAATCTGTTTTCGCGCCTCGTGCAGCGCGTTGAAGGTGTGAAAAAACTCCTCCTGAATTCTCTCTTTGTTCGCAAGAAACTGCACGTCGTCGATCAACAGGACATCCACCTGCCTATACTTGCGTCGGAAGCGGGCCAACTGGTTTGACTGAATGGCGTCGATGTACTCGTTGGTGAAACGCTCCGAAGTGAGGTAAACGACACGCGATCTCTTGCGATGTTCGACAACGTATTGACCGATTGCGTGCAACAGGTGTGTTTTGCCAAGCCCCGTGCCGCCGTACACAAAAAGCGGGTTGTAGGCTTTTCCCGGCGCCTGCGCAACCGCAAGTGCGGCTCCGTGGGCGAAACTGTTGTTATCTCCCACAACGAAGGTCTCGAATGTGTTATTTGGGTTGAAACCCGAATCGCGCGGCCCGGTTTCCTGTACAGGTTCCGATACACTCCCCCTGTCAGTTTCGCGAGGTTCTGTCACGCTCAACGGGTTCTGTTCCCGCTCTGCCATTTGTTGGCTTGGATGTGAATTCACCTCAAACCTCACCTTCAACGCTTTTCCAGACGCGTGTGCAACCACATCTTGAAGGAGCGTCAAATAGTTGTTCCTGAGCCAAAGCTCACAAAACTCGTTTGCCACCCCAATTATGATTTCGTCCTCAGTAACGCTTTTGGGCAACAAACCGGAAAACCAGAGGCTGTAAATGTCTGGTTTCAACATCTGGCGCAGTATGCGCTGCGCTTCTGGCCAAAAACTATCGACATGCGTATGCATAGGCCTTGGTATGGTTTGTCGCGCGCCGCAGACAGAATTATTCACCACCGACCGTTGCACTATTGTAACAGACCGATTCCACGGTCTTTACGCACGTTAGCGACCGATTACGCCGGATGCAGCAGATTAATATTCGAGCTGCAGTCTGCAACCGATTTTTTAACATTTCTAACGTGTTGAAATTGAACATTTTGCAACTCACATCCGCCGGGGGCCGGCGATTCCGCCCGCCAATTCCCAAATTCGCCCGGCGCTTGTCTGGGTACGCGGCGGTTCTTGTAGGACCTGCGTGCCGGAAAAACCAGAAGAACATGTTAGTTCTTATTCGCAAGTTATTCACAGCCTCGCCGCTCCCGTTCCGCCGCTTTTCAGGCGCGTTATTAAGCCCTGAATCTGTAAATGTTCCGGATCAAACTGCCTGCTCATCAAGCTCGCCAGTGCGGATGCGAACCGCGTTGTCTATGCTTGAAACGAACACTTTGCCATCGCCAATTTTGCCGGTTCTGGCTGCTTTGACGATGGCATCGACTGCTGGTGCTGCCAAAGAATCGGCTACCACGACTTCGATCTTGATCTTGGGCAGGAAATCGACGGTGTATTCACTGCCTCTGTAAATCTCAGTGTGCCCTTTTTGGCGGCCGAAGCCTTTCACCTCGATGACCGTCATCCCCTCGATGCCCAAGGCGGCAAGTGCCTCCTTAACGTCTTCAAGTTTGAACGGTTTGATGATGGCCTCGATCTTTTTCATTTTTCGTGCGGCAAGAATCGTAACAAGCGTGTGTTCCATGTAAACACCAAAGAAACCAAAGAACGCGGTTTTGGCGACCAACGTTTGGCGAGGCGCGCCCTCACCGGCATCGGCAAGAACCCGTCGTGCATTGCAGAACCGTACAGCCCGCTCTGGAATCACACCGGAATGAAGTTTTGGGTGTCATGGTCTTGGTCAGGTGAGGTGCTGAAATTTCCGGGTTAACGCTTTAAATTGCGAAGCTCTTCGAGCTTGGCCGCAGCCGCACCGCTGTCAATAAGCTTCGAGCCATATTCCCATCCTTCCCCTATTGACCTTACATGGCCGGCGGCAAAGAACGCTGCGCCTGCGTTCAACAGCAGCGCGTCACGTTTGGGCCCTTTTTCCTCGCCTTGCAGCAACCGGCGCAGGATGGCGGCGTTTTCTTCCCGGTTACCGCCACGCAAATCGGCCAACCGCCCTTGTTCCAGTTGGAAGAAGTGCGGGGCAAGCTCTGTGACATGCACATCTGTTTCCTCGTAGAACTCTGCAACAACGGTAGGTCCCAGTGTTGAAACCTCATCAATGGATGCCGGGCCACCCGCTGTCTCGGCGATTTGGCCGCAAACAACCATGCCCCTACGGACTCCCAGGGCCCGAAGAACAATCGCAAGCGGCTCGCACAGCTCCGGTTTGGGCACGCCCATCAACTGCGCGGTCGGTCGCGCCGGATTAAGAAGCGGCCCGAGATAGTTGAAAAGCGTGCGTTGTCCACGATCGGCGCAAAGCCGGCGCGCCGGGCCGATTTGCTTGAAGGCGGGGTGATAACGCGGCGCGAAAAAGAAGGCGAACCGAGACGTTCGCAATGCAACAGCCGCTTCGCCCGGTGAGAGATCGACTGGAATGCCGAGAGCTTCGAGGACGTCGGCGCTGCCTGTCTGAGAGGTCACTGCGCGGTTCCCGTGTTTTGCAACGGTCACACCGCCTGCCGCGCACAGGATGGCAGCGCCTGTGGACATGTTAAAAGTTCCGGCGTGGTCTCCTCCAGTGCCGACCACGTCCAACACGCCGCGCGCCCTTGTTTCGACGTCCAGTGGCGGGACTATTGCCATCGCACGCAACGCGCGCGCAAAAGCCAGTATTTCATCGGGTGTTTCTCCCTTTTGTGCGAGGGCGCTGAGGAAAGCCGCTTTGGTTTCGGTGTCAACCGACTCACTGACGAGCTCGGCCACGGCAAGACCAACCTGTTCTTCGGTCAGGTTTTTCTGATCACGGAGTTGACGAGCAAGGTCTTCGAGCACGCAGTGCATGTTACCAAAGCCGGCAACCGATGACAACCGCGTCTTTCTTCGTTTGGCGGGGGCAGGCGAGTTTCCGATACCGGCAGCAGCCCGTACTACCATCTTGGAAAATCTGCGCAGCAATCGCGAATGGGCGGATCGTTGGAGGCTTTTGCCTGCGAACCGTTCGCTCACTGATCTCGATCTCATCTGTTCCGTTGGCGACGAAGTCGTTTCGGGCGGCAGGGCTCGGCGGAGCGCGGAACTTGCAACGAACGCGTTTATCTGGCCGCGATCCTTCGGTTGCGGTTGCGCCGCGCTGAGGTACTGTGTGCGGCGGTGCCAAACATCGGTCTCGCCCTCATTTTTCTGCCATGAATTTTTCTGCCTGTCATGTTTCTGCCAACGACGTTTCTGCCAACGACGTTTCTGCCAACAATGTTTCTGCCAACAATGTTTCTGCCAACGATGTTTCTGCCAACGATGTTTCTGCCAAACATTTTT
>Ga0209162_1002496_pt1 | contig 16005 bp, 13 predicted proteins | sample YNPNPMetaG_FD_187121 | JGI IMG/M metagenome (GOLD analysis project Ga0209162, IMG submission 187121) | Anoxygenic and chlorotrophic microbial mat microbial communities from Yellowstone National Park, USA - YNP NP MetaG (SPAdes) (version 2) ... | reverse complement strand
GCTGGTCGCGGTGCAGCATCACCATGCGCATGCGGTGGCGTGCCTGGCCGAGCACGGCATCGCCGAGGGGCTGGCGCTGGTCTTCGACGGCACGGGTCTCGGCACCGACGGGTCGATCTGGGGCGGCGAGCTGCTGCGCGTCGGGCCGGAAGGGTTCGTGCGCCTGGGGACGTTCGCCGGGGTGCCGCTGCCCGGCGGAGACGCCGCCGTGCGCCGGCCGGCCCGCCAGGCCGCTGCCCGCCTGCTGGCCGCGGGGCGGTCGCCGGACGACCGGCTGCGTCGGAGGCTCGGGCTCACGGAGGAGGAGCTGGCCGTGCTGGCCTACCAGTGCCGCACGGGTACGAACGCGCCGCGGACGCACGCGGTCGGTCGCGCGTTCGACGCATTCGCGGCGCTGGTCGGCATTGCGCCGCGCGAGGTGACCTACGAGGGGCAGGCGGCGGTGTGGATGGAGGCCGCCGCTCGCTCGTTCGCCGCAGGCGGCGGCACGGCGCCGTCGCTGCCGTACCGCGTGGTCGAGCGGGACGGGCTGCTGGTGGCGGACCTCGGGCCGTTGTTCGTCGAGGTGGCGGAGCGGCCGGACGCCGCGGAGCGGGCCGGCGAACTGGCGGCGGGGTTCCACGTCGCGGTCGTCGGAGCCGCCGTCGAGATGGTCCGGCGCGCGGCCCCCGCCGCCGGACTCTCGGTCGTGGCGTTGTCCGGTGGAGCGATGCAGAACCGCATCCTCGTCGAGGGACTGGTTGCGGAACTGCGTCGCATGGGATATGCGGAGCTCCTGCACCGGCTCGTGCCGCCGGGCGACGGCGGCGTCGCGCTCGGGCAGGCCGTGGTCGCCGGAGGAAGCGCGTCATGTGTCTCGCCGTCCCGATGAAGATCGTGTCCGTCGGATCCGACGGAACGGGCGTGGCCGAGGTCTCGGGCGCGCGCCATGAGGTCCGGCTCGAGCTGGTCGAGGACGCGGCGGTCGGGGACTACGTCATCGTCCATGCCGGCTATGCGATCGAGAAGCTCGACCGCGCGGAGGCCGAGGAGCGGCTGGCGTTGTTCGCCGAGATGGCGCGCCGCGAGCGCGATGGGTCGGGATGAAGTACGTGGACGGATTCCGCGACCCCGACGCGGCGCGGTTCCTGCGCCGGCGGATCGAGGCCGCGGCCGGACGTCTCGCGCAGGCCGGGCGGACCGTGCGCCTGATGGAGGTGTGCGGCACCCACACGATGGCGATCGCGCGCCACGGCCTCCGCCACTTCCTTCCCGGCAACGTCTCCCTCTGTAGCGGCCCCGGCTGTCCCGTCTGCGTGACCGACGCGGGCTACATCGATGCGGCGCTCGAGCTCGCCCGCCGCGGCGTCACGGTCGCCACCTTCGGGGATCTCGTCCGCGTCCCTGGTTCGGCGGGGACCCTGGCCGAGGCGCGGGCCCAGGGGGCGCGGGTCGTGGTGTGCTACTCGCCCGCCGAGGCCCTGGCGCTGGCGCGGGAGCCGGACGCTGCCGAAGTGGTGTTCCTCGCCGTCGGCTTCGAAACCACCGTCGCTCCGCTCGCCGCGCTGCTCCGCAGCGCCGTCGCCGCGGGCGCGACCCGGTTCTCGATGCTCGCGGCGCTCAAGACGGTACCCCGCGCGCTGGCGGCGCTGGCCGAGGACCCCGAGGTAGGGGTGAACGGCTTCCTTTGCCCGGCCCACGTCAGTGCGGTGATCGGCGCCGTTGCCTACGAGCCGCTCGTCGAGCGCTACCGGATTCCGTGCACGATCGCCGGCTTCGAACCGCTCGACATCCTCTTCGGGCTGGTCGACCTGCTCGAACAGCTCGCCGACGGGCGGGCATGCGTGGTCAACCAGTACGCCCGCGTGGTGCGGCGGGAGGGGAATCGCAGGGCGCAGGCGGCGATCGCCGAGATGTTCGAGCCGGTCGACGCCGCCTGGCGCGGGCTGGGGGTGATCCCCGGGAGCGGGCTGGCGATCCGCGAGCGGTTCGGGGCGTTCGACGCGGAGCGCCGCCACGGCGTCGCGGTGCGCTCGGGTCGGCCGGCGCCCGGTTGCCGTTGCGGGGACGTGCTCAAGGGGAAGATCCTGCCGCACGCCTGCCCGATGTTCGGCGGGGCGTGCACGCCCGAGCATCCGGTGGGTCCGTGCATGGTGAGCAGCGAGGGGAGCTGCGCCGCGCACTACAAGTACGCGAGGTGAGGGCGATGGCCGAGGGGAAGATCCTGCTGGCGCACGGGGGCGGCGGGCGCCTGTCGCGGGAGCTGGTCGAGCGGCACGTCGGTCCGCGATTCGCCGGCGGACCGCTCGACGGTTTCCCCGACGCGGCGCGGATCGCGGTCGGCGGCGCCTCGATCGTGTTCACCACCGACAGCTTCGTCGTCTCGCCGCGCCGTTTTCCGGGCGGCGACATCGGTTGCCTCGCCGTGCACGGAACCGTGAACGACATTGCGGTGAGCGGCGGCCGGCCCCGCTGGATTTCTCTGGCGCTGATCTGCGAGGAAGGACTGGCGCTGGCCGAGCTGGACGACGTGCTCGACTCGGTCGCCCGGGCCGCGGCCCGGTGCGACGTCCGCGTCGCCACGGGCGACACCAAGGTCGTCGCGCGCGGCCAGTGCGACGGCCTGTACGTCAACACCGCGGGCGTCGGCGAGGCCCTGCCCGGGTTCGACATGGGCGCCGCGAAGCTGCGTCCGGGCGACGTCATCCTGGCGAGCGGCGACCTGGGCGACCACGGGATGGCGGTGATGGCGGCGCGGGTCGGCATGAACGTCGAGGGCCGGCTGGCGAGCGACACCGGTCCCGTGCACCGCCTGGTCCTGGCCCTCGACGAGCTGGCCCCCGCGGTCCACTTCATGCGCGACCCGACCCGCGGCGGCGCCGCCGCGGTCCTCCACGAGATGCTCGGCGGCCGCGACGATATCGGCATCGTCCTGCGCGAGCGGGACCTGCCGTTCTCCGAAGGGGCGCGGGCGGTCGCGGAACTGATCGGGGCCGACCTGCTCCACGTCGCCTCCGAGGGCCGCGTGCTGCTCGTCTGCGCTCCCGAGGCCGCCCCGGTGGTGCTCGAACGCTGGCGGGCGCTGCCGGAGGGGACGGGTGCGCGGGCGGTCGGCGAGGTGACCCGCGACCGCGGACGCGTGGTGCTGGAGACGGCCGTCGGCGGTCGGCGCTTGGTCGACCTGCCCCAGGGCGAGCTGCTCCCCCGGATCTGCTGACGGGGCTTTCGCGGCCGAGAGGAGCCATTCGTGCCGTCGAGCCTTCGAACGCGAGACCTCCGAGGGCGGGTGGTGTCTTTGCCGGCGCCTCGCCGCCGGCGGTGGGACGCGTTGCGGGCGAGTGCTCGTCGCGGAGGACCGAGACGGGCCGGACGGGGAGGCGGCCCGCCGGTGTCTCGGGACCCCAGAGGTGGGGTTGGCGGACCCCCGGTTCGCCGGGGTCGGGAGGGAGACCGGCGGGGCGGCGGCCGGGATCGTTGCGGAATTCGCCTCGACCGGCCGTGCCCGGCGGCGGCGGAGGTGGCGCGACTTGTGCTTTGTCCCGGGATTGCGGGGTATTCCGCAGGAGGCGCACGATGAGCGAACAGGATTCGAAGCGAGGGTCGGGCTGGGCGGCGCCGCTTCTGGGGGTGCTGCTGGCGGCGGGCTGCGTGGCGGAGGAGGACGAGACGTTCGGGAACCCGCCGTTGCCGGGCGAGGAGGAGGACCTGGTCGGCGAGACCGGCGGCAAGGCCGACACCGGCTACATGTCGTCGCTGGCGACGGAGCTGGAGGGCGAGTTTGCCGGCGAGGTGCGGCTGGACGTGTCGGCGATGAGCGAGGCCGATCGGTCCGAGTACCTGACGCGGCTGCAGAACACGCCGTACGAGATGAAGAACCTGGTGATGGACCAGGTGAAGCTGTCCAAGAACAAGCTGAACACCGAGAAGCTGCACATGAACCTCTACACGGACAAGGTGGAGGCGCAGTCGATCGTCCTGGAGGGGACGACGATCCGGATCACGTACCGCGTGCGGCTGGAGTCGGTGGTCTCGCACGAGGAGCTGCGGGCGGCGGGGCTGTCGATCGAGCAGGTTCTGGCGAACCCGGTGACGAGGTTGCGGCTGCCGGCGGATCCGCGGAACCTGTTCACGCGGGTGGGCGAGCGCTGTGCGACGGGGTTTGATCCCGGCTCGCTGGCCGACTACAACTACTTCTACTACTTCGACCCGGCCAAGGAAGGGTGCGACCTGCCGATGGTGGATGCGACGTTCACCGTGTCGTCCCTCGCGCCGCCGGCGCAGACGACGTACCCGGAGTACGACCGGCTGGGCGCGGACCACAAGGTCGAGGTGTTCGTGGTGTTCAATGCGGCGGAGCATTCCGCGGAGGTCTCGCCGAACGATTGGGGCGTGACCGAGTGGCAGCAGTTCAAGCGTGAGCTGTCGGCGCGGGGCTTCCGCAAGACGGACGACCTGACGCCGGGCGAACGGTGGACGCGGGTGCGGAGCGGCGTCGAGGAGATCATCGACCTCATCTCGCCGTACGACATGCACAGCGTGACGGACAGCGACGCGTTGTTCCGCCGCGGCATCGCCGAGCACGAGGTGATCCTGTACAACGGCCACTCGTTCTACGGCTCTCTCAATGTCCTGCGCGACTGCTCGGTGTACCCGGCGGACAAGTACCAGATCATTTACATGGGGTCGTGCTGGTCGTACGAGTACTACACACGGCAGGTGTTCGAGTGCAAGAAGACGGCGTCCGATCCGACGGGCTGGGACCTGGCGGACGTGGTGAACGACACCGAGTCCGGGTGGTTCCACAACAACGCGGAGTTCTCGCGCATCCTGTTGACCAACCTGTTCGCCGGCGTGGAGACGGGTGGAAAGGACGGCAACCGCTACTACACCTGGTTCAACATCGTCTCGGCGATGAACGAGCACGCGATTGACGTCTGGCGCCGGTGGGGCACGAAGACGCACGAGATTCTGGGCGTGTCCGGCGTGCGCAACAACCGCTACGACCCGGAGGCGCGGCCGGGCGGGGAGGGGGCGCGCTACGAGATGGGCACGGCCGTGCCGATCCCCGACAACGACGCGGCCGGCGTCGAGAGCGAGCTGGTCGTGACGGGCTCGATCCGTCCGAGCCGCATCACCCTGGCGTTGAACATCCGCCACACGTACGTCGGCGACCTGCGGATCGTCCTGCGGCGCAACGGGGTCGAGGTGCCGATCGCGCAGCCGAACCGCGGCGCGTGGGAGGACGACATCCTCGGCGAATTCGAGATCACCGACGTCCGGCTGCTCGGCCAGGACGCCGCCGGTTCGTGGGTGCTCCGCGTCGCCGACACGGCCCCCGCCGACATCGGCACGCTCCAGTCCTGGTCGCTCACCCTGGTCCCGTAGCCCGTCCGCCGGTCGTCCGCCCGCCGGGTCTTGCCGCCGTCCCCGAAACGGCGCATCCTGAGCTCCATGCGACGAACCGGGGTGGTCCTGGCGATCCTGGTGCTGGCCTGCGGGCCGGCAGCCGCTCCCGAGGCGCCTCGGCCTCGGGGACCTGCCGGCGTGTCCCCTGCCGCGGCAGAGCCGTCGGCGCCGGCGGGATCGACCTCCCCGCCGGCGGGGGTCGGCTCCGCGGCGACATTCTCGGGCCCGGCGCCGCCGTCGGGGCCGGGGGTGTCGGAGTCGGACTGCGTTTCCGACGCGGACTGTCTCCTGGCGACCCGAGCGTCGCTGGGGTGTTGCGACCCGTGCCCCGGGGTCGAGGCGATGACGCCGGGCCGGCGCGACGAGATCGCGCGGCTTTGCGGCCTCGCGCAGGGGGGAGAGACGTGTCCACGGACCGAAACGCCGGTGGAATGCGTTTCCGACGACCCGGCGTTGTGGCGTGCGGCGTGCGTGGAAGGACGGTGCACGCGCCTTCGACGCTAACCGGTCGGCGATCTAGTCGAGGTCGTCCATCCCGCCGCCCATGTCGTCGTCCGTGCCGCCCATGCCGCTCATGTCGGGCATGCCGCCGCCGCCGGACGACTTCTTCTTGGGCTTCTCGGCGATCATGGCATCGGTCATGACGAGCAGGCCGCCGATCGAGGCGGCGTTCTGGAGCGCGATGCGGACGACCTTGGTGGGGTCGATCACGCCGGCTTCCAGGAGGTTCTCGTAGGTCTCGGTCTGGGCGTTGAAGCCGAAGGGGCCCTTGCCCTCGGCGACCTTGGAGACGACGACCGCCCCATCGACGCCGGCGTTCTTGGCGATGATGCGGAGAGGTTCCTCCAGCGCGCGGGCGACGATGTCAATGCCGAACTTGCGGTCGCCCTCGGCCTGGATCGCCTTGACCGCCGGGATGCAGCGGAGGAGGGCGACGCCGCCGCCGGGGACAATCCCTTCCTCGACGGCCGCGCGCGTGGCGTGCAGCGCGTCCTCGACACGGGCCTTCTTCTCCTTCATCTCGGTCTCGGTCGCCGCCCCGACGCGGATCACCGCGACACCACCATGCAGCTTGGCCAGCCGCTCCTGGAGCTTCTCCTTGTCGTAGTCCGAGGTGGTCTTCTCGATCTGGGCGCGGATCTGATTGATCCGACCCTTGATGTCCTCCTGCTTCCCGGCGCCGTCGACGATCGTGGTGTCGTCCTTGGTGATCACGACCTTCTTACAGCGGCCAAGATCCCTGAGCGTGACGCTGTCGAGCTTGATGCCGGTCTCCTCCGCGATCATCTTGCCGCCGGTGAGAATCGCGATGTCCTCGAGCATCGCCTTGCGGCGGTCGCCGAAGCCGGGGGCCTTGACAGCGGCGGCCTGGAGCGTGCCGCGAATCTTGTTCACCACCAGCGTCGCCAGCGCCTCGCCCTCGACCTCCTCCGCGATGATCAACAGCGGCTTGCCCGCCCGCGCCACCGCCTCGAGGAGCGGCACGAGGTCCTTCATCGCCGAGATCTTCTTCTCGTGGATCAGCAGGTACGGTTCCTCCAGCACGCATTCCATCCGCTCGGCGTCCGTCACGAAATACGGGGAGATGTAGCCGCGGTCGAACTGCATCCCGTCGACCACCTCGAGCTCCGTCTCCATCGATTTCGCTTCCTCGACGGTGATCACCCCCTCCTTGCCGACCTTCTCCATCGCCTCGGCCAGCAGCTTCCCGATCGCCTCGTCCCCGTTCGCCGAGATCGTCCCGACCTGCTCGATGTCCTTCTTCCCCTTGGTCGGGGTCGACATCTTCTTCAGCTCGGCCACCACCGTCTCGACCGCCTGGTCGATCCCGCGCTTCAGTTCCATCGCATTGGCGCCCGCGGCGAGCAGCTTCGCCCCCTCCCGCGCGATCGCCTGCGCCAACACCGTCGCCGTCGTCGTCCCGTCGCCCGCGGAGTCGGAAGTCTTCGAGGCGACCTGCTTGGCCATCTGCACGCCGATGTTCGCGAAGCGATCCTCGACCTCGATCTCCTTCGCGACCGTCACGCCGTCCTTCGTGACCGTCGGGCTGCCCCACGACTTCTCCAGGACGACGTTGCGACCGCGCGGTCCGAGGGTCACCTTGACCGCGTCGGCCAGTACGTTCACGCCGGCCAGGATCCGTTCCCGCGCGCTCTGATGGAACTTCAAGGCTTTCGCTGGCATCTTGGCACCTCCATCCCTTCTTGCGTCCGGCTCCCCGCCGCGGCGCCCGCGGCTGCCCGCCGCCCATCCCTGGCGCCGTGCTCTGCACCCCAGCGGCGGTGTCGCCGCCTGTTGTCGGGCGGGCGCACCATAATCACCGGGACCCACTTGTCAATGACGCCTCCACAGCCCTCCGCTCCCGTCCGCCTCCCCGGAATCCCTTCCCCCCGCAGCGTCGACCCGTACGTTCTTCTCCACCGGTTATCCACAGACCGCTCGACACGACCCCCGTCGGCTCGACCTCCGGAACGACCCGGACCTACACGGACGGGCAACAGGTTCTTTCGTTCGTGGTATCGAAGGGTTATGCTTGTATGCCTTTCGGTCCTTCCTCGAACGGCGCGACGAGCCCGTCGCCGGCACCCTCCGCCCGCCTTCACGCTCCAGAGGTTTTCCACACCGAATCCCCGGCATCCGTCCCCGCGAGGAATCGGGGCGGTTGGTTCCCGTGGACGACTTTCCCGGGAGAGCGTCACCGCAGGCGGCGAGATGCCGGCGGTTCACGGAAGGCCTCGGCCACCAGGGCGTTCGCCTGTCGCTCCATCGCGGAGAGGTCGCGGGCGGTGCGGTGCTCCCGTCCCAGCAGGTGCATCAGGCCGTGCGCCAGCAGATGGGCCAGCCGCCGCTCGGGCGGCACTTGCAGCGCCCGGGCCTGCCTCCGGCAGGTTTCGAGCGAGACGACGATGTCGCCGATGGGCCGGACGGCACGGGACGGGACGCGTGGGGTCGCGCGCGGCACGCGGAACGACAGCACGTCGGTCGGCCGGTCGATCCGCCGGTAAACCCGGTTGAGCCGGCGGATGCCGCCATCGCCGGTGAGGAGGACGGAGATCTCCACCGCGACCGGGGTCAGCCTATCGGCCATGCGGCGCAGCCAGCGGGTGACGGCGGCGCGGGCCGGGCGCCAGGATCCCGGCGGCAGGTCCGCAAGGCGGACGTCGACCGTGGTGCAGCATCGGCGTCGGAACACCGTCTGCGGTCCGACGGGCGGCCGGGCGGTGCCACGTCCGCGGGCGACCGCGCCGGGCGGACGTCGCGACAACGGCGGCACCGCGGGGCGGGCCCGGCGCGACGGCGGCCCGCCGCGGGGCGCGGCGGATCGACATCCGCGCGGCATCACGTCCCCTCGATCGCGATCCCGCCCCCAAGACCCGGGGACAGGGCGGAGATGATGGCCGGGGGAGGCGGCGGAGCGCCGGGAACGCCCGGCCCCGGCGGTTCGGGCACCGGACGGTCGGGACAACCGTCGCGCGTCGGCAGCGGCCGCACCCGCTCGCGGAGCACCCCGGTCAGGCAAAATCCGAAGAAACCGTCCGTGCGCAGCGCGCGCCGGTACACCGGCGAGGTACGCATGTTCTCCATCATGGCCCGCGCCTCGCTGTCGAGGCTCTCGTAGGCTTCGGTGAGCTTGTACATGATGTAGATCGCGCTGGTCGAGGCGGTGACGGGGTCGGCGAGAATCAACTCGCCTTCCCCCTTGAACTCGATATGCTCGGAAGACGCTTCGAGCTGGGTGAGGCGGGCGACGCCCTGGGCCACGCGGGCCTTGAGGGTCACGGTGCCGACGGTCATCGGCGGCAGGGCAACGCCCTGGTCCTCGCGGTCGAGAAACTGCTGCAGCTCGGCGTCGGCGTACTGGGGCTTGACCTTGAGCTTGATCCGGGCCTTCCCGTCGCCGACGACGATGTTGCGGGCCGAGATCTCGATCGTGCCGGCGGCCCTGGCGAACTTGTGGTCGCGCAGCGTCACGTCGATCCGACCGCTCAGGCTGCCGCGGATCGGCAGGCCGACCATCTCCCGCAGGAACGTGACCTCGTTCGGCGACAGCCCTTCCAGGCTCGCGAGGATGCGCGAATCCTTCCGGGCGCGGTAGTACTGCCCTTCGACCCTGCCGCCCATCATCTCGAGGGTGAAATCGAGGTCGACATCGCCTCCGAACAGCGTTCCGGCCGAGGCGCGGGCGACGATGCGGTCGGCGTGGATCGAGCGGAGATGGCCCTGGCGGTCCGGCTTGCGGGCGCGCAGCGTCACCTCGGTCAGCTCCAAGCCGGTGAACCAGCTCGGTTCGATCGAACCGATGCGCACGTCCATGTCCAGCGCCTTGGCCAGCGCCGCCTCGACGTAGCGCACGGCGCGATCCCAGGGGAAGGAGAGGTAGAGAAAGACGACGAACGAAACGAGGAACAGCAGCGCGTAGCCGAGTCCGATCCATAGGCGGCGTTGCCAGGTCTTCACGGTCCCAACAGCTCCTCGGGCCCGACGGTGGGGCGGGCCCCCGGCCGCTCCTCCCGCGACCCTTCTTCCTCCTTCCGCTTCGGTTCGGCCAGCCGGTACGCCGACACGGTCATCTCGACGTTGTACAGGGCGTTCTCGGAGCGGTCGAGGCGCATGTCGAGGCGGGTGACGGCGAGCGGCAGGTCGGGATAGCGGTCGCGGAGCTTGACGAGCAGGTCGTACACGGTCAGCGCGGAGACCTTGCGCAACGGGAACTTGACGGCCTGGCGGATCCAGGGCTTGCGTCGCTGACCCGGCAGCCCCACCGCCTCCGGCGCCAGCTCCTGGAAGTCCTGCCGCTGTTGCCCCAGTTCGGCCAGCGTCTCCCCCAGGATGCTCGGCAACGGCGGCATCGGCGCGCTCAATCGCCGGTTCAGCTCCTCCTGCTCCGCCATCCGATTGCGGTACTCCTTGCCCTTCTCGCGCACCAGGCTCAGCACGGCGGCCCGATCCCGGTTGCGCGCGGACTTCTCCCCCAGGCCCGACTGGACCAGGTACACCACGACAGCCACGAGGAAGAGCACCACGGCAACGGCCAGCACGAACAGCGCGCGCTGCTCGCGCGGGGACAGGTCTCCCAGGCGTCGCCGCATCCCCGCCACCAGGTTGCTCCAGCGTCCGGCCATCGTCGTCCGTCGTCCTCCGCCCCTACGGGCAGCTCGTCGTCGCCTCGATCTGGTACGAGTAGTTCCCTTTCGAGCCGGAGCCGGAGAGCGTACCGACGTCGCGCACGCACCGCTGGAGTTCCTTCAACACCTCCGGGATCCGGGACGCCTCCTCGGCGCTGCGCGTCAGCCCGTTGATCGTCAGCTTCCCCGGCTCGATCGTCAGCAGCGTGATGTTGTTGCGGATGTCCGACGGCATCCGTCGGGCCAGCTCGGCCAGAATATCCAGCACGTCCATCTCCGGCACCGGCCCTTCGACCCCGGCGCCGGCCTTGCCGAGCAGGGAGCGGACGAGGTCGAAGTCGGAATACTTGCGGCCCATCACCTCGAGCGTCAGGCGTTCGAGCGCCGCCTGCTGCCGGTCCGCCTCCCGGTCGAGCGACCGGTTCTCGGCCCAGGCGGAGAACAACCAGGCGACGAAGGCCGCGCCGGCCGCGACCAGCCCGTTGCGCAGGCGGCTGCGAATGACCGCCCGGTCGCCGCGGTAGCGCACGTCGCCCTTGCGCAGGTCGAGCTTTCGGGAGCGCGGTGCGGCGGGTTCGAGCGCCAGACCGATCGCCTGGGCAAAGGAGGGGAACGACTCGGCCGGCGTTCCCCGGGGGACCGGCACCACGTCCGCCAGCCGTTCGACGGGCAGTCCGAGGCGTTGGGCGAGGAAGGGAGCGAGGCCCGGGAGGAGGGAGCCGCCGCCGGCCAGCACCAGGCGGGTGGGCGGAGCGATCGCGCCCCCCTTGGTTCGCAGCTCCAGCAGCGTGCGGCGGAGCGGCGTGAGCAGCGCGGCCAGGCCGCTCTGAGCGGCCTCCGCCAGCGCCGGGTGCCGGGAGTCGCGCGCCGGCACTCCGGGCTCGGACAGCGCCAGGCGCCCGCACTTCACCGCCTCGGCCTCTCCCCGCGAGCCTCGCAGGGCCTTGGCCAGCGCGCGCGTCACGTCCTCACCGCCCGCCCGGAAGGACCGCAGGAACACCGGCCGGCCCCGGCGCAACAGCAGCAGGTCGGTCTCCAGCCGCCCCACGTCGAGGAAACACAGCCCCTCGTCCTGCAGCAGCGGATGGCCGGACGGGAGCAGCCGCGCCAGCGGCAGCGCACCCACCGCCAGCAGGCCCGGCTCCAACCCCGCCTCGGCCAGCCATCGCAGCCGATCCCGCACCGTGCCGGCGCGCGCCACGGCCACCAGCACCGTCGCCGGATCCTCGGCGGGCGGCGACAGCACCAGATGGTCGAACAGCGCCTCGTCGATCTCGAACGGGATCTGGCCCTCCAGCTCGACGCGAATCGCCGCTTCCGCCTGCCGCAGGACCACACGGGGAAACGAGAGCAGCCGGACGGTGGCGTCGCCCCCCGGCAGGCCCGCCGCCCGCGACTCGACGTGCGGCGGCAGCCTCCGCGCCAGCTCGCGCAGCGCCTCGCGGACCGCCTCCGGCTCCGCCGGTCCTCCGTCGTCCGGCAGCCGCAGCCGCACCTCGTGGAGCTGGAGAACCTCGGACGAACGCAGGCCGAGCCTCAGGACGGCGGCGCGAACCGTCCCCGTTCCCACATCGATGCCGCAGCTCAGCCTCGCCATCGCTCCCTCGTCCCGTCGCCCCCGGCGCCGCGCGCCGGCCACCTAGATCCCCCGGAGCCCACCCACCGACTCACATCTCCCGCCAGTACAGGAAACGCCCGCCCTGGGCGTCCCAGGGGGGCGTCGTATCGATCACGGCGTGGATCCGCACCACCACGTCGCGCTCCTGGGCCGGGTTCGCCGCGGTTCCTCCGCCGTCGGCGGCGGAACCGGCGTCCGCGTCCCGGCCGCTCCCCCCCGCCGCCAACCCGCGCTCCTCGGCCTCGTCCGGCTCGCGCTTCCGCGTGTCGGCCGCCGAGCCCATGCCGGCGGGCCGGCCGCCGATCGGCGCCCGGCCCTCGACGTAAAGGGAAAACACCCGGCCGGTCGTCGTGAGCCACTTGTCGGCCAGGCGGCCGTCGATCGGAATCCCCGGGACGTCCTCGGTGCCCATCGAGACCGCGCGCACGAAGTGGCCGGGCGTGCCGTAGCGGCCGCCACCGAGCTCCCGAATCGAATCGATCAACCGCAGCACCCGATCGAAGTTGCGCGGGTCGCAGGCTGTCTGGTCGAGAGCCAAGGCGCAGATCACGGCGGCCAGTACGCGCGGCGGGGCGGAGTTGACGTTGATCTTTCCCTGCCCCCAGACGGTCAGCGTGCGCTGGTTGGGGTCGAACGGATCGGGATCGACGAACGCGCTCCAGAAGTCCTCGCCCACGCCGCGCACAAGGCGGAGCTCCTCGATCGAGTCATACGGGCAGTCCTTGCGGCGATACGGGTCGGGCAGCGACTCGTACTCGTTGTCCTCGGCGCCCCGGCTCGCCCCGGCGCGCTGGTACATCTGGTCGTTGGTGTCGGCCCAATCGAGGATCGCCGCCACGAGCTGCTCGCGGGTGGTGATCTTGCCATCGGCCGCCTCGCGCGAGAACAGATCGTCGTATTGCGACGGGGCGATGAGCCACGACAGAACCCGGTCGAGGAACTGCTGCGACTCGTCGCCCTGCGCCGCGAGGTTCAGGTTGATCCGGCCGTCCTCGTCGACCAGCTCGACGGCGAAATCCCCGTCGAACAGGGCGAAACCGCGCACCAGGTCCGACGGAATGCCGGCGATGCCCTGGAGCAGCGTCGAGCGGTTCGACTCGTTGGCGAAGAAGTCGAACAGCAGGCTCGCGTACGGCGACAGATCGAAACCGCCGCGCTGCTTCTGGGCGGCGAGCTGGCCGTTGATCATCCCCTGCAGCACCAGGGCCAGGCGCCCGAGCTGGACGGCGGAGCGCGCGTTGTAGAACGCCACCGTGCGCCGATCGGCGACATGGGTCGTCTTCTGCACGACGAACATGTTGGAGTTGAGGTCCAGCACCAGGAAGTTGACGACCGCGACGACGGCCAGCACGACCACGAGGATCACGCCGCGCTGCGCGCGACCCGGCACCGGCGGCCTCCCGGAACGCGCCCCGCTCACTGGAACCCTCCCGGCAGCAGGATCGGCTGCACCAGCTCGATCTGCACCTGGGTGGCGAGCACCACCTCGCCGCCGAACCGGTCGCGCAGCGTGAGGACGATGCGGACGAAACGCGGCAGCCGGTTCGGCTGCGCCGTCGGCTGCGTCGTGTCCCACTCCTGAACCCACTCGTCCCGCTCCGCCTCGTAATACTCCAGCTCCAGGCCCGCCACGTCGTGCACCACGACCTGCACGACGCCCCCCTCGGTCGGTTTCTCGTCCAGATGCGCCGCCTCGCGCCGCGCCAGGTGCATCACGCGCGGATCCTCGGGGTCCTCCACCCCGAACCAGGTGACCTCGGCCTGGTCGGAGTCGTTGGCGTCCCAGCGCCGGTGAACGTGCGTGAACGTGTTGAACGAGATGCGGTCGATCGGGTCGTCATTCTCCCCGAGGAAGGCCGAATCGACGGTGGGCTGGAGCGGCTTCTTGTGGCCGGAGATCCAGGCGGAGCGGAGGTCGCGGGCCAGGCGATCGAGCGCCATCTGTGCCTCGCGCAACCGCTCCGCGTCCTGCTCCAGACGCTCCTTGGTCCATGCCACGTCCCGCGCCGAGACGTAGACGAAGGTGATCACACCCGAGGCGATGCCGAGGGCCAGCATCACTTCCAGAAGGGTCATGCCGGCGCCGCCGCATCTCACGGGGTCTTGTTGCCTCCGCCCGCACCGCCGCCCCCCCCGCTCGGGCCACCGCCTCCGTAGAGCAGCTCCAGCAGGGCCTGCGGTCCGCCCCGCATCAGCTTCTGCACCAGGTCCGCCTGGAGGAAGGCGCCCAGCGCCCCGCCGCTCGGGTTGGTCACGTACTGCGTCACCCGGAAGTCGAACACCCGGTTCCGGTACTGCCAGACGATCGTCACTTCCACCTTGCGAATCGCGTCCCGCAGAAACCCCTGGACCATCGGCAGGATCTGGGAGAGCGCCTGCATCGAGAGCAGGCCCATCGCCTGCTCCTCGAACGACGAAGCTTCCTGCCCCTCGCCGGTCGCCACCAGCGTCCGGTCGGTGCGGTCCTGCTGCATCGCCGACTGCAGGTCGGCCACCGACGGCAGCTCGATCGCCTCGATCGTCCACGAACACGCGAACCGCTCGTCCTCGTACGCCTCGCAGCACGGCCCCGAATCCGCCTCGTCGGAGACGGGAAAGCCGTCCCGAAGCAGCGCCTGCTCGATTTCGGCCATCTTGCAGCGGACCTGGGCCGCCGCCGCCGCCTCGAGCCGCGCTCGGGACTCGAGGACGACCGAGCGGGCCTGCTGGGTGAAGGCCATCGAGAAGAACAGCCCCATCACCAGCACGGCGAGCAGCACTTCGATCAGCGTGAAGCCCCGGCGGGTCACGGCTGCACCTCCGGCGGCTCCGGCACGAACGGGTAGGGGTACAACGCGCCGCGGCCGGTGAGCGGCTGGATCACGATCGAGTAGACCGCGCCGCGGTCGTTCTCGATGTGGATCGTCGCCTCGTCCGCCGTGCCGTCCTCGCGGTACAGGATGTAGGCCGTGCCCTCCTCGATCGGTTCCTCCGCGCCCGGCAGGTACACGCGCATCGCCGCGAGCCCGTCGAGCTGCACGGGCTTCATCCGCGGCTCGTCGATCGGGTGGAAGGCTGGCGGGCGGTACTTCGCCGGCCGTTCGAGCTCGGCCAGGGCGGAGCCGGACCCGAACATCGGGCCGATCCGGTCGAACAGGCCGAGGCCGCCGCCCGGCTCTTCTTCCTCTTCCGCCTCCCCGGAACCGGCCGGTTCCGCGGGCGGGCCGCTCGTTCCGGCGTCGGCCCACGGACCGCCGGCGTCGTCCTCGCCGCCGTCAGGGATCACCATCGCGCCGGACTCGTCCACCAGCGCGGGCGCCGGGCCGGCCTCCTCGAGCCAGATCCGAAACTGGTCCAGGTCGACGACCATCCGGACGGTCGTGGCGCGGGACAGCGAACGGATCAGGGCGTTGCGGCTCAGGCGCGAGATCCGGAACGCCTGGTCTTGCAGGCGGCTTCGCCGGACGCCGCCGAGACCGACGAGGCCGGTCAGGGCGATCAGGCCGACGATCGCCAGCACGACCAGCAGCTCGATCAGCGTGAAGGCGGGCCGGGCCCGCGCCCCGCCGGCGGACGCGCGGCGGTCCGGCGCGCCGTCGAGGAGGCGGCGGGCGGCGGCGAGGACCGAGGGCGGCGGGGCGGGACGCGGGTCCGGCACCTAGCGCTCCTTCCGGGTCTCCGAGAAGGTGATGTCGTCGTCGTTGCCCATCTGGCCGTCCTTGCCGGCCGAGGTCACGCTCTCGACGACGTCGCCCGAGCAGCGGATCTCCAGCGGGTGGCCCCACGGGTCCTTGGTCTGCTCCTCCTTGATCAGGTCCTCGCGAACGAGGTCCTCCAGGGTCGGGCAGCCGCTGCCGGGCGGAGCGATCGTGTAATACTCAGCCGCGGCGTTGTAGA
>Ga0209162_1002494_pt1 | contig 16009 bp, 15 predicted proteins | sample YNPNPMetaG_FD_187121 | JGI IMG/M metagenome (GOLD analysis project Ga0209162, IMG submission 187121) | Anoxygenic and chlorotrophic microbial mat microbial communities from Yellowstone National Park, USA - YNP NP MetaG (SPAdes) (version 2) ... | reverse complement strand
TGCAGGCTCGTGCTGCATATCAGCAACCAGGCGAGACCATCAACGAATTGGATGTGACATCCTAGATGGCGAGCCTTGCATCGCAGCCAGGCAGATGTTTGGAATGCCCGTGATGTGTGATAGGGAGGTGCTTCTGTGAGTCAACCAACAGATTTACAGCTCAGCGCGGAAACAGATCTGGGAACGATCCTCGAGGCGTGGCATGCCGCCACAGTTCGCCTCGAACAGACGCACGAAGCGCTTCAAGCTGAGGTCCGGCGTTTGACCGCGGAGTTGGAACGTAAAAACCGTGAATTGGCGAGAAAAGATCGTCTGGCAGATTTGGGCCGTATGGCTGCCCATATCGCGCACGAGCTTCGTAACAGTCTTGTCCCGGTGGCTCTCTATCTCAGCATCTTAGATCGACGAATCGAAGATCCTGAGTCACGGGATGTGCTTCGCAAAGTCATCGAAGCGGTTCGCGCTGCCGAAACCACGGTGAGCGATCTCCTTCAGTTTGCCGCCGATCGTGAACCGAAAGAGTCGCTTTTTGCCCTCTTACCGTTAGTCGAAGAAATTCTCGCTGGTCTTCATCTCCAAATCGAGGCACAAAAGATCAAGACGTTCGTGAATATTCCCCAATCACTCTTCGTCTGGGCCGACCGCGAACTCATCCGTCGCGTCCTCCTGAATCTTGTCCTCAATGCGCTGGACGCGATGCCCCAGGGTGGCTGCCTGGAGATAAATGCCCAAACCGATAATGGCGATCTCTCACTCGCGATTGCCGATTCCGGACCAGGGCTTGATGAAGACCGACTGCAAAAGATTTTTGAACCGTTTTACACAACGAAACCAAACGGGACGGGGTTGGGGCTTGCCGTGGTTGAACGTTTGATTGAACTCCACGGCGGAACCGTAGAAGCGAGTAACGTCCAAGGCGGCGGAGCAAAGTTCTCGATCATCTTGCCCCAGCGGGTCATGCTGTCCACCAGCCAGAGGGATACTCACCCAGAGATTTCCGGATAACCTCATTCACGTGGAAAAAGAGTCAATCGACATGGCAATGACACGAGATAAGCGAACCGAACTGAATTGGCACGGCCGTCAATTCCAACCGGGAACTGTTCTGGTCGTGGACGACCACATGCCCTCCCGGCAGGCCATGGCCGATATTCTGCAACAAGCTGGCCATCGGGTCGAGACCTGCTCCAGCGCAGCCGAGGCCATCAACGCCTTGAATCGATGTGATTTCGACGTCCTCGTGACCGATCTCAATATGCCGGGCATGTCGGGACTGGACCTGGTTCGCCACGTGGAGAAGCAGCAGCTCCGAACCCGCCCGATCATGGTCACCGCATATGCAACTGTATCGTCGGCTGTCGAAGCCATCCGCCACGGAGCTTTCGACTACATCGAAAAGCCATTCGATGCCAATCAATTGGAACGACTAGTGGCAGAGGCTGTCCACCATAGTAAGCTCGTGCTCGCCAATCGAATGACAAAGAGCGAGGTTCCCACCATCCAGACAGTCACCCTGGTGGGGAGCAGTCGCACAATGACAGAATTACGACAGCGAATTGCCCAGGTTGCCACAACGAGTGAAACGGTCCTCATTTACGGCGAAAGCGGTACCGGAAAAGAATTGGTTGCCCGGGCAATCCACAGTCAAAGTAATCGGGCCAGTGGACCGTTTGTCAGCGTCAATTGCCCTGCCCTTTCGGCCCACCTCATGGAAAGCGAATTGTTTGGGCACGAAAAGGGTGCGTTCACGGGGGCCGATTCCGACCGCATCGGCCGGTTCGAAATGGCCGACCACGGTTCCCTGCTTCTCGATGAAATCACTGAGATTGAGCCTCCCCTTCAGGCCAAATTGCTGCGAGTCCTTCAGGAAAAGGCATTCGAGAGAGTGGGCGCAAGTCGCACGCTGCAGGTTGATGTTCGCGTGCTCGCCACAACAAACCGTGATCTCGAAAAAGAAATTGCAGAAGGTCGATTTCGTCAGGATCTGTATTACCGTCTTGCTGTCTTACCCATTTGGGTCCCGCCTCTTCGCGATAGAAAAGAGGATATTCCGGAACTCATCGCTCATTTCCAACGACAATGCGAACAACGATTGGCCCGCCCCGTTCCCGAACTCGACCATTCGGCTCTCTCGCTGCTTATGGAACACGATTGGCCAGGGAACGTGCGAGAATTGGAAAACCTGATCACACGGATCTGTGTTCTCACGACCGAAACACGAGTCAATGCGGATCAGATCAGGAAATGGCTCCCCGCCAGCATCTCTCGACCCAAGTTTGAAAACATCCCGGTCGGGATCAGTATCCAGGAGATGGAGCGATATTTGATTGAGGCAACGCTTGAACGTTTTGGCGGACACCGGGAAAAGACGGCGAAGGCCCTGGGAATTGGTGTTCGCACGCTGACAGAAAAACTTCGACAATACGGCTACGCACCGCGCGAAAAGCGTTTTTCCCGCGCAGGTTAATTGCAATCGGCATTTTCGGCGGAACATTTCGGCAATTATTGCCGGTTTCGCTGTTTGAAAAAAGCAGGTCGTCCACAATATGGGCGGACAACGTTTGCCAGCACCAGCAGGTTTGAGCGTGTTTTTGGGGCAAGAATCGGCTGTCGCGATGATGGAGAGGCATTGGGGCGTATTTGGCATTGCAGTTGCTTAACGCAAACAAGGGACAAGATTTCAAACATGTAAGAGTGTGGCCTGAAATGTGGAACGGACTGTTTTCCGAAACGACAATCCCGGTGCTTTCGGCTGTGGCAGATTTTTCGCAGGTACGCCACACCGTGCTTGCCGGTAACTTGGCGAATCTGGATACGCCAGGTTACCAGGCTGTCGATTTGCCAGTCCAAGATTTCCTGAGTTACCTAAAAGAGGCAGTTGCCGTTCGGCACGGGCAAGGCCCAGTGGTGTCGCCCGGCGATGCCGTTTACCTCCGCAGAGCGGGGTCACCTCAATGGAGCAAAGAGGCCCGGCCTATTGTCCGGCACGATGGCAATGATGTCTCGGTAGAACAACAGGTCAGTGAGATGGTCAAAAACCAAATCCTGCACAACACCGCTATCACAATTATGGCAAATCAGTTTCGTTTACTCTTGACGGCAATCAGTGAACATGTGTAATCATTTGCCGTTTGCCACAATCCGGTTGGAGAGAGCGCAGTTGGTTTTTCATTAAGATGGGTTGACGATTGGAAAGCTGGAGAAACTCCATTCCTAAAATAATCGTTTAACGAGGTGAACGATGTTTTCGGCTTTGGATATCAGTACAAGTGCCCTGGCTGCGCAGCGAATACGCATGACGGCCATCGCCGGGAACATTGCGAATATCAGTACCACTCACAATGAGTTAGGCGAACCTGACCCCTATAAGCCCCGATATGTGGTCTTTCAGACAGACGCAAGCGTTGGTAGTCACGGTGCTAAGGGCGTCAAAGTGGCCGCAGTCCGCGTCGAGACGGAGCGTCCGCCGCGCTACAAATACGAACCGGGCCACCCCGATGCGATTCAAAGTGGACCAATGAAAGGCTACGTTGCCTATCCCGATATCAACATGATGACGGAGATGACGGACGCCCTGGAGGCTGCGCGCGCCTATGAAGCCAATCTCGGGGCGATTGAGATTACCAAGGACCTCACTCAGCAAACACTAAGGATTCTGGCCTGATGAACGTGATCCGTCCCATCAGCCCAAATCACTCGATGCCTTTACAGGCCACAAGGCCCGGCCAGGATGCCCAGTCCGGGGAATTCAAAGACCTGCTGCTTCGTTCCATCAACGAGGTCAACTCAATGCAACAGGAAGCTGATCGGGCGGTGGAACGTTTGATCACAGGCGAAGATGTCACCCCTGCGGAGGTCTTGACGGCTGTCCAGAAGGCCGATATCGCTTTCAAACTGATGATGCAGATTCGAAACAAACTCGTGCAGGCCTATCAGGAATTGCAGAACATACGTGTTTAGGAGCGACCAGGGGACAAACAAATCAATTTGTCTGGCATATTTCAATAACTTGACGAATTGTCATTGACGTTGTGGATGTCCAAGGATGGACTTGATTAACAAGACCTGGGAACAACTGAAAGACGTTTTCCTGTCCCTGACCCCGGGGACACGGGTGACGACCGTTCTCCTCTTGATCGTCATTCTTGTCAGCCTTGGCTATCTGTTTTCTTACAGCGGGAGCGGCGGTTCCGCTTATCTCATGAACGGGGCCTATTTTTCCCCAACGGACCTTCCAGCCATGGAGGCTGCCTTTGCCGCCAAGGGGCTGAATGACTACCGAATCGAGGGGACGAGAATCCGCGTTCCAGCGGGAAAACAAGACAAATACGTGGCCGCCCTGGCGGAAGGAAATGCCCTCCCCTACAACTACCTGGACATCCTGGAGAAAACGATCAACGAATCGAGCGCCTTTGAAAGCCGCTATAAGCTCGAAGAACGAACGAAAATTGCCCTGCAGAAAGAGCTTTCTCGTGTCATCAGTCAGATGGCCGGCGTCCAGAGCGCTGTGGTCATGTTCTCACGGATCAACCAGGGTGGTTTGCGACGGGAAACCGTGACCACGGCAAGTGTGGCCATCAAGCCCACTGGTGGCCAGGAACTCTCGGAGCAAGTGGTGCGTTCCATTCGCTACTACGTGGCCAAGAGCATCGGTGGCATCAAACCGGAAGAGGTTGTTGTCACCAATATGGACACCGGGGCCAATTATTACGTAACCAACGATGAACCTCTTCAAGCTGCTGAGGGGACCTACGCCCTAAAGCGATCCTGGGAAACCTATTTTGCCGAAAAGGTGAGAACCGCTTTGGGATACGTTCCAGGGGTTCTCGTGAGTTGCAACGTGGAACTGGATCCAACGAAATACCAGCGACAGGAACAGGTCAAACTCGATCCGAAAGCCGTGACACTTGACGTCACGGAGACGACAAAGACGCGGCAGGCAAGCGGCGACTCGGGAGGTCGGGTCGGCTACGTCGCCCAGGGAAATACCCCGCGGTCGCTGAACTCGTCTGGCGGCGGTTCTCCGAGTGAAACGGAAGAAGAGACACAACGAACCGAAAAAAATAGCGTGGGGCAAACTGTCATTCAACAAGAGACGGCCGGCCTTCTCCCCAAGCGAGTAACCGTCTCGGTCGCAATTCCCACAAGTTACTTCCGACGCATCTGGGAACAATCACAGCCGACGCAGGCCAATAATCCGCAAGGCCCCACCCAGCAGGACCTCGACAAGATCCGCAATGACGAGCTGACGAAGATCAGGAATCATGTCCTGGCGATACTGCCCGCGGTCGAGAATGTCCAGGACCCAAATCAACTCGTGACAGTCACCGATTTTGTCGATATGCCGTTGCCTGCCCCGGAGACGGTCAGCTTTTTGGAGCAGAGCTTTGAGTTTCTACGGTATTACTGGCCAACGCTTGGTCTTATGGGACTCGTGGCTTTCAGCTTAATCGTTCTCCGATCCGCGGTTCGCGCCGCCCCGGCTGGGGCGCCGGCAACGGCTGCTACCATGGCGCCGACGGAGGTCGCCTCCGAGACCAAGGAAGAACAACAAAAACAGGAAAAGAAGAAATGGCGGACCGCGGAAACCGCCAAATCGTTGCGTGATGAGATCGCAGAACTGGTGGCAGAGGATCCCGAGACTGCTGCCAATATCCTGAAGACATGGATTGGTAATCCTATTTGATCGGCATTTGGGACGATTGAAACCAAGATATGAGTCACCCTGGATTGCGAAAAGCCGCCATCTTGATTGATTGCCTCGACGCCAAAACGGCGGACCTGGTGCTGGATCGCCTTCCCCGTGAATACGCAGACCAGGTCCGAACCACCTGGATGGGTCTGGGGCGTATCGCCGCTGACGAGCGCGAAAAGGTCATCCAGGAGTTCATTCGAACAACAAGCCAGGCCACGGGGGAAAAAGCCCCCAGCCAAAGTGCGGCTCCCGAGTGGGAAGGAACAGAATTGGTGCTCCAGTCGTCAACCATAGCCAGCGAAAAGGCAGCCGAAGACAACGAGCGTATCACACCGTTTCGTTTGCTCCGAGAGGCCGAAGCTGACAAGCTTGTTGGTATTCTTCAGGGCGAGCGTCCGCAAACGATCGCTCTTGTCCTCGCCCATTTGCCACCGCAACAGGCAGGAGCTGTTTTGGTTCGCTTCTCCCCGCTCATGCAGGTGGATATTGTTCGTTGTCTTGTGAGCCTCGAAGAGACGGACCCCGAGGTCCTTCGTGAAGTCGATCGTGCCCTGGAATCAAAGCTCTCCGAACTGGTTGCCATTCAGCGGCGACGCATTGCGGGAATCACCGCAGTCAACGGGATCGTCCGCAATTCTCAGGAGCACGTGAGCCAGCGGATTCTGGAGAACCTCTCCAATCTTGCACCCGAGCTTGCGGAACGACTGATGCCGGTTCCCCCGATCGATTTCAATCAATTTATTCGCTTTGACGAGTCGGCCTTGGGGACGATCTTTGAAAAGGCCGATGAAGAGCTGGTGGTTCTCTCCCTGTGGGGAGCACCGCTGGGCCTGGTGGAAAAAATCCTGATGCAATTTCCTGCCTGGAAGGCTGACCAGATTCGTGAACAACTGACGAATCTCGGCCCGGTTCGACTGAGCGATGTCGAGGAGGCACGGCGAAGGCTTGCCGAACATGCCCGCAAGCTCGCTATGCACCGTCGCATACGGCTGCCTCCAGAACTTCAGGCATATCAAGCGGGTGTGACGTCGTTACAGTCTGCGAGGAATTGATCACGGTTTTGTACGGACGAGTTGCGAATCAATCGTGGATCGCAAAGAGAATGCTTATAACATAGCGGACTGAATTGTGGCCCCAATTCCCATGGATGCTCGATCTTCGGTCATCAAGGTTCACGAGGGAACCGTCGCCGCCCAGGCGACGCCGTTCAATTTTGAAGATATGGCCGAACGGGCACGCGCATATCTCGAAGGCGTGCGAAAGCAGGCACTCCAGATTGTGACGGAGGCCCAAAAAGAGGCCACGGCGATCCGCAAGCGGGCCGAGGTTGAGGGGCGAAAGGCTGGGACGGAACACGCAGAACACGTAATTCGAAGTGAGCTGGAAAAAAACCTGACAACGGTTCTCCCGGCATTGCGAGAGGCTGTTTCGCAAATCAGGCAAGCCAGGCAAACTTTTTTGGCAGAGTGGGAGAAAAACCTCCTGAATCTTGCGGGGGCCATTGCCATCAAATTAGTGCGGCAAGCCGTAATCGAAACACCTCAGATTGCCGTACCGCTTATTCGTGAGACGCTCGAACTTGCAGCGAAGGCTCCCAAAGTCCGCATCCGGTTGCACCCGGATGACGAAAAGGCACTTCGCCCTGTGGTGACACAAATCCTTCAGGAATTATCAATGGCTGCAGTTGGCGAGGTGGTTCCCGATCCAGCCATCACCCGCGGTGGTTGTCGTGTGGAAACGGAATTTGGATCCATCGATCAACAGTTTGAACGTCAGGTTCAGCGAATCATTGAGGAAATGACAGGGGAATAACAACGCATCCATGTTCCGTGTGCTACAAACATGATGGATTTTAAAAGTCATCTAGAACATATCATTCCGGCAGAAATCGAAGGCTCGGTGACGCAGAGTCTTGGCATCACGATGATCGCCAATGGCTTTCCTGTCCCTGTCGGATCGCTTGCCGAGATCAAGATTCCTCATGGCGAAACGGTCCTGGCGGAGGTCATTGGCTTCCGGAATGAGTCAACAATCCTCTTTCCCCTGGGACGGCGGGAAGGGGTCCGACCCGGCTGCCGCGTGCGATTGGCGAGGACGCTCCGCTGGTTGCGTGTCGGGGATGGCCTCCTGGGCCGTGTCGTGGATGCCCAGGGACGAGTCATCGATGGCAAATCGCAGCCACTCCTCAGGCATCGTGTCCTGTTCGATCAACCGCCCCCCCATCCCTGTGATCGTCCCAGAATTCAAGAGCCTTTGCCCACCGGTGTGAAGGCCATTGACGGACTATTGACCTGTGGGCGGGGACAACGGCTGGGGATCTTCGCCGCGGCGGGAGTGGGAAAAAGCGTCCTCCTGGGCATGATGGCTCGTTACACGGCAGCCGATGTCATCGTGATCGGTCTGATCGGCGAGCGGGGACGAGAAGTCAACGATTTCATTGAGCGCGATCTCGGGCCGGAAGGGCTGAAAAAAAGTGTCGTCGTTGTTGCCACAAGCAGCGAACCTGCAATCTTGCGGGTCCAGGCAGCTTATGCGGCTTCTGCCATCGCAGAATACTTTCGTGATCAAGGCAAAGATGTGCTCTTGCTTATGGATTCCCTGACCCGTTTTGCCCTCGCGCAACGGGAGATCGGCCTGGCCGCCGGTGAACCGCCAACAACCCGGGGCTATCCTCCGAGCGTCTTCGCCCTGCTTCCACGACTTGTGGAACGAGCGGGCCGAACTCCCCACGGTAGCATCACCGCATTCTACACAGTGCTCGTGGAGGGGAACGACCCCGATGAGCCAGTGGCGGATGCCGTCCGGGGATTGCTTGATGGCCATATCTGGCTCTCACGGAACCTGGCAAACCGAGGACATTACCCTGCGATTGACGTCTTGGAAAGCCTCAGTCGTTTGATGCCCGATATTGTTGATCCCCAACATTACCAGTCGGCGCTGCAAATTCGAGACATTATGGGTGTCTATCGGGAACATGAGGATTTGATCACCATTGGCGCCTATCGTCGGGGTAGTCATCCGAAGGTTGATGTCTCGATTCAGTTACGTGATACGATTAACAGTTTTTTGAGACAAAACGTGGAACAGCGGGCCGAATTCAAGAGCAGCCGAGAAAGCGTCATCAAACTCGGCGAACAGATCCAGGATGCGCTGAGGACAGCAACGGCTCCCCAGGCGGGGAAAGAGGCAACAACACGACATGCCGCCGCAGGTCCAGCCGCCGTTCGTTCCTAAGGGGCGCGAGACAATTGAACGTCAACAGAAGACATGGCAAAGACCGGTGAGACGACCATGCGTCAATTCACCTTTCGCTTGGAGACCGTCCTGAAACTTCGCGAGCAAGAGCGGGAGGATCGGAAACGCGATCTGCAACAGGCATACGCGGCGAGAGACATCCTGTCCCAACAGCAGAATGCCTTAGAAATGGAACGAAAGAATTTGGACGCAACTTTGCGGAAGAGCCTTCTTCAGGGAAATATTGATGCCGACCACATGCTGGCCTGTCGTCGATACGAAACGGTATTGAATGCCCATCGCGATTACCTCGTTCAGCAGTTGGCGGCCATCGATGCAGAAATCGAAAAGCGTCAGCAAGCCCTTGTGGAGGCCAATCGTGCTGTGCGGATCCTCGAACTCTTGCGGGAAAAGCAACGAGCCGATCACGAAAAGCATGAGAAGTCACGTGAGATCAAGGAATTGGACGAGATAGGAAACCGTAAGTCACGGAACTTGCATGAACTATGATACGGTTGCTGGAAGCTCTCCTATCGACACTTGTGTACTTCCTTGCTGCGATGGCACTCGGGGGACTCTGTTTGTTCATTCATCTTTGGTTTGCGTGGAAATTGACTCCCGAGAAGATTCACACGGCGGTTGCGGCTGCCCGCGGCACCCTGCCAACTCCTGCGACTTCTGTCGCCGGTCCCGTTGGTCCAAAGGAACCACCCGAGGAGCCTTCGTATTGCGACATCTTGGAAAAACGGGCAAACACGTATCGTGATTTGGAACTGAAAGAGAAACTGCTCAATTCGTTCAAAGATGAACTCCTTGCCAGGGAGACGACGCTGGAGAAGAAGGAAGATGGTCTGAAACAGCGGGAAAAAACCCTTGAGGAAAGAGTGGCCCAGGTGAAGGAGGAGGCGGAAAACGCAGGGATCGAGGCTGTTCGCCGAACCCTGGAAAGTCTCCGTCCAAGCCAGGCCAAGGAGCTGATTCAGGAGATGCTGGCACGAAACGAGGATGCCCAGGTGGTGGCGCTCCTCCAGGGGATGAACGACTCGAAGCGAGCACGCATTATCGGCGAGTTCCGCACACCAGAAGAGACGGCAAAAATCGCGGACATCCTTGAACAACTTCGCGAAGGACCTGAGTTGAAATCGACACAATAGTCAAAAGTGTACGTTAAAATGTGTTTTCAAAAATAGTCGCAATAAAAAACGTACTATCACTATACACGTACATTACGTAACGTCAAAAAAGTCCGCCTCGTAAAAGCTTATTATAGAAGCTATTATGATAGATAAGATCGGCTATTTTTCTGAAATCGATGTCATCGGATCCTTGTCTCCCAGCTTGGGGAGAGGCTCCGGAAGGTCAGATCGTGAGACAGAGGGAAGTTATGGCTTCCGGGATGTTCTTGCCTCGGAAATGAACAGCGAAAGGGGCACGCCTGCAACCATGGAGAAGCAGGAATCCCCTCTGCCAGCTTCCAGTATGAAGCCCGATCGTCCCAAAGAAGGAGAACAGGTTCGTTCTGAATCAGGCTCCGCGCCGGACCAAGATTCCTCACAGCCCCAGACACAAACATCCATTTCCGCAAAGGATGAAGCGCGGGAAGAAAAAGACGAGCAGCCTTACGGATCAAACAAGGAAACGGGCGATGTTCCAGCTAGGACATCCCAAGATCAGGGAGGTTCCATCGGCGCGCGCCACCGTCTGAATGATGCTCATCGAGAGGATAAAGAGGCTTACATCACGAGGGTCAATACGCAAACGCTGTCGGAAAAGGATGACGAACAGGAGTCAGCTCAAGGGAAACCCGACGAATGCGTCGTGGATGTTTTGGGGATCAGCCCCGCTGGTCTCCCCGTTGCAGCGCAGGTCGTAGTTGATTTGCATGAACAAGATCGTGCTTTCGGCGAGAATGGTCAGACGTCCGAAAGCGATGCGAAGCACGCTGAGAAATCGACGGTTCACGGTGAGCTTCAACGGCGTGTGGTACGCGGTGGTTTTGAGACCACGACAATCGTGAATGAAGCGGAAAAAACCAATGATTCTTTGCCGGTCAAAGAGATAAGCGATGAGGCAGATTCGGGGGACTTTCATGCCGCTGTCACGAGCATGGCGAGAGAACCGACACGCCGTCTGCGCGGTGACTCCAATGAGGAGCCACGAGGGAGAAAAAACGTCGCTCCACCTCAGATGGAAAATAACGAATCGCCCGCAATCGCGGTCAAGCGGCCGACGGCGGAACAGACTACCGACGACGCATCCCCGTCGATCAGCAATCGGGCCATTAACCCCAGCCAAATACTACCCAATGATCGCGATAACCGATCACGTGAATCAATTGAGCAACTGAAGCAAGATTCGAATGTTCCGATGCGCAGCGACGAGAGGTTTCGAGCGGAAGGTCCGTCTATCGAGCACGCTCGCGACCCAAGCTCTACTCACCATGTATCGAGGTTCGCAGAGCGAACTGAGCATTTCGTGACGATCCAGCGTGTTGCTCAGGCGATACGTTTGGCTCACGAGCACAACGGGGAGATCCGTTTGCGGCTGTATCCCCCGGAGCTGGGGGCATTGAAACTTCAGATGCGGGTTCAGGAGGGAACGCTGACAGCGCGATTGGAGGTTGAGACACCCGCCGCACGCGAGGTCCTGCTCGATAATCTGCCGAGCCTCCGTGAGCGTCTCGCCGAACACAACATCCGTGTGGACAATTTTGACGTCGCATTGATGCGGGATGGTTCTGGCGGTCAGTCAGGCAGCCGTGAAGATTTTTCTGACCCACGGCAGCCGCACTGGACACGAAACACTGTTCCGGAATCGCCATCCACCGAGGGCAGCCGTGAGGAAGCGGGTAAGATCGTTGCACGGCGCCTTGCAAACGGACAGTTTGATGTGGTGATTTAGCGGGTGTCAACAATCCATAACTAGGAACGGCTTGATACGGGGTGTAAGATGATTGTCAGTTCAGCGTCCAGCAAAAGTTCCCAGGCTGCGAATCAAAACCCGACCAATCACGATGCCTTTCGTGATCTCGATCTGAATAGCTTTCTTTCCATGATGATCGCGGAACTGCAAAACCAGGATCCGCTCAATCCCATGGATAATGCCCAATTGTTGCAGCAGGTTAGCCAGATTCGTGAGATCGAGTCTAATCTGCGTTTGGTTAACACTCTGGAATCGCTTGTTCGATCACAGAATCTCGCCAGCGGAACCAATCTTATCGGCCGCATGGTGAAAGGATTAGATTCAAACGGCAAGGAAGTCATGGGCGTTGTCGAGCGGGTTTCGGCTGACGACAAAGGACTCTATGTGCACTTTGACAATACAACGGTCGCCATGAAAAACATTCGGGAGGTTATGTAAAGAGTGCACCTGGGGTAAACGAATATCTAAATGGATGATTTCTTGTAACTAAAATACAAACTAATAGTGGTGGCAGGTTAAGTCATCACTCGAGGATGAGGCTCGAACTACAAGAGTCGTGGTGGGAGGGATTTCAGGAGAAGAATAAGGAGTTGCAAAATGGGTCTGGCATCGGCACTCACGACGGCATTAACAGGGCTGACGGCGGCTGAAACGACTATTGATGTTGTTGGTAACAACTTGGCCAACTCCAATACGGTCGGGTTCAAGGCCTCGTCGGCCGCGTTTGCGACCCAGTTTTTGCAGACGCTAGCTCTCGGCGCCATGCCGACGGATAACACGGGCGGCACGAACCCCAGGCAGATCGGCTTGGGGACCATGGTGGCCGATATTACACCAAATTTCAACCAGGGAACGATCGAGGTCAGTTCGAACCCGACGGACATTGCAATTCAGGGTGACGGCTTTTTCATTGTAGAAGGCCAGCAGAACGAGCGGCTATACACCCGCAACGGGATTTTTAAGCTTAATTCGGAAAACGAGCTTGTGACAATCACGGGCAACCGCGTCCTGGGGTACGGGATTGACAACAACTTCCAGGTCCAACGGACAGAGCTTGAGCCCATTAGCATTCCAATTGGCTCTGAGGCTGTGGCCAAGGCGACGGAAAACGTTTACTTAGAGGGGACATTGTCGCCGACTGGCGACCTGGCCACGACCGCCTCACGGATTCAGACTCCCGTCCTCGGTGATGGTCGCTATAGCCGTCCGGAAACGCAATTGACGCCGGGCTACTCGCCGGAACCGAGCGTCTCGGGTATGCTTCTGACAAGTCAATCGACGGGGACGGGCGGGCTTATTGCCGGAACCACCTATGAATACAGGATTGTGTTTGCACACGGGCAGTATATCCCGGGTCCTCCCAGCGATCCACCGGCCATGAGTGAGGGGATGTATTCAAGCATCAAAACTCAAACCGTAGCACCTGGTAGTGACTCCTTGCTGCTGACCAACTTACCGACCGATCCATCCGGAAAATACGATTATATTCGAATATATCGCCGGGTGTCTGGAGAAACGGAGTTCAAGTATGTGGATGAAGTCACCATGGGAACAGCAAACTACCTGGACGAGAAGGCTGAGGCGGACCTCGGACCGGCCCTGGATACCACGCTGATCAGCGGCAACTTCGCATATTATGTGGCGTTTGAGAAAGATGGACGAATCAGCCGCCCAAGCCCAGTGAGCGATCCAATTAACGTCCTTAATGGGCGTGTGGTATTGTCGAACCTTCCGACAGGTGATCCCACCGAATGGAATAACCGGTACATTTATCGTTATTCTCCGACAGACACGCAGTACCACCTGGTTACGGTGGTCAACGGAGTTAGTGATCCTGATGTCGTCCTCACAGATTCTATGTCCGATGAGGAATTGTTGACGCAACCGGTCCTCGACATGGACGGTCCGAAGATTATCCCCTCGACCAAACTTGTGGATGTTTTGCGCCGAGACGGCACATCGTATGAACACGTCTTCGAGGAAGGAATTCTCGATTTTGCGGGAATGAAGGGCGGTCGGACCCTCACAACTAAATCGCTTGAAATTACTGAGACCACAACCGTTCAGGACCTCATTGACTTTATGGTCAACGCCATGGGGATTCAATTGCCCACGGACGACCCATCGAATCCCATTCCGAAGTCGCCTCCGCCTGATCCCCCGGAACAGCCGCAGACCAGTCCAGGGGGATTAGTCAGCGTCGATGGGCGGATCATCCTGACGGGTAACAACGGAAAAGATAACGACATTGACATTGGTATGTCGGGAATGCTCTTGCGGTTTTCCGATGGGGTCACAAGTACCATCAATCTCCCGTGGACAACAATCCAGAACGCCGTTGGAGAAAGTGCCGTTACAGATTTTTTGGTGTACGACTCACTGGGTATTCCCATCCAGGTACGATTGACCATGGTTCTTGAGTCGCGGGATAGCATCAAGACGGTCTATCGCTGGTTCGCGGACTCACCGGATAATGATCCGTTGACCGGTTCGGAGATATCCGTGGGCACCGGCCTGATCTATTTCGATGGCGAAGGTAATTTCATCTCGGCCACGAATGATAAGATTTCCATTGAGCGGCGTCACGTAGCGGCCCGGTCGCCCCTCGAGTTTTCATTGGACTTTTCGAAGATCTCCGGGCTAGCGGCGGCTCGGAGTACACTCATGGTCTCGCGCCAGGACGGGTCAGCACCGGGGGTCTTGACGAGCTTTATTGTGGGGGAAGATGGCCTGATTCGAGGTGTTTTCTCGAATGGTGTGACACGAGACCTCGGGCAGATCATCCTCGCGCGGTTTGCCAATCCGGCAGGTCTGGTGCAACGTGGTCAGAACCTGTTTGCCGAGGGTGTTAATTCCGGACTTCCGGTGATCGGGAACCCCGGTGAACAGGGAATCGGAACGCTGGTTGCCGGTGCGGTTGAACTGTCCAATACCGATATCGGCGGAAGCCTGATCGACCTTATCCTGGCGTCTAGCATGTACCGTGGAAATACCCGTGTGATCAGTACGGCGCAACAAATGTTGGACGAATTATTGTCCCTCCGGCGTTGATTCCGCGCTAGGCTAAGCTATGTTTTCCATGAGGATTTTTGGTTTCGATCGGCAGGAATGATGGCACTAACGACTTTTTCGGGATTAATCACAAGAAAAAACACCGGCTTTTTGGCAAAGACCCTGTAGTGGGTGATGCTTAAATGATGCAGGACGCATGATCCGACTGACGCGTTTTAGCGGCGAACCGTTCATCCTTAATGCAGATTTGATCTGCTACGTGGAGGAACGACCAGATACATACATCACATTGACCACGGGGGAACGCGTTGTCGTCCGTGAGTCGATGGAAGAGGTCTTGCGGCGGGCTGTGGCCTATCAGCAGGCCAAATACCTGCTCCCAAAATCAGCCCCCGTAAGAGAGATCACCGATGACGATCAATCGGAGACGAGCTGAAATATGGATATTGCTTCAGTCATCGGGATTATCGGTGGTTTTTTGCTGATTGTTGTCTCCATTGCGATTGCGCCGGGAGCTTCGGCAAAGGCTTTTATCGATTATCCATCACTGGTGATGGTGATCGGCGGCGCAATCACTGCCCTTCTCACCGCTATGCCGCTCAAAGATGCCCTTAAAGTGTTCGCTGTTTTAAAAAAGGTGATTCTCAACAAGAGCCAAGATGTTACAGCAATCATTCAACTGATTGTCTCATTGGCAGAGACCGCTCGACGCGACGGTTTGCTCGCCCTGGAAAATCGCCTACAAGAGATCTCAGATCCCTTCGTGGTGCTCGGTGTACAGATGGCGGTCGATGGAACACGACCCGAGGTCATGGAAGACGTACTGCGGACGGAGATGGAAGCCGTGGCCGCCCGCCATCAGACAGGCAAATTGATCTTCGATCAGATTGGAAAGTTTGCTCCGGCCTTCGGGATGATCGGGACTCTGGTGGGACTGATCATCATGCTGGGAAACATGAGTGACCCTAACGCCATCGGCCCAGGGATGGCTGTTGCCCTTCTAACAACTTTGTATGGCGCTATCGTGGCAAACGTAGTCGCCCTTCCAGTCGCCGAAAAATTGGGATACCTATCCCGACAGGAGCAAATTCGCATGGAGATTATTATCCGAGGGATCATGGCCATTCAGGCCGGTGAAAACCCGCG
>Ga0209162_1002493_pt1 | contig 16009 bp, 17 predicted proteins | sample YNPNPMetaG_FD_187121 | JGI IMG/M metagenome (GOLD analysis project Ga0209162, IMG submission 187121) | Anoxygenic and chlorotrophic microbial mat microbial communities from Yellowstone National Park, USA - YNP NP MetaG (SPAdes) (version 2) ... | reverse complement strand
CATAGATTTTTGGTAGAACTCCTTTAAGTGAAGGATTATCTCTTTCAATGTCGTCCATTGCATGGTCTATCAGTTCTCCAATTTCTGGTTTTTTCGCGTTTTTTTGTAGATATTCCCATCGTGCTTCCTTTGGCACCCAAAAAACTCTTCTCGCTATGTACTCGTCAACATCTTCCGGGTCAGCTTCCGGGTCTTTCTTCAACTCTTCATAAACTTCTTTGAACGCATCAGAAATATACTTCAAGAAAATAAGACCAAGAACAACATGCTTATACTCAGCAGCGTCCATGTTGCTTCTGAGTTTATCCGCTGCTTGCCAAAGCTTCTGTTCAAAACCTAAATTTGCTCCATTAGATATCATTTTCTTACCTCATTCCTTCTTGGCACATTCCAATAAGGACTTTTACATTTAGGGCAGACCTTAGGCTCGTCAGTAGTTGTTTTCCTAGGAATCCATTTATGCCCGCAACGTTCACAAACATAGCCTTCTAGTTTAATTTTCCCCATAACAATCAATTATATTCACTTTAGTATACAAATATTGCTATCATACTAACCGAAAGGTTTAGTTTAAATACTTAATAGTATTAATAGTATATTACTATTAGGTATATAAGTAATGCTTATGAAAAACCAACAACCTTTCAGAAAACAGAAAAGAGTTTCAGATAATTTAGAGAATTTGACAAAGTAAGAAGAGGCTTCAAGTCAGATAAAAAACACAAGGAAAACACTGCTCTTAGAGTGCACTACGAAAAAAAAGCAGGTCCATCTAATACATCTCTGATTTTATCTAGTTTATCAAGAGAAATTAGTCGCGTATAATCTTGATAGAAAGTTTTATCAGTAACAAAGACCTTAACATGCATGATTAATTTAAACCATGAGAGGTGGATATTAGACTTGACTGAGGAAGTAGTGGAGTATATGTCTAATAGTTACGAGGCTATAAGGGATATGTTAGGGGCGGAGGCTGACTACCTGTTAAATCATAAATGCGAGAAGATACCTAAAGACTGGTTGCATCTACCTAACCCTGATTACATTGACCAGGTATTCAGGGATTCTGACCGGCCTGTGCAGGTTTTAAGGAATCTAAGAGCTATATTCAACCATGGGCGATTGGCAGGTACAGGTTACTTGTCTATACTACCAGTTGATCAAGGGATAGAGCATTCTGCTGGTGCATCATTCGCTCCTAACCCGATATACTTCGACCCTGAAAATATAATAAAACTAGCTATAGAAGGGGGATGTAACGCTGTAGCATCAACACTAGGTGTGTTAGGAGCGTTATCAAGACGTTATGCTCATAGGATACCTTTCATCGTGAAGATAAACCATAATGAGTTATTAACCTACCCTAACAAGTATGATCAGATCATGTTCGCTAAGGTTGATCAGGCATGGGAGTTAGGAGCAGCAGCTATAGGTTGTACTATATACTTTGGTTCACCTGAATCATCGAGGCAGATACAGGAGGTTAGTGAGGCTTTCCATTACGCTCATGAGTTAGGCTTGGCTACTATACTATGGTGCTACCTTAGAAACCCTGAATTCAAGATTAATGATAAGGATTATCATACATCAGCTGATCTAACAGGGCAGGCTAATCACCTAGGAGCAACCATAGAGGCTGATATAATAAAACAGAAACAACCAAATATAAACGGTGGGTACATAGCTTTGAATCAGAAAGGCGTGAAATACGGTAAGATAGATAACAGGGTTTATACTGATCTAACTACTGATCACCCTATAGACCTGACGCGTTACCAGGTTCTTAACTGTTACATGGGTCGTGTAGGTCTGATAAACTCAGGTGGTGAATCAGGGGAGAATGACTTGGTGCAAGCAGTACGCACAGCTGTCATCAATAAGAGAGCTGGTGGTATGGGTCTTATCTCAGGTCGTAAAGCATTCCAGAAGTCTATGAGTGAAGGCGTTAGGTTGTTGCACGCTATACAGGATGTTTACCTCTGCAGAGAAATCACAATAGCTTAGTGAACGTGTAGTATCATCGCATATGGTTCATATCACATTTGTTATAATCCTCCATAATTAGCATAAGCTTTTAAGATTGATCATATCATATTTGATATAAAACTATAATGCTATGATATATCTTAGCAAATTATTTTTGTTTATCTTAGATTATATCATATATGATATAATCATTGGTTGGTAAAAGTATTATAAAACCTGAGTTATTATAACTGATTAAATCAAGCATAAAAAAAGAGAGAGGGTTTTAAGAATTACAATATTCATGATATGCGCTTAAAACCATTAGAAAACATAAAAGAATATCTAGCAGGCAGGATACCTAAGTATCTCATAGATTATATACCAAGGAGATGGGAGAGGATAGGGGATGTATTAGTAATTAAAATCAATGATAAAACAGAGCCTTATAAACACGTGATAGCAGAGGCTTACGCTAAATACACTAACTCCAAAGCTGTTTTAAATGATAAATCAGGTATAAAAGGCGTATACAGAGAACCAGTATTTGAGCATCTATACGGATCAAAGGATACCACTACCACGCATATTGAGAATCATATCAGATACAAACTTGACCCTCAACGTATAATGTTCTCATCAGGTAACATGCATGAACGGTTACGCATGTCAACTATATCAAATAAGGATGAAGTAGTCGTTGACTTATTCGCTGGTATAGGTTACTTCACCTTACCCATAGCAGTCTATAGCAGACCACGTAGAATATACGCCTGCGAACTTAACCCGTTAGCTTATAATTTCCTATTAGAAAACATAACTCTAAATAACGTTAACGATATAGTTCAACCATTAAACGGCGATAACAGAGTGGTAGCCCCTAAAGACGTAGCTGACAGGGTGATAATAGGTTATCTACACGACTCACTCAGTTATGTACCATTAGCTTTTGAATCTTTAAAAAACCATGAAGGAGTGATACATTACCATGGATTACACCCTGATGAAGAAATACCGGAAGAACCGTTAAAAACCATATCAAAAATAGCTGAAAAATACAACAGATCAATCAGTCTTGATAAATGCGTAAACGTGAAATCATATGCACCACGTATAAGACACATAGTACTAGACATCCGTATCAGAGATGATAAAACATGGTTAAAAAAATGAAACTAATAATCTATCATTCAGACGAGGATGACCCTAAGAAATGCACATCAAAAAAGATGCATAGACTAGGCTTAGCCATACTATACAATAAAAAAAACATAACACATAGAAGAGGGGTACTACTCAACCCTCACGCGGAGAAAAGCCTATCACCTGAGGATAAAAAAACAGCTGAGCAGCATGGTTTAATAGCGATTGACTGCTCCTGGAAGTATACCGAGAATCATTTCAAAAATACACCTAGAACGTTAGAGGAGAGAGCAATACCTCTACTGATAGCTGTTAACCCTGTTAACTACGGTAAACCCTTCCAGCTTTCAACACTTGAGGCTTTCGCTGCGGCGCTATACATCCTAGACAGGGTTGAACAAGCTGAGGATATACTACGTATATACAAATGGGGTCCTAATTTCCTCACAATGAACAAGGAGCTACTAGAAGCATACAGAGGAGCAGGGAACAGCACTGAGATTATAAGGATCATGAAGGAGTACCTGCAGGATTACTTCTAGTTAAAAACCTTCTTATTCCTTTAACATTTCATCTTTTAAAACTGTAAAGAGTACACCCTTTCTCTTATAGTATTATTTAAGTAGTCTAAAACTATTTTCACTGATTACAAAAAAAGAGAAGGGATCTCCTTAACAAAAAAATAGTGAGGATAAAAGGGTGTTTAACCATGAAGAAGCAAACATTGGAACGATTCTTTAAACCACGTAGCATAGCTATAGTTGGCGCATCAAAAAACCCTATAAAGATAGGGCATGCTGCTCTTAAAAATATACTAGTATCTGATTACACGTGTAAACTATACCCTGTTAACCCTAATGAAGAAGAGATACTTGGTTTAAAATGCTACCCGTGTTTAACCAGTATACCTGGCCCTATAGACTTAGTAGTGATATCTGTACCAGCTAACCTCGTAGCAGGTATACTAAGAGACTGCGTAGAGAAGAAAGTGAAATACGTTATAATCATATCATCAGGTTTCGGTGAGATAGGTAATCACGCTGGTGAAGAAGAGTTAAAGAATATAATCAAAGGCACAGGTATACGTATACTAGGACCTAACACTATGGGTTACAAGAATCCATCTGATAGTCTCGACTGTTCATTCGTATTCGGTATGCCTCGTAAAGGAGAACTAGCGCTTATCAGTCAGAGCGGAGCGTTAGGCATGGGTATGATATACCTAGCTAACAATGAGTTCGTAGGTTTATCCAAGATTATAGGCGTAGGCAACAAGATAGATATAGATGACGATGACTTGATAGATTACTTCGCAGATGACCCTAACACGAAGGTTATAGGTTTATACATTGAAAGCGTGAAGGATGGGAGAGCATTCATGAATAGCGTCAAAGCCTGCGATAAACCGATACTAGTAGTAAAAGCAGGTCGCAGTAAAGCAGGTGCACGCGCTACTGCTTCACATACAGGCTCCATGGCTGGTAGCGACGAGTTATACTCAGCAGCTATAAAACAAGCAGGTGGTATAAGATGCAGGGATCTAGTAGAGTTATTCGACATGGCTAAAGCCCTAGCTGGTCAACCACCTGCTAAAGGTAACCGTGTAGGTATAATCACAAACGGAGGAGGATTAGGTATACTATTAACCGATGCGTGTGAAGAGAATGGTTTATCAGTACCTAAACTATCAGAGAAAACATTCAATAAGATAAAGAAGATACTACCTAATCTTATAACACCTAATAACCCTGTTGACCTTGTAGCTGATGCAGGCTTCTACAGGTACTATGCTTCTACATTAGCGTTACTTGAAGACCCGAACATAGATGGCATCATCGTAGCATCTGTACACGCTGGTTACGCTAGACCACAAGAATACGTAGGCGCGATACTTAAAATGGTTCATGAGCAGAAACTACACCATGAATACGAGAAGCCTATACTAGGATGCTGGGTTGGCGGTAGAGAATTCGAGGATCTAGTACTTGATCTAAAAGCTGTCGGTGTACCCATCTACCCCTCCTCATGGCGTTGCGCTAGGGCTATGATGGCTCTATACCTAGAAGGAGAAAGGATAAAAAGAGAAAGAAAAAACAAGAAACAAAAGAAAACTAGATTGCAGAGAGGATAGTGAACAGTTTTAATCAATCCATTCAACGCCTAATTTCTTCTCCCAGTCAGGTTTCTCCCCTTTCCATTTCTCAGCTAGATTCTTATTCACGCATTTTTTACATAGACCCATAAGTTGGAAGTAGCAGTCTGTGCATACAGGGTTACCGCATTTAATACAAATGAATTTACCGTTCTTCTCGCCGCATACGTGGCATTTACCTTTTACCTTCTCCTCTTTTTTCTTAACACCCATATGAAACCCTGTTTTTTTTTGTTTGTGTCTCAATGTTAATAGATTGTTCACGTGCTCATCTCTTAATTTAAAGAGTTAAATGTTAAACGATGAATCAGAATCTAATTAGATGCTAATAAATCTTTATCTCCGAGGATAAAAAATATTTTTAACTTGTTTTCTTTTTTTTACTACGTGCATGTATAAGATTAGATAAAACATGAAGAATAGGTGTAACCAGCATGAGGAATAGTATATGCCATAACGTGAAACTCTCCAGGAACCAGTTACAATGAGTTAACCCTGATATATTCAAAGCTGATGATGTTAAGAAGCTTAAAACCAAGGCTCCTGTTAAAAAATCTAACTGATCAAATGGGAACCAGTTTTCACCCCTCTCCTTACCTAAACGTCTTTTGAAGAAACTCTCAACTACGTCACCTAGGAGTGCACCGAAGCATAATGAAAAAACCAATGGTATCATCAAAGGATACAAGTAGAAATCATTTAAACCCAGATAAGCGTACTCAGTATTGTTGATATAGTACGCTGCTACAGCTAGGGAGAAACCAGTAATCATCCCTAACAACGTGCCTATGAATAAACCCCTATATGTTTTACCATCACCTAGGATGCGTCTGCCATCCTTGTATAATCTACCATGATCCAGCGGTAAACCTCCTCCTACTACCACAGCGCTAGCATTAGCAACGTACGCTGGTAGGATTAGCCATAGTGACTGTATGATTATTATATACCACATTTTACCGATTGAAACCGTGATATCAACAGGTTGTTTAAAAGAGTTATTAAAAAAAAGAAAGAAAGATTATCAGCACTGGTTTTTTTAGCTGTTCCTCGTTAGTTTTAAACCTGTGTACGAGAACCTGTTGGATCTTTTCACTACAGCTTTTAACGCTGTGTTAGACATGTTGAAATGCTCAGCGACTGTGTTAATGAACTTACCTTCTGGCCCTATGAAATCGTATATCTGCTCCTCTAACTTTGAGAATTCTTCTTCGTCTAATGCTGATACTGCGAATATGTCGCTTATCTCGTTAACAGGGCAGGATATGTTAATATTAAACAACGAGTAGAATGAACGGTACATTTTTTGTGGTTTACCACCCACTCCTTCCTCTGGTGTAGTCCATTTAGTTTCAGCTAGTTTCATCTTGTCAAATAACTCTAATGCTAACTCGCCTTTCTTACCGTACTTGTCTATTATAACACTAGCTGGTGTCCAATCCTTTGATATCTCGTTGAATACATCCTTCTTCACGTTATCATCAAACGCATGTATAATCGCAACTAGATCTGCTGAGTCATTAATCACCTTTGTTCTTATCATAGCACGTTCTATATATTAAAAATCAGTATAGTAAAACTGATTTTCATGTATTTAAATTTTACCATGAGTTTTTTTATACATATATTATTATTTTTGTCATTATATGCTGAAAGTTTATCTAAAAAATGGAGGAAAAAAAGAGAGGACTCATTTAACCTTTAAACCCTCTTATTTCTTATCATTGTTGAATAACTCCATTATCTCTTTACCGAAATCTGTTATACGGTATAGTTTAATATTGTTAACACCTGTGATCTCTTCTACTATGTTAAGATTCAATAAAGATTCATCCTTCTTATATCTGTTATTTAAACCCCTTATAGCGCCTATAACATTAGTTGGAGTGGTATTCACTTGATAAGCTATATTGGATATATAGTTACCACTAGGGCTTATATCAAATAGATGCTTAGCTATTTTACGTCTTATCTCACTACGTCTAAGAGCACGTATAACGTATGGTTTTTTAAGTTCGATAGAATATTCTACTGCGTCACTGTTACCGCCAGCTCCCATCCTTCAACGCCCAATAAATAGTATAATATAACCCATTAATAAATTATTCTCATGATGTATAATCACGAGTATATGCATCTGCATAAAAACCTGCATGTTCAAGTAAAATAAAAAATACAAGATAAACCATATATCTGGGTTTTAGAGATGAATAATAACAAGAATTACTACAAAAACAGATCAGAGAGGAGTTATGGTTCAGACGAATCTATCAATGTTCATTAAAGAGGAAGAAGCATCATACAACGAAAAAACCAGATACATTCATCATCCGTACATCAAGGATAACACTATAATTGAACGACGATACCAAGTTGAAATAGCTAGACATGCTTTAACGCATAACACCGCGGTTATACTACCAACAGGTCTAGGTAAAACCATCATAGCTATACTAGTCATAGCTCATATACTACCTAGAAGGGTTTTATTCCTAGCACCAACTAAACCACTAGTATCACAGCATTACGAGACTTGTAGAAGAATGCTTAGAATAGATGAGACCGACGTGCAGATGATCACCGGTGGAGTCTCAGCTAGAAGGAGGACTATGCTATTCAACAAGGCTACTATCATAGTAGCTACGCCGCAAACAATAAAAAATGATTTAGAGAAGAAGAGATACAAACTAGACGACTTAGGACTCATCATATTCGACGAGATGCACAGAGCAGTAGAGAACTACGCTTACGTATATATAGCTAAGCATTCAAAATGCAGGATACTAGGTTTAACAGCGTCACCTGGATCAAAGAAAAAAAAGATCAACAAGATACTAGAGAACCTTAAGATAACCAGTGTGGAAAGCAGGACAAGAGATGACCCAGATGTAAAAGACCATGTGAAAGACATGGTTATAGACTGGGTGAAGATACCAATGGATAAAAACATAAAAACAGTGCGTAAACCATTATACGATTTATACCTTGAGAAACTAAAACAGCTAAACAAGTTAGGTATATTAACATACAAGAAACCAGAGTACATATCAAAGAAGGATATACTAAACGCTCGTTCAACCATATATAAAAGATTCAAAAATAAACCATTCATATACAACGTGTACAATAATCATACAATCCTGATGCATGCTTACCACTGCCTTGAATTAGTAGAGACACAAGGGATAGACTCCTTTCTAAGGTACATTGAAAAATACAATGATAAAAAAGATAAAACCAGATCAGAGAGAATACTCTTAAAACACCCTTTAATAATAGAAGCAGTTAAAAAAGCAAAGAGAAAAAAGGTTTTATCACACCCTAAACTAGAAGCGTTAACCAGGATAATAACACAACAATTCAAAGATGAACCAGACTCCCTTGTAATCATATTCACACAGTACAGGGATACCATAAAATCAATAGAGGAATCATTAAACCATATACCAGGAGTCAAGTATCATAGATTCATAGGTCAAGCAGGGGAAAGGGATTCAAAAGGTATGAGCCAGAAGGAACAACAAAACATAATAGAGCGATTCAGAGATAGAGAGATCAACGTGCTAATAGCAACATCCATAGGTGAAGAAGGTATAGATATACCAAATGTGAACAGAGTAGTATTCTACGAGCCCATACCATCAGAGATCAGGGCTATACAGAGAAAAGGTAGAACAGGTAGAACCCATATAGGAAAAGTAACCATACTGATAACAGAAGAAACAAAAGACGAATCTTACCTTTACGCAGAAAAACAAAGGGAGCAGAAGATGCATAGATTATTAAGAAGAATGCGTTAAAAAAACACGATTACTTAATCCATGAACAGGGGTTTCTTCCAGTTTAAAAATAAGTATGGACTCGTCGGGATTTGAACCCGAGGCCTCCCCCATGCCAAGGGGGCGATCTTCCGCTGATCTACGAGCCCTGATCACTAATTACTAAAAAACCTGGAACTAGTACATACAGATAAAACTTATGCATAGTTATATGTTTAATGAATTAATAAAACATAGCAAGAAGAATTAGAATATGAAGAGAAAAGAACTTGAGATATTGCTGCAAAGAATACCACCTATACCTAACCCTATACCTGAGCTTGAACAATACACAACACCTGCAAACATAGCTGCTGATGTATTATTCACATCTTACCAATTCGGTGACATAAGCGATAAAACAGTGCTTGATCTAGGATGCGGTACAGGTATATTCGCAATCGGAGCTTATCTAATGGGTGCTAAAAAAGTAGTAGGTGTAGATATAGACAAAGAGAGTATAAGAATAGCTAAACAATACATCAAGGATAACGGTTACGATATCACGTTCATAGCTGATGATGTGAACAATGTTGATGTAAACGTTGACACTACGATCATGAATCCTCCTTTTGGTGCTCAAAAAAGCAATGTTAAAGCTGATAGGAGATTCATTGTGAAAGCGTACAATCTCTCATCTGTTGTATACTCTCTACATTTAAGTAAAACCCTGCCTTTTCTTGATAAACTGATAAAATCTCTAGGTGGAAGGATCACCTATCAGAAACACTACATCTTCCCTGTTAAAAACGTCTTTGATTTCCACGTGAAAAATAAGGTTGAATATGATGTTGTACTCCTAAGGATCAACAGAGAGTAAAATATTTAAACCCAAATAGTATTAACAATTGTTAACTAAATGTGGTTTGGGTTGCTTTATAGATGACTCATACATGAAAAAAACAACACTCTCATAATGATAACAGGATATGAAGGGTATGACTCAAAAGGGGTAGGATTTAAAAAAAATCTTATTTTTTGATTCCTCCTCTCCTCACAGGAAAAATCCTAACCTGGAGAATCATACCCTCATCATCTAAAAAATAATACCTTATAAAAACCCCTTTCAATATTCACATAAAACTAAAAAAATAGAAGAAGTAGTTTATGGATACACTGATAAAACAAATCAAAACACTACTCAACAGCCCTGTAAAATCATTAGTAGATAAAAGAATAGAATCCTTCAAAAAAACAGGAGAAGGAACTAACGATGATCTTTTCAAAGAACTATGCTTCTGCATACTAACAGCGAACTACAACGCTGAAAAAAGCATAATGATACAAGAGAAGATAAACAACAGCTTCTTAACAGACAGCGCAGATGAACTAGCAGATAAACTAAAAAAACACGGGTACAGATACCCTAACACTAGAGCAAGATACATAACAGAAGCGAGAAAATACAAGGAGCAGCTAAAAAACATAATAAAAAACGCAAATGACAGAGAAAAAAAGAGGACATGGCTAGTCGAAAACATCAAAGGATTAGGGTACAAAGAAGCTAGCCACTTCCTCAGAAACATAGGTTTAGACGACTACGCTATAATAGACTACCATATAATAGACTTGTTAACAAAACACGAGATCATAGATAAACCAAAAACAATCACAAAAAAAACATACCTGGAGATAGAGGAGAAACTAAGAAGCATAAGCAAAAAAGTCAACGTAACACTCGCAGAGCTAGACCTCTACCTCTGGTATATAGAGACAGGTAGGATACTAAAATGAAAGATAAAGAGAGGATTGACCCTATATGCGGTATGAAAGGCGTTATACCAGCATATGGGCACTACTTCTGCTCAAAAGAATGCATAAAGGAGTACGAGAAACAAGGTATAAGCAATGATAAGCATCAAGAATACTGCTCATGCGAACCCTCATCTGAGAAATGGTACAAAGAGAAACTATACATAATAATCATCATACTAGCATTAGTAACCATTATATCCTACACTATAGAGTCGTTAAATCCTTTCTTCTACGCTCTCAGAGATTACCTACTACTAATATGGTGGGCTATACTCCTAGGATTCATAATAGGCGGTATAATAGACTACTTCATACCCAGGGAGTACATAGAGAAGTACCTCTCACGCCATAGAAAAAGAAGCATAATATACGCTGTTATATTTGGTTTTTTAATGAGTGCTTGCTCACATGGTATACTAGCTATAGCTATAGAACTCTACAGGAAAGGTGCTAACACGTCATCTGTTGTAGCATTCTTACTAGCAGCACCATGGGCTAACCTACCAATCACGATCCTACTATTCAGCTTCTTCGGTTTGAAGGCGTCTATAATCATAATATCAGCTTTAATAATAGCTATAAACACTGGTTTAATCTACCAGGTATTAGAACGCAGAGGCATGGTTGAATGCCATAAATGTATAAGAGGAGAAGACCGACCAGTACTAGAAGACTTCTCAGTAATAGAAGATATAAAAAAACGTATAAGAGAAACAGATTTCAACCCTGCTACTATCATCAAAGCAGTCAAAGGAACACTGAGAGGATCATGGACTCTTACACGGATGATCATGTGGTGGTTGATCATAGGTGTACTACTAGCCGCATCTGTAAGAGCGTTAATCACCACAGGCGTCATATCACACAGTCAGTTCTTAACGTACATGGGCCCGTCACTACTAGGTTTAATAGTAACACTGGTATTCGCCACTATAATAGAGGTATGCTCTGAAGGGAGTTCACCTCTCGCATTCGAGATATACAACCAGACACAAGCTTTCGGAAACAGCCTAGTATTCCTAATGGCTGGCGTAGCGACAGATGTAACAGAGATAGGTTTAATATGGAATAATATAGGACGCAGAGCAGCGATCTGGCTACCAGGTATAACAGTACCTCAAATAATCATAGTAGGATACGTATGCAACTTGATATTGTGAACTACCACTCAACAAGTTAGGTGGCTTCCGAGGTCTGATAGGTCATCATCAATTCATACACCAGTTAAAACCGGTGATCTTCTTGCTAACAACCTATAAATTAAAACGCCTCTCAGGATATATTTAAAAACACTGAGGTAATCACATTTTCATTTAATGGTACCATGAACAAAAAAAAGCGGGTATGATCTAGGGGTTATGATTGTGGCTTCCCAAGCCATCCGCCCGGGTTCGAATCCCGGTGCCCGCATACCAACCTAAAAAAAAATTTAATGAGAGTTTAAAGGAGTAAGGATAAGGATTGAAGAGAAAAATAGACGTTAAAGTAGGAGACACTGTTGAACTTGTATACACTAACGATGAGTTAACTAAGCTTAGAAAAGGTGATAGAGGGGTTATAACAAGTATAGAGGGAGAACCAGGTGACCGGGTCTTCCATATAAAATGGTACAACGGGGATTCATTAGCTTTACTAGAAGAGGTGGACGAGTTCAAAATCATTAAAAAAAGATTTAATGATTTAACCTTATAAGTTAAGATTTATTAGGAAGATTTTATTAACATTGTTCATCTTTCTACCTGGTGGTTATAGTATGGCTAAAAAAAGAAAAGACAAAGAATTAGATGATAATGGGTACGAGTTCAAGATACCTAAGTTTGACGCTGAGAAGTATATAGAACGTGAGAAGAGAAACATTAAGACTACATTCATAGCTGCTCTACTAGGTTTACTATTAGCATTAGTATCATTCGGATTCTGGGTTCTACTTAAAGGTCATTTCCTGAGATGGGAGCTTGTACTATTAGTCGGTGTTTTCAATGCTTCATGGTTAAAGTACATATTCCTAAAGTTAAACATAGATCTATCTGATTTCGGTAGAAAAGGATGGTTCACATCATACGCTTTATACTTCCTAGTATGGTTCCTCGTATTCATAGTATTAGTGAATCCACCATTCTATGATGATGCTCCACCTGTGGTTGACGCGGCTGCGTTACCGATGACCCAAGAGCCTGGAGGAACCGTGCTTATAGTAGCTCATATAACTGATAACACAGAAGTAAAAAAAGAAGGTATAAACTTCACTATCACTTATCCAACAGGTGAAACCATACATCCTGATTTCACATTTGACAAGGGTATACTAAGATATACTTTTATTAACGATAAAAACCTGACAGGTGAATTCAGATACTCTATAATTGTTAAGGATGTTAACGGTCATATAAACAAGGATTACAGTAATCAATCATTCAAGTATAGTGACAATGCCCTGCAGATTATATCATCCCAGTTCCATGATATAAGAAGCGGTGACCCTATAATAATAAAAGCAGATGAGAACATAAGCAAGGTGAACTTCAGGGTGTACTACCGTTTAGATAACGGATCAGAAATCAATGTGAACAGGAAGGATAAAGACAAGAAGGATAAATATGAAACCTCTGCTGAGTACGAAGGATGGATGCAGAATACAAACCATACAATGAGGGTGTACGCTGAAGCCTCATACTACTTCATAAACGTGAATGAAAGATTCACTAACACGGTTAATGATACAACTATTTATCATTTCAAAACAGGTGATGACCCTAATATAGGATCTAAACCTAACCTAGTTGAGTTCAACTACACCTTGTATCTATTAAGGAAGGAGCAGCCATCAAATACATTAAACTATATGCTACCGTATCCACGCACTGTAGGAGGCACACCAGGCTTTGAAATGATCATATTCATATTAGCATTAATACTAGTAGCAGCCACTAGGAGGAAACACAGGATTAACAAATAAAAAAAATGATAATTAAATAAAAGGGTAAATGAAAGGATCACTAAGTAACATAACACAGGTTATAAGAAGCAGATACAAACCAGTTTTTTATGATACAACAGAACCTATTAGAACATGGTCTGAGAAGGATACCATTGATGACGAAGTCGCTGATGCTTTTGTAATAATACTCAGAACAAGAGGATGCTCATGGGGATTAAAAACGAACTGTACCATGTGCGGGTACTTCACAGATACAACCATGGGTGCTGATGTATCAGAGCAGGATCTCACAGCGCAGTTCAAAAAGGCTATGAAGCATTACCATAATGAGAAGATACTGAAGATATTCACATCAGGCAGCTTCCTAGATGAACAAGAGATACCAGGAGAGACCAGGGGTTACATACTAGATCATATACCAGATGAAGTAAAGATGTTATCAATAGAATCAAGACCAGAACACATAACAGACTCATCATTAGATGAAATGAAGAAGCATCAACCAGATAAAGACTTGGAGATAGGTATAGGTTTAGAGACATCAGATGATAAGATAAGAAATGATATCATCAATAAAGGCTTCACATTCAACGAGTATAAAAGATCAGCTTGTTTAGTAAAAAAACATGGTTACAGGGTTAAAACATACATACTAGTTAAACCATTATTCCTAACTGAGAGAGAAGCAATAAAAGATGCGTTAAAAACAGTCAAAGACGTAGAAAAATACACGACTAAGATATCATTCAACCCTGTGAACGTGCAACGCTACACCCTGGTTGAGTACCATTGGAGACGCAGAGAGTACACTCCACCATGGTTATGGAGCGTAACAGAGATACTAAAAGAGAGTAAAAGAATCATAAAAAACAAGGGTAAAATAAGTTTAAAATGCGACCCTGTAGGTGGAGGTACTAGACGTGGTGCACACAACTGCGGTGCATGCGACCAGATGATACTAAAAAGTATAAGAGAGTTCACGCTAACACAAGATGCAACAGTATTCAATAATTTAAACTGCATATGCAAAGAGCAATGGCGTGATCAACTCGAATTAGAAGGTATAAGCTTCAGGTCAATAATAGATACCAGGATTAACAGATGCGAAGAGGAATAAAAGATGAAGAGAAACATAGGTTTAAACGATTACGTAGTACTAATAGATGAAAAGAACAACAAACACATAGTAGAAGTAACCGGTGAAGTACAACGCGTAAAAAAAGTAGGTGTAATAGACACGAACATACTGATAGATAAAAAATACGGATCAAGTATAAAGATAGGGGAGAAGGTATTCCACGTTTTAGAACCATCAATGCAAGATAAAATACAATCAATAAAAAGGAAAGCACAGATCATACTACCAAGAGACGCAGCGCAGATACTAATGAACTGCTCAGTTGAACCAGGATGCATAGTACTAGAAGCAGGTATAGGATCAGGAGCGTTAACTATAGCTTTAGCGTCAATAGTGAAGCCTAAAGGCAGGGTTATCTCATACGATGTAAGAGAAGACTTCATAGAACACGCAAGAGAGAACCTTAGAAGAGCACGTCTTGAAGAATACGTTAAAATAGAGAAACAGGATGTAACCCAGGGGATAAAAGAGAAGGAGTTAGACGCGGTTATATTAGACGTGCCTAACCCTTGGGATGCAGTGAAGCACGCTTATGAAGCATTGAAAACAGGTGGTTACCTATGTGCTTATTCACCTTTGATATCACAAGTTGAGAATACAGTTAAAACCATACGTAAATACCCTTTCATAGAGGTTAAAACAATAGAGAATATACAACGTGAGATGATCGTAGGTGAACGCGGTACAAGACCTAGTTTCCATATGCTGGGTCATACAGGCTATCTCACATTCGCTAGGAAGATCCTACCAGAGAGAATTTTTTGATTTAGAGTTATAATGTTATTCTACGAGAGAGATGGGTTAGATGATGAAACCCTCTACTTCATATGATCATATCTCTACTATTCACTCATTTTAATAAAAACCATATGCATGTTGCTACTATCACTAAGTCCCTATCTAATCATCATACCTGATATCATAAATTGATATACTATTCGTGGTACTAATTTTTTTGAAACCATTAAGATGATTAGAGAGATAAGATATTATAAACATCAGGGTTCAACCATGGAATACGAAGGATTGTTTTTTTCCAGCTTATAACCCTTTTTATCATATCAATAAAAAAAAACACGAATGAAGAAGGCGGATGATAC
>Ga0209162_1002488_pt1 | contig 16057 bp, 13 predicted proteins | sample YNPNPMetaG_FD_187121 | JGI IMG/M metagenome (GOLD analysis project Ga0209162, IMG submission 187121) | Anoxygenic and chlorotrophic microbial mat microbial communities from Yellowstone National Park, USA - YNP NP MetaG (SPAdes) (version 2) ... | reverse complement strand
GCGGACGGGGACGGATATGAGTGGTTCGACGGCACCTCGATGGCGGCGCCGCACGTTGCCGGCGCGGCGGCGCGCGTCTGGAGCGTGTTCCCAGCCTACACGAATCAACAAGTTGCCCAGCGGTTGTGGGAAACGGGCGACGAAGCCGATAGCTGGTGGGTTACCGCGATGGATCCAGATATGACCGATCCCAGCCAAGGGTATAATGATGTTGGTTATGACGGCGAGGCGCCCTACTGCTGGCCCGATGCCACCAAAGGCCCTGTCTACAGCATGGAGGAGGCCCGCTATCTCAATGTGGCGCGCGCCATGGGGCGCGCCGCGTTGAGGGGCGCTCTCTGGGATGCTGCCAGCGGTATGCCGCTGGAGAAGGCTTATGTTTATGCCTATGCCGGCAGATCTCTGAAAGATGCCGCTACTATTGGCCGCGATAGCCCCTATTTCTACCTGCTCAATCTGCCCGCCAACCAATGGCTTGACATCAAGATCAACAAGAGAGGTTATACCTCTGGCACAGTATATCTGATAAGCGTTATGTTTCCTGAAGGTGGGGGATTCTTCGTTACTCCATTTACGTACACCGGAGTACCGCCCAAAGGCAACATTACTCCTGTGTTAAGCTGGTCGAGTACCGCGGGCGGCGTTGATTTGCACGCCTGGCTGCCTTACAAGGAATACCCGGAGTACCCGGGCGGTCTTGGCGCAGTGGTGGGCAGTGGTTTTTCCGGACACAGCCGTGATGTCGACGTCGGCGATCTCTCCGGTTTCCCACGCGCCCGCTGGAACCGCGAAGGCGGCTTGCTCGACTGGCTGGAAATCGAGTCGATCAGCATCGCCCCGCGCCCGGGTTATCCCACCATGCCTTATTACAATCAGACCTCCAGCGATCACTATGACTTCCTGGTTCAGAATTTTGGTGGTCTGCAGAACAGCTATATGCTGTTTGACCTCTGGTCTGGCGGGAAGATCGTCGGCAGCGTTTATAAGGCACGCCCAGCCTGTCCTGTTGGCGCGGACTGGTGGCATCCTGGGTACATGCAATTCGGTACTTTCACCTCAGTCGAACCAGTCGACCAGTGTGGAACCGGTGCGCCACCGCCAACAGGCGTCTGGCCCTATTGAACAGGCAGCCAAGCGGCTTTGTGACGTTTACCGGGCGCCACCGCCAAACCCAGACGGTGTCTGGCCCTATGGGGAAGGCTCTTAGGTTCAACGTGATGTGCCGCTGGTGCCGGTAGAGAAGCTTATAAGGTAAAGTACGTCTCTTTTCAGCAACAACCCTCACAGGCTGCACAGACCTGTGGGGGTTGTTTGTTTTTCATAAAGGCAGGTTGACGGCTTTAACGCAGCAGGCTCAAAAGTTCCCCCTTCCGGGAGAAGGGGCTCCTTGGGAAGGGGGAGGCACAAGGGGGAAGGGAGAACTGGAAAGGCAGCCAGCGTTAATACTGCCCGAACTCCCTGGCGGCTTTGCTCATCAGGTAAATGTGGTAAGGCGGCACGGTTGCTGGAATGTCGCACCCGCCCATGAAAACAAAGCCGCTCCTGATCTGCTTGCCGATTTCAATGTTCTTGCGGCAGGCTTCATAGACCTGTTCCGGCGTGCCTTTGACGATGATGGCAGGTTCTACGTTGCCGCAGATGATCTCGTTGGGGAAAATCTCGGCTGCTTTGAGCAAATCCACCTCATGCCCGAAGCTGAGCATGCCCGGATCGCCCCAGGGTAAGCGCGCCAGCAGGGGCAGCAGCTTGTTCTGGTCGCCGCAAATATGATCGTAAATGTGCTTGACGCCCTTGTCCAATACGTACTGGTGCAGTTCCATGCGGTATGGCAGTACCAGCCGCTCGTACATGCGCGGCGAAATCAACCCATCGGTTGGCGAGGCGATGCGCGGCAGGACACGCTCTGCCCCAAAGGTTTCAATGAACCAGTCTGCCACCTGCTTGAGGTGGTCGGTCATCAGGCGCATGACGTGATGGACGGCATCCGGCTCGCTGGCAGCCCATTCAAGAAACTTATCCACGCCGCACAGATTGGCGCAAAAGGTGAACGGACTGCCGTAAATGAAGGCGATTTGTGTGCCGTGTTTTTCCTGCAATTTGGCAAATTCCATCATGCGCGGCAGACAGCCTGCCGTTCTGACATCCGGCAGTTCCAGGCGGTAAATATCCTCCAGCGTTTGCACCGGGCGTTTGGCAACCGATGGGCCTGAAGCCCAGCGGTCTTCGGGCCAGGCGATCTCGCCGCCGAATTCCCAGGCGCCATACGCCACAAACGTATAAAACGGGGCAATCTCGGCATCGTATTGTTCCATGGTCCACATCTGCGCCAGATAACTGCGCTCCGGGAATTCGAAAATATCCGCTTTGGGGATGCCGACATTGGCGGCGCAAAAGCTATACCCCTTATGCACAAACGGGACGGCATCCACCGGCTGACGGTTGAGCAGCGCCTCAATGCGCTCGTTTTGCGTCATGGTTTTTCTGGTCATGGGTGTTGTTCCTTTCACATCACGGTCGGATCAATGGCAAACTTGATGCCCTCAAAGCGGCGGATGCGCTCAAAGGCGGTGATAAGCTGGCTAAGCGGCATGGTATCGGTGATGAACTTGCGTCCATCCACCAGCCGGCTGGCGAGCATGTTGACCGAACGGCGGTAATCGTCCGGGTCCTGATGAAAGACGCCGATCAGCTTGTGTTCAAAGTAGTGCATGGCGTGTGTATCCACCGTAATGGTTGTTCCGGCTTTACAGCCGCCATGAAAGACTACCGTGCCGGCTTTGCGGATCATTTGGATCGCCTCCTCCCATGCCTGCGGGAAACCCGCCGCCTCAATGGCTGCGTCCACGCCCCGCCCGCCGTCGGTCAGTTCTTTGACCATCTGAATGCGGTCTTTGGGGTCGGTCACTTCCAGAATATTAATGAACTCATTGACGCCGAACTCACTTGCCACGCGCTTGCGCTCTTCGGTGATCTCTCCGGAGAGGATGACGCGCGCCCCTTGCAAATGTGCCAGCCGGCTGATCATCAATCCGAGCGGACCGGAACCCAGTACCGCCACCGTGTCGCCCTGACGGATTCCGGCATGGCGGATGCAGTGAATGGCAGTGCCCAGCGGTTCGGAAACCGCTGCTTCCTGAAAGGTCATGTGGTCGGGTATCTTATAGACGTTGTGTTTGACCATGCGCGCGGGGATGACAATGTATTCGGCATAAGCGCCGTTGAGGATGAGCAAGTCCTCGCACAGGTTGCGATGTCCAATTTTGCAATAGTAACATTCGCCGCAGGGCACCGCGTTGCAGGTGCAGATGCGGTCGCCTTCCTTAAACTGCGTTACTCCTTCGCCAACCCCGACCACCTGACCGCTGAACTCATGTCCAAAAGTGGAGGGGACTTTCTTAATAATGGCTGGATGTCCGCGTTCGTAGGTCTTAATGTCCGTTCCGCAGGTCAGCGCGGCGCCGATCTTAACCAGCAGCTCACCGGGTCCTGGCGAGGGAACATCAATGCGTTCAAAGCGCACATCTTTGGGTGCGTAAAACATGGCAGCGTTCATTTTGGTCATTGTTCATTCTCCTTCTTGCTATTGCACTGGCAGTTACAGATAAAGAAAATTGCTGACAGCATAACAGGCACTTACAGTTTTGTGATTTTCCCGCAGCGGGCAGGCTGGAAAACTGCCCGGCGAACATGTTAATCCAGCTCCAGCAGTGTTCCAGCGGCAGCGCGCTTGACCGCCTCATCCAGAATAGCGGCGGTGGCGCGCGTGCCGATCATGGCTGCACCCGCTTTGCGATATTCCAGCACCTGATCCAGCGTGCGGATACCGCCGGAGGGCTTGACCTTGACTTTAGGGCTGCAACTGGCGCGCATCAGTTTGACATCCTCCAGCGTTGCCCCGCCCGGACCGTAACCGGTCGAGGTTTTCACGAAGTCCGCCCCGGCGCGCTCGCTGATCTGACAGGCGGCAACAATGCGCTCTGGCGTCAGATAACAGGTCTCAAATATCACCTTGACGGGTACGCCGCGCTTGTGTGCTGCCTCAACCACAGCCCGGATGTCTTCTTCGACATAATCGTAATGTCCGGCGACCAGACGGCTGATTGCCAGCACCATGTCCAGATGAGCGGCGCCGTTATCCATTGCCAGCTCTGCCTCATACACTTTGGCTTTGGTCAGGTTGGAGCCGTGCGGGAAGTCCACCACCGTGCTGACCTGAATCCCGCTGCCAGCCAGCCGTTCGACAGCTTTCGGCACGTCATACGGCGCCACCATCACCGTTGCGCAGCGATATTGTTTGACCAGTTCAACCCCTTCGTCAAATTCCTCATCGGTCAATGTGGGACGCAGCAGTGAATGATCAATCATTGCCGCAATGTCTGCTACAGTTAATACTTTACCCATGATGAACCTCTCTACAAACTCTTAATGCTGTGAAGTCTCCAGTGTGAAATTCAGGCGGATGACGTACACACCGCTCCCATAAATCACCGGACGGTTTTCCGCCGAGTAGGAAATGCGCGTTCGCAGCAGGGCTGGTGTACCGGTTTCGCGCTTGAGCAGTTTGGCTTCGCGCGGCTGTAACGCCACCGCTCCAACCGTGTCGTAAGCGCGGATAATCTTTAGCCCATAGTTTTTCATCAGAACATAATAGGTGGATTGCTCCCACCCTCGATCGCTGAACATCGAGCGGTTGATGCCTGGAAAATTTCTTGCGATGGTGTACCACTTCTCCACGCAAACCGGATCCCCGTTGACACTGCGCAGCCTTTCCATGACGACCAGCTTCTCGCCGGTCTCTACTTCCAGAATGCCGGCAACCTGCGCCGGAGCGGGGATGAAGTCAAACGTCAGAATGCGGGTCACCAATGGCTGATTCTGGCTGAGAAACTCGTTCGTGAAACTCCCCAGTTCCCGCAGGGTGACCTCAAAAGGCGATTTTGTCACCATGGTGCCTTTGGAACGATGACGCTCCAGCACGCCGGAATACATCAACTCGGCGATTGCCTGGCGGATGGTGGCGCGGCTGACCTGAAAGCGCTGCTGCAGTTCCTTTTCCGTAGGGATGAAATCTCCCGGCTGATAGACGCCGGATTGAATCTCGCGCCACAGGATTTGTGAGACCTGATAGTAGAGCGGTATGGGAGTTTCGCGGTTAATTTCTTTCGCCAAGCTTTTCTCCTCATTCCTTCAGATATTTCTCGTAATCCGGGTTGACACAAAACTTTGGTGTCTTGTGGTTGACCAGGAAATCATACAGCCCTTGTGCCATAATGGTTGCGCCGATTTCAGCCGCTTGGATGGAGGCACCTGCCAGATGCGAGGTCGCCGTGACGTTTTCCAGTTCGTACAGCGGGCTGTCGGGCGGCGGCGGCTCGGCTTCAAAAATATCCAGCGCTGCGCCGGCGATGCGCCGCTCCTTCAGCGCCTTGTAAAGCGCATCATGCTGTACCAGCTCGCCGCGCGCCGTGTTAATCAGATAGGCGGTCGGCTTCATCAGGCTGATTTCGCGCTCGCCAATCATCCCTTTGGTTTCCTTCGTATAGCGGGCGTGGAGCGAGACAAAATCCGATTCTTTGAGCAGGGTATCCAGGTCCACCGCTTTGCATCCCAGTTTTTCGATGTCTTCTACCTTGACGTAGGGGTCATATACCAGCACTTTTGCGCCAAACGCCTGAACCAGCCGGGCTACTTTGCTGCCGATGGCGCCCAGACCCACCAATCCAACCGTCGAACTGCCTAACTCATTGCCCACCATCGAATACTGATACAAATCGCCGCGCCAGCGTTTTTCGTTCATCATGGACATGTGAGCGCGGGTGATACTGCGCGACTGTGCCAGCATCATGCCAATCGTGAATTCCGCTACCGCTCCCGAATTCCGTCCGGGCGCATAAATCACCGGGATGCCGCGTTCCGTGCAGGCGTTCCAGTTGATGTTGACTGGACCGCCGCGCGCGGTGGCGATGACCTTCAGCTTCTGTGCCCGCTCCAGCACTTTGCGGCTGATCGGGGCGGTGTGGGTCACTGCCACCTCAGCATCCTGCATAGCGCGCGCAGTTTCCTCTTCATCACCGACAAACTCGCTAATCTCGTCCGTTTTCATGACCGGCGTCACAGGCCAGGTATCCGTCAGGCAGGTGTATTCAAATGACATGCCAGAGCCTTCAAACACCTTCTCCAGCGCCCGCTGAAGCACCTCATTCGTCACAAACAGGTCACCAAGTACCGCAACTTTCATGTGATTTCTCCGCTGCTTCTATGTTTGCGTCAGCCGGCTGCTGCCGCTGCCAGCTTCTGCTCGCGTTCCTGCAAATAGCGGTCAATTTCGGCGATTTCTTCTTCGGTCAATTTCCAGTCGCCGGCGCGTGCGGTCTCCTCGATCTGGTCTGGACGGCGGGCGCCTGCGATTGCACCGGTCACCTCTGGGCGGCGTAACGTCCAGGCAAGCGCCAGATTCGCCACCGGCTGCCCATGCCGTTCGGCAATGGGGCGCAGTTTTTCCACGAATTCCAGGTTAATGCTCAAAGCTGGCTCCTGGAAATCGGGATTATTGCGCCGCCAGTCATCCGCTGGGAAGCTCATTGCCCGCTCTTTGGTCATTTTGCCGGTCAGCAAACCAGCCTGCATCGGGCTATAGACAATCACACCGATGTTGTTTTCCTTGCAGAAAGGCAAAATCTCTGCCTCAATATCCCGTTTGATCATGCTGTAGGGCGGCTGGAGTGAGGCAATCGGGTGAATCTTCTGGACACGCTTCATCTGTTCCACATTGAAGTTGGAAACCCCGCCGTAGCGCACCTTGCCCTCCTGGATCAGTTCCGCAATGGCGCCCCAGCCTTCTTCGATGTCTTCATCGGGCCAGGGCCAGTGAATCTGATACAGGTCTATGTAATCCGTGTCAAGACGCTTCAGGCTGGATTCACATTCCGCTTTGATGCTGTCCTTCTTCAGCCAGCCATAGATGTCGCTGCCATCCTCCTTCCAGAGGATGCCGCACTTGGTCGCAATGATGACCTGATCCCGCCTGCCTTTTACCGCCTGCCCGACAATTTCTTCTGAGTGACCGTGACCGTAACCCTTGGCAGTATCCAGCCAGTTGATGCCCAGATCAATGGCTCGCTGAATGGTGGCAATGGAATCCCTGTCATCTTGTGGTCCCCAGCCATAGGGATTATCGCCCCCGCCGATTGCCCAGGTGCCCAAACCGATGGTGGTGATGTACAAATCGCTGTATCCTAACTTACGCTTTTCCATTTCTGTCTGCCCCTTTCTTTTTGAACATTCCGATTTCACATCCTCCCGCTTCTCACTGGATGGTCAGCGTGGAGGCTGCATCAAAATAGTAGAAGCGGTTAATGTCCATTTCCAATCCGATGGTGCTATGCAGTCTGGGAATCACGTCTGATGACACTTTTGCTTTGATCTCTTCCGACTTCAAACGCACGGTGACGATGGAAGTTTGCCCCAGCGTATCCAGCAGCACGACCTCGCCGCGCGTATGCGCCCGCGGGTCGTCTGCCGGTACCAGACGGATGTCCACCGGTCGAATGCCAATCTTCAGTTGGCAATTGCCCATTTTCTCCGCCAGCATTGCCTGATCGCGTGGCGGGATCGGTACGCGGTAGGGCGTATCACACTCGACGATTGCATAATCGCCGTGATAATCCACCGAAAAAACGTTCATCGGCGGGTCGCCCACAAACGTTGCCACATAGAGATTGACCGGCTTGTAGTAAATCTCATCCGGCTTGCCCACCTGTTCAATCACGCCTTTGTGCATGACAGCGACAGTATCCGCCATCGAAAGCGCTTCCAATTGATCGGGTGTAGCGTAGAGTGTGGTAATGCCCAGCCCTTGCTGTATCTTTTTCAGCTCCGAGCGCATGCGGTGGCGCAGTTTGGCATCCAGATGAGCGATGGGTTCATCCAGCAGATAGGCTTTTGGACGCCGTACCAGCGTCCGCCCCAGCGCCACGCGCTGCCGTTGACCGCCGGAGAGTTCGCGCGGATAGCGGTGCAGTAAATCGCCCAGCCCGAGCATTTCTGCCACTTCTCTGACCCGCAGTTCGCGCTGTTCACGCGTCAGGGTTCGCTTGCGCTCCGGCGCTTCCAGCGGAAACATCAGATTCTCAAAGACGGTGAAGTGCGGATAGAGGGCGTAGCTCTCAAAGGCAGTTGCCACATCTCGGTTTTGCGGGAACTCATGGGTAATATCCCTGCCATCCAGTAAAATCTGTCCTTCGTCTGCCTGCTCAATACCGGAAATAATGCTGATCGTGGTGGACTTTCCTGCCCCCGAAGCTCCCAGCAAGACGAAGAATTCACCATCTTGAATCGTATAGCTTACATTCTTCAGGGCAGTGACCGCTCCAAAACGTTTGCTGACATGCTTAAGTTCTACTTTTGCCATGCAAGTCTCCCAATGCTCAACTCATATACAGCACATTGTTGCCCGTCTCGACATCAAAGAAGTGCATGTGCCGCTGGTCAAAGGTAACATAGATCGTTTGTCCAATGGCAGGGCGTAAGTTACCCAAAACCTGGGCGAGAAAAATATCGCCGTTCATTTGCAGAGAGATGATGGTGCGGTCGCCTTGTGGTTCGACAAAATCCACCTTCAGCCCAAAGCTGTTCGGCATCGGCGTCAGGCTGACCAGCACGTCTTCCGGGCGCACGCCCAGTTTCAGCTTCGCGGCGCCGCGATATTGCAAAAAGCGCGACTTACAGATGTCATCCAATTGCAGGCGGAACGATGGCGAGACGACAAAGTAGTCCTCGCCTTCCTGGACCAGCTCGCACAGGGTGAAGTTCATTGGCGGCTCGCCGATAAACCCGCCGACGAACTCGTTTGCCGGGTTGTAATAGATATCCAATGGGGTTCCTACCTGCTGGATGCGCCCCAGATTCATGATGGCAATGCGGTCTGCCATTGCCATGGACTCAACCTGATCATGGGTAATATACAGCGTGGTGACGCCAAGCTCGGCAACCTGCTTCTTCAGCTCGTCGCGCATTCGGGCGCGCAAGCCGGCGTCAAGGTGTGAAATGGGTTCATCCATAATCAGCACAGCCGGCTCCCGCACGATGGCGCGCCCAATCGAAACCCGCTGCATCTCGCCGCCGCTCAAATGCTTCACGCCGGTCTTGAGCACCGCTTCAAGCCCCAAAAATTCAGCCGCCCATTTCACCTTGCGGTCAATCTCCGCTTCGGGCAGATTGCGCACTCGCAGGGGAAAAGCGATGTTCTCATATACATTCAGGTTGGGATAAAGCGCCCAGTTTTCAAAGACCATTGCAACATTGCGTTCGCTGGGGGGCATGTTGTTGACGACTCGGTCGTCAAAGAGAATCTCGCCGCGGGTGATTTCCTCCAGACCGGCAATCATGCGCAGGGTGGAGGACTTGCCGCAGCCGGAAGGACCCAGGATGGAGAAAAACTCCCCATCTTTACACTTCCAGCAGGCATCTATGACCGCCTGCACCTTGCCGCCGTAAATTTTCCAAACGTTACGCAGTTCTACACTTGCCACAGTTCATTTCTCCTGTAAAACCGCCTACACACCCATCTGATAGGCGGCACGGAACAGCCACACCGCCCGTGAGGCTTTAATCGGGATGCCTTTGTCGGAAATGGTCACGCGGAAGCGCTGCAATACAGGCGTGCCCGGCTCAACCTGCAAATAATCCGCTTCGCGTTTTTCCAAACACACCACAGTCACCTCATCAAACGCCTTGTCCGATTTCAAGCCAAACTTTTGTTCCATCACAGCGAACGAAGACTGCCCGCTGCCTTCTTCGGTGAACAAATCGGGAGTGATGCCTGGGTAGTATTTTGCAGGGAAGTATGAGGTTTCAATGGCTACCGGTACGCCGTTGACTGTGCGCAGCCGCTCCATGATCTGCACTTTGTCGCCCGCCTCCAATGCCAGCCGTTTCTGGATAGAGGGCCAGGCATCCACCAGTTGCCAGTTGATGATTTCTACGCCCGGCTCTTCGCCGCGCTTTTTGGCTTCTTTGGTAATGCTGTGGCTGCCTCCCAGCGTTGCCCATAATTTGCGCTTCGGTACGCGTACGGTTGGCAGCGGCTGGGGGCGTTCGCGTTCCAGCTCGCCTTCGTAGATCAATTCGGCAATTGCATCGGCAATCTCGGCTTCGCTGGCGTTAAAACGCTGCGCCAGTTCTGCAACCGAGGGCAGCGGGTCGCCAGCTTTGAATTCGCCGGATTGAAGAAGTTTTTCAATTTCAAAGAAGTATTGATTCATCTTTCACCTCTATCCTTTCAGTCATTAGCCTTTCACACCGCCGCGCGTTAACCCTTCCACCAGATTGCGGGAGAACAGGAAGACCAGAATATAAATCGGCACAATGCCTGCCAGCGCTGCAGCGGACATCTCTCCAAACTGCAAGCCATGTTCACCCACATAGCGCGAAATGCCGATCGGGAAGGTATTGGACTGCACGCCGTAGGTCAAAATCAGGGCGAACAAAAACTCGTTCCAGGACAGAATCAGGCAGATCACACCTGTTGCCAGTACACCCGGACGAATTAAGGGGAACACCACCCTTCGCAGCGTATCCAGCTTGCTATAGCCGTCAATCCAAGCTGCCTGCTCCAGCTCTTTGGGAATGGCGCGGATGTAACTATCCATCAGCCAGACAGCAATCGGCAAATTTGCCATCGTGTGCACCAGTAACAAACCCAGCAGGGTATTCTGCAGCCCAACCATCTTCACCATGGCAAAAATAGGGATGCTGACCACGATGGGCGGCATTACATACGTGCCTAAAATCCAGGCTGGAAAGAACCACCCGCCGGTTTTGAAACGGATGATGGAGTATGTGGTTGGTACGGCAATGGCTAATACCAGGATGGTGCTAAAAAAAGCCACCACTGTGGAGTTGAATAGATAGCGCACTAGCGGCACGTTACGGAATGCCTTGATCCAGTTGATGGTGGTGATCGGACCGGTGGGCAGCAGCGCTCCGGAAACGCGAATCTCAATCGGTTCCTTAAGGGAAGTCGAGGCGATGTAGATGATGGGGATTAAGATCGCCAGGATGAAAAACAGCAGCAAGAGGATGCGCATCACGCGCCCAAACAAAATGTGGCTCAGATAATAGCCAATGTCCTTGCGGGCAACAATCTCTTCTGCTTCTGCGTGGATTTCAAAAGCGCCGTTCGTTTCCATCATTCAACCCTCTTCAAGAGCAATTCGCGCCCTTTGGTGAGCAGAGTCGCCAGAACGCTGATCAGGATCAGCACCAGAATGCTGAGCGCGCCGCCATAGCCGGTCTGGAATTGCTTAAAACTGACACGGTAGATATAAAACGATGCAACCTGGGTGGTATTTCCCGGTCCACCAAAGGTTAACATGTAAATCAGGTCAAAGACCTTCAGAGCAATCAGAAAGCGGAACAAGAAAATGACAATCACTTGCGGGGCGACCATGGGCAGCGTCAGGCGTTTGAAGACATACCAGGCGGATGCGCCGTCCACCATTGCCGCCTCATAGGGGTCGCGCGGCAGTGATTGTAAGGCTGCCAGGCAAAGCAAAAAGCAGAAAGGTGTCCACTGCCAGATATCTGCAAGCATGATAGAAGGAAATGCCAGCGTCTTATCGCCAAGAAAAGCTGCCGGTGCACTGACCAGTCCCCATTTGAGCATATAGTAGTTGAGCATACCCTGATTGGGGTCATAAATCAGCCGCCAGATCATAGCAATGGCTACCGGTGGTGTGAACAAAGGAAGCAGCGCCAGCGTGCGCAGCACGCCGCTCAACTTACGCTCGCGCTGCATGGCAAAAGCCAGTACAAAACCCAGAAACGTCTGTATCGTCGTCACCACAAAAGCAAATACCAGTGTATTCACCAAAGAATCCCCAAAGACCTCGTCGGTCAGGGCTTTCTTGTAATTTTCAAACCAGATGAAATCGTTAAACGGCTTTGAGATGGTTGAATCCGTGAAACTGATGCCCAACACGTAAATCAGCGGAACAAGCGAAATGATCAACAGGATGATGAACGTGGGCAATGCCATTAATTTGGGCGTATATTTCTCAATCGTTGCATTCACAGCCCTGCTCCTTTACCAGTGAAGGGGATGGGGGAAGGCTCCCCCATCCCTGACAAGCTGCATTACTTCAGCATTTCTTCCCAGGCTTTCTGGGTATCGTCAAGTGCTTGCTTGGGCGTCTTCTGTCCGGTCAAAGCCAGCGACAGATTGTCATTAAGCGGCTCCTGCAGTTTGAACCACAGTGCACTGGTCGGCCAGGCGACGGCGTTCTTGTGTGCCTCGCGGATGGCGTCGGCGACCTCTTTGCCTACAAACTCAATATACTTTGGATCGTCAAGGGTGGACTTGCGCACCGGATCAATGCCGCCCACCACGGTATTGTACCGTTTGGCGGTTTCAGGATCGGCGGTGAATTTGAGAAATTCAAAGGCGCACTCTTTGTTCTTTGAACCGGTCGAAACACCCACTCCAAAACCGGCATTCACAGAAGCCACTACTTTCCCTTTGTCCCCCGGACCTTTTGGCAGCGGCACAACGCCCCATTGCCCGACGATCTTGGAAGCAGACGGGTCATCGGTCATGGAACCCAGATCGGTCCAGAATTCCACCATGCCGACCTTGCCGGTGAACCAGCCGCCCAGCGCCTCATCGAATGCCACCGCAGAAGCAGTTGGCAGAGCATATTTAGACTGCTCGACCAGTCCTTCCAGCGCTGCGACCGCCTCCGGACTGTTGACCACAGGCTTTCCATTAGCATCAAAGAATGAGCCGCCGTAGGAACCCAAACGGTTCAGGAAGGTGCCGATGAGAATCAGCGGAATCTTGGCGCCCATGATGGCGCAGCCATAAGCGGCACCCTTCTCACCTTCGGTGATGGTCTTGCAGACGTTCAGGTACTCGTCCCATGTTGCTGGCGGTTTGAGATTATATTTCTCCAGCAGTGGCTTGTAATACCACAGGATGTGCATGTCGCCGTCGTAGGGAATACCATAGCGGGAGTTGCCAATCTTGGTGAACGTATCGAAGTAGGTGGGGAAGAAGTCATCTGCCTTCAGCCAGCCGGCATTGTCCACATACCATTGATCCAGGTTTTCCAGCACATTGCTTTCCACTAACGTGCCAAGCCCGGGATACCAATATTCGACGACATCCACCTCGTTGGCGCCGGAAGTGACATCCAGCACTGCCTTTTCGATGACATTGTCATAAGGTACCACAATCAGCTCAACGGTTGCGCCGGAAACTTCCTGGAACCAGGTTTGCAGGTTCTGCGCGGCGACATTGTGCGGCTGAATGGTCAGGAACTTGATCGTTTTACCGCTGCATACCTCCTTATTGACCGCCGCAGAAACCTCTGGGGGTTTTTCGGGTGCTTTGGTTGGTTCAGCAGGTTTTTCGGGTGCTTTGGTTGGCTCTGCCGGCTTTTCGGGTGCGGGTGTTGCCGCCGGCTGACAGGCTGCCAGCAGCATGGCAAGCACGACGAACACGCTCAAGACTAGTGTTAGCTTTTTCACAGTTTCCTCCTCCAGATGGTAAAAATGTAAAGCGGATTTTGTAATAGGTTAGCTGACGTATGTTGCCTGCTTGAGAACGTTCCACCTCCTTTCTGACGAAATCACCACCTTATTGCCAATGTTCAATGCCGGCATGTGCGCTTTCTTCCCAAATAGACCAGACTGCCTGAATTAAATGGGTGTAGATGCTGTAAAGCTGGTCATATTTGGACATGTTTTCGGCGTTGGGGGTGTGCTCGCGGCCAATTTTGACCATGCTGGCAACTCCTTCGCCGTGATCTTTGAAGACGCCCACTGCCACGCCGGCGTTGATCGCCGCGCCGCGCGAGCCGGAATCCGCTCCTGACGGGACGCGGATGACACTGCCCAGGCAATCGGCGATGATCTGACACCAAAGCGGGCTTTTTGAACCGCCGCCAGAGACGTAATTCGTGTCCAGCCGCCCGGTCTTAATCATTGCTTCGACGTTGTGGCGGGTGGAAAGCGCCACCCCTTCATAGACAGCTCTCAACAGATGAGCGCGGGTGTGCCAGTCGCCTAGCCCAAAGAAAACGCCGCGCGCCTCGGGTTTCACAAACGGCGCCCGCTCACCTTGCAAAAGGGGCAGATAAATCACGCCGCCTGCTCCCACCGGTATCCTGGCAATTTCTTCATTGATGACATCATAAACACTGACGCCGCGCTCCTTTGCTTCGGCGCGCTCAGAGGCACAGAATTCGCGCTCGAACCAGTCAAGGTTGCCTGCTGCCACCTGTGCCATGGAAGTTTTATAAAAAACACCCGGCACGGTATGGCACATCAGGCTGTAAACCCGTTCCGGGTCGAGGGTTGGCTGTGCGGAAAGTACGACATGCACGCCGGCAGTGGCAATGTTGCTGCACGCCTCACCAACGCGGTAAGCGCCTGCGCCCAAAGTTGAGCAAGCGCCGTCAAACGCTCCACTCGAGACCGGTGTGCCTTCTTTCAAGCCGGTCAGCTCGGCGGCTTGTTTGGTAACCCTGCCTGCTACCTCCCAGGCGGGCACCAGCCTGGGGAGTAAGTGCTTATAGGCGCGAATACCGGCAGTTTCCAGCAGTTCGTCAGAGTAATCCAGTGTCTTGAAATCAATGAGTGCTACCGAAGCCATGCTGGGATCGGTGCTGAATTCGCCGGTCAGGCAATATTTGACCCAGTCCTTTGAGGTCAGGTTGACATACGCTTTTTGCAGGCTCTGCGGTTCGTGTTCGATCAGCCAGGGGAAAATGGTAACCGGTCCCATGCCGGCAAACAGGTTCCAGCCAGAGAGATCATACAGTCTGGGCAGCAATCCTTGCTCGCCCCAGGCGTCCAGATAGGGCTTGGCGCGCCCATCCAGCCAGATAATCGCCGGGCGAACGGGATGCCCTTCGCGGTCCACCAGCCAGACACCGCCGCCATGTCCGCTCAGTGAGATTCCGGCAATGTCCGCCGGGTCAACCCCCGATTTTTCCAGACAGTTGCGAATGGCGGAGACGGTTGCCTGCCAGATTTCTTCCATGTCCTGTTCTGCCCAGGCAGGTTCCGGATGGGTGGTTTTCACATCACGACCCGATGAAACCGCAATCTCGTTGCCCTCTGTATCGAACAGGGTGGCTTTAGTGGTCGTCGTACCATTATCAATTCCAAGCAGGTAAGTCTTTTTCATACGCTCCCTCGTTTTGGAATGGTAAAAAAATGACTGCGGGACATTGCAGAATATCCCGTTTTGAGCGGATAGGAGCTACATACTTGTTAAGGACGCTGGGATGGCTCTGAGGAAAGTTCGTTGGTTATTCAATACGTACGTGCGTTTGTACGTACAAAACAGACCGTTAAAAATTCGGAGTTAAAAAGTCGTAATCGTGATTTCTATCACAATTTTCAGTATAGTGATTTAAAAAGCAGTTGTCAAGTGTTTTGGGTGAAATTGTGAAAAAAAGTAAAAGCTGACCTCATCTTATCGGGAGAAGATGCTGCATTTTTAGATACGCGTCAAATATGATGTTTCAACATCCTCTTTCGGAAAGTCTCATGAGAACTCAAATCATATGCTGATGTTGGAGCTTTGGGAGGCGGGTTTGACCCTCACCCCTAGCCCCTCTCCCATAGAGGGAGAGGGGGAAAATGTGGCGCAAGTTTGTAACTTGCGCAGGCGGATTTGACCCTCACCCCTGCCCCTCTCCCATAGGAGGGAGAGGGGGAGAGGAGAGAGCGGGGAAAGGCGAAAGGCGGAAATGCAGCGCAAGTTTGTAACTTGCGCATCCGCAGCGCGGCTTGAGTTTTTGGGCGAGGCGGGCAAGATAAAATCTTGCCCTACAAGGTTTTGTGGCGCAAGTTTGTACACTGCGTTGGTCGGTTTTTTATCCCGCCGCTTGCAGCCCGCCCAGAAGCTGCGCCGAAAGCGGCGTTTGTGCAGAAGTTTGCAGCGAAACCGCCGGCGTTTGTGCAAAATTTTGCACTTTTGCGCCGCTATGATCATAATGATCAGCAAGAAGAAGAAGATCCTCTCCCAGGATATTAACTTCTTCTTCTT
>Ga0209162_1002484_pt1 | contig 16067 bp, 9 predicted proteins | sample YNPNPMetaG_FD_187121 | JGI IMG/M metagenome (GOLD analysis project Ga0209162, IMG submission 187121) | Anoxygenic and chlorotrophic microbial mat microbial communities from Yellowstone National Park, USA - YNP NP MetaG (SPAdes) (version 2) ... | reverse complement strand
CCGCTCCCGCGGGTCCCGAACCCCTCGTCGCAGGTCCGAAACGGGAAACGGATCACCGCGCCGGCGCCACAGGTGGACAGGTCGGTATCGATCGCGTCCTCCACCACGCCGCCGCGGTAGATCCGCACGTCGTCGAGGAACCAGCCGTCGCCGGGGGTATTGGTGCCCAGGCCAGCGTGGAAGCGGACCCGGATCGGAAGCCCCGCCCAGCGCGAGAGGTCGAAGAACGACCGCCGCCAGACCCGCTCGATCCGCCGGTCGGTGAACCCGGGCTGCCCATCGATCACTGTCCCGGGCGCGACCACGGGTCCATCGTAGCCCCCGATCGGCTCGACCGCCACCCAGCGGTTGCTTCGCGGGTCGGAAACCTCCACCACCCCGCCGCCGGAGTCGCGCGGTCCCGGCGCCGCCTCGCCGTCGAGCCAGTGCCAGACGGAGAGGGTGAAGACGGCATCATTGCTCCCCCCGAGGTTCACCTCGGGCGACGTGAGCGTGGTCTCCGTCCGTCCCGCGGGCGGTTCGGTCATGCCGACGCCCCAGCCGTAGCCCTCGCCGGTCTGATCGGCCGCCGGACCCCGAACGATCGGCCCGCAGACCCAGGCCGTCCCGGTCATCGCTTCGGGGGTCCACCCGTCCTTGCAGCCGCGGAAGTCCCACGAGGCGATCACCTCGGCGTCGTCCGCCGGACGCAGCGAGGGCTGGACCGGCGGTGGAAACTCCTCCCCCGGCGGTGGCGGCTCGGGCTCCGGCGGAATGCAGCCCGCTCCCGCCTACAGACACGAACACGCGACCAGGATCCATCCCCGACGATCGGTCATGACGGCCTCCCCACCCGCGCCAGGCGCAGGCGGAAACCATGGTGACCTGGCGTCGTGGAAGCGTAGGAAATGCGAGGCCGGTTTGGTTTCCGCCGAAGCATCCGCGCGTCCTGGCTCCACGGCCGAGACGATAGCATCCGGGGCTGGTCGGGGCAACGGGATAACCGCGCGAGCGGGTGGACGAGCCGGGACATCGTCCCAGGGGGGACGAGGTTGGCTGGCAGTTCGAGAGGGCCCCGACCGGCGCCGAGGCATGGAAGGCGGTCCAGGTCGTGCTCCGGGTGAGCGGGGTCCAGGGGCTGCGCGCCCTCCGGGAGTTGTCCCTGGTGGACCCGTAGCCTGCGGCCCGTCCCATCCCGGAGGGAGGCGCGGTGCGGGTCCCCCTCCCCTCGCCCGCCCGGCGCGGCTATACTTCTGCCGTCTGGGATCGGCGGGAGGTCCGGACGATGAACCCCATGAGAAGGATGCTGGCTCTGTTCGTGGCCGTGGCCGGCCTGGGCGGCCTCGCCGTTCCCGCGCGCGGAGCGGTGGTCGTCGCGATGAACTTCGACGAACTCGCCCTCGACGCGCACCGGGTGGTGCTGGGGGAGGTGGTTGGGATCACGGCCCGCTGGTCGGCGGACAAGACGATCATCGAGACGGTGGTCGAGGTCCGGGTGGAAGTGGACCTGTCGGCGTCGGCGGCCGGGACGACCGTCCGCATCGTGCAGCCGGGCGGGCGGATCGGGGACGTCGGGCTGGCCGTGCCTGGGATGCCGGAGTTCCGGCAGGGGGAACGGGTGCTGCTGTTCCTGCACGTGACGGGGACCGACGCGGACGGCGCGACGACGCATTCGGTGGTCGGGCTGGCGCAGGGGAAGTTCGCCGTGCTGCCGCGGCTGGGCGGCGGTTTCGACGTGGTGCAGCAGTACCCGAGCGGCCTGGCCCTGGCCTTCCCGGACGCCGACGGCACGCTGCGGGCGGTCGAGCGGGTGTGGCCGATCGTCCTGGATCTCCAGGAGGCGCTGGACCGGATCCGCTGCGTGCGGGGGGAGGCGACGCCGTGACGCGCCACCTGCTCGCCGCCTTCGTGCTGGTGGCGGCCGCCGATGCGGCGGCGTACACGACGATCACATCCCCCCCCTCCCGCTGGCCCCGCTCGGACATCCCCGTCCCCTGGTACCTCAACCAGAACGGCAGCTCGGACCTCGGCATCGACACCACCGAGACCGTGGTTCGCGCCTCGTTCGACACCTGGCAGAACGTCGATTGCTGCTACATCGCCTTCGACTATCGGGGGCGCAGCAGCATGACCGCGGGCGGTTCGAGCGGGTCCAACGTCGTGTCGTGGAGCGAGAGCAGTTGGGGCTACGAGCCGGGGGCGATCGCGGTGACGCAGGACTGGTTCGGCTCGGGCACGATCGTCGAGGCGGACATCGATTGCAACGGGGTGTACCACCGCTGGAACACGACCGGCAGCGGGGGGGTCGACACCCAGAGCATCCTGACGCACGAAATCGGGCATTTCCTGGGGCTGGGCGACCTGTACGACTCGGCCCATTCGTCGTCCACGATGTACGGGATCTACTCGTCCGGCACCGGACCGCGCTCGCTGGCCGACGATGACATGGCGGGGTGCAGGTACCTCTACGAGGAGCCGTGCGGCAGCACGGGGTGCACCTCCGACCTCGATTGTCCGGCGGGGTACCACTGCGAGCCGCCGAACTGCGTTCGCAACACGGGCATGGGGAGGATGTGCGACCCGTGCTCGTCGTCCGAGGACTGCGCGGACGGGCTGTGCCTTTCCGGGTTCGTGGACGGCGGGACCTACTGCGGCGTCAACTGCACGAGTGACGCGTCGTGCGGAGCCGGCAACCGCTGTTTCCCGGTATCCGGCGGGTCGCCGCAATGCGCGCCGGCCGACGGCGACTGCCGCGGTTCGAGTTCCGGGTGCGCGACCGACACGGACTGCGCGCCGGGATTCCACTGCGACGGAGGGACGTGCGTGCCGGACGTGACGGTCGAGTGCCACCGGGACACGGACTGCGACCCGGGGGAGCGCTGCGAGGAGAACGCGTGCGTGCCGGCGCCGCCGACCCTGCGGTCGTTCGGCGAACCGTGCGGGGCCGCCGAGGAATGTGGCAGCGGCCTGTGCCTCGACGGGTTCTGCTCGCGGAGCTGCAACCCGTTCCGGCCGACGACCGACTGCGGTGCCGGCTACTACTGCGACAGCACCGGTTGCGGAACCGGCGTCTGCCGGCGGGGCGGTGCCGGCGGCGTGCCGAACGGCGGCGACTGCGCCGCGGACACCGACTGCGCCTCCGCGTTCTGCGACGCCACGATGGGCCGGATTTGTCTCACGCCTTGCGACCCCAGCGCGTTCGACTCCGGCTGTGCGTTCGGCGAGACCTGCCAGCCGATGGACTCGGCCGCCTGCGGGGTCTGCCTGTGCGGCGCCGGCATGTTCGGCGACATCTGCTCGACCGATTTCGACTGCGTCATCGGGTTGTGTCGCGCGGCGGGTCCGGGCCAGACCCCGCGTTGCACGACCGACTGCAGCGACGGGCGGTGTCCCGCTGGTGCGACCTGCCAGACCCTCCGGCGACCCGACGGCACTCCGGAGCAGCGGTGCATCGCTCCCGGCCGGCACCTGGGCGGCGGCTGCACCGCCCACGAGGATTGCCAGTCCGGGTGGTGCGCGGAGTATCAGGGTGCGTCGTTCTGCACCCGTCCGTGCGGCGGAGCCTGTTCCTGCCCGGGCGGCCTGACCTGCACCGCCGTGCCGGGCGCCGGGCCGATCTGCGTCCCGAACGAGGTGCTCGAGGAAGGGTGCGGATGCCGGGCCGCCGGCGCGTCCCGCTCCCCCGCCTGGCTCGCCCTCGCCCTCCCCGCCCTGTGGCTCGGCCGGCGCGGCCGGCCCCGCCGGGGCTGACGAAGAAGACGACGGATGGACCTCGCCCGCGATCTGTCGGAGCCGCAGCGTCGGGCCGTGCTCCACGGCGAGGGGCCGCTCCTGGTGCTGGCCGGCGCCGGCAGCGGCAAGACCCGCGTCATCACCTACCGCGTCGCCCGGCTCTGCGCCGAAGTCGGGGTGGCTCCGTGGCGCATCCTCGCCGTCACCTTCACCAACAAGGCCGCCGGAGAGATGCGCGAGCGTGTCCGCCGGCTGCTCGGTCCCGACGCGGCCCAAATCTGGCTCGGCACCTTCCATGCCACCTGCGCCCGCCTGTTGCGCCGCTGGCCCGGCCCCGCCGGCCTGCAACCGGACTTCACGATCTACGACGAAGACGATTCGCGCACGCTGATCACCCGCGTGATCAAGGACCTCGGCCTCGATCCCGCGCTCTGCCCCCCGCGGGAGGTCCACGCCCGCATCGACCGCGCCAAGCAGGACGGCCGCGGCCCCGACGACCTTCCCGTCCGCTCAAGCCTCGACGAAATGGCCCGCCGCGTGTACGCCGAGTACGACGCGCGCCTGCGCCGGCTCAACGCCGCCGACTTCGGCGACCTGCTTGTGCTCACCGTCCGGATGCTCGAACGCCACGAACCGCTCCGCGAGGAGCTGCGCGAGCGGTTCCAGCACCTGCTGGTCGACGAGTTCCAGGACACGAACCGGATTCAGTTCCGCCTGATCGAGCTGCTGCTCAACGAGCGGCGGAACGTCTGCGTGGTCGGTGACGACGACCAGTCGATCTACCGCTGGCGCGGCGCCGAGGTGAAGAACATCCTCGAGTTCGACCGCCGCTTCCCCGGCACCGTCGTGGTCCGTCTCGAACAGAACTACCGCTCGACCCGCAATGTCCTCTCCGCCGCCGCCGCGGTCGTCCGGAAGAACACCTCGCGCCACCCCAAGGAGCTCTGGACCGCCAACCCTGCCGGCGATCCGGTTCAGGTCGTGCTGGCGGGCGACGAACACGAGGAGGCCGCGGCGGTGGCTCGCCTGGTGGCCGCCGCCCGGGCCGAGGGGCTGGCGCTGGCCGATCAGGCGGTGTTCTACCGGCTTCACGCGCAGTCCCGCGTGCTGGAGGAGGCGCTCCGCGGCCGCAACATCCCGTACGTCGTCGTCGGCGGTTTCCGCTTCTTCGAACGGGCCGAGGTGAAGAACCTGCTGGCGTACCTGCGCCTGCTGGTCAACCCCGCCGACGACGTCAGTTTTCTGCGCATCGTCAACGTCCCCGCGCGCGGCGTGGGCCGGGCGAGCGCCGAACGGCTGGCGGACTACGCTCGTTCCGCCGGTCTCCCCCTCTCCGTCGCCGCCGCCCGCGTCGGCGACATCGAGGGGTTGCCGCCCGCCGCCGCCCGCGCCCTGACCGCCCTCGCCGGCCAGATCGCCTCGTGGCGCGGCGCCCTGGCGGAAGGCCCCGGCGAGATCGCCCGCCGCGTCTTCGACGAGTCCGGCTACCGCGAGGCGTTGGAGAACGACCGCTCCCCCGAGGCCGAGACCCGCCTCCAGAACGTTCAGGAGCTGCTCGGCTCGATCGACGAATGGGCTCGGGAACACTCCGAACCGACCTTGTCGGGATACCTCGAGCACGTCACCCTGCAGACCGCGGTCGACGAGCTGGACGGCCAGGCGGCCGACCGACTGCCGCTGATGACGGTCCACTCCGCCAAGGGGCTCGAGTTCGACACCGTGTATGTCGCCGGCATGGAGGACGGCCTGTTCCCCTACGGCCTGCGGCAGGAGGAGCTGCACGACTCGCGCGAACGCCAGGCGCGGCTGGAGGAGGAGCGGCGTCTGGCCTACGTCGCGATGACCCGCGCCCGCCGGCGGCTGTGGCTGCTGCGCGCCGCGCGACGCCACCTGTTCGGCGGGGTTCAGACCTGCCCGCCGAGCCGCTTCCTGGACGACCTGCCCCGGGACGTGATCGAGGAGGCGGTTCTGCCGGGCGCACGCCGGGCCTCGGCCTGGACCGAACCCCACCCCACCCTCCGATCCGCCTGGCCCCGCGGCGACCGCGGCCGCTCGGGACCCGTCGTCGTCCGCCGCGCCCCGAGAACGCGGCCGTCGCCGCAGGAGGACCCGGTGCCGCCCACCACTGAGCCGGAGATCTGCCAGGCGATGGCCGAAGAGGCGGGACTGGCGTTTCGCCTCGGCGACCGGGTGCGCCATCCGCGCTTCGGGGTGGGACGGGTGGTCGATCTCGAGGCGGGCGCCGAGCTGAAGATTGCGGTCGAGTTCCCCGGGTGGGGCCGCAAGAAGCTGATCGCCCGGTTCGTCGAGCGGGTTTGAGAAATCGCGGCGCGGGGGTCGGTCAGCGGGCGGGGGGCGGGCCGGGCGGCGGGCCGGGCGGCCCGGGAGGAGGCGGCGGCAGCGTCTGCTGGAGCGCGCGCCACTGCGCTTCGGTCAGCACGCCGAGCACCGCGGCGCGCAGCGCGTGCAGCCGATCCTGCAGCGCCTCGTCCGCCGCAAGAAACTCGGCGACCGTCCCCTGGCGGAACGCCTCGCCCACCGCGCGGTGCAGCGCCTCCAGATCCGCCCGCGCCGCCTCGGCCAGCGCCCGGATCTGCGCCACCTGCGCCTGGCTCAGCCCCAGCTCGTCGGCGTGCTCGATGAGCACCAACTCGAGGGGCGGGGGGGGCGGCGGTGGCCCCATCCGGCCTCCCCCTCCGGGCGGGGGCGGCGGCTGGGGCTGCGCGGCGGCGAGTCCCGCGGACAGCACGACGATCATCGCAACCAGCATCCCGTTCCACTTGTTCATGGCGACCTCCTTGTCGGAGATGGAGGCAGAGCACGGAGCGTGCCAGGAGCGAAACCCCCCGTCGTTTCGCGAGGCCGACCTCGGCGATGGGTGACCGCGCTGCGGAATCCGCAGTGCGGCGTGCAGGATCCGCAACTCGAAAGCCTCCCCGCAACGCGACGCGGGAGGCGACGCCCTTCGACCGGCAGCGCTGCGTCGAGAAGGGCGACGACGCGGCCGACGGGGAGAACCGTCCATGCGGTCGGCGAGCCGCGGCCCGTGGGGGTGTCGCGTGGCGTCCGCATGCCGCCGCCCACCCGCGGAGGAGGCGGGGCGACGCGAGGGCGGCGGGCGTCGGCGGGCGACCCGGGCGGCGCGGGAACCTCCGGCTCAGCGGCCGGCGTCCGCCGGCGCTTCCGTCGGCCGTTCGACGCACCCCTCCGGTCCCCGTTCGACGACGAGCGTCTCCAGCTCCGCGCGGCGCTCGGCCAGCCACTCGGCGCCCCGCGTCGCCATCCATTGCGGCGTGAGCGCCTCCCGCAGCTCGTCGCGCACCCGGCTCAGCCGCTCGGCCGTGCACCCCCCCTCCGCGAACCGCCGGCGGCACTCGGCCACGACGTCCTCGTGACGCGGCCAGCCTTCGCTGACCATCACGCCGACGAGCAACGAGAAGCGCAGCAGATCGCCGGCCACCAGCTCGCGCAGCTCGCCGGGGGTGAGCCCGCGGTCGCGGGCGGCGGCCAGGAGCTGCCGGACGGTGCGCCCCGCCTGTTCGGCGAGTCGGGCCAGGGCGAGGTCGATCTCGGCCTCGCCGACCTGCAGCCCCTGGCGCGCGGCGACGCGGGCGACCACGGCGCGGTTCACGAGGTCGTTGCGGGCCGCCTCGAAGCCGCGGGGCGCCGCGGGCGCGCCGCCCGACGAGCCGAGGAGCGGCGCTGCGGCGAGAACGATGCGCTGCCAGCGCCGGACGTCGGCGGCGGTGATCGCGGCGCAGCCGAGATGCGCGACGACCGCGTCATCGGGGAGCGCCGCCGGGTCGTCGCCCGGGCCGGCGACCGGCGCGACGGGCGGACCGCAGGCGACCCAGCCGGCCGCCAGCAGCGCCGACACCGCGGGCGCGACGCTCCGCGCCCCGGCGACGCGGCGTCGGCGTGCCCCCGGGGAAGCCGGAGCGGCCGCTTCGGCGGCGACCTGCGGTTTCGCGCCCCGCCCGCATCCGGGCAGCCCTCCCCGGCCGAACGGTCGTCCCGCGATCCGCATCTTCACCCGCGCCGGCGGGGACGGCGCCGCAGCGGCAGGAGCAGCAGCAGGATGCCGAGCCCCGGGCCGCCGTCCGACACCGTGCAACCGCAGCCTTGGCCGGCGCCGGCGCCCACGCCGCCGTCGGGGCCGCCGTCGCCGTCCGCGCCGACATCCGCGTCCGCGTCGGCGTCCCCGTCGATGTCGGCATCCCCGTCCGCGTCGGCGGCCCCGTCGATGTCGGCATCCCCGTCTGCGTCGGCGTCCGCGTCGGCGTCGTCCGGAGCGCACCACCCGTCCGCGCAGCGCTGTCCGGGTGCGCAGTCGTCGTCGCCGGCGCATTCCGCCGGGAGGGAGACGACGTAGGGCTGGTCCACCAGCAGATCGTCCAGGCGCAGGGTACCCTCCGCGAACGGCACGGGAACCCCGGTCTCGGTCGCCGTGCCGTCCTCCCGGGCCTGCGCCTTCCGGGCGGCGTCGGGATGCGCCGCGAGGAGCTCGCGCCAGGCGGCGGGCAGCCAGCCCCAGCCGACATCGACCCGCGAGGCCCCGTCGACGTTGCGCACGACGACGAGCGCCCGCCGTGGGTCGAGCATCCGGATGTTGACGTCGGCGCGCGCGGAGACGCGCAGCGCCGGCGCGCCGTCGCGATCGGCGACCGTCAGCGCCGTCGCGTGCAGGTTCTCGCCGTGCTCGCCCGCCGCGAAGGCGATCGCGCCGTCGGTCGTCACGCCCTCGATCGTCGCCGGGGCGCCGTCGCGCACGCCGGCATACAGGTACTCGGGCGCCCGCACGAAGTCGGTCCAGCGCCCGCCCTGGCGGGTCGAGCGGACCAGGAAGCCGGCCGGTCCCTCGGCGACGAAGCCGTTCGGCGCCAGCAGCACCGACCCGGCGGACGTCTCCACGGTCCACGCGTGCGGCGACCCGTCCTCCCAGGAGATCGTCCAGGTGAAGGAAGTTCCATCGCAGTAGTTGTCCGCCCGCTGCGCGACGCGGAAGGCGAACTGGTCGCCGGCGGCCGCGTCGAACGACAGGTCGAAGGTCGTCCCGGTCGTGTCGCCGTTGTCGATTCCGTAGGACCAGACGACCGCCGTCCCGCGGCGAATCTCGACGTCCACGCCGTCGCCGCAACCCGGATTGTCGTCGGCGACGCGACCTTCGATGCGCACGCGGGCCGCGACCGGGCTGGTCCAGGTCCGCACGACCGGCGGGCCGTCGGGATGGCCGCCCGAATCCCACCACAGGCTGTAGGTTCGCGCGCCGTGCCAGCGCCGGTTGGCGGCGTCCCAGGTCATCGGCACCAGCGCTCCGCCGGGACCCTCCTCGTACCAGCCGAAGCCGTTGGCCCCCTGCTCGTACGAGAAGCCCGCCACGGAGCTCACCGTGCGCCGGGCTGCGTCCCGGTTGACGTGCACCGTCAATCCGCCCTCGTATTCGATGCGCAGTCGCGCCGCGACCAGGTCGACGCCGGCGCGCCACGCTTCACCCAGCGTGCGGAATGTTCCGCCGTGGTCGTACAGGATGCGGACCGGCGCGGCGTCGGCGTAGCGCGACTGGAGCGCCTGCAACAGCCAGTACTCGCGCGCGAAGTGACGGATCAGCACCGCCGGGGTAACGCGGTTCAGCCCCTCGCCGAGGAACCCGGCGTGGCCGAAGGCCACCTCGCTCGCCCGGTACTGGTCCAGCGCCGTCTCGTCGTAGTCCACGTTCGCCTGGCCCTGGTCGGTGAAGTAGCGCGAGTAGTACCCGAGGCCGTGGTTCATCATCCGCGGCTTGACGACCCGCAGCTCGTAGTCGGGCGCCACCGCCGCTGCGCGGCGCCCCTCGGTCTGCCGCTCCACGCCGTCGACCGCCCCCGCATAGTAGCTATCGAAGCGGTTCGGCCCCTCGCCCCCCTCGCCGAACAACGGCCCGTCGTAGTTCTCCCGGATCCAGTCGTACAGCGCGGCGTGGGCAGCGAACGAGGCGGCGAAGGTCGGCGGATCGGGCGAAGCGGCGTTGAAATCGATCGCGATGCCCGGCGCCCAGCCGGGGTTGACGTCGAGGTACGCAGCGTTGGGACCGTAGTCGGCGGCGATCGCGGACGACTCGCGGCGAGCGAAGTCGAGCATCCGCCCGGCGGCGATCCGGAACGCCTGCTGGCCCGTGGCTTCGTGGTACCAGCCGAGCCGCCGCGCACCGCTCGAATCGAGCGCGATGGCGGTCGCGTCGAACAGCGGACTCGGGTAGTCCGGCGGGTGGTCGGGGTACATGTCGGTGTAGTTCTCGTGCAGCGCCAGCCGCATTCCGGCCGCGCGCGCCTCGGCAACGAATGCCGCCATCTCCGCGTCGGTGCCGCCCTCCGGGTTGGCCGGGTGGTGGTCCGGCAGCCCCTCGTCGTAACCCCAGCGCTGCCAGACGTGGAAGAGGATCGCCAGCTCGCGAAGGCCGTACTCGACCAGCCGCCGCACCATCGCGGCCCCGTCCCGGTAGGAGCTCGCTCCCTGCCCCGGATGACCCCAGCCGGGCCCCAGGATCGAGTACGCTCCGCGGCCCTCCCAGCGACCCTCCGCGGCGTTCCAGGTCATTTCGGTCAGCGTCTCGCCGACCCGCTCGAAGTAGTAGAACCCCCGGCCGCCCTGGGTCGAGGAGAAGTCGGTCTGCGAATCGAACGTTTCGCCGCCCGCGGTGGAAACGGTCAGCCGGAGCTGCGTGCCGTCGCAATGGTTGTTGCCGGCCCGCAGCAGGTCGACCCGCACCTCGGTCCCCTCGGCGAGATCGAGGTCGGTTTCCCAGGTCTGCGGGGTCGTCGCCGTGGGCGGGACGGCGAGCCGGTCGAGCCGTTCGACCGGCACCGGCCCGCTGCGGATTTCCAGCGTCGCCCCGTCGCCGCACGTACCCCCCGCGGCCGCGTAGCGCAGCGCGATCCGCGCCCTTCCCAGCGCCGAGGCGGGCGCGCGCCACAACAGCACCACCCCCTCCTCGGCGCCGAACAGGGCGTGCAGACCCCAGACGTCGAGCACCAGGCGGCGGCCGAGGTCGGCGCGCCAGGCCGATGGACCGCGCGAGGGCTCCGGGAACACGTCCTCCAGCCGTTCGCTGACCGTGACCCACGCCGTCTCCCGCAGCGGCGCCGCGGCGCCGGCGGTGTCGGGATCCGCGAGGGTCGCGGCGTGGGCGTACACCGACCCGGCGTTCCGCGGGCCCAACCACGCCGCGATCGACGAGGCGCTGGAGGTGGTACGGTCCACGTACGCCGTGAAGTACGTCCCGTCCGGCAGCACGCCGATCGGTTCGGGCAGGTACGGCAGCGTCCGGACCAGCGCGCCGGGCGTGTTCTCGGTCGCCCCGAGCATCACGCCGGCGTAGCCGTCGCGTCCGGCGGTCGAGTCGGAGGCGATCTCGACGGCCAGCGCGATCCCCTGCAGGCGGAAGCGATAGGTCTTCTCCAGCTCGCGCGCGCCGGGCGACTCGGCGTAGCGCAGCAACACGGCGTCGCCGTCGAGACGGTGTTCGACCAGCGCGGCGGTGCCGAGCGCGGCGACCGCGGGTGGCTCGAGGACCGTTCCGGCGGCGTCGCGGTAGCGCGTGCCGCCCTGCGCGACGACGACCACCGGCGCACGCGGGCCCACGGTCGCCTCCACGCGGAGCAGGCCGGCGGCGACGTCGGGATGCGCGAGCGGAATCGCGTACTCCACGGGCGGCGTGGACGCCGCGCGCAGGCGGTACGTCCGCGTCGTCGCGTCGAAGAAGACGCTCGCTCCCGCCGCGACCCGCGCGCCCGCCGGCGTCAGATCGGCCGCCGCCGGCGCGGTCGCGAGGAACGGGAGGACGCCGGCAACGACGAGCCCGGCGGGTCGAAGCGGCACGGTCGTTCCGCCCATGCACCACCTCCTCGCGGCGGTCCAGGCTACGGCGGGCGCCGGACGAAGGCAATCCCGGACCGGCCGAAGGGGGTGGACGAGCCGTGGAACGGTTTCCCTGTTGACAAGGGTCGGCGGGGGTGGCAAGGGTCGCGAGGCTGAATCGCGGTTCATGGACCGCGAGATTCGGGGAACGGGCGGAGACCATGCGAGGGATCGACCGGACGAAGAAGCGGCAGCGGATCCTGCGGGCGGCGATCCGCGTCTTCGCGCGCCACGGGTTCTACCTGAGCCGCGTCTCGGAGATCGCGCGCGCGGCCGGGGTTGCCGACGGCACAATCTACCTGTATTTTCGCAACAAGGACGACATTCTGATTTCGATCTTCGAGGATCGCATCGAGGCGTTGTGCGCGCTGGTCGAGAGGGAGACGGCGAAGCTGGACGACCCCGCGGAACGGCTGCGGCGGATCGTGGAGCTGCAGCTCGGGACGGTGCGCCGCCACCGCGATCTGGCCGAGGTGGTTTCGATCAACTTGCGGCAGTCGAACCGGTTCCTCAAGCAGTACGCGGCGCCGAAGTTCCACCGGTACCTCGACCTGATCGCGGGCGTCGTGGCGGACGGACAGCAGCGCGGGGTGTTCCGCAGCGATGTCTCGCCGCGGGTGTTCGCCTGCGCGATGTTTGGAGCGCTCGACGGATTGACCTTGACCTGGGTCATCGGCCGGAGCGCTCCGGAACGGCTGGCACGGGCGGCCGAGGGAGCCGCCACGATTCTGGTGGAGGGAATCCGCAAGCGTCCGGCGCCGGCTCCACGCCGGGAAAGGAAAGGAGGAAGGACGTGAGAATCCTGGTACCCCTCAAGCGGGTCGCGGACCCGGACAATGCGAACAAGGTGAAGATCTCGCCCGACGGCAAGAAGGTCACGTCGGAAGGGCTGGAGTGGAAGCTCAATCCCTTCGACGAGTACGCGGTGGAGGCCGCCCTGCGGATCACCGAGAACAAGACGAACAACGCCCGACTGGGCGAGGTCGTCGTGGTGTGTCTCGGGCCGGCCGACGCCCGGCAGCAGGTGACGCAGGCGCTGGCGATGGGTGCCGACCGCGGGATCCTGGTCGACGCCGCCGACGAGACTCTCGACGCGACCGTCGTCGTCGATACGCTCGAGAAGGTCGTCGCCGAGGAAAAGCCCGATCTGGTGCTGACGGGCAAGCAGGTGGTCGACGGCGATTCGAACCAGGTCGCCCAGATGCTCGCCGTGCGGCTCGGCTGGCCGCAGGCCACCTTCGCCGCGCGTCTGAGCCTGCCCAAGGAGTTGAACAAGGCGCTGGTGACCCGCGAGGTCGACGGCGGCGTGGTGAAGCTCGAGGTGACCTTCCCCGCGGTGGTCTCGGTCGACCTGCGGATCGTCGCCCCCGACGCCGTGAAGAACGGCCACACGCCCGAGACGGAGAAGTACCCCGAGGGGCCGCGCTACCCGTCGCTGCGCGGGATCATGCAGGCGAAGAAGAAGCCGCTGGCGACCAAGAAGCTGGCCGACTACGGCGTGACCCCGGCGCCGCGTCTGGAGTACCTCCGGTTCGAGCCGCCGCCGCAGCGCAAGGCCGGCGTCAAGGTGCCCGATGTCGAGACGCTCGTCGCCAAGCTCAAGAACGAAGCGCGCGTGATCTAGGCGGAGGGAGGTGGAAGATGGCCAACGTTCTGGTGATGGCGGAACTGTTCGAGGGCAAGGTACGCAAGGGCTCGCTGTCGGCGATCACGTTCGCCCGGCAGGCGGCGCCGATGGTCGGCGGCGGCTACGACATCCTCGTGGCCGGCCCCGGCGCCAAGGCCGCCGCCTCTTCGATGACCGGATACGGCGCGGAAACGGTGCTGGTCGCCGAGCTTCCCGACTACGTCGCCGAGGTCTACGCCCCGGTGGTCGCGGGGGTCGGGAAGGCCTACAAGATCGTCTGCGCCACCGCCACGGCCTTCGGCAAGGACCTGATGCCGCAGGTCGCCGAACACCTCAAGGCCGGCATGGCCAGCGACGTCGTCAAGGTCGTCGACGAGGGCGGCCTGGCCTACGTCCGGCCGATGTACGCCGGCAACGTACTCGCGCACGTCAAGGTCAAGACACCGATCCAGGTCGTCACCGTGCGGCAGACCGAGTTCGAGGCGGCGGCGGTGGGCGGCGGCGCCTCGCCGGCCAAGGATGCCCCCGCGGCGGCCCCCACCCCGGCGGCCGCGCGCGTCCAGCTCGCCGGCTTCGAGAAGGTCGTCTCGGCCCGGCCCGAACTGACCGACGCGCGCGTCATCGTCTCCGGCGGCCGCGGCCTCAAGAGCGCCGAGAACTTCAAGATCCTCGAGGCGCTCGCGGACCTGCTCCACGGCGCGGTCGGCGCCACTCGCGCCGCCGTCGATGCCGGCTTCGTCCCGAACGACCTCCAGGTCGGCCAGACCGGCAAGATCGTCGCCCCCCAGCTCTACATCGCCGTCGGACTCTCCGGCGCGCTCCAGCACCTGGCGGGCATGAAGGGCTCCAAGGTGATCGTGGCGATCAACAAGGACCCCGAGGCGCCGATCTTCTCCGTTGCCGACTACGGCCTGGTGGCCGACCTGTTCCAGGCCGTCCCCGCCCTGACCGAGCAGATCAAGAAGGTCCTGTAGCCCGCCGCCGTCGCTTCGCCGCGGAACGCCGCCCGCATCCCCACGACGCCGCCCCGCGCGCGCCGACGCCGGAATCCGCCCCGCGCGCGAGTCCCCGGACGCGCCGTCCGCCGGGGAACTAGAAGGTGACGCCGAGGAGCGCCTGAACGGTCTGGGCGTTCGACAGGTTGTAGACCCCGTTGCGCACCTCGTGACCCTCCATGTCGGTCAGGTCCTCGAACGCGCCGAACGGGAAAAACACACCGTACTGCAACCGGGCGATGAAGTTGTCGGCCGTCTCGAAGGTCACCGCGGCATCGATCTCCAGGCCGAGGTCAGGGAGGTTCGAGTTGGTGCTCATGAACTCGGAGGCGCGCGACCAGACCGTGTCGAGCCGGAAATCGAGGAACTTCTTCGATCGGCCGACGCCGAGGGCAAGCGTGTACTCGACCCACGGGCGGAAGTAGTAGGCGCCCGCGACCCGGCCGAGGATCTGTTCGAACAGGATCAGGTCCACGTTGTAGTCGGGGTCGAAGTTGAAACGCGAAAGGGTGTGGACGCCGGCGGTGTTCCGATCGCCGCGCTGGACGATGATCCCCTGCGTCGGCGCCAGCCCCTCCTCGTTCGGGTCGCCGGAAGCGTAGCCGGCCTCGACGCCGAAGCGGAGACGGTTCGAACGGACCGTGGGCAGGCCGATGGCGGTGTACTCGAGCTGCAACACGCCGCCCCACTGCAGCACCTCGTAGTTCTCGTCCGCGAAGCTCGACGGCTGCGTGTTCATCAGTGCGCCGTAGATCACGGTCCATTCCGTCTCGGCGCGGAACCGCTCGTAGCGGAATTGAAACCACAGATCGACGATGTGCGCCCAGGCGTCGCGCCGGACCGGAGTCAACCGGCTGGTGTCGCCGAGGACGCTCGTTCCCTCCGAGGAGAGCACCTGGTTGCGAAAGACGTAGTACACCCCACCGGCGAAGGCCGGGAGGCCGCTGCGCAGCCGGACGAGCTGCTCCTCTTCCGCGGGTCGATAGCCGAGCACCGCGATGTACTGGTTGACGTCGTCGAGCTGTCCGAGGTCCCAGGGCTGGCCCTGCATCTGGAAGATCGCCTGGCTCGTCGGCCCCTCGCCGGCAAAGTCGACGCCCAGGGCCCCGATGATCCCCAGGTAGCGGGCGGCCCACAGGATGCGGTCGGCCAGGTCGCCGTAGTCCGAATCGATGTCGTTTCCGCCGTTGGCGAGGATCCCCAGCCCCCACTGGGACTGCATGCGGCCGAACATCAGGCGGCCGAGCGGCGTGGTCACCTCGGCCCAGGCACGTTTCACCGTGACCGAGTCCTGGAACGAGTTGATCCCGCGGGCGGGCGGAACCTGCGTGGCCGCGAAGGCCCCCAGCGGGGTCCAGGGCGATCGGGCGGCGAGTTCGTAGCCGCCGGAGGCGCCCGGCTGGTTGGCGTACCCCTCCGGCGTGCTGCCGAGCACCAGGTTGTCCAGCACGTCAAACGTCGCGTAAACCTGCACGTAGCTCGACAGATGGATCACCGGCTCGAGCCGCAACCGGAGGTTCGCCCCCGCGATCGTGTCGTTGGTGAAGCAGGTCTCCCCGGCCGCTCCCGAACAGGGGGTTCCGTTCTGGTTCACGCTGTCGTCGTACGGATGGGGGAAGGCGACGCCGTCGGGGCGTCCGAGATGAAGCTGGTAGAACAGGTCGCCGCGCGTGCGGAAATACCCCTGGAGATCGATGAACCGGCTCGCCTCCTCCTGCCACGTCACCGGCTCGGCCTCCCGCGCGGCCTGCTGGTCCTCGCGATCCTCGCGCGAAGCCGCCAGCAGCGCCTCCGCCGGGTTGGGTTCGGTGCCCGTCGTCCTGCCGGTCTCGCCGGTCTCG
>Ga0209162_1002483_pt1 | contig 16071 bp, 15 predicted proteins | sample YNPNPMetaG_FD_187121 | JGI IMG/M metagenome (GOLD analysis project Ga0209162, IMG submission 187121) | Anoxygenic and chlorotrophic microbial mat microbial communities from Yellowstone National Park, USA - YNP NP MetaG (SPAdes) (version 2) ... | reverse complement strand
TTGATCGAAGCATCGCTCAAGGGGTTGTACAGAACCGCCACGCGCTCAAGCATTGCTCAACCTCCGTGTAACGCTGTTTGCATCAGGATACCACAAGCTGATGAATATGGGAAAAACGACGGCGTGGGATCGGCAAGACCTGTGGGTTCCCGTATCTTCCCCCAGGCCCCCTCCTCTCTCGCTGCGCGCCCGGAAGGCATCGGATGGTGCCTCAGCCCATTATCAGCGGTCGGTTCCCAACCCGCCCCTCCCCGAAACCGACAGGCACGATCGGCGTACCACCGAGAACCCCAACTTGCAGACTCCTGTCAACGCAGGAACCCACTGCTCCGCTGCCCCCTCTGCTCACCACGACGGGGGATGCCAACGTTGAAAAGCCCGACAGCCGGGGTGAGCATGCTTGACACCCCCAACGACGTATGGTATGCTACTGTCAGCAGTTGTCACTGCTATCCCGACCGGTCATTGCGCCGGGTCATTCGGATTCCATCGCTACCACAGCCGGAGGATGAGTAAGATGAACGGCTCGGTATACGCTCTGCTGGTGACGGTGGTCTGGCTGATTTCAAGCATTGTCCCGACCGTCGCCGCGCCATCGGTCAGTACATGGTATACCCCTGTCCGTGTTTCCCTGTCGGCTATGCCCGCCGAGCGTTCTGGCGGCTACACCCCTGCCATCACCGCCGGGCAACGTAGCCTGGTGCAAACGATAGCCCCCGCTGCCATCGCGGCGGGTGGCTTTCACACCTGTGCGCTGACCACCACCGGCGGCGTCAAGTGCTGGGGGGATAACGGCTTCGGGCAACTCGGCGACGGCACGACAACCGACCGTGCCACCCCCGTGGACGTGAGCGGGCTGACGAGCGGCGTGAGCGCCATCGCGGCGGGTGGCAGTCACACCTGTGCGCTGACCACCACCGGCGGCGTCAAGTGCTGGGGGGGGAACGGCTTCGGGCAACTCGGCGACGGCACGACAACCAAGCGTGCCACCCCCGTGGACGTGAGCGGGCTGACAAGCGGCGTGAGCGCCATCGCGGCGGGCTATCATCACACCTGTGCGCTGACCACCACCGGCGGCGTCAAGTGCTGGGGGAATAACTTCTACGGGCAACTCGGCGACGGCACGACAACCGACCGTGCCACCCCCGTGGACGTGAGCGGGCTGACGAGCGGCGTGAGCGCCATCGCGGCGGGTGGCAGTCACACCTGTGCGCTGACCACCACCGGCGGCGTCAAGTGCTGGGGGGGCAACTTCTCCGGGCAACTCGGCGACGGCACGGCACCCACCGACAGTTCCACCCCCGTGGACGTGAGCGGGCTGACGAGCGGCGTGAGCGCCATCGCGGCGGGCTATGTTCACACCTGTGCGCTGACCACCACCGGCGGCGTCAAGTGCTGGGGGGACAACTTCGACGGGCAACTCGGCGACGGCACGGCACCCACCAACAGTTCCACCCCCGTGGACGTGAGCGGGCTGACAAGCGGCGTGAGCGCCATCGCGGCGGTCTATGTTCACACCTGTGCGCTGACCACCACTGGCGGCGTCAAGTGCTGGGGGAATAACTTCTACGGGCAACTCGGCGACGGCACGACAACCGACCGTGCCACCCCCGTGGACGTGAGCGGGCTGACGAGCGGCGTGAGCGCCATCGCGGCGGGCTATCATCACACCTGTGCGCTGACCACCACCGGCGGCGTCAAGTGCTGGGGGAATAACGGCTTCGGGCAACTCGGCGACGGCACGGCACCCACCGACAGTTCCACCCCCGTGGACGTGAGCGGGCTGACGAGCGGCGTGAGCGCCATCGCGGCGGGCTATGATCACACCTGTGCGCTGACCACCACCGGCGGCGTCAAGTGCTGGGGGAATAACGGCTCTGGGCAACTCGGCGACGGCACGACAACCGACCGTGCCACCCCCGTGGACGTGAGCGGGCTGACGAGCGGCGTGAGCGCCATCGCGGCGGGCTATGATCACACCTGTGCGCTGACCACCACCGGCGGCGTCAAGTGCTGGGGGGATAACGGCTTCGGGCAACTCGGCGACGGCACGACAACCGACCGTGCCACCCCCGTGGACGTGAGCGGGCTGACGAGCGGCGTGAGCGCCATCGCGGCGGGTGGCAGTCACACCTGTGCGCTGACCACCACCGGCGGCGTCAAGTGCTGGGGGGGGGACGGCTCTGGGCAACTCGGCGACGGCACGACAACCGCCCGTGCCACCCCCGTGGACGTGAGCGGGCTGACGAGCGGCGTGAGCGCCATCGCGGCGGGTGGCAGTCACACCTGTGCGCTGACCACCACCGGCGGCGTCAAGTGCTGGGGGGATAACGGCTTCGGGCAACTCGGCGACGGCACGACAACCGACCGTGCCACCCCCGTGGACGTGAGCGGGCTGACAAGCGGCGTGAGCGCCATCGCGGCGGGTGGCAGTCACACCTGTGCGCTGACCACCACCGGCGGCGTCAAGTGCTGGGGGCGCAACTTCTCCGGGCAACTCGGCGACGGCACGACAACCGCCCGTGCCACCCCCGTGGACGTGAGCGGGCTGACGAGCGGCGTGAGCGCCATCGCGGCGGGCTATGTTCACACCTGTGCGCTGACCACCACCGGCGGCGTCAAGTGCTGGGGGGGCAACTTCGACGGGCAACTCGGCGACGGCACGACAACCGCCCGTTCTACCCCCGTGGACGTGAGCGGGCTGACGAGCGGCGTGAGCGCCATCGCGGCGGGCTATGTTCACACCTGTGCGCTGACCACCACCGGCGGCGTCAAGTGCTGGGGGAATAACTTCTACGGGCAACTCGGCGACGGATTAGGAGTCGGAAGGCGCACAACGCCGGTGGATGTGGTGTGGCTCGGATTGCAGCTCTACCTGCCGCTGGTTTCGCGCTAGGCTTATTGCAACATGAACCCTCGGTTGCCTGCCCCCTGCCACCGGGTGCCTTTGGTCACGGTTGGCACAGGTCAGGCAGAGGCTTAAGACTACCTGTGGGGTGCAGCGACACGTCGGGGCAGTGATGGGTTGGCGGGCGTATCTTATCTTACGCTCGCTCCTTCCACAAACGACCGGTCATTGCTCGATGAACATTAGACACGGCGATGGTTACCGCTTGCCCCGCCGAGTAGATGAGGCCTGGGAATTCATTGCACCATCGTTTCGTGGCGACAGGCGATCCGGAAGCGAGCGGAACGCGACCATCGGTCAGGCCGGTAAACGACAGGTCGCCCCTTGACCGACGACGGGGAACTGCCTTCCCCGTCGTCTCGTGTTCTCCCTTTGTCGCATCGAAATGAGTTGATGACACTGCGACGCCCCGCCGATCCGCCCGGCCTTGATTCGGAGAGCGGAACGCGCAACTCTCGCGCAGAGACGACGGCGTTCTGGGCTGACAGGGGACTTGCCAGGAGATTAAAAAACCCGCGCAACCAAATCTTCAACGCGCAGAGACGACGGTGTCCTGGACTACCAGGGGACGGCCACCCGGTTCCTCGTTCGTACCCTGGTGATACCCTGAAGGGCGCCCTCCGCTCCCCGCTGAACGGGGAGCGTGATCTGTCAGCCGATGCCTTCCCGTTGTCTGCCCCTGCCGCAGATTGCGGCAGTCCGCGCATTCGGGGACATTGGCGCCCCATCCCGCCACACGCTTGCAGACGGGCCGCACACCCGCCCCTTTGCTCACCGGTGCGCACGTCCTCTCCTCTTCTCACCCTCACCGTTGATCGTGGTATACTGCCCATGCATCCAGACAACTACCTTCTGAATTGAGGTGCCCGTGGAAGAGGTTCAGCATCTGGCTGCGCGGATAATCGCGAACGTTGAGCAAGTTATCGTTGGCAAACGTCGGATCGTGGAACTGGTCCTGGTCGCGTTGTTGTGCCGTGGTCACGTCTTGATCGAAGATGTCCCCGGTACCGGCAAGACCATGCTGGCGCGGAGCATCGCCCGCTCGATCGGGTCGAGCTTTAAGCGTATTCAGTGTACCCCCGATCTCTTGCCGAGCGATGTCACCGGCGTTTCGATCTTCAACCAGCAAACCCGCGAATTTGAGTTTCGCCCTGGCCCGATTATGGCCCAGATTGTGCTGGCCGATGAGATTAATCGGGCGACACCAAAAACGCAGTCGGCCCTGCTCGAAGCAATGGAGGAACGACAGATCACCGTTGATGGCGTGACCCACCCGCTGCCGCAGCCGTTTATCGTGCTGGCAACGCAGAATCCTATCGAGTACGAAGGGACGTTTCCGCTACCGGAAGCGCAACTCGACCGCTTCCTGCTGCGGGTTCATATCGGCTATGCGGATCGGCTCGATGAGATTGCAATTTTGAAACGCCAGCGCGACGGGCACCCAATCGAAACGTTATCAACGGTGGTGGATGTCGCTGAATTGCTACATCTGCAAGAGGTGATTAAGCAGGTTCACGTTGATGATCTGATGGTCGAGTATATCGTTGCCCTGGTTGTCGCCACCCGCGATCACGGCGATGTTTATCTAGGCGCCAGCACACGCGGAGCACTGGCCCTTTATCGGGCCGCACAGGCATGGGCTGCGATAAACGGGCGCGACTTTGTGATCCCTGATGATGTCAAATTACTTGCGCAACCGGTGCTCGGCCATCGTCTGATTATCAGTCCGGCAGCCCGTGTGCGCAATGTGACGGCACAAGCGATTATTGATGAGGTGCTGGCCGCCGTGCCGGTACCAGGGGCACGTGCCGGTCGGCGTTTTGAACGAATGAGAGGCGGGTAGCGGTGATGGCGATGGAGAAGAGAGGAGTGGTATCCCAATCTTCTTCCTATGCAGTAGCGGAAGTAATCTTTGGGGATGAGAGGCGGTAACACGAACCTTGAACTGTGGCAGCATTGCTTCCGAATGGGTATGAGCACGGTTTGCCGATTATGCCCGTCACCCAATAGTTGGAGGGAGTGCTACCCTTGCCGCAAGCGAGGGTCTGGCGGGTACGCCGGTTCTACCAATCCTCGGGCAGGATGCGGGCCGGAGGCCCGCGCTCCCAGCGCCAGCGGGTGTTGGTCGGTGCTCGGCCCACCACCGACGGCCTGCCACCAATCCTCGGGCAGGATGCGGGCCGGAGGCCCGCGCTCCCAGACAGTGGAGGGAACTCTATGCCGGATCGGGAAAACGATGCGCTGATCGACCGACAGGCGAACGCAATCCGAATTGCATTGCAGCGGATCGTCCTGTTGCGCGAAACCGGACCAAAGAGTGCAGCCTGGCAACGGGCACGAATCAAGACGATGTGGCGATTACGGCAGCAACTGCTGGCAGATACCACACCGCGCCAGGTCGACGAGCATGATAGGTAACGATTTGGTACACTGGTTAACCAACGCCGGAAATGTGGCGTACAGTTTTGCACTGGCGCTAACCCCAGATGAACGGACAGCCCAGCGTCTGCTGCAACAGTGGGTGCGCACACTCCGCGAACAGCCACCTGCGGTCTGGCGTGACGACGAGCTGATTACTCGTCTCTACCGGCTCGCACTCAGCAAGTACGCCGATCAACCACGTGAGCGCCGTCCGGCGCCACCAACCGCATCGATCCTGGGGCCTCTACGTACACTGCCACTTGATCAGCGGATGGCAGTGCTGGCGTACAGTTTACTCAGCGCCGATTATGCCCGACTCGCCGCAATGCTGAACACTAGTGTTGACGCCGCACTGGAGATATTTAAACAAGCGATCACGGCATTGGCACCTGCCCTCGGTCACCATCTCACGCAGCAAATCCAGAGTGACGTGTGCGTCACTGTCCGGCAGGCGCTGATCAACCCGACCCAGCACCTTCAACTGTTCGAGACCGTCCGTCGCCATCTCAGTATCTGTACGCACTGTCGGCTCTTTGATCGCGAATGGCAGGCGGTAACGCACGAGTTGACAGCGACCCTGCGCCGAATACGGGATAATCAACCATTGCCGACGCGATTGCTGAATCGTTTGCTGAAAAGTGCCACTGCGCCACGGCAACGTCTTACGCAATGGTCACTGATGATACCGCCAATCGTGCTGATCGTCCTGATCCTGACCCTCATCTTGCCGGGCCTGCTCCGTACACCTTTTACCGTGGTGACAACAGGAGCAACAGAACCCGGCATAACTGCCGGGGAACTGGTTGTTCGTGCGCTGGCCCATGGCGGCCTCCCCGCTCCAGAAGGCCCTCCCATCTGGTACGCTCGCTATCAAACCATCTGGTATTTTAACAATCGCACCATCGCCCCACTCTTCGCTGAAATCTGGCACGACCGCGATAATCCGGCCCGTCATCGCTTACAACTGCGCCACATTGAGGGTGGTGCGCCCTACGAGTTCCAGTTGGGTGATGGGACACGCCGTTTCTACTACGCGCTTGACGGCTCGTATGCACCAACGTTATACGGCGATCTCCCCATCCGTGCAGCACCGAATGAGCCGGAGTTAGTGATGAGTCTGTTGTCTGCTGAACAACAGCAAGCTGCCTTTCTCGCCCGTCTCCAGACCGGGCCATGGGCAATTGTGCCGATGTACCTGCGCCAGGCGGCAGAGGCTCCGGATCTGCGCTTGCTGGGCCAACAGCGTATTGGTAATCGCCTGGCCTACATTGTCAGCTTTCGCGGTATCAGTCCCCTTGACCTGCCTCCCGAAACCGCCGAGTCGGTACTGGTTTTGATGGCGATTAGCGGTCAAGACGGCCATGTCTTGAGTATCACTGAACTGGTCGGCCCATCAGGCAGTACCCAGACGAGTCGGGTAGTCTGGCGGCTGGCCGAGTTCAACTGGCTGGTTAGCAGTGAACAGATTCGCGATGCGTTCACTTTCGAGCGAGCGTGGAACGGAAGAGCTGAAACTGAAGGATTGGCGCCCCAACCACTCGTTGATCCGGGCTGGCCGCTGCTACGAGCGAACATCATTGAACCGGCGCAGCTTGCTCATGTATCGGAGCAATTCGTCCTGCCGGCAACGCTTCCGGTCGGTATTGAACAGGCAGTGTTGTTACGGTTGCGTGGCTCTACGATCAACGGTGTGCTGTATACGGGGTTCAACAAACGCCTGATCCTGACCTTCGACCGAGTACCCGATATTGATTCCGCAGTGCCCGCTGAAGTGATCGACCGCTGGCAGGTACGGATCGAACCGGTACGCGGTCAGCGTTATCGGGTAGCAATTGAACCAGATTCTGCCCCTGGCACCGCCGGTATACGCATGGCACTTGATGCACAGGGCTTCACCATTGATGAACTTCGAGCAATAATCGCCTCGTTACAGCCGGTCTATCAGATTGATCTCACCACGCAACAGGCATTTTTCGTCCCGACCGCTACAGTGCGTTAGTGGTTAGAGCCTACCTGAAATATCCTCTCGTAGAAGAAGATCGGTCGCAGCGCAGCGGCGCTGTGCCCGTCCATCGAGATGCGCTCGCGGGGAAAAGGTATCGTCTGTCCTCACCATGTGCCTTCCCCGTTTGTTCGTCGCGCAACTCGTGGTATACTCGAAAAGAGCAATGATCTCAACCTGAACACTCATCGCAGAGACGCGAAACGTGCAGAACGAGTTATGTCGCGTCATAGCTGTTGGAGTTCAGGTTTTACACCAGAATGTCTGTGGTAAATGATTGAAACGAGCGTCCCGCGACCGACAGCAGGACAATGCACGGTGCTCTAATCGGTGGTAGAGCAGACTTGTTGGCCGCAGCAGCGTGACTGAAATTCATGCAACTCCGTACCGATTTACAAACCCGTGAAGAGCAGGCGGCGTATCTGGCGGAAGCACTTGCCGGTCTTTTCGAGGGGGCCGCTCAGCCGTCTCCCATTCGTGGTGGACGACGAGCTGCGCTCCGTCGGTTACGTGCGTTTAACGTTCAGCACTACGCCCGCACACGTAACGATGTGGTGCAGCGTGGGGTTTCCCTGCTCTCACCGTACATTCGCCACGGCGTCCTGACGCTAGCCGAAGTACGCGACTCGATCCTGAGTCGGTTTGGTCACACCCCTGATACGGAAAAGTTTGTCAATGAGCTGGCCTGGCGGGCGTTTTGGCAACTCGTGTACGCTCACCTCGGTGATCGAATTCATCAGGATATTGAGCCGGCCAAACATCGGACTCGTGTACCGCGTCGTCTTCTCCCGCCAGAGGTGATGTCGGCCACAACCGGCCTGGTGTGCATCGACGAGTCACTGCGCGAACTGTACACAACCGGTTACATGCACAACCATGCCCGCATGTGGGTGGCTGCGTATCTGCAACACTGGCTGGGTGTAGATTGGCGCGAGGGCGCCGATCTCTTTTACCGCCATCTGCTCGACGGCGATCCGGCCTCGAACAGCCTGTCATGGCAATGGGTGGGCAGCACCTTTAGCCACAAACCGTACATCTTCAATCGTCAAAATGTAGAACGCTTCAGTGCCGGAACCTATTGTGCGCGTTGTCCACTGGCTCACAACGGCAGTTGTCCGTTCGATGACAGTTACGAGAATCTGGCCTGGCGGCTGTTTGGGGTATCACTAGCAGAACTGGAGGGACGACGATGAACGGGGTGATTGTCTGGCTGCACGGTGATAGCCTTAGCCCGACCGATCCGGCATTGCTGGCGAATCCCGGCGCGCCTGCCATATTTATCTTCGACGAGCCATTTCTGGCAGCGGCTCAGTTGAGCTTCAAGCGGCTCTTTTTTCTTTACGAATGTGCACTTGAAGCAATTGCCGGTAGAAATGGCAGCATCCGTCGTGGAGTCGTGGTTGATGAAGTGCGAGCATTTGCCGCCGAGCATCAGGCTTCAACCGTTCACGTGACCGACAGTGTTGCACCGCGTTTTCAGCAGTATGTAGCTGAATTACAGACCAGGGGGCTACAGGTCGTTATTCATCATCCACCGACGTTCGTCTCTTGGCGTGGAGAACCGCCCCGTCGTTTCAGTGCCTTCTGGCGGCGCGTAGCGGAAGAAGCTCTCCGACCGGGAAGTATAGGGCCGGAGCTGCCGTCAGAAGAGGTGGAGTGATCTATGAAATTTCAGGGGAAAGTTGCTATCGTAACCGGCGGCGCCCAGGGCATTGGGCGGGCGATCGCACTGGCGCTCGCCCGTGAAGGGGCCAGTGTGGTGATCGCCGACCGTGATGAGGAAACTACGACAGCGTTAGTCACCGGTATCAATGACTGGGGAGGGCGGGCGCTGGCAGTGATCGCCGATGTCAGCAACGAGGCCGATGCCGCCCGGATTGCCAATGAAACGGTGTTGGCCTTCGGTGGCATCGATCTGTTGGTAAACAACGCCGGCATTCAACAACCGGGTACGATTGAAAGTACGACATTGCAGCTCTGGAACGAGATTATTGCGGTCAATCTTACCGGCGTCTTTCTCGTCTCACGCTTCGTCATGCCCGAACTGCGGCGACGCGGTGGCGGAGCGATTGTCAATGTTGCATCGGTTTACGGCTTGCGGGCTGAACCAGGCTGGGCAGCCTATTCGGCTTCCAAAGGCGGTGTGATTGCGCTGACCCGTGCAATGGCAATTGACGGCGCAGCCGACGGGATTCGGGTTAATTGTGTGTGTCCGGGTTTGATCGACACCTCATTACTACGCGCCAATGCGGCGCTGATCAATGCCCAACGTCCAGATGAGGCATTGCGTGCCTTTGCCCGCCGCGTACCGCTCGGTCGGCTAGGTACACCAGAGGAGATTGCCAATATTATTCTCTGTTTGCTCAGCCCAACTGCCGAGTATCTCACCGGCGCCGTCATTACTGCCGACGGTGGATTTGAGGCCCGCTTGTAAGCAGGAGATGTCTATGATCACTGTTACCGTGCGCTTCTTTGCCGGTCACCGCGACATTGTCGGGCGTGCCGAGGCACAGTATACGCTAACCGAGGGCACAACGCTGGGTCAGTTGTGGGAACAGTTAATAGCCGAATACCCACGGCTGGCTGGCTACACCGGTAGGCTGCTGTTCGCCGTGAATCAGCAGTTTGCGCAGCCAGCAACTGTGTTGAGCGATGGCGATGAAGTCGCTTTCATCCCGCCTGTCAGTGGCGGACGGAGTGATGACGTATGATTGAACCATTTGTAATTACAACCGAACCCCTTGATCCGGCGCCATTGGTGGCGGCAGTACAAACACCAGATGATGGCGCTGTAGTAACGTTCAGCGGTGTCGTGCGAAACCAATTTGGTGGCCGTCCGACAGCATTTCTGGTCTATGAAGCCTATGCCGAAATGGCCGTACCGGTGCTCCGCCAGATCGCCGATGAAGCACGGGCACGCTGGCCTATCGGGCGCGTGTGTGTACATCATCGGGTAGGGCGATTGGAAATCGGCGAGACCGCAGTACTGGTAGTCGTTGCCGCGCCACACCGCGCCGCTGCCTTCGCTGCCGCCGCCTACATCATGGATCGGATCAAGGAAATTGCGCCAATCTGGAAGCAGGAACACTGGGCTGACGGAACCGCCGAGTGGCGTGAGTAAATGCCGTTTACAAACCCAAAAAAACGCGCTCATACGTATCTGAATCGGAGTTGAACATCCATCTATGCCGGAACTACCTGAAGTCGAGACTGTAGCCCGTTCCCTTGTACCACAGCTTCAGGGACGTATCATTGTAGGTTTGGCCAAACTCGACTGGCCCAAGATGATCACACCATCTCCCAGCGAATTTGCTGCACTCATCACCGGACGACGGATTGAGTCTATCGGCCGGCGAGCGAAATGGCTTCTGCTTACCCTTGATCGTGGATGGACAATAGCGATTCATCTGCGGATGTCAGGACACTTACTGGTTACCGAACCGGCTGCCGCCAGTGAACAGCATGTCCATTTCGCCCTCGCGCTTGATAATGGCCGTTACCTGATCTTCAACGATCAGCGCAAATTCGGTCGCGTTCATCTTCTCGATCAGCAGGGCCTGGCCGCACTTGATCAAGCCCATGGCCCAGAGCCACTGGCGGATGACTTCACCCCAGACATTCTGGCTCAACGTCTACAAAGCCGACGTGCACCGATTAAAACCTTACTCCTCGATCAGCATCTCATCGCCGGAATTGGCAACATCTACGCCAACGAAGCGCTCTGGCGAGCCGGTATCCATCCGCTGACACCAGGTGCGGCACTCTCATCAGAGCAGATCAATCACCTGCATCGTGCTATTCGTGCTGTTCTTCAGGAAGCAATTGCCAACCAGGGCAGCTCACTGCGCAATTATCGCGATAGTTACGGCCGACGCGGTTCACAACAAGAACATTTCAACGTCTATGACCGGGCAGGTGAACCTTGCCCATGTTGTCAGACCCTGATCGAGCGGATCGTTATCGCTCAGCGTAGCACCTACTTTTGCCCGGTATGTCAGCAAGGTATGCAACCGGCGCCATGATTATGTACAATACGTCTATGTTGAACAGCAATGTAGCACCAGATTGATAATCTCTCTGGTGCACAACATACACTGGAGCAATCACGTGCACGAACCAATCCTGCTGGTAGAAGACGATCCCGTCATCCAGTTATCCCTAACCACCATACTGCGACGCGATGGCTATACCATCGATACTGCCCGTAATCTTGCTGAGGCACGCCAACTGATCGCTTCGCGGCGACCACGGGTCATCTTGCTCGATCTCGATCTGCCAGACGGAAGTGGCTTTGAGCTCCTGAAATGGCTGACCACGGAACCGGATCGACCATTGATCATTGTTACCACGGCGAATGACACACCACAATCCATCCTCCACGCCATAACCCTCGGTGCGTTTGATTATCTGACCAAACCCATCAATAATGACATCCTTCGCCACACCATACAGCGTGCGTTGAACTATGATCGGCTTCGGCAACAGGCGCGAAATTATGAAGAATTACAGAGTGAAGTTCAACAAACACGACAGGTCTTTCGTGATATGGCTCATCATATCAGCCAGGTCTTGACAGTTATTATGGGTGAAGCGCAACTGGTTCACGCAGAGATTACCGATCCGACACTGCGCGAGAGTCTCAACCGCATTGTCCGCATGGCCGAGGATGCAGCACAGACCCTCTCGGCGCTCCGTGCATTGCGTCTCTTGGGGGCACAAGAAAGCAATAGTGAATTGTCATATGAATAATTATCGATTATCTATGTTGTTTTTGGATAAATACCGATCACATCTACCCTTGATCCGCAGGGAAAGTGAGGACCACCGACTATACTTCGTGCCGATACGTATCGGCAATGAAGGTGCGTACCTTGAAAGAGCACCATACGCTATAGCAGCAACGCTACTCCCTTGCCCGCCAGGAGTTTTTCGAGTTGTCGTCGTTTGGAAAGATGAAGGCTTCTTGCCGGCGCATAAATTGAGAACTACCGGTAAAGAACGCTATCCAAATGCACAAAACGCCCCTCGACCAACACGGTGGACTGGGTACGCGAGCCGCTGGCCCGCAGGGACGAGCATCATCCGTAAGCCGCCAGGAATGCGGCTGCACACCATCATTGAAACAGGAAGCGGTACATATCTGTACACACGGCAACCTGGTTGGGGACCTGACCCGTTCATTTCATTTCTCCCCTCGTCGTTGCCACTTTCGGGTCGGGATATAATGTTGAAAACCCCTTATAGTGTGCATGCGATTCAACCTTGAAAGAAAACTCCATGGAACCCTCTGCGCTGAGTGGCCTGATTCCACGTTTGTTGTCTTTAAAACTTCTGCCGCGCACCGGCTGGTTGCAACGCGGAGTACGTGATGTCGAGAGTATTGCTGATCACTCGTTTAGCGTGGCCGTACTCTGTCTTTTGATTGGCGATCAGATTGAAGGAATTGATCGCGGACGACTCCTCGCGATTGCGCTATTGCATGACCTGGCCGAGTCGCTGTTAGGTGATTTGCCGGCGTCGGCGACTCGTCTGCTCGGTAGTGAAACCAAGCGCAAAGCCGAACGAGACGGTCTGAAGAGCCTGATCGGACACCTGGCACACGCTGATGAATATCTGGCACTGTGGGATGAATATGCCAACGGAACTTCCCCTGAAGCACGGCTGGTTAAGGCAATTGACCGACTGGAATTGATGGCGCAAGCGTTAGCCTACGAACGAACTGGTGTTCGTGGTCTTGATTCATTTTGGCCGGATCACGACGATTGGGCAGCAGAGTTTCCGCCTGTCGCTGCGCTGGCTTCTTATTTACGGGCTGAACGAAACCGGTTGGTCTGACGGCTGTTGGCCCGCGCTGTGCAGTGCACGGCAACCCATCGGTTGGCGCATCAGCACACCATCATCCCCCATGCTCCGCGCAGGTGAGGGATGGTGAAGCCACTCCCCCTCTCTTTTTTTCTCTTCCCTTACAGCGGTGCTGCCTTACGAATCGCCGTATCGAGATCGTACCAGAGATCATCAACATCTTCGATACCAACACTCAGCCGTAACAGTGATGGCGGCAGATGCTCTTGCCCTGCAACCGCCGCTCGCCGCTCCATGGTCGTCTCAACTGCTCCCAAACTGGTTGCGTGGCGGATCAGCCTAACACACCGACAAACCGCATCTGCGAACACCGCATCGCCTTTCAGATCAAACGAGATGATCGTACCGAAGCCCTTGAGCACGCGACGAGCAACCTGATATGTCGGATGGGAAGGTAAACCCGGATAACGTACATTGGCAACCAGCGGATGGGATTGCAGTCGTTGCGCAAGCTCCAGCGCATTACGCTGTGCTCGTTCTAAGCGCAATGCCAGCGTGCGCGCACCACGTATTGCCAGAAAGGCCTCTAAAGTACCAGGGGTCGCGCCATTCAATGTCCGCGACTGCCGCAGCTTTTGCCAGAGCTGCTCTTCACGAGTGGTAAGCACGCCAGCCAGAAGATCAGAATGCCCGCCGATAAATTTGGTAGCCGATTGTATCGCAACGGTTGCCCCGAACTCAAGTGGCTGCTGATTGAGCGGCGTAGCGAAGGTATTATCAACTGCAATAATGGCACCGGCTTTGCGCGGTGCAGCACAGATCGCCGGGAGATCGGCCACTGTCAACAACGGATTCGATGGCGACTCGAGCCAGATCAGATCGGCAATCGCACAGGCCTGCTGCCATGCTGCGGTATCGGTCAGCGGCAACCGCTGTACCGACCAACGACCACGGGTTGCTCCAGCCATCGCCAGCCCAACGACACCCTGATAGCAATCATCCGGCAAAACGACGTGCGCACCGACGGGCAACTGGTCGAACACGGCTGCTACGGCGGCCATACCGGAAGCAAATGCAAGTGCACGCCCACCTTCCAGACCACCCACAATCTCTTCGAGGGCTTCCCAGGTTGGGGTCGCGTCACTCCGCGCATACGAACGCTCTTGCCCGATGATGAAGTTTGAAGCAGGAATTGGCGGTACATTCAGTGGCTCACCGCTGGCAATCGTTCTACCGGCAGCCACTAACCATGACTCTGGTTTGAGATGGATAGGATGATTCGACATAGAAACCCTGTCAGCTTTGTGTGGAAATGGAGAACAACCTGCGAAACCTGGGTGATTATCGCACCAACAATTGGTACTGTCAATCGATCAGAGTGTCACAGGATCGGCAAAATCGGCTATCATAAGAGCAAACAATCGTATCATCAACATTCCCCCTCCTTTTGGAACTTTGAGGAGCTTGCTGTGCAGATCGTGATCAACGGCAGCTTTTGGTCTCAACCAACCGTAGGTATTGGTCAATACCTGCACAATCTGGCGCCCTGGCTGCATCGCCAGGCGCCTCAACACCGCTACGTGATGGTGCTACCAGGCAATTCGCCCACACTGGCTTTACCAGGCGGTGTTGAGCGGATAACCGTAACCATCGGCGGGCCACGCCAGATAGCAAAGGTTATCTTCGAGCAAATTGCCGTACCGCTGATCGCACAGCGACTGGCGCGAAACGGTGAGCCAACCGTGATCTTTGTGCCCTACTTTGCTCCACCATTGCGTGCGCGCCAACCAGTCGTAACAACCATCGGTGATCTGATTCCACTGCTCCTTCCGGCGTATCGTGGGAGCTGGTCGGTTCGGTTGTACATGGCGCTGGTGCGTCGGGCCGCACTGCGCAGCACGCACATATTAACCTTCTCGAAGTTCAGTCGTAATACAATCTTGAACTATCTTGCCGTCCCACCAGAACGGGTCACCGTAACCTATCTGGCCGCTGGTGAGCAGTTTCGCCCGGCTGCTGATATTGCTGCGGCCCAGAATCTGGTGGCAGCCCGCTACGGGGTAGCATCGCCGTTTATTTACTATGTAGGCGGCCTCGACGAACGCAAAAATCTCTCGACCCTGTTACGCGCTTTTGCCCTGGTACGTAGCCGCTACCCATACGTAACCCTGGCGATCGCCGGGCGAGCACTGGGACGCGATCCACGTCTCTTCCCGGACATCGATCAATTGATTGCCGACCTTGATCTCACGACGGCAGTACGGCGCATCGATGTGCCACCCGAGGATGGCCCGTTGCTCTACCAGGCGTGTACCATCTTTACCTATCCCTCGCGTTATGAAGGTTTCGGTTTACCGCCGCTGGAAGCGATGGCCTGCGGTGCACCGGTGATTGTCAGTGATGCGAGTTCGCTGCCCGAGGTCGTCGGTGCGGCTGCTATCCGGATTGCCCCCGACGACGTGGCAGGGTGGGCAGCAGCCATACAGCGCCTTTTAAGTGATGAGAGCTTGCGCGCCGACTTACGTATCCGTGGCCTAGAGCAGGCTGCCGGTTTTTCGTACCAGCGCACCGCAACCCAGACCCTCGCCGTGTTTGAACAAGTCGCAAGTGCCTGTCGCGTTACGAAGCGAGAAGTGAGTGGAAAGAAGTGAGCGATAAGGCTTTGTAATGTTTCAGTGTTGGATTGCCGCTGATACCAACACGACGAACATCACCTACTTGCTGACGGCGTTTTCCGATCCGCAGCGTGTATATACATCGGAAACCAGCATACGTTGCATCAGCACGCTATCCGGCCAAATTGCTAATCGAAGAGAGTGTCTGAAATGTATCTGGTCGAGGGTTTTGATGGATACGTGATGGTATGAACGAACAGAACACACGAAAACCCTATCCTACCGACCTTACGGATGCCGAATGGCAACGGATTGCCCCCGCT
>Ga0209162_1002482_pt1 | contig 16081 bp, 13 predicted proteins | sample YNPNPMetaG_FD_187121 | JGI IMG/M metagenome (GOLD analysis project Ga0209162, IMG submission 187121) | Anoxygenic and chlorotrophic microbial mat microbial communities from Yellowstone National Park, USA - YNP NP MetaG (SPAdes) (version 2) ... | reverse complement strand
TTTTTCACGCAGCCGCCGTCTAGTTGTGTAAACTGTCCCTGTGAGGTAGGTGAATTCCCTCAACCAAACTGAGCCCGCCGGCGCGACGGGCATCCGAACCCCCGACGCCAGTCGGGGGCGGGTAGGGACCCACCACGCGACGGCCGGGCCTATCGGCGCGCGGGCGCAGCCCTTGACCGGCGCGAGGCAGGTGGACGCCTTTGGTAGCGCGCCCCGTACTGGCGTGCGGGGTTCGGATGCTGGGTGGCCGTGCGGTCGGCCCAGGAGTAGCATCCGGCGTGCGGATGAGGCGTCAGGCGCTCCGTCGGCCTCGCACTGGCGTGCGGGGTCAGGGTGCGGGGCCGCAAGCGGCGGGAGGTCTGGCTCAGGGCAGTGGGCGGCGCGCAAAGGCGAAGGCTTTGGCCCACTCGGCATGGTACAGCGGGTCAGCCGGGTCCAGGCTGGAAACCTGTACCTCCGGCGGGGCCGAATGAATGAAGCGCGCCCCGCCGAGCGAAAGCCCCGTGTGGAATACGAACCCGCTTTCGTCGCAGAAGAACAGCAGGTCGCCCGGCTGAAGGGCCGTGCGGTGCCACGCCGTGCCGACGAGCCGCCCCACCAGAACCTGCTGGCGGGCGTCCCGCGGCAAGACCAGGCCGACGGCGGCGTAGGACACGCCGGTGAGTCCGGAGCAATCCAGTCCGAGTCGGCTGCGCCCGGCGAAGAGATAGGGCGTTGTCAGGTACTCGACCGCGGTCCGCGCCGCTTCGAGACCGGCAGGGACGGCCGGTGGCAGCCGAACCTGATGACGCGGCAGCGTCATCACGTCGCGTCCGCTCGTGGCCCGCACGCCCGCGGGCAGGCGAAGCTGAACGCCCTCCGGTCCTTCCGCAACGAGCGGCAGGAACGCTCCGGCCGGCACCCGGAAGTCGTCCACCAGGCAGTCGCGTGTTACCACCACGGTGCGGGCGTTTTCCCAGGCCGCGAACTGCTCGGCGGTCATTCGTAGCACCGCGTCGCGGTGCACCCAGCCGATGTAACCCTCCCCGGCGTGTACCAGGAGGTGAGCTTCGTCGGGAGTGATATCCAGCAGGAATAGCCGCTCGCCCAGCAGAAGCTGGGTTTGCGCTCCGCCCAGCTCGGGTGGCTCCGCCCAAATCAGCGCCATCGGGACGCGGACGACGCCGAAGCGGGTCTCGCCCAAACGCTCGGACGGGAGGAGCTCGATCTCATTGTGGACCGGTTGGCACCCGGCGGCTTCCAGCACGCTACCGACAGCTTTTTTCAGATGGGGGTGGTTCGCTGCCCCGCGCACGACCCACGAATCTGCCAGTTTCTCGACCCGCGCCCGCACGTGGCAGAACGTGTGATCCGTGATGACCCGCCGAACGTACTGCTCGATCAACCACTCGGCTTCGGTCGGGGTGGCCGGCGGCCGGTCCAGGAACCAGATACGCCGCACGTGGTTGCGCACGCGTGCGAAGTTCTCGACGGCGGCGTCGGGTGGCCGCGGGCCCCAGGCTGCTGCCGGCTTGCTGGTGGTCAGGTCGGGAAACAGGCGGCAGCGCAGCGTGTCCAGTTCCGTACGGTGGCTTTGCCACAGGCGCACGATCCCGTTGAAGAGGCCGATGGCGGCGGCGCGAAATCGGCCCCGTTCGGCGATCCAGGCCTCGAAGCCGGGGCTCGACAGGAAACCGATCTCCACGACCAGCGCCGGCACGTCGCTGGGAGTCAGCAGCGGATGGTCGCCGATCCAGGGTGGAAGCGGCTCGTCACAGGGCACCAGCTTCTGCACCTCGTCTCGCAGGCATTCGGCCAGGCTGTGCAGCAGGACGCGGTTGACATCAGTGGAATCGGGCGGTCGGGTAAGTATCAGCACGCCGCTGCGTGTGAACGACGCGTCGGCGGCCAGATGAATCGATAGCAGCAGATGTGAACGCGTGCGCGCGGCCAGGCTGACGCGCGCGGCGAGTTCCGTCTGCCGGTCGGTGTCGCCGAGCGTGACCTTCCGGTCATCCCAGCGGGTCATGTGGACTGTGGCACCAGCGCGCTTGAGGTGGTGCTGAAGGTGGGCCGCGATGAGCATGTTGAGGTCGCCCTCGACGAGTCCCGTGCCGGGACCGCGCACGCCGCCGGCGTAGCCTTCTGCCCACGCCGCGCCGCCGTGCCCGGGGTCGAGGGTGATGACGAGTCCTTCGAGCGGTCGGCCGGCAGGGGTGAACGGGCGTTCGGGTTCCGCGGGGAGAATGAGGTCCGTCCTCTGGGGAGTTTCCAGGCCGGCGCCATACACGACCAGCACGACGGGGATGACCGTGACGGTCAATGCCAGTAAGCGAGTCATGATGTTACCTTTCAGCTCGGCAGCGCGCCGCGAATGCGCAGCAGTGGAGGGTAGTCGAAATGCGGGCGGTGCGGAACGGCTCCCGGCTGTGCAGGTGGGCTGGTAAGTCGGTAGAATGCCGCCCTGACTGGAGAATGGCCGACCGGCAGGTCGGCGGCGGGCCGCGTGCCGGCGGCCCGATTCCACGAAGCCCCGGACGCAGGTGCCTCATGTCTGAGACCGACGACTTGCTGAGCAAGGCACGGGCGTTAGGCGAGGCGCTCGCGGCCCATCCGCACGTGCGCGAGCACTATGCTGCCCAACGCGCGGCCCGCGAGGACCCCACGGCGCGCAAACTGCTTCACGACTACCAGGCGCATCTGGAATACTTGCGGCAACTGGAGGCGGAGCAGCGCCCCATCGAGGTCGCGGATAAGCACCGCCTGCGCGAACTCGAAACGCAGTTAACCGGCAACGTCGTCCTGAAGGAACTGATGCGCACGCAGGCGGAGTACGTCGCCCTGATGAATCGCGTCAACGCTGCGATGGACGCCCCGCTGCGGGCCCTTGCGCAGCCGGAGAGGCCCGCGTGACCGCCGGCGCAGGCTCAACGGCTGCGTCGACGGTCGGGCCCGAAAACCACGCCGGGCGGGCTCCCGGCGCCGCCCGCATCTGGCTCCTGGCCCTGCTGGGGTGGACGACCGTTGCGAGTTTTTACGATCTGCGCGGCGGCGCCCGGTTTGAGCCGATCGACTGCTGGGTTGCCCAGACTGCCCGCGAGATGCTTGACGCGGGCGAGTGGATCGTCCCGCGGTTCTCCGGGGAAACGCGCATACAGAAATCGCCGGGGCCGTACTGGGCTGTGATGGCGGTCAGCCTGCTGTGCGGCACACCTGTTGATGAGTACACGGCGCGCGTGCCCAATGCATTGGCCGCGGTCGGGCTGGTGGCCACGATCTTCTGGCTTACCCGCCGAATCGCGGGGGAACGGGCTGCGGTCTTTGCGGGCTTCGCGGCGGCGTCGAGCATACTTGTACTGTGGTGGTCGCATCGCAGCGCCAGCGACCTGGGGCTGACGGCATTCACGACCTTTTCTCTGGCGGCGTTGTGGGTCGGGCTGGAATGTGAGCCGCCCGGGCGGCGACAGACTGCGCTGGTGCTCGCGGGGTACGCTGCCGCCGGGCTTGGCATGCTATGGAAGATGCCGATGCCGGTCGTAGTGGTCGGGCTGCCAGCCCTGCTTTATGTCGTGCTGTTGTGGCGCTGGCGGGTGTTGGCCAACCGCTGGCATCTGGTCGGTCTGCTGTTGTTTCTCCTGCCATGGGTTCCTTGGGTCGTTGCGGTATGCCGGGTGGAACATATCGCGCTGGCCAAGTGGAAGGTCGAATACGTGGATCGGTTCACCGGCGACCTGCCGAACGTCAAGGATCAGCAGGCCTGGTGGTTTCTGCTGACGTACTTCATCGCGGCGGGGCTGTTCTGCCTGCCCTACACGCTTTCGTTGCCGGCAGCGCTGGTGCGGGCTGGGCGACGTCAGCCGGGGGTCGATCGGCGCGGGACGCTCTTCGCGGCGCTGTGGTTCGTCGGCCTGTTCGTGTTTTTCACGGCCTCCCGCGGCAAGGAGTGGCGGTACCTGCTGCCGGCCATCCCGCCGCTGTTCGTGCTGCTGGGCATCGAGCTGGCGGCGTTTTTCGATCCGCAGCGGCCGATTTCCCGTGGGCGCCTGTGGACGTTCGCCGTCACGCTGTGGGTTGTGCTGCCGATCGCGCTGCTCGGCGGCGGACTGGGGCTGCACACGTGGTATCAGTACCGAGGGGCCGCGGAGCTGGAAGGTCTGGCCGACTGGAGTGACGTACTGCACGCGTACGCCGTTGCGGCAGCCATCGTGGCGGCCGGCATGGGTTACGCCGTTTGGCTGTACGTGCGGAACCGGCGTCAGGCATCGTTCGGGCTGGTGGTAGCCACGATGTGGTTGATGTGGGGTTGGGTGTGGCCGAAGATCATGCCGCTGGTCATGTCACAGCGCCCGTACGTGGAATTTGCCCGGCAGCTCGCGGATCCGCGCGTGGTGCCGCCCGGGCAGCGGTACGCCCTCCGTCAGGTGGGAACGCAGGACTCGCGCATCATCTGGTATAGCGACCTACGCTTCCCGCGTCTGATTGACCAGCTTGCTCTGCTGCGTGAGCAGCACGGGCGGCGCGATCTGGAGTATGAGATCCGGCGATACGGGTCGGAGATGGTCCGGGCACTGGAGGACGAGTCGCCGGTGCTGCTCGTCGCCCGCTTGACGGATTACTATCTGTTCCGGCTGCGGGCTCCGGCCGAGCTGGCGCGGCAGGGTCGCACGTTGCCGCGACACTACGTGTGGCTGCAAAGCCGCTACGGGCGCGAGAACAGCCACTTCGTTTTGATCGGGAATAAGCCACCGCCCTGGCCGCCGCTGGAGCTGCGCCTGCCCGAGAAGTGGAAAGCGCGTCTGGCCGCGGCGGACGCTGCCGCCGCGCAGGCCGCTGCCGCGTCGCAGTCGACGGAACGCGAGTGATGATGGTGGGGCTTCGGCAGCGACTGCTGGAGTGGACCGAGGCCGGGAATCTGTGGCTGGCGCTGCGCTGGCTGGGGGAGTACGCTGCGGTCCGCTTGTGGAGCCTCATCATTAACTGCTTTCCGATCGAACAGAATCTGGCGACCGCCCGTCTGATGGGCCGTATCTGGTGGACCGTGATGGCGCGGCACCGGCAACGGGCGCTGGACAACCTGCGGCCGGCCCTGGGAGACCGGTACGCCGAGGCCGAGCTGCGTCGCATCGCCCGTCGATCGTTCGAGCACTTCGCCCAGCTCTACCTCGTCGAGGCCGTGATGAGCCCCCGGCTGGTGAACGAATGGTCGTGGGCCCGCTACATCGAGCTGGGCAACCTCGGCCCCGCGCTGCGCGAATTGCTCTTGGGCCACGGCGTCATCATGCTGACCGGCCACTTCGGGAACTACGAACTGCTCGGCTACACGATCTGCCGGCTGGGGATTCCACTGACCGCGGTCATGCGGCCCGTCGATAACCCGCTCATCAACCGCTACCTGGTGGCCACGCGGGAGGCGGGCGGGCTGTCGTTGCTTTACAAGAAAGGTGTGACGGCCGTGGCGCCGCAGGTCCTGGAGCGCGGCGGCGCTTTGTGCTTTATCGCCGACCAGGACGCGGGTCGCAAAGGGCTGTTCGTGGACTTCTTCGGCCGCAAGGCGTCCACCTACAAGTCCATCGGCCTGCTGGCGATGCAGAAGCGTGTGCCGATCGTGGTCGGCTACGCCGTCCGCACCCGGCCCGGATTCCACTACCGGCTCGAAGTGGAGCGGATCATCCGGCCGGAGGAATGGGAGTCCCAACCGGACCCGCTGTACTGGATCACGCAAACCTATTCGCACGCACTGGAGGCGGCCATCCGGCGGTGGCCGGAACAGTATTTGTGGGTTCACCGACGATGGAAGCACCGGCCGCGGGAAGAGCAGCGCGCCGCCGCATCCATGCCCGAATTAGCCTCGAACGAATAGCGGAAGCGTTGCAGGCCGGTGACCTGCTGTGCGGCCGCCACTTGCGCAGCGGACTCTGTCCGTGATTCTTCTCAGCGATAGCGGCTCCGGAGGAACCACAGAACGACCGGTACGAAGGCCAGCGGGAACAATCCGCGGCCGCACCAGCCCGAATCGGTCGCTGGGGCAGCGGTTTCGGCGGTTTGGTCCTCACGCACGGACGAAGCCTGAGCACCGCTGGTAGCGGTGGTGGAGACCACGACCGACGTCATGGCCACGGAGGACAGCTCGCGCCCTGCCAGAACGGGATCGCGCAGTGCCGGCTGGTCGATGACCAGCAGGCGGAAGTAGTACGTGCCGGCGGTGATGGCCCGCCAGGTGCTGACGGCGGAATTGACGCCGGAGACAGGCTGGAACCCCGTCTGGATCTGGTCCGTCGCCAGCGGTCCGCCGATCTCGTTGGTTTGTCGCCAGTAGTACAAGAGCTGGTCGCCGTCCGGGTCTGTGGAGAGGGAGCCGTCGAGAGTAATGAGTCCACCGACCGGAACCGGGGTGGTCGGTCCGGAGATCTTCGCGCGTGGCGCGAGGTTCTCGGGCAGCGCGGTGCGAACCCAGACGCGGACGGTGTCGATGCTCGGCAGAGCATTGACGCCGTCATCGACGGTCAGTTGGAATACGTACGGGTTCTCGGCTGTTGTCGGAACCTCCAAGGTGACTTGCCAGGTGGCGGGGTCACCATCGTCGTCGTCCTCCGGCTCGACCCGGACGGGGCCGGAGACCCATTCCCATGTATAGCGCAGGGTGTCTTTGTAGAAGACGTTGGGCGATGCCGGATTGAACCCGATGTTCCAGGGGTCGAAGCTGCGTCGGCCGTCCAGTCGGACCGTGACCTGGCCCGTGACGGCGTCCAGCGCGACGGTCTGATCCGGGCCCGCGTCAGCCACTGGGCCGGAGTTCGAGCCGGGCACCAACGCGGGGTTTTCCACCGCGCAGATAATGAACGTTGCTCCGGTCGACTCGCCGGTCAGCGTCGATGGTTCGCCGCCGGATTGGACCTGGACGTTGTATGCGCGGACGAGGACCTGCCAAAGAACGTCGTAATCTATGAGTCCCCTCAAGCGGGCCTGGTTGACGCCGTTGAAGTCCGGCGCTCGGAAGGGCACCGCGAAGCTTAACGTGATGCCCGAGACGGGCGGGGGGAAGTAATAGAAATCCCCAGCTATTACCCCGGCTGCGTCGGTTGGAACGGGGGGAGGTTCGGGCCCATAACGCACGCCGTTGCGAATGTATGGCTCCCAGAGGGACTGGACCGTGACTCCGACGCCTTCCCGCTGTTGCTCCTGCTGCGAGTTCGGATCGCCCGTCGTTTCCCAATCGGGATCGATGACGGTCAGACACAGGTAAAGAGTCTGGCCTTCAAGAATGCACGCATCGCCCGGGTAATTCCAGGAGTCATTCGGATCCGAGCACGAGTCGCGCGCGATGCGCGCCTGGATGACGATCGGTGGCACCTGCTGCCCTTGGCCGAGAGCTGCCCCGGCCATCATCCCGACCATCAGCACCCCTAGCGCCCACTGCGGCGTTTTGCCTGCCTTCATGGCTGCAACTCCGTATTGTTCCGGCGCGCCGGCATCCTCATTATACGGCGGGGCCAACGGCCGGACCGGGTGACAACTGCTCACGGCGACGTGCCGGTTTGCGAACCGGTCTGCGATTCCGTCGGCGTTCCGATGGTCACGGTCGCGAAAGCGCCATTGACCGGAACCTCCCGGAAAAGAACCGTGATCGTCTGACCCTCGTCGTATTCATTGGCGGCCAGTTGGCCGGACACCGAATTAAAGAACAGGCCCGGGCGGAACGGCTGGCATTCGTACACATCCACCTGCGCCAGCGTCTTGTACCCCACCTGAGCCGTGGTCGGACCGTCCAGCACGTCCCCGGTAACCACATCGCGAAACGCGAACGCCACGCTGTCGCACGAAACGGGGGGTTCGGAAAACACGAGGATGACATCCGGCGTCAGCAGCGAATACGTCACCGTGGTCGGTGTTACCTGACTCTCGGCACCTTGCCCAGGCAGAATCCGCACAGGCGTGGCGCCCGCCGTCCCGGGACCGTTGTAGACAAAGGTCCCCAGCGGCAGGGTGTACGCCGTTCCGATCTCCAGGGGGCGTGTCAGTTGCACGTATCCGGCCTTGAGGAGGGCGTCCTGCTGTTCTCCGGTTCTGACGCTGCTGGTGTACACCCAGGCGACAAAGCTGGTCTCCACCAGCGCGGTGCGGTGCTCATTGGAGAAAGTCAGCGTCAGCGTCTGCCGGAACGGACGGGTCGTGCCCCCTACCTGCGTCACGCCGCCCGTCGTGACAGCCGTCGTCGGACTGAGAATTGAGCCGTACGCTTCGATGAATGTCAGGTACGGGTTACGCTCGGACGTACTGTCTGAGGGGCATCCCCCGCAGGCCAGCAACGCCGCACACGCCGCGCACAGCGACAGCAGCCACACATTCGCGGGCTTGTTCATGCGAACTCCCATCCGGCCATCAATCGCCATAGATCAGGTACGCCTCGCCGGCGGCCGCGCGGTCGCGTGGCGATGCCTTCACCGCGCCCAGCAGGATGTCGCCGCGGCCGTCGCCGTCTACGTCGCCTGCCGAAGCGATGCCGAAGGTCCGATCGCCCTGCTCACCGAGCCCGGCGCCGAGGTAATGATCGCTGCCACGCCCTACGAACACCGCCCCGGGCAGAAGGGTGGTCCCCACATCGGCCAGCCTGTACGTCCCTTCGTACGTTCCGTCGCCCCGGGGTCGCAAGAGATTGGGCGAACCGTAGATCAGATACACAACCCCGCATCGCGTGCGGTCGATTTCGTAGTATCCGTCGCCGTCCAGGTCCAGTCGCACGGACCGGTTCGGAGCGGCGATCAGGATGTCGTCGTTGCCGTCTCCATCGACGTCGCCGGCGCCGGCGACGCGTGCGCCGGCCAGGTCGCCGTCGTTCTCGCCTTCGAAGATCACTCCCAGGCCGCGGGTGGGAATCTCGTAATAGGGGATTTCAGACTGCGTCAGGTTGATGGCCGTCCGGGAACCGAAGAATACGACCGCCCCACCCCGACGGGTGTTGGCGAGCGACGAGCCGATGACCACGTCGGCCAGACCGTCGCCGTTGAAGTCGCCGGCATTGTCGAGAGCCTCGCCCAGGCGCTCCCCGGGGCCGCCCCGAATGCGGATGCCATCAAACAGACGCTGTTGATAAGGATCGGAGCTGTGCATGGGCAGGTCGAGCTCCTCGACCGCCATCTCCCCGCTCATGACCAGATCCCGCAGGCGCCCCAGGATGATGTAACAGGAGCCCGCACCTTCGGCGGCACCCGGCACCCCGATGGCCAGATCGAGCAAGCCATCCCCGTTGATGTCCTTGAGTCCCTTGGCGTTGCCCAGGCGGGCGCCAGGCGTCTGAGACCACAAGCGTACAGAGCGCGTCGGCGTGTCGATGCGGGGATCGATGAATCGTTCGCAGGGATCGGCGTCGTCCGGGTCAACGAAAAATCCGGGACTGTACTGGAGGTCGTCGATGATGTAATGGTACGGCCCGCCATGCGGCAGCAGGCCATCGCCCGCACTTTGCGCTGCGCTCGTGGGCGCGTTGTCATTCGTCCACGGATAAAAGCCCGTCGCAGAGTCATTGAAGAAGATAGAGACAACCCCGGCGCCGGGAATCGATGTGGTGCCGACAGGCAGCGGCACACTGACCGCGGGGTCGCGAAGCGGGGCGGACATGATGATCGAGTCGAAGGCCCACGCGGAAATCGTTTCCCCGAACTGGTCCCCGAACCCAACACTGGAGAAGCGGGCTCCCTGCCGCGCGGCGCCGAACGCACCGCCGTTAAGAAGCCAGTGCTGGTGGAAGAACGTAGTGGGACAGTACGTATATGGCGCTTTGGGGCCCGTGAAACCCTCCGGACAGCGGCACCCGCTATTGAGATCGCAGTTTACGCAGCTCACGGCCTTGTGAGCCAAGGTGCCGATTTCGGCGAGGTTGAAAACGTGGCGTCCGGGGAATCCCAGATCCGGGCGCAGATCCCAGCCGGCCATAATGACCACCGCACCGGTGCGGAAATACCCGTCGGGGTCCAGCAACGCGAGACCCCCGCCGCCGACCACGGCGGTGAAGGCGCTAACACTGCGCGAATCCGTGAATGGCAGGCCGAAAGCCAGTTCCCGCACGCCGTCGCGGTCCCAGTCGGAGAGGACCGCGCAGCTCGTGATACCACGGCTGGGGCGGATGGGGTCCGGAGCCTCGGGTGGTCCAGTGAAGATGTCCCCGCGAAACAGGGTGCCGACCGAGTTCAGGTTATTGACGCCGCTGAAGCGTTTCGACCGCCCGTAGACGAGGTACGCCTCGCCGATGCCGGTGCGCTCCAGGTTGGCCTCGTAGCGCGGCTTGGCGAACTGCGACAGAATGATGAAGTCGCCGAATCCGTCGGCGTCGATGTCGCCGATGGAGGTAAGAAAGCTCCCCGCGTTGTCGCGCGGGTTGAAGCCTTCGAAGATCGCACCGGCGATCGGACTGTCGGGTTGGTCGAGGTTCCGCAGATCCTGCGGGCCGGCCAGCCGGGCGCGCAACTGGATGCTCCCCGGTGCATACGCGGTGGAGGTGTGCACCCCGTCCGAGATCACCGCCAGGAAGCGGTATGTTCCGGCGCCGAACTCACGCGTGGGCAGATCGAAGCGGAAGCGGTACCGGTTCTCGGGCGGCGTCAGCGCCTGCGCGGCCGCCTGCTCCTGCGAACTGGTTCGATAGAGTGTGATCTCGTTGCCGTTCGCCGCATTGTCGGGGTCCAGCAAGATTTCAATGCTATTCTCGGAGTCCGGATCGATCAGTTCCCAGGCCACGTCGAACGTGAGGTTGATGCGTGCCGAGCGGTCCGAAACGACGTTGTCGCGGGCCGAGTAAATGTCGCGGGAATTGAGCGAATCGTCCGTCTCGACGAAGTAGAGGTACGGCGCCTGGTCGATAATGATCAACCCCGGGGCGTACCCGTACGCGACGATCTGACCCAGCTCCCTTTCCACCACTCCGATCGAATACGATCCTTGCAGCAGCGTAGAGGTGTCCAGCAGCACGCGCGTTTCGGTGAGCGGCAACGACGCATATGCCACGATCTCGTTGCCGTTGTTCGGGTCCCGGTCCGAATCGATGATCACGTCCAGCGTCGCCGCGCGAGACCGAGCGTAGGCGCGCCAATTCACCTCGACGGCGGTTCCGCCGGTGATGGCGAGGTTGGAAATGGGCGTCAGGACCGTAACTTCCGGCTGGGCACGGATCAGCGAGGAGACGCCCGTCCCGCCCAGAACGTACTCGGCGGCCGATTCGGTGGGACAGCCGCCCAAGGACAGAAGCAGCGCTGCTCCCAGCAGGCTCGCGGATAAGACCCACACTGCGCGTTGCATGGACAACTCCCGCGACCGGACCCCGCAGCCCGACCGCCAACTTCGCTCACTCGCGTGGCCGCCGGACCGCAGCCGGCGGCTGTCACCCTCTCTCGACCCTGCCGCTGCGCCAACCGCTTGGGCTCAACCCGCGACCACGTTGCCCGGCGCGACGGCGGCGCCCGGCGACGGAGGGACTCCTTATTGGGTTCCTGATCGCCGGATCAGAGCCCTCGTTTGAAATCCGGACCGCGTCTGTCCGGAGGCTTCGACAACAAATACCAGTTCGTCTCCGCAATCGTAATTGACTTCTTCCCGTAACAGGACGCCGAAGGGCTCCACCACCACGTACGGGGTGTTAATGGGCAGCCCGTCAATGTCCTGCACATCCGCAACATCCCCCGACAGACCGATGATAACGCCGGCCTGGGTGAGGTCGGCGACGCTGCCCAGCGTGATCTCGCTCACAGGGCACAAAAGCATCTGTCCGCTGCGGGACCCGGCCGGCAAGCGCGTTGTGTAGGTCTCGATCGCGCCGTCACCGCCGCGATACGAAACGGTGACTGCGGCCCACCGCCCGGTCCGGTTCTCGACCGAGACCAGCAGGCCGGGGGCCTCGGCCGGCACGGTGCGCACACTTGGGCTGTACCCCAGCGCTGTGAGGAACTCCGGATTTACGAACTCCGCCGGCGAGACGCAACCGGCGCCGAGTCCTGCCAGTAACGTCGCCACCGCCCATACACCGCGCAGCGACATCCGGAACGCTCCTTTCAACTCTACTGGGCCGAGGGAACCCGGCGCACCGTGATCAGGTAATTCTGCTGCGCGTCCGCCGTGGCCCCGGAGACTTGCAGCAGACTGATTTCTACCACGTCGCCGCACTGGAACGACTCTCCCAATTGCAGCGGCACACCTTCGTACGACACCTGCACATCATTCGATTCCTCATGCACAACGGCAGCTACCGCAAACGAGACGCTGTAGTCAGCGCTCAGCGCTCCGGGGGAGATAATCTCCACCGGGCACTCCACGACCTCGTTGCGAACCTTCTGGGCATCGACCGTCGTGCTGAAGTTGCGGGACCCACGGCGCGGATCCGCCGTATTGGCTATGGAGAAAGCGTAAAAATCGGCCGGCGAGCTTGTCTGGTTGACGAACGCGACCAGAACCACCCCTTGCCGGCGAATCACCGTCGCGGGATCGATCCCGAGCCCGACGAGAAAGTCGGGATTGATCACGTCGGTCGCAATGGCACACCCCGAGATAGGCAGCCAGAAGAGTCCGAAGATCAAGCCGTGCCATCCCAGAGTCCGTCGCCGAAGCATTCCTAAGCCTCCGCTGCCTCCGCTGCTCCTGGCGCCCACCGCAGCGGCGACTCGCCCGCGGCACCAGGTGCGCGGTCATACACGTCTCAACCTATTCTCAGAGCAGCGCCAAATACCACAGTGTCTCGTCGAGCGGCACCGTTCTCCGTGGCGTGTACACACGTAACCACTTTTGTATTAACCAGTTGCCACACGTAGACCACCGAAGGCCCTAGTAGCAGATTACGCTGAAAACCTCGCAGCCGCGCAGTCGCTGCCGGCCGCCCAGGGCAGCGAGTTCGATCAGGACCGCCACTGCCTCGATCTTGGCGCCGGAATCGCGCACGAGCTCACAGCACGCCGCCAGCGTACCTCCAGTGGCCAACAGGTCGTCCACGATCAGCACCCGCTGGCTTGGGCGCAACGCGTCCACATGCATCTCCAGTGCGTCGGTTCCGTATTCCAGCTCATATTCTCGACGACGCGTCGCCGCGGGCAGTTTGCCCGGCTTGCGGATCGGAACGAAGCCGACGGAAAGCGCCTTGGCGACGGCGGTCCCGAAAATGAAACCCCGCGATTCCGCCCCGACCACAACGTCCACGCGGTTCCCGCGGAACGGCTGAGCCATCAGCTCCACGGCCATGGCGAGCCCTGCCGGGTCCGCCAGCAGCGGCGTGATATCGCGAAAGAGGACTCCCGGCTTGGGAAAGTCGGGAATGTCGCGGATGAGTCGCCGCAGATCCGCCGCCTGAGACACCTTCAGCCAGGTTTCCGATGGCTTCATGTCGCACGCGCTATTGCGGGACAGTGAGCTTTGCCGCGCCTCTGCCAGCCCACGCCGGGGGATGTCTGGCCGCGCTCCGCCCAAGCCGCCCAGTTGGCTCCAGGGGCGCCGCGCCCCGGTGCGTGGGCATGGTAGTGAACTCCGCGCAGACTCGCAACGCCCGTAGGTCGCGATTTGAGGGTGGGCGGCGCAGTTTGCCGATAACCCTTCGGCGGAGGAGCGGCGGCGGTCGCGTGGATAGGGTTCGCCGCCGCAGAAGCGGGCCTGCGCTGGCACGACACGGCGGGGCCCTGGTCGCGACCTGCTCTATGTCTGTGTGGACGCTCATGATTCTGGTTGCGGCGGGCGGGGGAGCGCTCCTAGTCTGGAACATGGTGAGCCGGACCAAGCACGTCAGCGAGGAGATGCTCAAAAAGTACCGCGAGATGCTCGCCGAGGCCCGGGCACAGCGCGCGCGTAAGCTTCAGCAGAGCTCCGAGAAGGCTTCGACGGCGGAAAAGGCCGAGCCGGACGACAACGCGTCGTAACTCACGCGTCCGTCAGTGGCGTCTGTCGCCTGCTACGGCTGGTCCGCGGGGATGGGTAGAACGCGAACCAGGCGACGGCCCGTCCAGGTCTGTCCATACACGTCTGTCGTGCGCACTTCGATCAGGCGCGTGCCGGGACGCGCGTCGGCGGGCAGGTGTCCCAGCCACATGTGGCCGGTCTTCTCGATCTTCGGCAGCTTGTGTCCGGGCGGCGGACACTCGGCCTGTTCGGCGGCCTTCAACGCCGCGAAGTATGGATCTTCGCGCTCCACGCGCTCGAGGCGCGTCCACGGGCCGCCGTCAAAACGCATCTCGACCGTCGAGCGCTCCGAGCCGGCGAAGACATTTACCAGCACCTCGGTCTGTGCGGCCTGGGCGGCCGGGACTTCCTCCGGCGCGTAGATGTTCATCTGGTAGTCCGCAGGCCGGCGGGCCGGGTAAAAGGTCAGCGTGTGTCGTGTTCCTTCAAACGTGGCGACGTACCACCCGTTGGGGCCGCCGTCGGCCATCGTTGCGTGCGGGATGCCCAACTCGTCGGGCGCGCCGTACCACCAGCTTCCGCAGGCGGTCGCGAGTGTCACGTGGTGATGCGGCTCGGCGCCCGGCCACCCGTCATGCTCCCCGAGAAACCAGTGCCGAACAGTATGCTGATGGGCGGAAAATGAGATGACGTGAGGACGCTCGGCTAACAGCGCGTATAAGGCTGCCCGCTCCTCGATCTCCACGATCGGAATGTGCATCAGGAGCACGACCAACCGGTCGCGGGGGACGTGTTTCAGATCGTTGCGGAGAAACTCCAGTTGCCGCGCCCCGAGGCCGGCGCGGTACGAACCTCCCTTGCGCTTTGTCTGTCCCTCCCAGAGAACGTCATCCAGCACCACGAAATGCACCGGCCCGTACTCGAAGGCGTAGTAGGGCGGCCCGAACACGCGCTGAAACGACTCCAGCGACGTGTCGTCGTCCGGCGCGTCGTGGTTCGCGTCGTGGTTCCCCGGCACGTTGTACCATGGCACCGCCGCATGTGCGATGACGCGCACGTAGGGCTCGAAAAGATCAAGCTTGTCGTAAACCAGGTCGCCCAGCGTGACGCCGAGGGCGGCCTCGGTTCCAATCACCTGCTCCACGACATCGTGCGCGAGGTAATCCACTTGCGCCTGCGTTGCCGGCTGCGTGTCGCCGAACAGCAGCACGCGAAAGCGCTCCGGCTCCGGCTGGGGGTACAGAGCGAAGTCCACGGACGTCGGCAGTGGCCCCGTCGGTGCCACGCCGGGGTACTTGTAGGCCGGGGAGCCAGACGGCCTGTGGATGTAGTAGAAGCGCGGCAAGTTGTGCTCGCCCACCGGCGTCATCCAGTCGCGCGGCTTGATTACGAACAGGGTCGCGTCGCCGTCGACCGGCAGCTCGTATGTGCCGTCCGCGGCCGTGACCACGACGTCGCGACCATTGGAAACGCGCACATCCGGCACACCCGCCTCACCGGCGTCGCGCACGGCATTGTGATTTGTATCGTGGTACACGACGCCCCGGGCTACGCTCGGCGCGGCCCAGGTCGCCGCGCTGAGCGCTGCGCACCACAGCAGTCCTGCACCGTATTTCATCCATCGCTGCATGGGTATTCCTCACGAACGGCTGCCGCGGCATGGTCAGGACGGCGGACCATGAAACCGCGTGTTTGTTTGAAGGTCGTGAGACCTCGGTGAACAAATCCGCAACACGCACGCCGACCCCCCGCGGTCAATCACCCCGCAGTTCGCGGGGTGCGCGCCTGGGAACGCGTTTGCAGCACGCACGCCAGCACCCCCGCTGAGCTCAGCTCTCATACCGCGGCCCGTGGGGTCACCGGGCCGCCCCTAACGGACGTGCCACTTCGTCAGCCGCGTCTGACGGTCGGCCAACCAGATCAGGTTCCAGTCATCGGCGATCTGGCGCGTGTCCAGATCGGCGATCTGGCGGTAGGTCGCCCAGTTCTCCTCCGGCGTCTTGGCGACGGTCGCACAGCCGGCCAGCAACGCCAAGCCCCCAAGCAGTCCGAGCAGGATCCACATCCGCATAACACACCTCTGCGGTCAGACCTTATCGTCCAGACGGTCCAGGCAAAGTGTCGCTCGAAGGGCACGCGATGTCAACCGCGGCGAACCGGCCGGCGTGGCAGGTGCGACGCCGCCGCAGCAGTTAGAGTCGTCCGCAGGACGCCCTTTACCCGAAGGTCGCACGCCAGT
>Ga0209162_1002481_pt1 | contig 16083 bp, 6 predicted proteins | sample YNPNPMetaG_FD_187121 | JGI IMG/M metagenome (GOLD analysis project Ga0209162, IMG submission 187121) | Anoxygenic and chlorotrophic microbial mat microbial communities from Yellowstone National Park, USA - YNP NP MetaG (SPAdes) (version 2) ... | reverse complement strand
GAGAGCCTCACCGCCAAGCCGGATGCCATGATCTACGTGAAGGAACAAGCTCTGGCGGACAACGGCCTGTTCAAGCACGACGCCAAGTTCTACCGCCCGGAAAACGCCGTGACTCTCGGGGTCCAGCCCGACCTCAACGGCCAGCTGTGGGTGTTCGAGCGCAACACCTCCAACAACTTCGCGAGCACGATGCTGGTTGACTTCTCGGACAAAGCGGGCAGTCGCTTCGTGCCGTTCTACTTCGCTTCCGCCGAAGCCGCTTGGCCCACCAACGGCCCCGACCGGGACGTGTTCGCCTTGGTCTCGGGCTCCTACTACGAGAACAGCTGGTTCATCAACCCGCCGTCCACCAGCTTCAACGGCGGCTTCTACTTCCGTGCGGGCATGCACGTGGCCGTGAGCAAGTTCACCGCGCCTTTCAGCATCAACACCGCGAGCATCTGGTTCGAGGATCAGCTCCACGACGATCCCGACCAGTGCCCGGCGTATTTCGCGGAGCATCCAGAGGCCACGGTCTGCCCGTTCCGCGAGTACTTCAGCCCGCGCTCCCAGCCCACGGCCCCGCCGTTCCTCTTCGTGCCCGAAGAGAAGATCGGTGCGCAACCGGTGCACATCCTGGCCCTGGTGTACGACCCCGACGCGGAGTTCTGCCACGGCCACACCTACCTGGTGGACTGGACGGTGGACCCCGGCAACTTGTCAGCGCCGGGCTCGGTGACCACCTACGAAGGCGGCCAGGGAGCTTCCTCCGGTCTGCTGATCACGCCCCAGGGCAACGTGATCCTCGCCAAGTCCTGGGTAGGACAGGAAAGCGACGGGAAAGCGTACTTCGACATCCCGCCGGCACAGTTCCAGTCTCCAGGGCCTCCTGCCGCGCGCGGGATCCTCTGGTGGCGGGAGGTGCAGTAGCGGATCTGGCGCTTTTGCAAAGGAAGCGGGCTCCGGCCCGCTTCCTTTTTGCTTGGTGGCAAGCGCGAGCAGCTAGAATAGGCCTATGGTTTTCTTAGCTCAGGGACTGCTCTGGTACCTGGTGATCGCCGGCGGCGGGATCGCCGGTTACCCCCTGGCCCGCCGCCTTTTCTCCCAACCCACCGTGGCCTGGGCCGTGGCCCGCCTGCTGGGGTTTGCACTGCCGGCTTTTTTGGCGTGGTACGCGGCGCTGGCAGGGCTTTCTCGCTGGGCGTGGGTGGCGCTGCCGCTGGTGCTTTTGGGCTTTTTCGTCGGCGTGGGGAGCGTGAAACAAGCCAAGAACGCCATCCTCCCGGTGGAGCTGGTAGGGCTCGGCACCTTTTGGTTGCTCGCTTGCTTGCGCAGCCCGAACTTCGCGGTGACAGGCACCGAGAAACCCATGGACCTGGCAATCCTCGCTTCCCTCATGCGCCCTCAAGCGCTTCCCCCGGAGGATCCCTGGTTCGCGGGCTACCCTTTGCCGTACTACTACTGGGGGTTCGTCCCCTGGGTCCTCCCAGCGAAAATCGCCGGCTTTTTTCCGGACGAGGTTTTCAACCTCCTGGTGCCCACGCTGGCAGCGTGTGTGGCGCAGCTGGCTTATGCCTGGGGGCGGGGGGCAGGTCTCGGACCCGCCCCGAGCGCCGCTGCCGCCGCAGCGACGGTGTTCGCTGGCACCGCTCAGGGCTGGGCGGAGGTGCTGTCGGCAAGCGCGAGCTTTTTCCACACCAACCTCTGGGAAGCTTCCCGGGGCATTGCCCACACGATCACCGAGTTCCCGCTTTTCACCTTCCACTTGGGGGACCTCCACCCTCACCTGCTCTGCCAGCCCTGGGTGCTCGCGGCACTCGTGGCTTGGGAGTTCGCCTCGCCCGCCTCCCGCCTGGTGCGGACCTTGCTTCGGGCTTTCTTCTTCGGCATCGCCACCGCTTCCAACCCATGGGCGGGTCCGCTCTTGGGACTTGCGCTTTTCTGCTTCAGCTTCCGCGAGAAGGCAAGCCCCCTGCCGCAGTTGGCCCAAACCGTCCTGGCCGCCATCGTGGCCTTCTTCGCTTTCTTTCCCGCTTGGGCACATCTGCCAGCCGCAGCCTCGGGCCTCGGCTGGGTAAGCACGCCCACCACGCTCGGGGAAATCGGCCGCGTGCTCTCGCCTGCATTGCTCCCGTTGGCGGGCGTGGCGCTCTTCTACTGCCGTTCCAAGCACAAGCTGCTCTGGCCCGCGGCTTGGGTTTTTGCCTTCGCGCTCCTTTCGGTAGTTTCGGGGCGCCCGCTTTTGGCCTTGGCGGTGACCACCGCGCTTCCCCTGGCCCTCTGGGCCCGGGAGGAAAGCTCGTTGCGACCCGCCGCGACCCTGGTGGCGGCCGCTGCTGTGGCTTTGACGACCATGGAGCTGGTGTACGTGAAAGACCCCTACGGCCCCGAGTGGTACCGGATGAACACGGTTTTCAAAACGCTGAGCTTTGCGTTTTTGCTGCTGCCGGTGCCCACCTGGCGACTGCTTGCCGCCCTACCCAAGCTGGGCTTTCGGCGGGTTTGGCTTTTGGGCGCTGTTCCTTGGCTTCTCGCCGCGCCTCACCTGGCCACGGTGGCGGCCGCCGCATGGCCGCTGCCGAAGGATTTCGCGGGGCTCGGGTGGATGGCTCCGGGAGAGGCCGCCGCAGCGCACCTGCTGCACCAGCAAGAGGGTTCCGAGGTGCTGATCGAGGCGGTAGGTGATGCGTACTCCGACGCTGCGCGCATGAGCGCGTGCTCGGGAGTGCCCACGCTTTTGGGGTGGGAAAACCACGAAGGGCTCTGGCGGCCCGCCGAGTTCGGCCCCGCCATCCGCGAGCGGCGCCAGCTGGTGGAGGCAATGTACGCTTGCCAGGACACCCCCTGCGTCCAAGAGCTGGCCGCCCAGGCGGGCGCCACGATCCTCGTGCTGGGCAGCGTGGAGCGGCGGCTTTACCCAGCTCTTGTGGAGCAAGCGCTACGCGGCGCCGGAGACATCGTTTTCTCCCAGGGCGAGGTGACCCTGGTGAGGGTTGCCACCCCCCAGCCATGAGAGCCGGCAAGCTCCTTCCCCCCCTCCTGGTGGCGGCGCTGTTGCGCTTTTCCGGGCTTGCCTGGGATGGTTGGCACCACCAGCACCCCGACGAGCGCTTCCTGGTAATGGTGGCGGAGCGTCTTTCCTTTCCCGAAAGCCTCGGCCAAGCCTTGGACCCCTCCCGCACACCGTTGAACCCGCAAAACGAGGGGTTCGGCTTTTACGTGTATGGCACGCTTTTCCCCACGTTGAACTTGGCTTCCGCCAAGCTTTTGGGGCTTGCCCACTACACCGGTTTGCTGCAAACCGGAAGGGCTCTGGCGGCGCTTTTCGACTGCTTGACCCTGGTGTTGTTGGCCTCCACCGCTGCCCGCCTCGCCAACCCCGCGGTGGGGGCCTGGATAGCCTGGATTTACGCGTTCACTGGCCTCGCCCTGCAACACGCCCGTTTCGGGACCGCCGATGCTTTGGCCCTCTCCTGCGTCGCTTTCACGCTGTTCGCTGCGCTCCGGGAGGTCTCCCCGAAGCAAGCCCTGCTCGCTGGCATGGGCGTGGGCCTGGCCGCCGCCAGCCGCCCGAACCTGGCGACCCTGGGCCTCTCCGTGGCCCTGGCGGTGCTGCTCCTGCCGCTGGCAAGCCCCGGGCACAGGCCTTGGGTACGGCGGCTTGGTTACTTGCTCCTCGCGGGTGCCACCGCCTTGTTCCTCTGGAAACTCCTGGACCCGGGGTTTTTCGCCAGCACCCTGTCCCCTTGGCCCAACCCCAGGCGGCTCGCGAACTTTCGGGAGCTTGCCGCGAACATGCGGGGCGACGGGCAGTACCCACCCAACCTCCAGTGGGCTGGCCGCGGACCGCTGTTTTTCTTTTGGAACCTGTTTTTCTGGGGGCTTGGGCCGGCCTTGGGTTTTGCAGTGCTTTGGGCATTGACCCGGACTTTTCCGCGGCTTTTCCTGAAAGAGCGCAACGCTTGGGTTTTGTTCGCCTGGCTCGTGCCCAGCCTGTCGTTCCAGGCAACTCGCTTCGTGGTGAGCTTCCGCCACGCGCTTCCCACGCTGCCGTTTTTCTTCCTGGCCTTGGCCCTCGCGGGCCGCCACTGGAACCCCAAGCGGTGGGCTTCGCTGCTCGCCCTCACCGTGCCCTGGGGGCTCGCCTGGGCGGCCTTCGCTTGGCAGCCTTACACCCGCCTGCAGGCGAGCGCTTTCCTCCGCGAGCGTTTTCCCCAAGGCACCGTGGTGGCGGTGGAAGCTTGGGACGACGGTTTGCCCATAGATTACGGTTCCGAGCAGTTCGCCTATCGTGAGCTCCCAGTTTACGCCCCCGACACCCAGGAAAAGCGCCAGCAGCTCCTCCACATCCTGGACGAGGTTCAGGTGATCGTGCTTTCCTCCCAGCGCGGGGTTGGGAGCGTGTGCCGGGTGCCGGACGCTTACCCGGTGATGTCCGAGTTCTACCACCTGCTTTTCCAGGGCCAGCTGGGCTTCGATACGGTCTTCGCGGAGGAACGCAAGTTCGGCTGGGGGCGCTGGGGGCTTTCGCAGTTGGGGGCAGAGGAAGCGTTCTCCGTCTACGACCACCCACCCGTGTGGATCTTCGCCAAGAACGCCTCCTACGACCCCGAGAAGGCACGAGCGCTCCTCGGCCGCGTGCGCTTGCCGGAACGTACCGACTGGCAAACCCGGGAGCTGGAAGCTCGGGGGCGCCCCCCTTACCAGGTGGCTCGTCTCCCCATGTTGCCGTCCCCTCCCACATGGTCCCACCTTTGGTCCGGGCAACTGCTTTCCTTGGGGCTGTGGGTGGCGCTGGTGGAGCTTCTTGGTCTCGCAGCAACCGGGCTGCTCCACCTCTGGCTGGGTCTTCCCAGGCAACCGGCAGCGCTTTTGGCTCGTCCCCTGGCCATGCTTTTCCTGGGCATGCTGGTCCTGTGGGGCGGTAGCCTCGGCCTGCCCGGCTGGCGCGGGCCGCTGTGGACAGGCGCGCTTTTGGCGCTGGCCATAGTCTTCCGCAAGCCCATGGGCTCGCTGGCCGGCTCGCGGGAGGTGCGCTTCGCCCGGGTGCTTTTTTACGCCACCTTCGCGCTGTTCCTCCTGGTTCGCGCGTGGAATCCGGAAATCTACTGGGGCGAGAAGCCCATGGATGCCGCGATTTTCAACGTGCTCCTGCGCACGCAATCCCTGCCCCCACCGGATCCGTGGTTTTTCGGCTACCCCATCAACTACTACTTCTTCGGCTTCCTGCCCTTCGTGGCTCTGCGCGTCTGCTCTTTCGCTCCGGCTTCGGTGGCTTTCAACTTGGCCGCTGCTACCGTTCCTGCCCTGACCTTTGTGGCCGCCGCAGCTGCCGGTTGGTTCCTGGGTAGAGCAAGAGGGGCGGTGCTCGCCGGGTTCCTCGCCCAAGCGAGCGGCACTGCGTTCCTGTTATTCCACCCTACCTACGCCCTATCCCCGAACTTCGATCGTTTTTGGGCCAGCTCCCGGGTAATCCCCGAAGGGATCAACGAGTACCCAGTGTGGACCGCGCTTTTCGCCGACCTCCACGCCCACTTCTTGAGCTTCCCCGGGTTCTGCAGCGCCCTCGCGGTTCTGCTCGCTTTCGTGACGCGGAGCATTACCCCCCGCACCGCGGCTTGGCTTGGCGGGCTGCTGTTGGCCACCCAGTACATGAGCAACACCTGGGAAATCCCCGCGCTGCTTTTTTTGACCGCCCTTGCCGCCTTCTGTCGGTTCGCGTTTTCGCCCCGTGCCCTCCCCCACGTCCTCGGCTTCCTCGCCAAGGCCGGGCTGCTAGCTCTGACGCTCTCCCTTCCCTTCCTGGCGACCCAGCAGCAGCTCAAAGGTGGCCTGTTTTGGGAGCGGGGACAGCCGCTGCAGCTGGCGCAAGTCTTGGAGCTTTACGGCGTGCACGGGGGGTGCTTCCTTGTCGCGGCCATCGCCGGATTTGCAGGCCTGCGCAGTTGGCGGGCCCGCAGCTTCGTGGCTGGCGCGGGGCTTTTGGCGTTTGCTTTTGTCCTCCTTCCCCCGTACTTCACGCTGGTGGACAAGATGAACACCTACTTCAAGCTGGGCTTGCAAGCGTTCCTCATTCTGGGTGTTTTGGCAGGCGGGCTTGCGGGCGCTGCGAGCCCCACGGCGGGGCGTTGGCTTGAGAAGGCAGTCCGCGGCAGTCTGGCCTTGCTTGCCTTCGTGGGCCTGGCTGGCGCGGTTTGGTGCGCGTGGGCCGTGATGACGACCAGGAGGGTGCCGGGACCGCGTCCAACCTTGGATGGAGAGGCCTACCTGGAGTATTTCCAGCCCCAGCTGGCCCAGGCCCTTCCCCGGCTGCGTCGCTCCCCGCTTCGCGCGGTGGCAGAAACCGCGAGCCCTTCGTATGCCGACAACTTACGCATCAGCATGTTCGCTGGCCTGCCGGCGGTTACGGGGTGGGATTACCATCTCTGGCAAAGGGGCAAGAGCCAAGCGGAAATCCGTTTGCGCTTTGCCGACCTGGAAACCTTGCTGCGGGGGACCCCCGAGGATCTTGCCACGGCCCTTGCCGCGAGGTGGCACGTGGACGTGATTGCCCGGTGGGACAAACCCCTTGAACCCCGTCCGGGGTTTCGACCCATAGCGGACGGGAACCAGGCGGTGCTTTGCCGGGGGGAGCCATGAAGCGCTGGGAAAAGGTAGCCTGGTGTTTCTTGGCGCTGGCTGCGCTTACTTCGCGCTTCTTCGCCCTCGGTGATCGGGCACCTCACCACGACGAAGCCGTCCACGCCCACATCGCCAGGGAGCTTTTGCTTTTGGGCAAGTACCGCTACGACCCCACCTATCACGGGCCGCTGCAGTTTTACATTTTGGCTCCGCTGATGGGCGTGTTCGGCCAGAACGACACGGTGGCTCGGAGCTATGCCGCGGCCTGCGGTGTAGCTTTGGTGCTGCTCCCTTTGCTCTTGCGGCGACGCCTGGGCCCGGGCCCAGCATTGGCGATGGGTACGCTGATCCTCACATCTCCCACGTTGACTTACTTCTCGCGCTTTGCCCGCAACGACGTTCCGGTGGCGCTGTTTACCTTGGCTTTCCTAGCCTTGGTGCTGGTCGGGCAGAGGACCCACCGCTACCACCTGCCTTGGTTGGGTGTGCTCGCCGCAGCCCACCTGGCCAGCAAGGAAACCTTCTACGTTTACGCCGTGCTGCTCGGCTTCGCCTTCGTGGCGACGCTCGCGACGGGAAAATCAGGGCTTTTGTCCGCGCTTTTGGCCTGGGTGCGCCAACACAAGCTCGAGCTTGTGGCTTCTTTGCTTCTTTTTATCGCAAGCACCGTAACGCTTTACACGGTGTTCTTCCGCTACCCAGAGGACTCCTACCAGTTCTTCTTGCGGGCCGTTTCGTACTGGTGGGGTCAGCACAAGATCGAGCGCGTGGCTGGCCCTTGGTGGTACTACCTGCCGCGCCTGTCGCTCTACGAGCTGGCGATTTGGCCCCTCGCGGCTTGGTACTTCTGGCACAAACGGCGCCAGGCAAACACGCTCGTGCGCTTCAGCTTCTTTTGGGCCCTCGCCTCCTTGGTCCTTTACGCGTACCTCGGGGAAAAGGTACCGTGGCTTTTGGTCCACCAGGTGCTGCCACTAGCGCTTCCCGCGGCCTCCGCCCTGGCGCGCCTTTGGGGTCCACTGGGGAGCCCGAAAGCTCGGCTGGTTTCCGCTGCACTGCTGGGCATGGCTTCCTGGAACCTCGTCCAGGCCTGCTACCGCAACCCGGCCATCGAACCCGCCACGGGCAAAGCCGAGCTCCTGGTTTACGTGCAAACCGTTCCCTCCTTCAAGGAAATCATTCGCGAGGGCCGGGAGCGCGCGGCGGCCGCTCCGGGCCAGACCGTGCTCGCCGTAGCAGGGGAGGCTGGCTGGCCCCTGTCGTGGAGTTGGGCCAACCTGCCGGTGTGGTGGGACAAACCCGTGGCGGGGCAAGACATCCAAATGTTCCTCTGCGACCCAGGACAGGAGCAGGAGATCGTCAATACCCTGGGCAAAGCGTTCGGGTGCGGCGAAGTCCCGCTTCGCGCCTGGTGGGTGGAGGAAACGCCCTTCACCCTTCGGCGTGTAGGACGCTGGTTCCTCACCCGCGAAGCCTGGTCACCTGTAGGGTTCCAGTCGGTGGTGGTATGTCGCGTGCTGGATCGAAACCCGGCAGGGCCCACCGCCCCGTGAGAAACCGTGCGCCGGACTCCACTGCGTAGAATCCCCCAGGGAGGAACGATGCTGGACGCGATCCAAAAAGCGCTGGAAGCGTGCATTGCCAACGAGCTTGCCCGGAGGGGGTGGGAGGCGAGCCCCAGGGTGGAGGTGGCCCCGCGGCGGGAGCTGGGAGATTTGGCCTGGGCTGGGGCGCTGCCTTTGGCCAAGCAGCTGCGTCGCCCGCCCCGGGAGGTGGGGGAGGAGCTGGCCCAAGGGCTTGCCGCGGCCATCGCCGGGGCGGCCCCCGAGGACCCCCTGGCGTTGCTGGAGCCTGCCGCCACCGTGGCGGGGCCCGGGTTTTTGAACTTCCGCTTGCGCCGCGGGGCGGTGCTCGCCCGGGCGCTGCTGGCCCAGCCGCAAGCGCCGCCTGCGGCTGGCAAAAAAGCCGTGGTGGAGCACACCAACATCAACCCCAACAAGGCGGCGCACATCGGTCACCTGCGCAACGCGGTGCTGGGAGACGTGCTGGCCCGGGCCTTGCGTTTTTTGGGCAGGCCGGTGGAGGTGCAGAACTACATTGACGACACCGGGGTGCAAGTGGCGGACGTGGTGGTGGGGTTCGTTTTTTACCCAGAAGCGGCGCTTTTGGCCGTGGTGCAACGGTTCTGGCCGGGGGTTGCCTCCCGCCGGCAGGTGCTCGAGGAGCTGGCCCGTCGCTGGGAGGCGCGGGAGCTGGTGAGCGACGAGCTGGGAAAACCCGACTTCGATGACCTCTGCTGGGAGCTTTACCCGCAACTTGCCCGCTGGTACGAGGAGGTCCCCGAGGCCGCGGCGTTCCGGGAGGAGGTGCTCCACGCCCTGGAGGCCGGTGGAGGGGAGGCCCCGGACGATGTGGGGGTGCTCCCCGAGCTGGCCAGAAACCCCCACGACCCGAAAGCGCTTGCGGCGTTGGGGTACGTGGTGGCCACCGCCAACCTCACCTGCCACCTCCGCACCATGGCCCGTCTCGGGGTGGCCTACGACGTGCTCCCCCACGAGTCCCACATCCTCCGCCTGGGGTTTTGGCAAAGGGCGTTCCGGGCGCTGGCCGAAAAGAGGGCCATCCGCTTCGAGGAGCAGGGGAAAAACGCCGGCTGCTGGGTGATGAGCTTGGCCGATTCCCCGGAGTTCGCTGGTCTCGCCGATGCCGACAAGATCCTCGTGCGCTCCAACGGGACCGTGACCTACACCGGCAAGGACATCGCTTACCAGCTCTGGAAACTCGGGCTGCTTGTGGACGAGGCAGGCCAGCGGGCGGATTTCGGCTACCGCCCGTTCGCCCGCTACGCCCAGCCTGGGCCCGCCTCTCCCGTGGAGTACGGGGAGGGCCCCCAGGTGCTCTACACCACCACCCCTGACCCGAAGGAGCGCCCGGCCGGGGTTTCTTTCGGCGCCGGGGGGGTGGTTTACAACGTCATTGACGTGCGCCAGGCCTACCCCCAGAAGGTGGTAAAGGAAGCGGTGCGCCAGCTGGCCGGGGAGGAAAAGGCCGCCTCCTGCGTTCACTTCGCCTACGAGATGGTGGCGCTTTCCCCCAAGGCGCTGGCGGTGCTGGAGGCCCGCTCGGGGAAAAGCTTCGGGCTTTCCCCGGAAGAGCTCGCCAAACCCTGGGTGGAAATGTCCGGCCGGCGGGGGATCGGCGTAAAGGCCGACGAGCTCTTGGCTGCCCTCGTGGAGGAGGCGGTAAAAGCCATCCTCCGCCGGCTGGAAGGCCAAGCTCCCCCCGAGGATCTGCCCCAGCGGGCCTGGGCCATCGCCGTGGGGGCGCTGCGCTACCAAATGGTGCACCAATCCCGCAACCGGGTGCTGGCGTTCGACTTCGAGGATGCCCTGGCGTTCGAGGGGGACACCGGACCCTACCTGCAGTACGCCGCGGTGCGGGCCAAGAAGATGTTCGCCAAGCTCGCTGCGGCCGGGCTTGCCGCCACCGCCGAGGAGGACGCCGCAGCAATGCAAGACCAAGCCGTGCCCGACGATCTTTGGGAGCTCGTCTTCGCATGCCTGCGCACCCGGGAGATGGTGGAAAAGGCCCTGGCCACCCTGGAGCTCTCGCTTTTGGCGGGCCATGCCCGGGAGCTGGCCCAGAGCTTCCACAACCTCTACCACCACCACCCGGTGCTCCACGCGGAAAACCCCCAGCTGCGGGCGTTGCGCCGGGCGGTGTTCCGCCACTTCGCCCAGACGATCCAGGAAATCCTCGAGGTGCTGCTGGGCATCCCGGTGCCCGAGGAGATGTAGCCCAAAAGCTCAAGGTGGGCAGAGGCGCACCTCGGGCACCCCTGGCACCGGCTGGCAGGGGTGGCCAGACCACGCCCCTGGGCTCCAAGCCACCAACGCCCGGATCCTCCAGCGCTGGATGAGCGCCTGGAGGTACCAGGCAGGCTTTTCCCCGCGCAGAAGCTCCCTGATGTCAGCTTGCCGGAGCAGGATCTCGGTCTCCGCCTTGCCCCGCTGCCACAGATGCCAGCGCCACCCCGCGAGCACCGGCAAACCGCAGAACATCGGCACCCGCAGGGTGTCGCTGTAGGGCGGGCCTACCTCCTCCGCCACCACCCCCTCCGCCCCGGCCTCTGCCAGGGCCTGGCAAACCCGAGGGATGGCGGGAAACCGGGCCGGGAGGTAGGCGGCGCCGTCCAGGGAAAGGGGGCGCCGCCAGCCGGGAAAACCGCACGCTCCGGCGGCAGCCCACCCTGCCTCCACCAGACCCACCCCCACCAGCGCCAAACCTAAACCTTGCAACCCCCGGCGCCACCCCCTTTGCGCCCTCTGGAAGCTTGCTGCCAAAAACCCGCCCCCCAGCACCCCCATGAGCAGGTACGCCTGGAGGTAGAACTTGAAGAACGTGTTCATCTTGTCCATGAACGTGAGCAAAAACGGCAGCGCCACGAGCCCCAAGGCCAGCGCCACCAGGACCAGGCACGCGAGACGCAAAGCGCCACCGCTGCCCGATCTCCACCCCAACACCAGCCCTGCCAGCAGCACCGCGCCGTGGATGCCGAAAAGCTCCAAAAGCGGCTCGGCCTGGGAAAACGGGAGCGGCTCGAGAAAAACCCTGACAGGAACGAAGCGCTGGCCCATCCAAAAAGGCCAGGTGAGAAGCCAAGCCCCGAGCCCCGCCGCCGCCAGCCGCCAGAGCCGCGCAGCGCTGCGTGCCGAAAGCAGCAACGCCGCCAGCGCCACCAGAACCCCCAGTACCGGCAGCTCCCAAGGGTTGGTCATGGCCTCCACCCCCACGACCCACCCCAGGAGCGGGAACCCCCGGGCCGGCAGAAGCTTCCGGGAAACGAGGGCCAGGGTCAGGGCCAGGCCCGCAGCCAAGCCGCAAAGGCCCAGGAAGTGCGCGTGCAGATCGGCAAAAATTGCCGTCCACACGGGATACTCGGTGATGTTGTCGCCGATACGCCGGGTGGTGGCCCAAAAAGCGTCGAAACTCGGGGAAAACAACGCCCCGGGGCGCAGCAGCAGCGCGGCGGTACCGGTGAGCTGCCCCAGGGCTCCTGCGAGCCAGGCGGCCAAGCGCGAGGGCACCAGGAGAAACCCGCCGGCAGCTGCTGCTAGAAACGTCAGGGCGGGAACCGTAGCGCACGCCAAGTTATAGGCAAGGGTGGGGGCGGCCAAGGAAAACCGCCCCAGGGCCAGGTAAGGCAGAAACCCGAACCAGTAGTAGTTGGCAGGCACCCCCGCGAACCAAGGGTCTTGGGGGGGAAGTTCGGGGCTTTTCTCCAGCACTGCAAAAAACCCCATGTCCATGGGCTTTTCCCCCCAGTAAACGGCGGGGTTCGCCAGCCGCAACGCCAAAAACACCGCAAACACCGAAAGAAACATCCCCCGCACCTGCCACTGCTGGGGGTGGAGGGCAAGCTGGAAAAGCCGCCTCCTCTCCAGCGCCGCCACCCCCAGCAGCACCCCCAGCCCCCACCACTGCCACCCGGGAACACCGAAACTCCCGAGCCAGAGCAGGCAAGTTCCCAAAAGCGCAAGCCCTACCCAGCGCCCCAGGGCGAAAAGCGCCAACGACGGCGAAAAACCCGCGGCTTGCAGTACCCGGGCACCCAAAAGCCCGAAAAGCTCGCACCCTGCCAGCCACAGAACAAGGCTCGCCCCTTGCCCGAAAAGCGAGACGGGCAGCCGCGCACCGCGAGCCACCGAGGCGGGGCGATGCTTCAGGTACGGTGGAGCCCCGCGAGCCTCCAGGGCAGGCAACCATACCGGGGCCACCGTGGGGGAGGGGACCCGCTGGAGCAGCGAGCGGGCCTTGGCCGGGTCGAACGCCTCGGTCTTGCGGAACACCCACACCGGCGGGTGGTCGTACACCGAAAGCGCTTCCTCGGCCCCCAGGTCCGAAAGCCGGAACGGCCCCAAGACCAGGGGGCGCTGGAAGGAAGCCGCCAAGCGGAACCCCAGGGCGCCGCTGAAGAGCAGATGGTAGTACTCGCTGGTGAGGGGGTAGGCGTCGGGGATGCGGCAGAGGCTGCCCACCGCCCGCTGGCTGGAAAGCACCACGGCGTCGGCCCGGGCCAGCGCATCCACCAGCGTCTCCAGCTTGCTGGGGCCGTCCTCCGCGTAGGGGTCGAACTCCAGAAAACGGAACGCCTTGGCTGCCTCCCCCAGGGGCAACGCATCGTCCCAGGCCTCCACCAGCACCGTGCTCCCCGGGGGCAGCGCCTTTTCGAGGAACCCCGAGGCCTCCCACCGGGTGTAAGGTTGCCAGGCGATGCGCGCCCAGGCCAAACCCCAAGCTGCGGTGGCGATGAGCAGCAAGGCCACCAGCCAGCGCCGCAGCCGGCCCAAAGCAAAAGCCATAAGCGCGAGAAGAAAAGGCAGAAGCGGCAGCAGGTGGCGCACCGAGCACACGAACTGCCGCAGCTGCGCCGCCCCCACCAGGACCACCCAGAAAACCGGCACCCAGAGCTTCCGGTCCCCCGCCAGCGCCCGTCGCGCCGCCCGAGCCAGGGCCCAGAGCAGCGTCACCCCTAGGGCCGGGGAAACCCCCCAGAGGAGAAAGTCGCTGGCCTTGTGGAACGCGCTCCGCCCCACCCATTGGAGGTTCGGGGGGAACACCCCTGCCCCGGAGACCAGCCGCGCCAGCTCCCGCAAGCTGGCAAGCCGCGCCGGCGAAGGCTCCAGCGAGAAGCAGTGGGCGAAAAACCCCGGATCCAGCAGCTTCCAGGAGGAAACCGCCGCCACCGCAGCTAGCAGCACCGCGGCGAAGCGTTTTGCCCAGAAAGCCCTCGGCTTGCCCCAGGGGTCCTGGAGCAAGCTCGCCGCCACCACCACACCCAGGGCCGAAAGCTGCGGGCGGGCGGCCGCGGCGAACCCCACCGCCCAGCCCGCCCCAACCGCCGCTCGAAGGGAAACCGGGCGGGTGGTCCCCCACAGCACCAACGCCACTGCCGCCATCCCCAGGCTGTCCACGGTGCCGAACCGAGCTTGCTGCAGCGGGAGCGGGCAGAAGGCGTAAAGCCAGGCCACCGCCACCCCAGCCCTGGGGCCTCCGAACCGGGCAGCCACCGCCGAAAGGAGCAGCAGCGCCGCTACGTCGCAAATGGCCGCGAGAACCCGCCCGGTGCGCAGCAGCCCGGAGTAAGACGCGACCCCGAAAGCTTCGGCCAGGAGGCGATTGGCGGCGGGGAACAGCGCGCCGTAAACGTAAAAGGAAAACCCCGCGTTGCTGGGGTTCAGGGGGCAGCGCCCCGGGGAAAGGTACTCCCCAAGCGCCTGGGGTAGCGCCAGCCGCTCCGCCACCATGACCAGAAACCGCTCGTCGGGGTGCTGGTGGGCAAACCCGTCGAAGCCGATGCCGGAAAGGCGCAGCCCGAGCGCCACCGCCGCTGCCAGCAGTACCCCGAGCCTAGGGTGGCGCCAGCTCCACAAGGAACGTTCCTCCCTCAGCGAAGCAAACCCTCCCCGCCTGTCGCAGCGCCTGCTCCGCAAGGCTGGGATAAGCTCGCCGCTCCTCCGCCCCCACCGCCACGAAACGCACCCCCAAAGCAGAAGCGACGCGCTGCACGCAGCCAGCATCGGCGCAGCGGTAAAGCGCGGCCACCTTCAGGCGACGAGCGGCCAAAAGCGGACCCACCTCACCCCCTCGCCAGAGCAGCTCGTGGTTTTCCCACCCCAGCACCGTGGGCATCCCCGAGGCGGCGGCCAGCCGCGCTGCGGTGGAGTACGCTTCCCCCACCGCCTCCACCAGCCTCCCCTGCTGGCGCTGCAAGAACCGCGCGGCACCCTCCTCCCCCGGAGCCATCCAGAAAAGCCCCCGGAAGCTCTTCGGCCAACCTTCGGCCTGGCTGGCCACCCGGACACCGTGCACCAGCCCCAAGGCCACCACCGCCGCGGCCACCACCGTGGTCCAACGCCGCCCCTTCTGAAAGAGGCGCTGCAAGCACCAGCTCACCACCACCGCCCCCAGGGAAAACACCACCGCCAGCACCTTGAACACCGTGTTCATCCGGTAAAACTCGCCGCCGTAAGGGTCGGCCACGAACACCAGCTCCATGGCGGCGAGCAGCAAAACCAAAGCGCTGGTCAACGCTGCCGGGGCACTCCCCTCGACCGCTTGCCACAAGTAAAAGCTTGCCAGCGCCGCCGCCCAAAGGAACAGCGCCCTCCCCCAGGCTGCGGCCAAAACCAGGCTCGCCAGAGCTGCCCCTTTTACCCACCCCCGGTTCACGTGCTCCCAAGCGAGCAGGCTGGCCGGCACCAGGATTCCCCCGAGCACCGCAAAGCTTTCCCCGAGGCTGGTGCCCCGGGTCACGAGCCCCACTCCTGCCACGCCCCTGGGCAAGGCAAACCAGGCGGGGAGAAACGTCAGCGCCGCCAGCAAACCGGACCCCGCCAGGCGCACCAGCCCCCCTTTCTGCCCGAAGGCCAAAAGCGCCAGCACCAACCCCACCATGGGGGCTGCCCAGGGGTTGGCGGCGGCAGCTGCCCCCCAGAGCAGCGAAGCCCCCAGCCAAGCCCGGGGTACCCCCTGTCGGCAGGCGACCCCCACCCCCACCGCCGCCTGCACCCAGGGAAGGCAGAGCAAATGGGGGTGCAGGTCACCCAGCCAAAACGTGAAAAGCGGAAACTCGGTGATGGCGCCGGCGATCCCCCGGGAGCTGGCCCAGAGGTCCACCCCTTGCAAGCTCCCGGAGCTCGCCAGCTGCAAGAACCCTTGGGGGGTCCCGGCAAAAACCGCCAAAAACCCCGAAAGCGCCCGCCAAAACCCGGTGACCCCCAGCGTCCCCGCCACCCCCATGGCCAGCTGCACCGTCAGCGCGCCGTGGAGCGGGACCAGCAGGTTGTAAGCCTCGTCCGGTGCAAGCCCCAAGAGCTTCGCGGGAAGCACCCAGGGCAGCATGCCAAAAAAGTAGTAGCGCAAGGGAAAGCCGGCGAGCCAAGGATCCTCCGGGGGCAACGGCTGGGGGCGCAGGCAAGCCGCGAGGATCGCCAGGTCCATGGGCTTTTCGGTACCCGTTACCGCAAGCTGCGGGCCCCTGAGCCACACCAAAAGCCAAAACGCCGCAAACCCTGCGGCTTCCACGCCCCAAAGTGGACGGGGGCAACGCTTCCCCCAGCACCGCACCGCTGCCAGGGCAAGCACCAGCGCCACCACACCCCCCCACCACCAGTGGGCAACGCCTAAAAACCCCGCCCAAAGACCCAAGATCCCCCAGGCTAAGGGCAGGGCTACCTTGCTCAACCCCCAGGCGAGGCCCCGGTCCGGCACCAGCCGCTGCACCCAGGGGAACACCAAGAGCGCGCCGGCCAACGGCAGACCGTACCAAACCGTGCCTTGGAGCAGGGTGCCCAGACGCCGCCTCCGGAGCTGCCGCTGGGCTCAGGGGTTTTCGGTCGCGGCGGCAAGCTTCTTGTGCGCGCCGTCGCAAAGGGCGCCCTTGGCGGAGCGCTTGCAAAGGCACCAAGCGAAAAGCTTCTT
>Ga0209162_1002480_pt1 | contig 16088 bp, 13 predicted proteins | sample YNPNPMetaG_FD_187121 | JGI IMG/M metagenome (GOLD analysis project Ga0209162, IMG submission 187121) | Anoxygenic and chlorotrophic microbial mat microbial communities from Yellowstone National Park, USA - YNP NP MetaG (SPAdes) (version 2) ... | reverse complement strand
GAATCCACCGGAAGTCGCTATCGCCGCGCCACAAATCGCTGTCCAGCCACCGGCGGTTGAGCGACAACCGTTGCCACCATGGTTAACTGACGATCCAATGCTGCCGGTGCTACCAACTGTTGTGCCGCTAAACATTCCGGCCCGCGATCAGGTAGCGGCGCCACCGCCCGCGCCAGCGGCGCCACCACCCGCGCCAGCGGCGCCACCACCCGCGTCAGCGGCGCCACCACCCGCGCCAGCGGCGCCACCACCCGCGCCAGCGGCGCCACCACCCGCGCCAGCGGCGCCAGCATTGCGCGAAGTTACCATTCCGGCGCCGGCTCCGGCGCCAGCTCCGGCTGCTCGGACCCGATCATCACGTTGAGGAGACACCGGCGATGCAACAGCGCAGCTTTTGGGCGATGGGTTCAACAATAACGATTGTGATCGATAGCGATGAAGCGAACGCTCGGAGTGCATTTGCTGGCGCCTACCAGACGTTTCGTGCCTACGAGCGCATATTAAGCCGCTTCCAGCCGCACAGTGACCTGAATGCGCTCAATCGTTGCGCTGGACGTGGGCCACAGCGGGTTGGACAGACACTCTGGCGAGCGTTGCAACACGCGCTGTGGATGGCATACCGTAGTGATGGTCTAGTGACGCCGGCGGTGGGTGAGGCGCTGCATACTGCCGGTTATGATCGCGATTTTCGTCAGATGGCCGGTATATCAGCAGCCGATTTAAGAACGCCCTCACCGGTGCCTGACTGGCGTCTGATACAGTGCGATCCACGTCGCCGTACTGTCGCCATTCCTGCCGGTATGCGCCTTGACCTGGGGGGCAGTGCAAAAGGTTGGACAGCGACACTGATTGCACGTCGCCTGGGACGTCGCTATCCGACATTGGTGGATGCTGGTGGCGATATTGCCCTTAGTGGCCCACGTCGTGATGGTTCTCCCTGGCCGATTGAAGTGGCCGATCCGTTTCATCCTGATCGGGGTCTCGCATTGCTCATGCTGAGACGAGGTGGGGTGGCTACGTCGGGGGTCGATTACCGACGCTGGCTTCACCGTGGGAAGTGGCAGCACCATCTCATCGATCCGCGCACCGGTGATCCGGTGCGCACCGATCTCCTCACCGCGACAGTGATTGCACCGACCCTGTCGCTGGCAGAAATGGCCGCCAAGGTGATATTGATCCTCGGCGCCGAGTCAGGCTTGCATTGGTTAGCCGATCAACCCAATATGGCCGGATTACTGGTACATCGCGATGGTCAGATCATCCGCACCCCAAATGTTGATCGTTACTGTTGGCAATCATCAATGTCAGCGAATCGGTAATCGCTCTAAGATCAATTCAATGGAGGACCAAGCGTATGAGTGTGCATCCAGCAACAAATGATCAGCCGCTACAGAGCGGACAGGATAGTCAAATCAAAACACCACCACGGCCAGCCCGCCCGCAACGCACGATGACGGCCAATCCAGAACTGGTCGAGCTGCCACCGGCGATGTCACTTTCCACCCTCTTCATTCTGCTGGTCGGGACGGTACTAGGTGCATTCGCTGCTGTCATGGTCTTACCTACGTGGGCGCCCGCTCTCAGCACCTCCCTCTTGGGCGATGAACCAAAAGCATACTGGTATCTCTCACGCAGTAGTGCGGTTGCCGCTTACGGATTACTCTGGTTGTCGATGGTGTTTGGTCTCTTAATGACGAACCGGATGGCAAAGTTGTGGCCAGGTGGGCCGGGAGCGTTCGATCTGCACCAGCACACCAGTTTGTTGGGGTTGGCCTTTGCTATCTTCCACGCCTTGATCTTGCTCGGCGATCGTTACATTAGCGCAACTCTCGAGCAGGTGCTCACCCCATTTGGATACAGCGGCTACGAACCGTTCTGGGTGGGGCTGGGGCAATTGGCCCTCTACGGCATGGCAATCATCAGCTTCAGTTTCTACGTCAAGCAATGGATTGGTCGGACCCTCTGGCGGCTTATCCACTTCCTCAGCTTTGTGATCTGGCTGCTGAGCCTGTTACACGCCTTATTCAGCGGCAGTGACAGAGAACTTCTTGCCGGATGGTACTGGTTTAGCGGTGGAAGTGTTCTGTTCCTGACCATCTATCGAGTGTTGGTATCGTTCCAGCCCGCAAAACCACGGCCATCGCGCAGCGAAGGATGAAGCGTTTCGAGAAGAGAGATCACAACTCAGGTCACCTAACTTACACTTGTTACAGCGGATTGCGTTCGCTACACTGACAACATGGTTGCGCAAGGAAGCCCAATCGCCACAAAGGAGTGCGCAATGACGACACTCAATCAACCTCATACAGAAGTTGGTACACTGTCTCCGGCAGAGTTGTATGCCGAATTGTCAAGCGAACAACCGCTGTTCATCCTCGATGTACGCAATGAACAGGAATTTGCCCGCAATCGGGTACGTGGACGGCACCCCATTCCAACGATCAATATTCCTTACTTCGAGTTTATTGAAGACGAGGCAGCGGCGATTGCCCGAGTACCGACAGATCTGCCGCTGACCGTCATTTGCGCCAAAGAGGGTTCATCGCAGTATGTGGCTGAGTTGTGCGCTGATCGCGGACTAAACACCCGTTACTTGCTCGGTGGATTCGATGCCTGGCGCGATTTTTATGCCGTACACGAGGTCGTTCGTGCCAGTTGGGGACGGATCATTCAGCTTGTCCGACCGGCTCGTGGTGATCTCAGTTATGTGATCATCAGTGCCGGTGAGGCAGCGGTCATCGATCCAGGTCAGCACATTCATCTGTATCAAGAGATTATCGCTGATGCGCAAGCAGACCTTACGCGGGTCTTGTTAACCCATCTTGCTGCCGGACGGGTCTCAGGTGGGGTTGGTTTGGCCAATACTCGTCATACGCTGCTCTACATGCATCCTTACGATGCCATTCACCCACGGACATTACTGCCAGCTCAGTTTCGGTATCAGCCACTGCTCGGTGGTGAACGACTGCCACTCGGTCAGGTGCTCATTGAAGCGCATTGGTTCCCCGGTCATACGCCTGGACATCTGATGTATCGTATTATTTCGCCGCTTGGTGAACATTTCCTGTTAACCGGTGATGCACTCTTGATCGGGGGATGTGGTCGTACCGATCTGGCCGGTCATGCTCTGGAGTGGACTGAGCTGCTCTACCATAGTTTGCAAACAGTTCTGCCCGTACTGGTGGACGATCAAACGCTTATCTTGCCATCGTCTACGATTGGGCTAACCGAGGCGCGGACCGATGGTGTGATAGCCGCTCATTTTGCCTATCTCCGTTCAATGCACCCGGCATTGCAAGTTGACAGTTCGGCGGCGCTTCTGCCGATTGTGACGGCAACTGCATCGGAGATACCGGCTACCATTGATACGTTCTGGCGCGTGAATTTGGGCTTACAGGAACTTTCGCTTGATGACGCGAATGAGCTGGAGACAGAACCGTCGTCGTGTGTGTTTCTTCATCCCTTGACCGGAAGTTGTTGAACAACGACCGTTTTCGGTCGTTGCCAGTGGCATCTCTTGGGATGGTGAACTGTTAACAGTGGGTTCAAGGGCGAACAGCAACTCTTGCAGCAGCGACACCTCACGGGGGTGGGTTCTCAGCCTGCCCCTACTTGATTCTCCATCACCACTGCCAGGTAAAGAACAATCAGACGCACGTTGGATGGCATATCGCTCAAGTTGTGGTATCCTAAGCTCTCGAAACATTTGCCATGTCAACATGGAGCATGTATGACCTCCATCACCGCCAACTTGCGCCTATCTCTGGCCCAAATCCCGTTTGCAGTGTGGCGCATTCTGGCACACAGTTTTCTGTTCGGCTTTGCCTTGAGTATTGCCGACATCCTGTTTAATTTTTATCTCATCAGCCAGGGCTATACCGTCAATGATGTCGGATTGTTATCAATGGTGGGCCGGGCAGCCGGTATGGTGATGGGACTGCCCATGGGATGGCTGATTGACCGTTTAGGGCCGCAACGGGCAATGATTGTTGGTGTTGTGGTATATGCCGTGGGATGGATCGGCTTACTCCAGGCGCCCGCGCTTCCCTGGTTGATAACGGCACAGTTTGTCGTCGGCGCAAGTTATTTACTGTCCGCGACTGCCGTCACACCGTTGTTGGCGCTAGTAACCCGTGAGGATCAGCGGCCATTGGTCTTTGGGATGAATGCTTCGGCGACACTGATCGTTGGTCTGATTGGGAGTGCGGTTGGTGGTATGTTGCCACTGCTCGCCGCCGGGATAATCGCCGTTGATCCGCGATCAACCCCAGCGTACCGCCTGGCTCTGACCTCGGTGATCGTGCTGAGTATTGTGGCGTTGCTGCCGGTTCTCGCCCGTCTCCCGGCAGTGGTTGAACAAACCGCCGACATTACCTCAGCAGAGGTGAGTACGGCTCGACGTTCATGGCTTACCTTGCTCTGGTTTGCCTTCCCCTCGTTTCTGCTCGGTGTTGGTGGCGGGGCAATTTTGCCGTTCCAAAACCTGTTTTTTCGTGATCAGTTCGGTCTTGATGATGCCAGTGTTGGTTTAGCCCTGGCAGTAGCTTCATTAGGTGCTGGAATCGGTGCACTGTTTGGGGCGCCGGTGGTAGACGGATCGGCTTGCAGCATGGCGCAGCGTTGCTTCGCCTGGGTGCTGCGCCGGCTATGCTCTTAATGTTGACACCCTGGTTGCCACTGGCAATTATCGGTTTCTTCGCCCGTGGCTTCTTCATCGCAGCCAGCTATCCAATGAACGATGCTTTGGTAATGGGAGCAACACCAACAGTACAGCGAGGACTGGCGATGAGTCTGATGAGCCTGCTCTGGGCAGGAGGGTGGGCCGTTTCAGCGGTTATCTGGGGTTGGGTGGTACCAATCTTTGGCTACGGACCGCAGATCGTCGCGGCTGCGGTTGCGTATGCACTGTCGGCGTTTGTGATCTGGAGCTTGCGTCTGCAACGAACAGCAGCGCAGCCCACTGCATAGGAGCAGCATTATCTATGGTCTGGGATTCAAACTGGCTAGAGCGACCGGTCGCTTTGGTAGGACTCAGCGGGTGCGGCAAATCGACGCTGGCCCGTTTGCTGGCGCGTGCGCTGAGTTGTCCCTGGTACGACACTGATGCCGCTATCGCTGCGGCTGCCGGTATGAGTGTCGCCGATCTGTTTCAAACCTACGGTGAAGCAGAATTTCGCCTCCGCGAAACGGCTGCGCTGACCGAAGCATTACGGGAAACACAGGTAATTGCAACCGGTGGCGGTATTGTTTTACAGCCTGAAAACCGCCGGATGTTACGTGAACAGGCAACGGTAATTTGGCTCGACGCGAGCGATGAAACGATTTTACAGCGGCTTGCCGCCGATGCTGAACAGCGTCCGTTGTTGTTCGGTGATGCCGCAGCACGCCTGGCCGAGCTGCGTGTGCGGCGGATGCCTTTGTATGCAGAGGTAGCTGATATGACGATCGCTACCGACGGCAAAACACCCTTAGAGGTCGTTCAGCAGATGATTCTGGCACTTCGTCAGGGGCGACTGTAGAGCTTTTCAACCTGCCCCGCAGCAGTGAAGAGGCAGTGGGCCAGAACACAAAGAGAGGCGAAACGTTATGTTCGCCTCTCTTTGCCGTATGCGGTCGGGTTATTAACCGCGGCGGAACACGAAGTTGTTGCCTTCGACATCGACCACAATCGTGCTTCCTTCGGGGAAGGCCCCCTGGAGTAGTTGCAGCGCCAGTGGGTTCTGGATGCGCTGTTGAATGACCCGCTTGAGTGGTCGTGCACCGTACACCGGGTCGTACCCCTCGGCAGCCAACTGCGCTCGTGCCGCATCGGTCAGCGTCAGATTGAGCTTGCGGTCGGCAAGCAGTTTGCGCAGTCGGTTGATCTGAATCTCGACGATCTGGTCGATATGCTCGCGGCTGAGCGGCGAGAAGACGATCACTTCATCGATCCGGTTCAAGAACTCCGGTCGGAGCACGCTGCGCAACTCTTCCATCACTGCCGCCCGGATTTCGCTCTGCCCGGCACCCGCACGGGTCAGCTCCTGGATCGTTGCGCTGGCAATGTTGCTGGTCATAATGATGACCGTGTTCTTGAAGTTTACCACTCGCCCTTGCCCATCGGTTAACCGACCATCGTCAAGCACCTGGAGCAAGACGTTGAAGACATCGGGGTGCGCCTTTTCAATCTCATCGAACAGCACAACACTGTACGGTTTGCGGCGCACGGCTTCGGTCAACTGTCCACCCTCATCATAGCCGACGTAGCCAGGTGGCGCACCGATCAGACGGGCAACGGAGTGCTTTTCCATGTACTCCGACATATCGATGCGGATCATCGCCTGTTCGTCGTCGAAGAGGAATTCAGCCAAAGCACGGGCCAGCTCGGTCTTACCAACTCCGGTTGGGCCGAGGAAGAGGAAGCTCCCCAACGGACGGTTCGGGTCCTGAAGGCCGGCACGAGCGCGTCGGATGGCATTCGATACGGCAGTGACTGCCTCATCTTGCCCAACAACGCGCTGGTGGAGACGCTCTTCCATGTGCACCAGCTTCTCCAGTTCGCCTTCGAGCAGTTTGGTAACTGGGATGCCGGTCCACTTCGAGACAATCTCGGCGATGTCGGTTTCGGTAACTTCCTGGCGCAGTAACCGACTCTGGTTGCCCAGTTGCGCTTCGGCAGCCTGCAATTCACGTTCAAGGCCAACCAGCGTACCGTATTGCAATTCGGCCGCTTTGTTGTAATCGTACTGACGTTGGGCCTGCTCGATGGCAGCACGGGTCTGTTCAATCTTCTCCTTGATCTGCTGGATGCGCTCTAGCTCTTGCCGTTCACGCTGAATCTGTGCTTCAAGCGCAGAACGCTGCTCGCGCAGGTTGGCAAGTTCCTGTTCGAGTTTCTCAAGCCGTTCTCTACTGGCCTGATCTTTCTCTTTGCGCAGTGCCTCGCGCTCGATCTCAAGTTGCATGATCCGTCGCTTGAGATCGTCGAGTTCTTGCGGATCAGAAGTGATCTCCATCCGCAGACGGGCCGCTGCTTCGTCGATCAGGTCAATGGCCTTATCCGGTAAGAAGCGGTCGGAAATGTACCGATCCGAGAGCATTGCCGCTGCGATGAGGGCGCCGTCGGTAATTCGCACACCGTGGTGGGTTTCGTAGCGCTCTTTGAGACCACGCAGGATCGAGATAGTATCTTCGACCGACGGTGGATCAACCATGACCGGCTGGAAGCGCCGTTCAAGCGCCGCATCCTTCTCGATATGTTTGCGATACTCATCGAGCGTGGTTGCACCGACCATGTGCAGTTCGCCGCGGGCCAACATAGGTTTCAGCATATTGCCAGCGTCCATTGCTCCTTCGGCGGCGCCGGCGCCAACCACCGTATGCAGCTCATCGACGAACAGAATAATGTCGTCGCGCTCTTGAATCTCCTTCAAGACGGCTTTCAACCGCTCTTCAAACTCGCCACGATATTTCGCACCGGCAATCAAGGCACCCATATCGAGTGCGATCACCCGTTTGTTCTTCAACGCCTCCGGCACATCACCACGCACGATCCGTTGCGCCAGCCCTTCGACAATCGCCGTCTTCCCAACGCCCGGTTCGCCGATCAGCACCGGATTGTTTTTGGTGCGGCGCGACAGAATCTGGATCACGCGCCGAATCTCTTCATCGCGCCCGATAACCGGATCGAGTTTGTTACGGGCAGCCAGTTCGGTTAGATCACGACCGTACTGTTCGAGTGCGGCATAGGTGCTTTCGGGGTTAGGACTGGTTACCCGTTGAGCGCCACGTACTTCACGCAGTGCCATCAGTAACTTGTCACGGGTTAAACCGGCTTGTTTCAGCACTCGTTCGGCGCCGCCACCGGCATGATCGAGAATTGCCAGCAACAAGTGTTCGGTACTGACATATTCATCACCGAACTGCGCCAGTTCATCATGCGCTTTCACCAGAACTGTCCGCAATCGCGAACCGAGTTGTACCTGCACACCACCACCGCTGATGCGGGGGAAGCGGCTGATTTCGTTGTTTACCTGTTGTTTGAGGGCGCCAACCGGTATATTCAGCTTGCTCAACACCTGTGGCACCACACCGTCACTCTGGTCGAGTAAGGCGTAGAGCAGATGTTCCGGTTGTACCTCCGAATTACCGAGACGTTCAGCCGCTGCCTGAGCGGCGGCAATCGCTTCGTATGATTTTTGCGTAAATCGATTTGTGTTGAAGGACATACGTCCACCTCCTGAATTTGTGCTGATGCTACTGTAGCACGTCGGTATCTGTAGCGTGATAGTGCAGTATTAACGTTCTATTGGAAATTGGCGTTACTTTTGCGTGGTCTCTGCGGTTTCTTATATGACGGATCTTGATGCACGATGGAGGTCGCAGCGATGGAAGGTGACACTTACGTTGACATGCGTGATTCCTGCTTACCGTGGTATCGGCAGCCAAGACGGTTACTGGCGCTTATTTGTGCCATAGTCGGCGGTTTCTTGATCGCGTTTGGGCCAGAACTTCGGGCCGTTGTTTCATCGCCAGAAGCGCCACTGCTCGAAGAGAGTACCCTGAGTCTCCCAACTCCAACGGTCGCGCTCACGGTTGTTTACGTATCGGGGGCAGTTGCGGCTCCAGATGTTTACCGCTTGCCGTTCAATGCGCGCGTGATCGATGCGCTGCAAGCCGCAGGTGGCCTGATTGCAGAGGCCGACATCAGTGGCCTCAATCTGGCGGCGCCGGTGCGCGATGGTGATCACATTCGTGTTCCATTTGTGGGTGAAACGGTCTTGTCTCTGCCAGCCGATGATCAATCTGGCGCTGGCTTACTCAATCTGAATCAGGCAAGCGCAGCCGATTTGGAAGAATTGCCCGGTATTGGTGCGGCATTGGCGGCACGAATCATCGAGCGGCGCAACACCAAAGGGCCATATCAGAGTATTGATGAGCTACGAGAGGTAAGGGGGATCGGCGAGAAGCTGTTTGCTCAGATTGCGCCGCTTGTGACGGTTGGGCCATAAGCAACTGTTGCGTTGACAACCTTGCACAAATCGGCAGACTGGCATATACTCGCAGTGATACACAAGTGATGGGCGGCTGCCCGTCAGGTGGTGTTTCTCGTCAATGATGACCGCTAGCGAAACAGTGGGTGCAGGTTGCAGCCGATGAGGCAGGGCAGCATTCTCACTCTCTCACCTTGCATCCCACTTCCCCAATGAGGTGAGGAATCAGCGTGATGGCACACGAGCTGTCAGTCGCACAGATCGGTCTCATTGACTCAGCGCAATGCTGGCAGGGCAGCGATAGTGAAACGTGGAGTATATGCGTCGCACGAAAATTGTTGCTACTCTGGGTCCGGCGACCAGCACCCCTGAGCGGATCGCCGGCTTGATTCGAGCCGGTATGAATGTTGCACGTCTCAACTTTTCGCACGGAACGCATGCCGAACACGCGGCACGGATTGCGATGGTACGTCGGGCCGCAGCAGAGGCCGGCCGGCACGTGGCAATTTTGCAAGATTTACAAGGGCCGAAAATTCGTACCGGCCCGCTTGAAAACGGACAACCGGTTGAACTGGTGGCCGGACAGCGCTTTGTCATTACAACCGAGCCAATCGTCGGGAACGCCAACCGAGTCAGCACGACGTATCGTGCGCTACCGCTCGATGTGCGGCCACGTGATCGGATTCTACTCTCTGACGGTCTCATTGAGTTAGTCGTTATCGGTCATACCGACACCGAGGTTGAAACGGAAGTTGTTCACGGTGGCCGTTTGCGCGAACATCAGGGGATCAATCTGCCAGGCGTGCGGGTGAGTGCGCCGGCCGCAACCGAGAAAGATTTCGTCGATCTCGCCTTTGGTCTCGAACAGGGTGTTGACTATGTTGCACTCTCGTTTGTCAAGCGGGCCAGCGATGTTCGGGAAGTGAAGGAATTTATTCGGCGGGCAGGCAAGCAAATACCCGTGATCGCCAAGATCGAGCGTCCTGAAGCACTCGATGTGCTACCAGAGATTCTGGCTGAGGCTGACGGTATTATGGTGGCGCGCGGTGATCTGGGTGTTGAGATGCCACCAGAGCGCGTGCCCATTGTGCAAAAGCAGATTATTGCGGCTGCCAATCGGGCTATGTTGCCGGTCATTACGGCTACCCAGATGCTCGAGTCGATGATTCACAACCCACGTCCGACGCGGGCAGAGGCCAGTGATGTTGCCAATGCTATCCTCGATGGCACCGATGCAGTCATGTTGAGTGGCGAGACGGCTGCTGGCGCCTATCCGATTGAAGCAGTGCAAATGATGGCACTGATTGCCGATGCCGTCGAGGATTCATTGATCGGTAGTCCGCATTCAACATCGCCACGCTGGGAGATTACCACTGCCCAATCAACCCCACGGGCAATCGCTGCGGCTGCCTGCACCATTGCCAATGCGTTACCGGTGCGTTTTATTGTCGTTCTTACCCAGAGCGGAGCCAGTGCGAGATTAGTATCTCACTATCGCCCGCAGGTACCGATCCTTGCCTTCTGCCCTTCTGAAGAGACGGCACGCCGCACCAGTCTTTATTGGGGTGTGACTCCTATTGTGATTGAAGCCCGTGATCGGCTTGATGAACTTGAGCAGCAGATTGTTCGCCACATGCGCGATATGGGGATTGTCCAGCGTGGCGATCTGATTGTGTTGAGCGGTGGTCATCCGGTGTATCGCTACGGGCCAACCAATTTCTTGAAGGTCATTACTGTCGAGTAGCGAGAGGCGGCTAAGAGCGTGATCGATGAATTAGCGCCCCCTCATCATCTCCCCAGCCCCTTCCGCTCCCACACGGGGCGAGGAGGGGAGATGGTTGGTGCTCTCACCTTCCCTCCAGCCTCCCCTTCCTTTCCCAAGCGGGGCGAGGAAGGGAGGGGACGGAGCGTAGTTGGCGGCATGTTGGCAATACCTCACGCAATGGTTGCGCGGGTACGGTACGTTCCCAATGAGAAATCTGGGTTTTTGTTCAGGCTCTTACAGTGATCTGCTGCCGGGTTCCGCATTGATACGCGACCATACCCGTCAGCGCACGCCAGGGACACCCCTCCTGCCGACGTCGAAAGCGGGCAATGCCTTCCCATCACCTATCACCCAACGCGGGCATCCAACCCGCGCATCGCGGTGATTGCAGGAGTGGAGAGGAAGCGACGGCAGATGTGTGCGATTCGTTGGTTCTGCCCTACGATGGCATTGTCCGGTCATTAACGGTGACCCGAAGCTGAGAACGTCAATGCTATTTGCTCTCTTGCTTCCTTGACAGCGACATTTTCAGGTGCTACCCTGTAGCAAGAGATATTCCCATAGCGAGCGAAACACTATGCGAATCGCCTCATTACTTCCAGGAACAACTGAAATCGTTTGTGCGTTAGGCCTCGGCGAACATCTGGTTGCCGTGACCCACGAATGTGATTACCCGCCGGAAGTTCGCACATTGCCCGTTGTAACCCGTAGCTTGCTCGATCTGCCAGAAACAGCCTCTTCATCTGACATTGATACAGCCATTCGCGAGCGGACGCGGAGCGATTTGTCAATTTACCAGCTCGATATGGAGTTGTTATCAGCATTGCAGCCCGACATTATTCTGACCCAGGCCCTCTGTGATGTTTGTGCAGTACCGTTGCGCCAGGTGGAAGCTGCTGTGGCCGATGCAGCGACACAGGTTCTATCTTTTGAGCCAACCGATCTGGCCGGTATCTTTGGCGCCATTAAAGCCATTGGTCGGGCTTTGGGCGTGAGTGAACGGGCAGCCCAATTGGTCAATGATCTAACGCTGCGGGTAGAACGAGTGCGGACGACAGCCGCTCAGGCCAGCCATCGGCCACGGGTATTAGGGATCGAGTGGCTCGATCCGGTATTCAGCGCCGGACATTGGGTGCCGGAGCTAATCGCCATTGCCGGTGGGCAATCGGTGCTGGCAGCGGCCGGTGAACGTTCACGACGGCTATCGTGGCCGGACGTAATCGCCGCTGCACCTGAAGTCATCATCTTGATGCCCTGCGGTTTTACCCTCGAACGAACTCTTGCAGAAGCAACTGCTCTACTACCCCAGCGCGCTGGCTGGTCTGCGCTCCCCGCAGTACGGACAGGGAACGTCTTTGCCGTAGATGCCAATGCCTATTTCAGCCGCCCTGGCCCACGGATTGTTGATAGCCTCGAGTTACTGGCAACGCTTATCCATCCCGAATTATTTGCCGGCTGGGGTCCATCAGGGGCCAGTGCCCCGCTTGTGTTACAATGAGCATTGGTAGCGCTATCCACAAGATCGTCTCCCAACCTGTTGCGTGGAAAGGATAAAAATCACTATGAGCGAAAAAGAAATCACCATTGCCAAAGCATTGACAATATTAGCTGCCGAGATTACACAACCGGTAAGTTTATCGCAACTTCGTGATCTCATTAATAAGCGATGGGCGACTAATTACGCAGAAAATTCACTCCGTAATCATCTAAGATTGCATGCCTCACAAGTGAGTTGGGTACGTATCCATCGAAACCAATACCTGTCTTTGCCGGTAGCTTTGGACGGTGTACGTTTTCGATGCTGGCCACAACCGGCAGAGATCACTTCTGGTTTGTTATCGGTAAAGCATCTGGTACCGTTTTTTCACCCAGATCACCAACCGTTCATTTACGATGAACAGGGTGAAATGATCCAGATTAGCAGGAATTTTCAGCTATTTCCCTGGACTGCATCCTTACATTTGCAACTTCAGCAGTGGTTTAAACGCCATCGTTTTGGTGAAGGTGATAGTATTTTGGTTGAAATTCGCTATCGCCGGTCTCACAACGAGATTGAGCAGCATTTATACCTCTCGTATGAACCGGCTGCCGCATTCCAGGCCCAGGCTGTTGCCGGGCAAGATCAGGCATTTCTGCAAGCCATCGTTGAGCAGTTCGACAGTCTTGGCGGAACAGGTGTTTGGGCTGCGGCTGTCGTGTTGCCGGTGATTGCTCGCGCCCCATGGCGAACTTCTTACCCCGGCCGTCCATGGCAACATCTGTTAGAAGAACATGACCGGTTGTTCCTTGATGAAACCGGCACCATCATCAACGACAGAAAGGTATTGCAGTTGTTGACGACAGACAGAAATATATCCCGTCCTACTGCTCGGGTAACCGCCTCTTCTGCTGTGTCGAAACCACAAGATGCTGCACTTTTGCAGGACATAGCTGAATTGAAACAGGAGATTCAACGTTCGCGCGAGCAAGACAGACAGGCCGGCGTTTGGGACGGTACGTTGAGCCGGATTTCATCCATGTCAGACGAAGATGACGAACTGATGATCGAAGAGCTGAAGCTGAACGATCTCTTTGCTCATATCAGTGCACGTCTGCGCGAAGTCTTGCCTCCCGATGTGCAACAGCGTCTGAGCAATGCTTCGCCGGCAGAAGCTGAGACGATCTTGAGTTCGCAACTTAATTATCTTCTGGTAAAGGCACCTGATCTGTTCCCGAAACTTGATCTGACATCGTATCCGTCTTCGATTGATGTTTCGATGCGCAACAATAGCGATGCTGCATTCGATCTGGCTCTTGATGCAGATGATGATGACGACTGGGATGACGACGATGACGATTGGGATGACGACGATGACGACGATTGGGAAGAGGAGATGCAGGATGCCGAACGAGAATTTGCCCTCCAGGTGCAGGCGTTAAACCGCAGCCACGAGCTGATGAATCTCTACTTGAGTTATCTCCAGGAAACGGGAAGAAAACGCAGCACAGCTCTTTCGTATGCCCGTTCTCTTCAGCCGTATGCGAATTTTCTCGCCACGTTCTACCATCGCGCCCTCGATGCCGGTGATTACGCCACGCTTGATGAGTTTCTGTTCTACTATTACCCCTACCACAACAGTCACGTTTCCAAAGAGTGGGTGCGTGCGATGTGTCATTCGCTAAAGAACTTTTACGCTTTTCTGAAACTTCGTGGTCTGATTGAAGATGATCAATTTGCCCAGGCAATCTGGCAGCGACGGTTTCAGGCTGAACGATTGATGGGGTATCGGAAAACAATCCGTAGCAAGTTTGCCGATCAGTTGTATCTGCTGAAGGAGCTGTTTGCCCCGTATCTGTCGTAGGGTGTTTGTACCCTGCACCTGCTGCCAGCGCTTTGTTGTTGTTGCCGAGGGGCAAAGGCGTGCCACAAGGGGCAACGGGCAGAGCGTATGGCAGAGCAGTTGCTGCCGCACTACACCCTGGATGGCGCCCATTGTTGGGTTAGCGTGAACCATGGTTTGCTGAAGGCGGGGTTTCAGCAGGTTATGCTACGCATTGAAAACGTTGATACCCACTATCTCTCCCCTTCCGTAACCCTCTGTTTTATCCAGCGTTGCACTAGCTCAACTCGGAAGCGGTAGCCGTTGGCAGTTTTGACGAGAATATCGCGCCGCACTAACCTGTTCAGGGCAACGTTCACCGCCTCTGCATCACCGCTGCGGCGCACATCCTGCCGCAGCGCAATCGCCCGCATCACCGCCCGTTGGGTGTCATCGGTGTCACGCCCGCGCCATAGTTCATCAAAGTACCTCGCACCGGTGGTCAGGACGCTTGCGAAGGCATGTTCGGCATCGGCGCGGGTGGCGTGGGTGCGGTTCTGTTCGTTGAGTATGTCTACCAGATCGCGGCAGGTGATCTGAACGAGATAGGGCTGACAACCGGTCACTTTGAGGATATGCTCGACGGCGTCTTCATCGTAGATGAGGGGGAAGTCTTCTATCGGACGAACGATCAGTTCGCGGGCTTCGTCTTCGTTCAGGTGACCGATCTTGAGCGTGCGCACATTGATGAAGTAGTCGCTCCACAGCGGCGGTAAATCGGTCGGCGTATGCGAACCGCTCAGCAAGATGGTTATCTGCGGGTGATGCTGAATGAGGTGGCGCAGGTAGCCAAAGATACGCCGGTCAATACGACCATCATCCAGCATCTCTTGCAGTCGTTCGTATTCATCCAGGCAGAGTAAAAGCCAGCGTTCACCCAGTGCTGCTTCGACCTGCGCGAGCCATTCACCGAATATCGGATATGGATCAACTGCCAAAGCATCGCGGGTCAATTCTGGCAGTTTAAGGCGCCTGTGGGTCAAGGCGTTCTCCCTGATCTGCTTCGCCAGGTTGAAGAGCAACCCGCTCGCTCCTTCGGCGTTGACCGCATCATGCATATCAACCTCTACCGGAATGAGGCGTGGTCCGAGACGAACCGGCAGTTGCTTGATCGCCGATGTCTTGCCGCAGCGCCGTCCTCCGTAGAGCAGCAGGGCGGGCCGTTGTTCGGCTGCGGTCGCCAGTTCGCGTTCGAGCGCCAGGAAGAGATCATGCCGCCCCTTGAATACCTTGCTATTGGTCGCAAGCGGGTTTCCTGCCACGTACACATTCGGGATGCTCTCGCGATCTTTCAACTCACCCAGTTTCTGAGACAGGATCGCTTCCCAGCGTTCCAGGATGCGCCCGAACTGCACTGCGATGCGCCGATCCTTATGCAGCGCCAGTCCGGCACGCACGCGCTGCGTTCGCTCGTAGGCGTCACGCATCTGTTGCTGTTTGTTGTAGAGGGTGTCGCTCTCCAGGGCAGCCTGCACATATTGGGCAATTTCCCGGATAGGTGGTAGCACCGTTTCCAGTTCCGCCGGTATATCGAGTGGCAGCCAGGTCAGGTGCTCGGCAACGCTGGCAATGGTCTGTACATCCGCTACTCGCTCAAGATCGTAGATCGTCAGTTCGATCAGCGCATTGCGCGCTGCCCAACCCTGGCGAAACAATTGTGCAACCTCGGCGATCAGGGTTCGGGCAAGGCGACGGTCTTTCTTGCCGATTTCAACCAGGGTGTGATCCAGCCCCCAGAGCGGCAACCAGATGACTTCATCCCAGTAGAACGGTAGCAGGCGAAAACGACGGGCAGCTTTTTCCGGCGGAGCGGATTCGGCCCACCGTCCGACGATCAGGTTCCAGGGCAGTTCAATGAGATAGAAGGGCAGGCGAAAGTAAAACAAGAGAAAAGCGATTGTCCACGCCACGCCGCCCGCCACGCCGACCGCCACGCCGCCCGCCACGCCGCCCGCCACGCCGACCGCCACGCCGCCCGCCACGCCCCACCCC
>Ga0209162_1002478_pt1 | contig 16095 bp, 12 predicted proteins | sample YNPNPMetaG_FD_187121 | JGI IMG/M metagenome (GOLD analysis project Ga0209162, IMG submission 187121) | Anoxygenic and chlorotrophic microbial mat microbial communities from Yellowstone National Park, USA - YNP NP MetaG (SPAdes) (version 2) ... | reverse complement strand
GCCCCCGCCGAGGGCAAGGAGGTCCCCGCCTGGCTGCGCGAGGCCGCAGGGGCCGAAGGCCCGCCTCCCGAGCGCGAGGTCCCCGCCTGGTTGCAGGAGACCGCAGGGGCCGAAGCCCCTGCCGAGGGCAAGGAGGTCCCCGCCTGGCTGCGCGACGCGCCCGCCGAACCCGCCCCCGGCCCAGAGGTCCCCGCCTGGCTGCGCGACGCGCCCGCCGAGACCCCGCCTCCCGAGCGCGAGGTCCCCGCCTGGTTGCAGGAGGCCACCGAGGCCCGGGCGCCAGAAGCTGAAGCGCCGCCAGTTGCCGGCGGTGATTTGCCCCCCTGGCTCCTTGCGGCGGAGAGCGCCGACCGGGGGCATGCGGCGGCAGGCAGCGTTGGGCCCGATCTGCCTGCCTGGCTGCGCGACGCGCCCGCCGAACCTGCCCCGGCGCCCATCGCGCCGTCCCCGGAGCCGGAGTCGTCGGGCAGGATACAACGCGCCCCCGAGGAAGGGGACAGCGCCGGGTTCCTGCGCGGCGCCGAGTTGCCGGGCTGGCTCCGCGTGCCGGAGCCCGAATTGCCCGCCGACCCTGTCGCCGGCCAGCAATTTGACTGGCTGCGGCGCCTGAGCGGCATCGAAGCGGAAGAGAGCGACGTAGCGGCGCCTGTAGCCGCGGTGGTAGCGCGCCCGCCGCGCCCGATGTACCAGCCGACCGCCGAGCAACTCGGGGCCATGCGGCTGCTCCAGCAGCTTGCCGCGACGCCGTACCCAACCCCTGCACCGGCGCCTGCTCCCATCGAGCGGGCCAGACGGCGCATCGATCTTCACCGCGTCCTCTACGCCCTGCTGGCGCTGGCGCTGCTCATTGCTCTGCTGGCGCCCCAGATTACCACTCCGTTGCGTCCGGCCGCGCCGGTGACCGGGAACGCCGCGGCCCTCGGCGCGCTGCTTGATGGTCTTGACGCCGATGATGTGGTGCTCATGGCCTACGAGTGGGCCGCCCAGCGGAGCGGTGAACTGCGCCCCCTGGAGGAGGCCGTCACCCGCCGGCTGATGGCCAACCGGACCAAACTGATTCTGGTCAGCACCGATCTCCAGGGAACGTTGCTCTCCTTCGACGTGATCGAACCGCTGCGGGCCGCCGGCTATAACAATGAAAATGGGGTCTCTTTCGGTGGCCGCGACTATGTGTTGCTCGGCTACCGGCCCGGCGGCGAGCTGGCGGTGCGCGGTCTGGCCCAGGATCTGCGCGGCGCTCTGGGATCGGATTTTGATGGTCAGGATGCCTCCCAGGGTCTGGTGGCGAATTACCCCGACGGCACGCCCCGTATCAGCGGGATCGAGGATCTGGCGCTGATCGTCGTGCTCGCCGACCAGCCTCAGGACGTGCAGGTGTGGATGGAACAGGCCCATCGCCAGGTGCGCGACCAGGTGCCGATTGCCTTTCTGTTGCCCCAGGATGCCCAACCCCTCGCCCAACCGTATTTGCGCCTGCCCAATGTCTACGCCATCGCCGGGCAACAGGGCGCGCTGGCGCTCCTCGCCAGCGACCCGACGGCTGATGCCTCCGGGTTGAGCCGCGCCACCGGACAACTGGCCTTCGCGGTGGCGGTGTTCGTCACGCTGCTGTTGCTGGGCGCTGGGGCAAGCGCCCTCATGCGCCGGCGCGACGCCTCGGGAGGTGCGACGTGAATGGCGATGCTCTTACCACGTTGTTCGTGGGTCTGATCGCCGTCGTGCTGACCCTGCTGGTCTTCAGCCGTCTGCTGGGCGACAATCCCGCCTTTCGCGCCGTGCAGTACCTCTTCGTCGGCGCGTCGCTCGGCTATGCCTTTGTGGTCGTCTATCACCAGGTGCTGCGCCCCGAGGCGCTGGCCCTTCTGGCGAGCGCAACCGATCCTCTGCTGTTCAGCTTGCGACTGGCGCCCTGGCTGCTCGGTCTGTTGCTGCTTACCCGCCTGACCCGGCGCCAGACGGTTTCGTGGCTGGCGAACATCCCGCTGGCCCTGCTCTTCGGCGTGGCGATGGCGCTGGCGGTGGGCGGGGCGCTGGCAGGCACGCTTGTGCCGCAACTCCTCGATACCGCGCGGCCCCTGGGCAACGATCCGCTGCAGATCGTGGGAGCGCTGGCGCTGGGTATCGGGGTGGTGTTGACGCTGAGCGCCTTTTACTTCACCGTCGCCCGTGAACGCGCCCGGGGGCGCCTGCTGGCCCTGAGCGCGCGCGCCGGGCGCTGGCTGCTGATGATCGCCTTTGGCTTCTTCTTCGCGGGAGTGCTGTTGACCTACCTCACGGCCCTCAACACGCGGCTGGAGTTCATCGTAAACTGGCTGCGCGCGCCCCTGGGGTGAACATAGGTCGCTGGAGCAGGGGGCTGGGGAACCCCGGGTTCCCCAGCCCCTCACCCGGTGGGAAGATCGGGGAGGGCGTGGTCCTTCTCCGAAGACCGCCCCCTCCCTCACCCTCCCCCGCTGGGGGAGGGTGAGGGCTCCTCCCCCCAGCGGGGGGAGGCTGGGAGGGGGAAACCCCGGTTTCCCCAGCCCCTCACCCGGTGGGCGGGCTACGTCCGCAAGCAGGGGTCTGGGGAACCCCGGTTTCCCCAGCCCCTCACCCGGTGGGCGGGTGTGGGAGGGCACAGCCCCCATGAAGAAGCGTATGTTCATCCCGTCGGTGTGCGGCGCAGCCGCACGGACGGCCGGGGTGAAGCACGCAGAGAGCCGTTACCTGATGCGGCGGAGGTTGGCATGGCAGACGCCCTGGGGGCGGTGCTGGTTGCCGAGATCGGTAGCCTGATCACCCGCGTAACCCTGGTTGATGAGGTTGACGGCGAAAGCCGGATGGTGGGGCATGCGGAAGCGCTCACCAGCGCTGAACCGCCCTACCGGAACGTGCTGTACGGCATGCTGGAGGCCGTGGCGCAGATCTCTGAGATGACCGGGCGCCAGTTGCTCCGCGACGGTCAACTCATGATGCCCCAGAGCAGCGAAGGCGACGGCGTCAACCACGTGGTCGCGGTGACCAGCGCGGCCGGTCCGATGAGCCTGGTGATCGCGGCCATCGCCAGCGCGTTCTCGGGGCACAGCGCCTTGCGCGCCAGCCGCGCGACATACACCGCCGTGCTCCAGATGGTGACCCTCGATGATGCGACGGGCCGGGCCACACAGGATCCGGACGGCCAGTCCTGGGCCGAACGCCAGGTGGAGGCCCTGCTGCGCCTGCACCCCGATGCGGTGCTGATCGCCGGGGGGCTTGAGGATGGCACGAGTGATGCCGTGAACCGGCTGGCCCATCTGGTTGGCCTGACGGCGCTCCGCGCGAGGATCGGTCATCAGGGCCCGCAGGGTCGGCCAATAGCCGCCCGGCCGGTGATCTACGCCGGTAATGGCGCCTCCCGCGAGCAGGTCATCGCCGCGCTCTCCGATCGGGCCGAGATCTTTGTGGTTGATAACCTGCGCCCGACCCTCGATCACGAACGGCTCGATCCCGCGCGCCAGGAACTGGCCCGCCTTTACGCGAAGTTGATCCTGCCACGGCTGCCCGGCTGGTCCGATCTTCAGCGCATCTCCGCCGCGCCGGCTCGCACGGTCTGTGAGGCGGAGGGCTTGCTCACGCGCTTCCTCGCCGAGCGGACCGGGCGCCGGGTGTTGAGTGTGGATATCGGCGCCGGCGCCAGCACCGTCATGTACGCGGCGCCAGGGCGCTTTCATCCGGCTGTCCTGGGCACGGTCGGCACCGGCTACGGGTTGACCGAACTCCTGGCGCGGCGAGGGGTTGAGTCTGTCGCGCGCTGGCTGCCGTTTCCGATCACCCCGCAGGCGCTGACCGACCGGCTGCTCAATCGCGCCCTGCGCCCCCAGGTGCTGCCCTCTACCCGCGAGGATCTGTATATTGAGCACGCCCTGCTGCGCGAGGCGCTGCGGCTGGCGCGCGATACCCTGCTCGACGAGATCCGCTCCGCCGACTATGACTGGTTGCTGGCCACGGGCGGAGGTATGATCCACGCGCCCGAGCCAGGGCTGGCCCTGCTGACGCTGCTCGACGGCCTGGAACCTGATGGCGCGCACGATCACCCCATTATTGACGTCTATCTCGATACCCTGGGATTGGTTCCGATCAGCGGCGCCCTGGCGGGGCTGAGTCCCCAGGCGGCGGTCTCGCTGACCGATCGCGATCTGCTGCGCAATACGCCGCTCGCGGCGGTGCTGGTGTTGCTCGGCGATGGAAGCGAAGGGACACCGGCAGCCGAGGTGGAACTGACCACCGTTGGCGGCGCTACGGAGCGGGTAGTGGTGCGGCACGGCGATATGGCGCGCCTGGCGCTGCCTCCGGGGCGCTTCGGCCAGGTGACGGTGCGGCCCCGACCGGCGGTGCGGGTCGGTCTGGCGGCGCCGGGTGAAACGGTTTCGTCCGAAGGCGGCGACATCGCCGGCAGTCTGCTGGGCCTGGTGATCGACGCGCGCGGGCGGCCCCTGCGCCTGCCCGCAGAGGCCGCCGCCCGGCGCGCCCGCATCCGCGAGTGGCTCGTGGCCCTGGGCGTTGAGCGGGAAGACGGTCCGTATGGGCCGGACATGACCCGGCCCGGTGAGCCGGTAACCGCAACCAACGGATCGCTGGCGCTGGCCGGCGAAGGGTTGGCCTTGGAAACGCCGGTTGCGGGAACGAGTGAAGTGGCCACCGGCTCGACCGGTGGGAAGCGCATCTCGCTCGATGCATTGCCCGCAGAGGAGATCGAAACGCCCCGGCCACCTTCCAGCCCCCTTCCGCCCGAGGACGATCTGGACGCGCTGCGCAAGACGGTGGAGACGCCGAAAAAGGGCCGCTGGTTCGGGCGAAAGTAGGGTAACCCGGAGTTGCCCTGCCCCTGCCGTGGGAGGGTCCGGGATGTCCAGGCCCTCCCCAACTCTTCCCACCGGGTGAGCGTCTGGGGAAACCCGGTTTCCCCAGCCCCCTGGCCGAGGGCGTAGGTTCACGTGAGACGGTCATGCGCATGGCGCACCACGCCGACATCAGATTGTTCCTGGGAGGGCTGCGCCCGCCCACACCCTCCCACCGGGTGAGGGTCTGGGGAAACCTGCTTTCCCCATCCCCCTGCGCAAAGGCTGCGCCCGCCCCAATCCTCCCGCGGGCGGGGGTGTGGGGGAACCTGGTTCCCCCATGTTCACATCAGCCGTCCATGCGGCTGCGCCGCACAACGCCGCAATGAAAATGAGTTTGTTCCTGGGAGGGCTGCGCCCTCCCAAACCCTCCCGCGGGTGGGGGTGTGGGGAAACCCGCTTTCCCCACACCCCTGGGGCCTATTTTCACGTTGGCCGCCCATGCGGCTGCGCCGCACAACGCCACAATGAAAATGAGTTTGTTCTTGGGAGGGCTGCGCTCTCCCAAACCCTGCCGCGGGCGGGGGCGTGGGGAAACCCGCTTTCCCCACACCCCTCACAGCATGAAATAGGTTGTTCCTGGGAGGGCCTTGCCCGCCCACACCCTCCCACCGGGTGAGGGTATATGGCAGCTACTTACCCACCTCAATCACGCCCACCTCAGCGTAATCGCCGCCCTCGCGCCCGTCGGCGGACCAGACCGCCTGGCGCTGGCCGTGGTGTTCGGGGCTGAAGAGGCCGACCCGTAGCCGGTAGTCGCCCGGGGGCAACTCCGCGGGCAAGGGCAGGGTGTGAGTGTCGCGCACCCAGTCCCCCGGCGTCCACAGGGGAAACGGCAGCGTGCCGCCTCGTGGCGCGCTGTCACTCCTGGCGACAATCGTCCCGGCGGCATCAACCAGGTGCACGAAGACCAGCCAGTTGCGCGGGACCGGCTCCAGGCTGTTCCAGGTGAGAGTCACCGCCAGGGGGTGGCCGGGGCGCGCCGGGGTATCCATCCGCCAGCCGCGCAGCGCCACGCCTCGCTCCCAATCCGCGGCAAAGCGCGCCTCCACCGGCGTGCCCAGTCCGGTCAGGGCATCCCGTGGCGCCAGCGCCGTCCAGGAATAGGCGGGCCGGATCACCGCCAGGGGCATCGCCGCGGCCAGCAGGAACAGCAGTGACGCCAGGATGCCGGTTATGGCGGCGCGTACCGCGAGGGATGGAGCGCGCGGGGCATCCCCGGACGTTCTCGATGGCGGCCGGGCCATTCCGGGGCGGGCTGGTTGAAGGAGACCGGTCAGCCCGGCGGCCAGCAGTGTGCTGCTGGCCGCCAGCGCCGGGAAGAGCATCCGCCCCTGCCAGGCGACCAGACCGGCGGTGAGGGCGAAGGCCAGCGTCCAGGCGCCGGCCATGGCCAGGGCAAGCAGCGGCCCGCTCCAGGCGGAGGCGGGCGCGCCGCGCGCCAGCCTGAGCAGCCAGCCGGCCAGGGCCAGGGCACCCAGCGCCGCGTAGATCCAGAGCGTCCAGCCGGGTGGGCGCAGGCTCATCCACCCGAAACGCGCCCAGAACGAGCCGGCGAGCTGGCGCAGGGCCCCGCTCCAGGCCAGGGGGTCGCGCCAATCGAAGGGTTGACCGGCGAACTCGGCCCGGAAGGCGGCCAGGCCGAAGAGGTCGCCATAGAGCAGGGCATTGCGCCCGAACCACCACCCGGCGATGAGCAGGGCCACGCCCCCCCAGAGGAACGTGAGGGCCACGAACTGGTCGGGCCGCCCCCCGGCAACGCGCCAGGCCCCCCAGAGCAGCAGCGGGCCGAAGAGCAGCGCGCTTTGCTTGGTGAGCAACGCCAGGCCCAGAAGCGCCCCCGCGCCCACCGCCCAGCCGCGCGGGGGGGCGAACGCCGGGGGCTTCAGGCACCACCAGAGGAGGGCGGCGCCAAGAGCGGCCAGCAGCGCATCGTTGGACACCAGGGCGCTGATGAAGAGGAACTGCGGATTGAAGGCCGCCAGGGAGGCGGCCATGAGCGCCAGGAGCGGTTCGGCGGGGGCCAGGCGTCGCGCCGCCAGGTAGGTGCAGAGCACCGCCAGCGCGCCCCACGCTCCCGACAGCGCGCGGGCCAGGCGCCACCCCAGGCTCAGGCCCGTCCAGGGCCAGCGTTCCCAACTGCCGCGCATAAAGGCCCCGGGTTCATCGCCGCCGGCCCAGAGGAAGGCGGGATTGGCGGTGAGCCGGATCTGCCGCTGGTCGGCGGGCAACCAGGCCAGCGCCGGAACGGCCAGCAGGTAGGCCAGGGGCGGCTGATGCCCCTCGCCGGGCACATCGGGGGCCTGGGGAGCGGCGCGCTGCACAGGCAGGCGTCGCTCCGTCGCCAGAAACAGCGCATAGGCGACGTGGCCCGGCTCATCGGGCCCCTCGCCCAGGGGAACGGCCCAGGTGTAGAGCGCGTGGAGGACCAGAAAGGCGACCAGGATCAGCGCGAGGCCGGCGTGCCGCCCGGCGACCGCCACCGGGACGCTACCCGAACTGCTCGACGAAGCGCGCATCGCCCGAATAAAAGCCGCGAATATCATCAATGCCGTACTTGAGCATCGCGATCCGTTCGGGGCCGAAACCGCCCGCGAAGCCGCTGAAGTGCGCGGGGTCGTAGCCGCCGTTGCGCAGCACCGTCGGATGCACCATACCGCAACCGCCGATCTCAAGCCAGCCGGCGTACTTGCAGACGCGGCACCCCTTGCCATCGCAGAGGAAGCAACTCACATCCATCTCGGCGCTCGGCTCGGTGAAGGGGAAGAAACTCGGGCGCAGGCGCACCCGCGTGCCGGCGCCGTACATCCGCTCGGCGAAATAGGCCAGGACGCCCTTGAGGTCGCCCATGGTGACGCGCCGGCCCACCGCCAGAAACTCGAACTGATGGAACATCATCTCGGAACGCACGGTCACCTGTTCGTTGCGGTAGACCTTGCCCGGGAGCAGCACGCGCAGCGGCTGGGGCGCGTAGCGGCGCATCGCGTGTATCTGACCGGGGGAGGTGTGGGTGCGCAGCAGCACCGACGGCGCGCCCGGGGGCATCTCCACGTAGAAGGTGTCCTGCATATCCCGGGCCGGATGATCCTCGGCGAAATTGAGCAACCCGAAGTTGAACTCGTCCAGTTCAACTTCGGGGCTTTCCCAGACCTGGAAGCCCATCTCGCTGAAGATCTCCTGCACCTGGGCCAGCACCTGGTTGGTCAGATGAGCGTACCCCAGGGCCGGCTGGCGCCCGGGGAGGGTGACATCAACCCGATCGGCGGCCAGTTCGCCGGCGATGGCGGCGCGCTTGAGTTCGGCCTCGGCGGCGGCGTAGGCGGCCTCGAGTTGCTCACGCAGCGTATTGACGCGCCGGCCCGCCTCGGGGCGCTGCTCGGCGGGCAAGGCGCCAAGGCCCCGGCTGAGCCGGGTGAGCGCCCCGGTCTTGCCGATGAAACGGCTCTTCCACTCGGCCAGACCGGCGAGATCGCGCACGGCGGCCAGAGCGGCGGTCGCTTCCTGCTCCAGACTGGAAAGTTCGTCGGTCAGGGTCATCGCATGTTCCTCAGCGAGATTCACGCGGCGTCGCCGCGCGCTACACCCACCCATGGACGTTTAAGGGCGGACAGAACATCTGGGCTAACGCGGCTTCTGCCGCATCGAGATGCCCTGGCGCAGGCCGCTGCTCACCCCTCTCCCGCATGCGGGAGAGGGGACGGGGGTGAGGGCCAACCAGCGCATCCCAACGCCATAACGCCCGTCTGCGCCCATACGTTCTGTCCGCCCCTAAACCCATGGGCGACGGGGGTACGGGGAAACCGGATGTCCTCATCTCTCGCGGTACGTGTTATGAGTTTTAAGAATTGAAACGGGTATAGCCCGCGCAGGCGGCCTTCGCATCCCATAGCCGAGGGCTTTAGCCCCACGGCCAGCCCGATATACCGGATTTATTTCTTAGGCATGGTTCAAAACCTCAGGTATCCCCCCTCCAGGCGCCATATGGACGGTAGGATGCCCGATCCGGGCGAATTTGTCAATGCTAAATACTCCGCTCTAGCCCGCGCCGGCGGGCTTCCCATTCCATAGCCGAGGGCTTATGGTCTTTGAAAAATTAATCCGCTATGCCGGGCTAGCCGTCGGGCTAAAGCCCTCGGCTAGGCAAGGCAAAGCCCGCCGGCGCGGGCTATACCGGATTATGTATTCAAAGACCATTAGCCCTCGGCTAGGCAAGGCGAAGCCCGCCGGCGCGGGCTATACCGGATTATGTATTCAAAGACCATTAGCCCCACGGCCAGCCCGATATACCGGATTAATTTCCCAGGCATGGTTCAACCGCACGTGACAGTTCGCCTCGACACGGGACCGCAGGGGAGGGTGTGGAGGGGCCAGGCCCCTCCACACCTCTCCGCCAGCCGTCCATGCGGCTGCGCCGCACCACGCCGCAATGAACATACGGTTGTTCCTGGGAGGGCTGCGCCCTCCCACCCCCTCCCGCGGGTGGGGGCATGGGGAAACCCGGTTTCCCCGCACCCCTCTTCGAGAGCCTATGTTCACGTTAGACGGTCAAGCGCAAACCGCAGGTTTTGAACCATGCCTTATCTGGCAAAGCCCTGCCACAGGCGCCGCGCGCGCACCCTCACGTTCGCCCGCGGGTGCGCTGGCGCAGGGCCTCGAAGAGGATCACGCTACCGGCAATGGCGGCGTTGAGCGACTCGGCGCGTCCGACCATGGGGATGCCGATGCGGTGTGTGGCGCGGGCCAACCCCTCCGGGCTGACGCCGTGGGTCTCATTGCCGATGATCAGCGCCACGGGTTGCTTCCAGTCAGCGGCGTCGTAGGGCATGCTCGCGCCGGCTTCGGCGGCATAGACCGCCGGGCAGGCGCTCAACTCGGCGCCGATGGCCTCCCAATCGAGATCGGCGCGAATGGGCAGGTTGAAGTGCGCGCCCATGGCGGCGCGCACCACCTTGGGGGCGTACACATCGGCGGCGCCGCGGGCACAGAGCGCCAGTCCCACGCCAGCGGCCTCGGCCGAGCGCAGCAGCGTCCCAACGTTGCCCGGGTCCTGCACTCCATCGAGGACCAGGCGCAACCCGGCCCGCGGGGCGAGTTCGGGCCAGGGGAAGGCCGCGACCACGCCCTGGGGGTGCTGGGTATCGGCGATGGCGGCGATCACGGCGGGGCTGGCCTGGTAGCAAGCCGGGCGCCCGGCAAGCCGGGCAAGGAGGCGCGCCCCCTCGGCGGTGCGCTCGAGCTGCTCGGGAGCGTACAGCGCCAGCCGCGGGGCGGCGCCGGCGTCCAGGGCATCGGCGACGAGGCGCACCCCTTCCAGAAAGAAGCTGCGCTCGCGGCGGCGCTCCCTGGGGAGATCGCGCAGCGAGCGCAGGAACTTCACGTGCGGATTGGCGGTGCTGGAGATCACAAATCGGCTGACGGGGCGGAGGCGGCGCCCTGGGACGCGGCGATAATCACCGGGCGGGCCGGACGCCCGCCGGCGGCCGGACGCGAATTGGCGGGCGGGTTCATGGCCGCCGCCACCACGTCGCTAAACGCCCTGGGGTCGCGCACGGCCAGATCGGCCAGCATCTTGCGATCGATCTCGATGCCGGCCTGCTTCATTCCCGCCACCAGGCGGCTGTAGGTGGTGCCGTTGAGGCGCGCCGCGGCGTTGATGCGCATGATCCACAGGCGGCGAAAATCGCGCTTGCGGTGGCGACGATCCCGGTAGGCGTAGGCGAGGGCGCGCATCACCGACTCGTGGGCGACCTTGTAATGGCGGCTGCGCGCGCCGCGGTAGCCCTTCGCCTGCCGCATTAACTTCTTGTGACGCTTGTGCGTCATGATGCCACGCTTGACACGTGCCATGGGTAGCGTTCCTCCCTTACGCCGGGCAGGTCAGGGGGTGGCTGCGTCCCTGAGCTACGCCCGATAGAGCGGTGACCAGTATCACACGATCACACGATGCGGTGGTTCTGCTTCAGCCGTCCATGCAGCTACGCCGCATAGCGACGGGATGCACATACGATTTTCCTGGGAGGGCCGCGCCCTCCCAAACCCTCCCGCAGGCGGGGATATGGGGAAACCAGGTTTCCCCATGCCCCTGCTCGAGGGCGTAGCCCTCACCCTTCCGCGGGCTGGAAAGTGGGTGCGCGGGCCTCCCGCCCGCATCTGCAAGGGGAGGGGGAAACCCGGTTTCCCCCCTCCCAGCCTCCCCCCGCTGGGGGGAGGAGCCTGGTTCCCTCCCCCATAGGAGGGCCGCGCCCTCCCTAACCCTCCCGCAGGCGGGGATATGGGGAAACCAGGTTTCCCCATGCCCCTGCTCGAGGGCGTAGCCTTCACCCTTCCGCGGGCTGGGAAGTGGGTGCGCGGGCCTCCCGCCCGCATCTGCACGGGGAGGGGGAAACCAGGTTTCCCCCCTCCCAGCCTCCCCCCGCTGGGGGGAGGAGCCCGGTTCCCTCCCCCATAGGAGGGCCGCGCCCTCAACCCTCCCGCAGGCGGGGATATGGGGAAACCAGGTTTCCCCATATCCCCGCTCCGAGGGGCTATGTCACCTCAGACCGTAGGGCAGCGCGACCTTCAGGTGCGAGCGATTGGCGGGTGAGGAGGGCAAGCCTTTGCCCCACTGGCGCTGGGAGCGCCCGGGGCGGTTGATCTTGTTCCCACGGACGCCCTTCTGTTGCAGCACCTTGCCGCTGCCGGTGACCTTGAAGCGGCGCTTGGCGCCCTTGTGGGTTTTCATCTTTGGCATAGATGGAGCCTACTTCTTCAGGCGAGGACTCAGATCCTGCTCGTCCTCATCATCAAACTCATCAGCGTCAAGCTCTTCGTCGTCGAGCGTCTCATCCTGCAGATCGGCCTCATTGTCGAACTCCTCGGCCTGCAGGTCCGTCTCCCCGTCAAGATCCTCGTCAGCCGCGGGCGTTGCGGCGCCGGCGGGTTGCTCCTCGGCCACCCCCTGGGTCCGCGCCAGTTTTGCGCGCTCTTTCTGCGCCTGCTGGGCAGCTTTGAGCACCTTAGGATTAGGGGCCAGCAAGAGCGAAAGCACACGGCCCTCGAGCAAGGGCTTCTGCTCAACCACGGCGATATCGCGCAGTTGCTCGGCGATATCTTCGAGCATCTTGCGCCCGATGTCAGGATGCGCCATTTCCCGACCGCGGAAGCGCACGTTGAACTTGACCTTATCGCCCTGGAGCAGGAACTTCTTCGCCTGGTTCGCCTTGGTGGTAATGTCGTGCTCGGCCGTTTTCGGCATCAGGCGGATCTGCTTCAGATCGGCCTGCTTCTGATTGCGGCGCGCCTCGCGTTCCTTCTGGCTCTGCTCGTAACGGAACTTGCCGTAGTCAAGCAGACGACAGACAGGCGGCACAGCATTCGGCGCCACCTCGACCAGATCAAAGCCACGCTCCTCGGCCAGCGCGAGGGCCTCGCGGATGCCGATGATCCCCACCTGCGTGCCGTTCTCGTCGATCAGGCGCACCTCACGCGCGCGGATACGATTGTTGATACGGAACCGATCCCTAATGGCTTGACTCCTTCGTCTTCATCTTGCCCGACCATAAGCACGCCTGCCGCTCACTGACAGGATCTACGCGGTGGAGGGGTGAAGGAAGGCCAGCCCCCCGCATGCCCCTGCTCACCGCCCGCGGCGGGGGCGATGGCGGGATTGCGCCAGGCCTCATGGCCGCCACAGGCAGGGAACGACCGGTTCGCGGAGGGCCGCAGGCCATCCGTGCATCCCCGCGGGGAGGCGAGCGCGTAGCTCCTATCACTGAGCGGCAGCGCCGGGTTGATTGTGTGAGCGATACGCGAAGGTCGCACCGACACGAGCCGCGTACAGCCGAGCGTGCCAACCTTTGCCAATATCGAATAAACATTATAACAGGCGGCAAGAAGGGCGTCAAACACAAATAAGCCCTCGCAGAGGGATGTGGGGGAAACCAGGTTTCCCCCTCCCCTTGCAGATGCGGGCCGGAGGCCCGCGCACCCACCCCCCAGCCCGCAGGAGGGTTCAGGAGGGCGCAGCCCGCGCAGAGGGGTCTGGGGCAACCGGGTTGCCCCACGTCCCCGCCCGCAGGAGGGTTGAGGAGGGCGCAGCCCGCGCAGAGGGGTCTGGGGCAACCGGGTTGCCCCACGTCCCCGCCCGCAAAAGGGTTGAAGAGGGCGCAGCCCGCGCAGAGGGGTCTGGGGCAACCGGGTTGCCCCACGTCCCCGCCCGCAGGAGGGTTTGGGAGAGTCAGGCCCTCCCAGGAAGAACCGTATGTGCATCTCCTGGTGTGCGGCGCAGCCGCATGGACGGCAGCAGTGAGTAGAGGTTCGGCGGAGGCGCACACGCGCTATCCGCGCACCACGGCGCGCCCGGCGCCGATGGCGAGCATCTCGCGGGCCACACGCTGCCCGAGTTCAACGGCGAAATTGGTGCCCCGATCCCAGGGATAGACCTGGCTCATACTCGCCCAGAACAGGCCATTCAACGGTGTGCGCAGGGGCGGGATGGAGCGGCTATGGTTCACCGGCACGATTGGCTGGGCATAGGCTTCGCGGTGCAGCCAGCTCTTGCGCACCCAGGCTGGCTCGAAGGCCGGATTGACCTGCCGCAGCGAAGGCAGGAAGCGCGCCAGCAACTCCTCGTGGCTCAGCCGGAAGTATTCGTGGTCAGGATCGAGATAGTCGCCGAGGTAGACCAGATGGTCGCCTCCGTAGTGCGTCGGCTCGATGAAGTTGGTGTGTTCGACCAGCGCCAGGTAGGGAAACTGGTCCTTGGGCATATTGACCCAGTACAGCCCGTCCGTCAGCGGGCGGGTCAGGGCCAGGGTGAGCACCACCGCGCCCATCGAACGCAACTCGCGCAGGCGCCCGAGGTAGGCATCGGGCAGGTGCGGCGCGAGGCGCATAAGCAGGGCAGGCGAGCCGGTCACGAGCAACTGGTCGAAGGCTTCGGGAGGCAGGCCGGGCGCCAGGACGTCCCAACCGGCGGCGCTCTGGCGCACGGCGCCGATGGGTGTACCGAGGCGCGTCTCGACCCCCAGGGCGCGGATGGCGGCCAGCAGCGCGTCGGCGAACCCCTGGAAGCCGCCCACGAAGTAGCCGAGCTTGAAGCTACGGGCGCGCAGGCGTGCCCAGAGCCAGGCCATGTTCACCTCGTCGGCATGGCGCCCGAACTTGCCTTCCAGCAAGGGGCGCCAGAGCACCCGGTAGGCGTTCGGCCCCGCCCAGCGCGAGGTCCACGCGGCGGCGGTGACGCGCTCGAGGCGCCGCCAGTCGGCGTCGAGGTACTTCAGGTAAAACGCAACCGCTCCAAAGCGGACACGGTCGAGAAGGGGGAGGGCCGGGAAGCGCAGCACCTGGAGCGCGCCGTTCAGGTCATAGCCGCGCCCGTTCCACCACTGAGCCGTCACCTGGCTGCGGAAGAAGAGCCGATCGGCATAGCCAATGGCCGCGGCCAGCTTGATGATGGCGCGGTCGGTCTGGAAGATATGGTGGTAGAACCGTTCGAGGGGCCATGCCCAGTGCCCGTCGCGGAAGCCCGAAGCGAGGCCGCCGACCACCGGGGCGGCCTCGAAGACCACGACCGCATGGCCGGCGCGGGCCAGTTCGTAGGCCGCGGTCATACCGGCGATCCCCGCCCCGATAATCGCGACCCTCACGGCGCGACCCTCCGCGCCAATTCCTCGCGCTCGAGCAGCGGCTGGGGGGGCGCGACGGCCCCGCCCTGCTCCGCCAGGGCCGCCGCGCGCTCCATATCGCGCCAGTCGAGGCTGAAGCGCAGCATATACCACGCCCCCAGCAGCGTGATCGGCAGCCAGAGGGCCACGTGCAAGACCAGCGTATAGCCTACGGCCACGGCGTGGGGCACGCCAGAGCCGGTCAGCACGGCGATCCCCGGCGCGTCGAATGTGCCGATGTAGCCCGGCGTCGAGGGAATGGTGGTGAAGAGATTCACCATCGCCGTCATCAGCATCAGCACCGTAAAAGGCGCCTCGAAGGGAAAGGCGTGCATCACGAACCAGTACTTGAGCGTCTCGCCGAGCCAGATCAGGATGGTCGTACCCAGCATGACCAGCAGATCGCGCGGGCTGCGCAGGGCTTGCAGCCCGATGACGAAACGATCAAACAGACCGTGGACGCGGGGGCGCAGCCCCACGGGCAGGAGTCGATCCACCAGGCAGCCGTAGAAGCGGCTCATCCGCGCGGGACGGGCAGCGAGGAGCATGAAGACCAGGAAGGCGATGCCGAAGAGCGCGCTGCAACCGATCACCAGGAAGCGAAACACAGGCGGCACCGGGGCGAAGGGCAGGGTGGCAAAGACGAACAAGAGCATCACCAACCCGTCAAACATGCGTTCGAGCACCACCGTGGCGAGCGAGGAACTCATCGGCACGCCCTCGTTGCGCCGCAGCACGTAACTGCGCAACACCTCGCCGGCGCGCAACGGATAGACGTTGTTGCCCGTGTACCCGATGACAACCACCGGAAAGAGCCGGCGCAGCGGAACCGGCCGCAGGTGATCGAGCATCGCCCGCCAGCGCCAGGTGCGCACCCACACGGTCACGAAATAGACCCCGATGCCCGGCAGTAGCCACCAGTACCGGGCCTCGCGCAGGGCCTGCCAGAAGTGCTGGAGATCCAGCCCCGTCAGGGCCACACCGAGGAAGACCAGGCTGATCCCGAGGCCGATCCAGAACTTCCAACTGCGCAAGGTGACCCTCCGTAAGCCACGGTGACAACGACATCGGCTCATCTTACAGGAGGTACGCGGTCGCCTTCCGGCGGGGAGGAGTGGCGCTGCGGCCCGCCACGAACCACTCCCGGGCCGCCTGGCCGCTGCGGGCGGGGAAGGGGACGTATGCGGGGAGGCTTCGCCTCCCCGCGCCCCTCCACCGCGTACGTCACGTCATCTTACCCGGTCAGGCGTACCATTGTCAACGCGCGCTTCCCATCTGCCTCAGGGCTCTTGCAAAGTCACCTCCGGTGGGGGTGCGGGGGCGGCTCCGCCGCCCCCGCGATACTCTTTTTGGGTGTGCGCGGCGGCTTTGCCGCCGCGCACACCCAAAAACTGGGGTTTGGGGCAACGCCCCAAGGACTTTGCACTAGCCCTGCCATCTGCCTAACGTGAAAATAAATCCTCGGCGAGGGGGGAAACCGGGTTTCCCCATCCCTCAGCGGACGCGGGCCGGAGGCCCGCGCACCCAGGCCCCGGCCCCTGGGAGGGTTTGGGAGGGCGCAGCCCTCCCAAGAACAAACTTATTTTCATCGCGGC